>Ga0224512_10004782_pt1 | contig 11318 bp, 13 predicted proteins | sample SF_May12_sed_USG_4_FD_169103 | JGI IMG/M metagenome (GOLD analysis project Ga0224512, IMG submission 169103) | Sediment microbial communities from San Francisco Bay, California, United States - SF_May12_sed_USGS_13 | ecosystem: Environmental > Aquatic > Marine > Sediment | place: USA... | reverse complement strand
CGCCGGGGGCGAGGCGACCGGCGGCGCGACCGATCCGGTGACCGGGCTTCCCGTCGCGCCGCTCGATCCGGCCGCCGGCGCTCCGCTTCCCGGCGGCGAGGACGGCCTTCCGGCGCCGGACGCCGCCGCGGAGAGCGCCGAGGGGCCGAGCCCCGGCGACGGCGACGCCGCCACGCCGGCTCCCGACCCGGACGCCGCGGCCGAGAGCGCCGAAGGGGAGAGCCTCGGCGACGGCGACGCCGCCGCGCCGGCTCCCGACCCGGACGGCGGCGCGCCGGCGCCGGCCACGGATGCGGACGGCGGCGGCGAGCCGGCGGCGGGGGAAGGCGCCGGCGAGGAGTCCGACGCCGGCGACGACGCGGACGACGAGGGCGATGGCGGCGACGACGGCGGCGGTGACGGCGACGGAGACGCGGGCGCATGAAGGAGCGGCGGCAGCTCTGGACCCACGATCTCTCCAAGGTCTACGGCGGCCGGACGGTGGTCGACAGGGTCTCGATCGAGGTCGCGCCCGGGGAGATCGTGGGTCTGCTCGGGCCCAACGGCGCGGGGAAGACCACGACCTTCTACATGGTCGTCGGGCTGACGCAGGCCGACTCCGGCGAGGTCTACCTCGGCGAAGATCGGATCGGCAGCCTGCCGATGTACGTCCGGGCCCGGCGCGGGATCAGCTACCTGCCCCAGGAGGCGTCGATCTTCCGCAAGCTGAGCGTCGCCGACAACCTGCGCGCCATCTTCCAGACGATCGACCTGCCGCGCCAGGAGCAGGAGGCCCGCATCGACCAGCTGCTGCGCCAGTTCGGACTCGACCACGTCCGCGACACGCCGGGCTACCTGCTCTCGGGCGGCGAGCGGCGCCGCGTCGAGATCGCGCGCGCGCTGGTCATCGAGCCGTTGTTCATCCTGCTCGACGAGCCCTTCGCGGGCATCGATCCGATCGCCGTCATCGACATCCAGGACATCGTCCGCCACCTTCGCGAGATGGGGATCGGGGTTCTCATCACCGATCACAACGTCCGCGAGACTTTGAAGATCACCGACCGCGCCTATATCATCAACAACGGTGAGATCCTCAGGTCGGGTCGACCCAGCGAGCTCTCGGCGGACCCCCAGGTCCGCCAGATCTATCTAGGGGCAGACTTCACTCTCTGAGGTTCTTCGCTGCCATGGCTCTCGAGCAAAAGCTCTCCCTGAAGCTGGCCCAACGGCTCGTGATGACGCCGTCGCTGCAGCAGGCCATCAAGCTGCTGCAGATGACCCGTCTCGAGCTCCAGAGCGTCGTCACCCAGGAGCTGGTCGAGAACCCGATCCTCGAGGAGGTCGAGGAGCAGCTCGACGGCCCGACCGAGGAGGAGGCCGAGAGCACGGCCGACGGCGGCGACGGGGAAGCGGAGCCGGCCAGCGAGAGCGCCGGCGCCGACGACTTCGACGTCGAGGCCTACCTCGCCAACGTCTGGGACAGCTCCAGCGAGCCGCGGACCTGGGAGAACCGCGAGGCCCCGCCGCTCGAGAACACCCTCGCCCGCGAGCCCGACCTCTACGATCATCTGCTGTGGCAGCTCCACATGTCCGACATCTCGCCGCGTCTGTGCCACGCGGCGGAGCTCGTGATCGGCAATCTCGACCCCGACGGCTTCCTCGTGGCCACCGTGGACGAGATCTCCGAGATGGCTCGCGGCGACGAGGAGACCGCCGGCATCACGGAGGAGGAGGTGATGGCGGCGGTGGAGATCGTCCAGGGCCTCGACCCGCCGGGCATCGCGTGTCCCGATCTGAGGCTCAGCCTGCTGCACCAGCTCGACGCCCGCCGCGAGCCCGAGGAGTCCCTGGCGCGGCGGATCGTGGCCGAGGACTGGGACCTGTTCCTGCGCCGCCAGCTGCCGGCGCTGGCGAGAAAGTACGGGGTCGATCTGCACGAGCTCGAGCCGGTGGTCGACGTCATCAAGACCCTCCAGACGCGCCCCGGCCGGCTCTACAACGCGGACCGCACCCAGTACGTCACGCCCGACGTGTACGTGCGCAAGTTGAGCGGCGAGTACGTGATCCAGCTCAACGACGAAGGGCTGCCGCGGCTGCGTCTCAGCCGGGCCTATCGCCAGATGCTCAAGGACCTCCAGTCCGACGGCACGTCCGGCGACGCCCAGGCCTACATCAAGGACAAGGTGCGGTCGGCTCTGTGGCTGATCAAGAGCCTCGATCAGCGGCAGCGGACGATCTACAAGGTGGCCGAGTCGATCGTGCGCCAGCAGCGCGACTTCCTCGACCACGGGATCGAGCACCTGCGGCCGATGGTGCTGCGCGACGTCGCGGCCGACATCGGCATGCACGAGTCCACCGTCAGCCGCGTCGTCTCCAACAAGTACATCCACACCCCGCGCGGGCTGTCCCCGATGAAGTTCTTCTTCCACAGCGGAATCGACCGCGACTACGGCGACGACATCTCGTCGCTCACGGTCAAGCGCAAGATCGAGCAGCTCATCCAGGAAGAGAACCCGCGCAAGCCGATCTCGGACCGGGGTCTCGCATCGGCGCTCCAGCGCGAGGGGATCAACATCGCCCGCCGCACCGTCGCCAAGTACCGCGACGAGCTGGGCGTGCCGTCATCCACCCATCGCAAGAAGATCTTCTAGGAGTCCAAGAACGTGCAGATCGACTACGTCGGACGCAACGTGCAGGTCAGTGACCGGATTCGCGGCTACACCGAGCGCAAGCTCGAAAAGGCGCTCCGATTCCTCGAGGAGCCGGTCGAGGTGCGGGTGATTCTCGAGGAAGAGGGTCATCGCCGGATCGCCGAGCTTCACGTCCACCACCGCTTCGGAGACCTGCAGGCCGTCGAGGAGTCGAAGGACCTGCGGGAGTCGATTCTCGAAGCGGTCGGGAAGCTCGAGAAACAGGCCCGGCGCGGCCGCAAGAAGTTCAAGGCCCAGCGCCGCCGGGGGGACCGCAATGCGGCCCAGGAGTGGCCGCTCGCGATCGTGGCCAGCGACAGCATCGGCCTCGGGGGAGCGGCCGCGCCGCGGGTGGTCGCGTCGACCGCGCTCAGCATCAAGCCGATGAGCCTCGACGAGGCCGCGATGCAGCTCGAGCAGGCCGAGAACGACTTCCTCGTCTTCCGCGACTCCGATCACGGCGGGGTCAACGTCATCTACAGACGGCCGGACGGCGACTACGGCCTCATCACTCCCGGAGACTGACGGCCGGTGCACCTGTCCGAGCTGACGGAGCCCGATCTGATCTTCCCCGATCTCGAGGGGATCGACGGCCCGAGCGTGCTGCGGGAGGTCTCCGAGCGGCTGGCCGCCGCCGGCCGGGTCCGCCAGCCGCGGCGGCTGCTCGAGCGGCTCCTCGAGCGCGAGCGCCTGGGGTCGACGGCGCTCGGCCACGGGGTGGCGGTGCCGCACTGCCGGTACCAGGGGTCGTCGAAGCTGCTGGTCGCGATCGGGCTGTGCCGGCAGGGGGTCGACTTCGCGGCGGAGGACGGGGAGCCGGTGCGCGTGTTCTTCGTCGTCGTGTCGCCCGCCAGCGCCGCCGTGGAGCACCTGCAGTGCCTGGCGGCGATCTCCCGGTGGGTCAAGAACGGGCGCCTGGCGCGCCTTCTCGAGCTCGAAGAGCCCGACGAGATCTACCGCTGGCTCGGGGAGGCGGCGCCTGCCGATGTCTGACCCGGCGGGCTCGGTCGGGGTCTCCGAGCTGCTCGGGCCGGAGCTCAGCGACCTCGGCTTCGAGGTCCTGTGCGGAGCGACGGCCCTCGAGCGGCGGATCCTCAACCCCCGGGTCCAGAAGCCCGGCCTCGCCTTCGCCGGCTACTACGACTACATCAAGCCCGGGCGCGTGCAGATCGTCGGCGAGAGCGAGACGGAGTACCTGCGCACGCAATCGCCGGCGATCCGGGCCGAGCGCTGCGCGCGCATCCTGGAGCGCGAGATCCCGGTGTTCATCCTGACGAAGGGTCTCGAGCCCGTGGCGGAGCTCGCGCGGGCGGCGGCCGCGAGCGAGCAGCCGGTGCTGCGGTCGCCGAGCCTCTCGTCGACCGTCATCAAGCGGGTGAGCCTCTTTCTCGAGGAGCACCTCGTTCCCTCGACGCAGCTCCACGGCGTGCTGCTGGACATCTACGGCCTGGGGGTGCTGCTGATCGGCGAGAGCGGCGTCGGCAAGAGCGAGTGCGCGCTCGACCTCATCACCCGCGGCCACAGCCTGGTGGCCGACGACCGGGTCACGGTCAAGCTCTATCCGAGCGGCGACCTCGTCGGCTCCGCCGAGACCCCGCTGCGCCACCACATGGAGCTGCGCGGCCTGGGGATCGTCAACATCCACGACCTCTTCGGGCTGGCCGCGGTGCGCGAGAGCAAGGCGATCGATCTGGTCGTCGAGCTGGAGAAGTGGGACGAGAGCCGGGCCTACGACCGCCTGGGGCTCGACGAGACGGTGTACCCGATCCTCGACGCCCCCTGCCCCTACATCAAGATGCCCGTCGCCCTCGGGCGCAACCTGTCGATCCTGGTCGAGATCGCGGCCCGCAACCACCTGTTGAAGATGCAGGGGCATCATTCCGCGCGCGAGTTCGCGCGCCAGCTCGAGAAGAAGCTGGCGGGGGAGGGCGGGCGTTGACGCCGCGGCCGCGCCTGGTCGTCATCACCGGCCTGTCGGGCTCGGGGAAGAGCTCGGTGGCCAAGTGCTTCGAGGACCTGGGCTACTACTGCGTCGACAACCTGCCGCTCGACCTGCTCGCGCGCTTTCTCGAACGGCCGTTCGAGCTCACCCGGGCGCGGCGCGGGGTCGCGGTGGTCACCGACGTGCGGGCGCCCGGCTTCGCGGAGCGGCTTCCCGAGCTCTTGACCCGCCCGGAGGTCGCGGTTCACGATCCCGTCCTGCTCTTCCTCGAGGCCGACGACGAGACCCTCGTCCGCCGATTCTCCGAGACCCGCCGCTCCCATCCGATCGGCGACGCCCCGTCGCTCGAAGAGAGCATCCGCCGCGAGCGCGGCCTGCTCTCGGAGCTGCGCGGCCTGGCCGACCGGGTCTTCGACACCAGCGAATGGACCATCCACGAGGCGCGCCACCACGTGCGGCGGGAGTTCGGGCCGCGGGACGCGCGCGAGGCCGGGCCCGTCGTGACGCTCATGAGCTTCGGCTTCAAGCACGGGATCCCGTACGGCACGAACCTCCTCTTCGACGTCCGGTTTCTCGCCAACCCCTACTTCGACGAGCGGTTGCGGGCCCTCACCGGCCGCGACCCCGAGGTGCTCGCCTTCCTGGACGCCGAGGCGGAGTACCACGAGCTGCTCGAGCGGCTCTCGGACTTCCTGGCCTACCTGCTACCCAAGTACGCCGACGAGCAGCGCAGCTACGTCTCGATCGGCGTCGGCTGCACGGGCGGCCGGCACCGGTCGGTGGCGGTGGCGGACGCCCTCGTGGAGCGGCTCGAGGCTCGCGGCTGGTCGCTGAGGGTCAGCCATCGCGACCTCGAGCGCTAGCCTTGGGGTCGTGAACCATGCAGGCTAGGGGAGACGGGATGGTCCAGGTGCTGTTGCTGACCCGCGGCGGGCTGGCGGAGGAGTGGCGGCGGGCCACGGAAGCGATCTGTGGCCGTCCCCTGCGCGGCCTCGAGACGCTCGTCCTCGACTGGGACGGAGCCCTGGAGGATGATCGTGCGCACGTGCGCACTAAAATAGGCGAAATGCGGGCCCGCGGCCCGGTGCTCATTCTCACCGACCTCCCGGGCAGCACTCCGACGAACCTGGCCTGCGAGCACGCGCGGGCAGGCGAGGTCGCGGTCGTCACGGGCGCCAACCTGCCGATGGTCGTGCGCCTGGCGTGCGACGACCGTGAGACGCCGGACCCCGCGGCGCTGGGCGACTGGATCTGCCAGAAAGGCCGGGGCACGATCCGCCGGATCGCGGGCGGCGGCGAGCGGAGCGGCGAGTGATCCGGCGCGCGGTGACGATCCGCAATCGTCTGGGGCTGCACGCCCGCGCGGCCGCGAAGCTGGTCCATCTCGCCGGCCGGTTCCGCAGCGACATCCGGGTCGAGTGCGGCGGCGAGTCGGTCGAGGCCAAGAGCATCCTCGGCCTGCTGCTGCTGTCCGCGGCGCCGGGAACGCAGATCACGTTCGCCTGCGACGGCGCCGACGAGGAGGAGGCCCTCGACGCCCTGGCGGAGCTCGTGGACGGACGCTTCGGGGAGACCGAGTGATGGACGAGAGAGTCCTCGCGGGCCGCTCGATCGTCGCCGGCAGCGTCATCGGCCGCCTCGTGACCTTCGGTCCGGGCTCCCACGAGGTGTTCCGCGTCGCCCTCGAGGCCGACCAGATCGGCGCCGAGGTCGAGCGGCTGCGGGCCGCCGTCGGGGACACGGCAAAGGAGCTGCGTCGCACCCGGCGGCAGGTCGCGGAGATCGCCGGCGAACGCCTGGCCGCGATCTTCGACGCCCAGGAGCTGCTCCTCGAGGACCCGGACCTCCAGAGCCGGGTGGAGAATCGCATCCAGGACGAGCGGGTCAACGCCGAGTGGGCCCTCGAGGAGACCCTGCGCGCCCTGCTGGAGCGTTTCGCGGACCTCCCGTCGGAGCATCTGCGCCAGCGGGCGGACGACCTGCGCGACGTGGGACGGGCGCTGCAGCGCGCCTTGGCCGGCAACGCCTCCCAGACGGTCGAGCGCCTGCGGACGGGAGAGCCGATCGTCGTCCTCGCCCACGATCTCACCCCGTCGGAGGCGATCCGCCTCAGCCGCGCCGGCGTGGTCGGCTTCGGGCTCGAGGTCGGGGGGCAGACCTCGCACACGGCGATCATCGCCCGCTCCCTGGATCTCCCGCTCGTCGCCGGGCTGAGCCCGGAGAACGTCGCCGTGCCCGAAGCGGCGGTGGCGATCATCGACGGCGACCGCGGCGTCGTCGTGCTCGACCCCAAGCCGGCCACCCGGCGCCGCTACGAGCGCTCCCGTCGCCGCTCCTCGCGGCACGCGGCCCGCGACCTCGCGGACGCCGGGCTCGCGGCCGCGACCAGGGACGGAACGGTCGTCCGCCTCATGGCCAACATCGATCTGCCCGACGAGCTGCCGGACCTCGGCCGCTACGGCGCCCAGGGCATCGGGCTCTACCGCAGCGAGTTCCACTTCATCGAGTGCAGCCCCGATCTGCCGAGCGAGGAAGAGCAGCTGGCGGTCATCACGCGGCTGCTGGCGGCCGCGGCTCCGCACCCGGTGGTGGTCCGGACCTTCGATCTCGGCGGCCGCAAGCTGGCCCAGGAGGTGATCGCCACCCAGGAGAACAACCCGGTCCTCGGGCTGCGCGGCATCCGGCTCACGCTCCAGCGGCCCGACATCTTCAGGTCCCAGGTGCGAGCGATCCTCAGGGCCGCGGTGCACGGCGGCCTGCGGGTGCTCCTGCCGATGGTGACGGTCGTCGAGGAGATCGCGAGGTTCCGCGAGCTGGTCGCCGAGTGCGCGGCCGAGCTTGCGGCGGAGGGTCTGCCGTTTCGCGCCGATCTCGAGCTCGGCTCGATGATCGAGGTGCCGGCCGCGGCGCTGATCGCCGACCGCATCGCCCGCCACGTGGAGTTCCTCTCGCTGGGCACCAACGATCTCGTCCAGTACTCGATGGCCGTCGATCGCGGCAACGAGCACGTGGCGTACCTCTATCGGCCGTTTCATCCCGCCATCCTGCGCATGGTACGCTTCGCCGTCGACGCCGCCAGGGCCGCGAGCGTGGACCTGCTGGTCTGCGGCGAGGTGGCGGCGGATCCGCGGGCGACGGCGCTTCTGCTCGGCCTGGGACTGAGGTGCTTCTCGATGACCCCACGGGCCATTCCGGTGATCAAGCAAAGGATCCGCTCGCTCGCGACGGACGCCGCGGCGGCGGCGGCGGAGGCCTGCCTGGAGGTCGAGTCGGCCGCCGAGGTCGAGGAGATCCTGGCCGCGGCCGGGCTCCTGGAGGGGGCGCGGACCTCTTAGCGCGGTGCGCTCGGGGATCGGGCGCGAAGATCGAGATGCTCAGAACAGTCGACAGGATCGAAAAGCCGTGGGGGTACGAGCTGATCCTCGCCCACACGGACCGCTACGCGGGCAAGATCCTCCACGTCGACGCCGGCCACGCCCTGTCGCTCCAGTATCACGTGCACAAAGACGAGACGCTGTACCTCTTTCGGGGCGAGTGCGAGCTCGTGGCGGAGGAGGACGGCGAGCTCGTCGAGCGCACGCTGCGGGAGGGCGAGTCGTATCACCTCCCGCCGGGAACCCGGCACCGGATGATCGCCGGACCCGCGGGCTGCGACATCTTCGAGATCTCCTCGCCCGAGCTCGACGACGTCGTGCGCCTCGAGGACCGCTATGGACGCGTCTGACCGCGGCGCCCTGGCCCTGCTCGCGGCCGGCGTCTTCCTCGCCTGCGGCAGCGCCGGCGAGCGGCGGTTCGAGACCCGGCCCACGGAGGCCAAGGCCGAGATCGAGCGCACGAAGCAGGCCGCCGACGCGGAGCCGGGCGCCGGGGCGGAGGCGCCCCCGCCGCCGGCGCCCAGCCCGCCACCCGCGCCGGACACGAGCGCCGCGATCGACTCGACCGCGCCGGTCGCCGGCCCCACCGGGGCCACCCAGTTCAAGACCGCGACGGTGGAGGAGCCCGCGCCGGCCGCTCCGACCCTGTTCGAGGCCTCCGAGGCCGAGCGCCGCCGCCGGGAGCAGACCCCGCCCGCCCGGGTGGTGATCACGGACGCCAATCTCGAGGACTACGCGACCGCCGGGCGCTTGACGGAGCTCGTGACGGAGGACCGCGGGGAGGAGGACGAGGCCCCGGTCGCGAGCGAGGAGGAGAGCGACCCGGAAGGCACCTGGCGCCGGCGCGCGCGCGACGCGCGCCTCGCCTGGCGGGCGGCGGCCGACCGCGTCGTCGAGCTCGAGGAGCGCGTCGCCAAGCTGCGCTGGGACTTCTACGCCGCGGACGACGGGTACCACCGCGACGCCGTCATCAAGCCGGAGTGGGACCGGGCTGCCATCGAGCTCGAGCAGGAGCGCCTCAGGGTGGAAGAGATGCGGCTGCAGCTCGACCGGGTGCTCGCGGAAGGACGCCTGGCCGGGGCGCTTCCCGGCTGGCTGCGCGAGGGGCTCGAGTTCGAGCCGGCCGCCGCTGCCGGCGATCGCCCCTTCGAGCTCGAGACGGCCGAGCCGATCGAGCCGCCGATCGCGGCGGAGCCGCCGCGATGAGCGCTCCCGAGCCCGCGACTCCGCGCCGCTTCTTCGTCGAGACCTGGGGCTGCCAGATGAACGAGCTCGACAGCCAGCGCTTCGCCGGGCAGCTGATGCAGCAGGGACTGCTGCCGACCCGCCACCCCCGCGAGGCGGACGTGATCCTCCTCAACTCGTGCAGCGTGCGCGACAAGGCGGAGCAGAAGGTCTTCTCGCGCCTCGGCCAGTACCGCCTGCTCAAGGCGGAGCGGCCCGACCTCCTGCTCGGACTCTGCGGCTGCGTGGCGGAGCAGGTCGGCCGCCGCGCCCTGCGGCGCGTCCCCGAGCTCGACTTCGTGCTCGGAACGGCGCGGGTGGGGGAGCTGGCGGCGGTGATCGCCCGCCGCCGGCGCGGCGAGCGTCCGGTGGCCACCGGCTTCAGCGACCCCCGGCACTACGAGATCGACGCGATCTCCCGCGACGGCACCTACAAGGGGATGGTCACCCTGATCGAAGGCTGCGACAAGCACTGCACGTTCTGCATCGTGCCTCGGACCCGGGGCCCGGAGCGCAGCCGGCCCCTGCGCGAGGTCGTGCGGGAGGTGCGCCACCTGGTCGACTACGGTTTCCGGGAGATCGAGCTGCTCGGGCAGACGGTCAACCACTGGCGCGAGCCCGGCGGCACGCAGGACTTCGCCGATCTGCTCGACGCGGTGGCTCGCATCGAGGGCGTCGAAAGGCTCCGCTTCGTGACCTCCTACCCGCGCGACTTCACCTCCCGGATGGTCGCGCGGTTCGCGCGCCACGCCAACCTCTGCCCCTACCTGCACCTGCCGGTCCAGTCGGGCTCCGATCGGGTGCTGCGTCTCATGGGCCGCGGCTACACCGCCGCCAGCTATCGCGACCTGGTCGCCGAGCTGCGCGCCGCCCGCCCCGACATCGCGCTCTCCACCGACCTCATCGTCGGCTTCCCCGGCGAGACCGAGGAGGACTTTCGCGCCACCGTCGAGCTCGTGCGGGAGATCCGCTTCGGCTCGTTCTTCGCGTTCAAGTACTCGCCGCGGCCCGGCACGGCGGCGCCCAGACTGCCCGACCCGGTGGACGACGAGACCGCCGATCGCCGGCTCCAGGAGCTGTTCCAGATCCAGGAGCCCATCCAGCTCGAGCTCAACGGGCGGCTGGTGGCGAGCGAGCAGGACGTCCTCGTGACGGGGTGGGGACGCGAGCCCGGCACCCAGCACGGCCGCACGCGCTGCCACCGGGTGGTGCACTTCGCGGCCGGGGACACCCCGACGAGGCCGGGCGACACCACCCGGGTGCGGGTCGAGAAGGCGCTGCCTCACAGCCTGATCGCCCGCCGCCTTGACGCCCCGCCGCAGGCGAGCGCACAATAGGTCATGGCAGCCGACTCCAGCGACGAGCCCGTCGTCGACGAACCTGTCGTCGACGAGCCGGTCGCCATGCGGATCAAGGGTCTGATGCTCGACCCGTCCTCGAACACCCCCATCGTCATCCTGCGCGACGAGGCGGAGCGGCTGTTCCTGCCGATCTGGATCGGGGTCTTCGAGGCCAACGCGATCGCCATGGAGCTCGAGGACGCCCGGGTGCCGCGCCCCATGACCCACGACCTGTTCCACAACACCCTGGCCGCCGTTCAGGTGACCCTGGAGCGGGTGGTCATCCGGGACCTGCAGGACAACACGTTCTTCGCCGTTCTGCGCCTGTCGAGCGGCGGCAAGGCCTTCGAGATCGACGCCCGCCCCAGCGACGCCCTGGCGCTGGCCCTGCGCGCCGGCGCGCCGATCTTCGTGCTGTCCTCGGTCCTCGCCAAGGCCGAGGCGATCGATCTCGTCCAGAGGATCCAGGACGAGGACGAGCTCAAGCGCTGGCTGGCGGACGTCGACCCCGACGAGCTCGGCAAGTACCCGATGTAGCCAGCGGGTCGCGTCCAGGTTTGCCGCACCTGGATTTCCCGTGGGCCTGGATTACCCTGGGCCTGGATTCCCGTGGGCCTGGATGACTGTGGGCGAAAGCGACGGTAACGCCGCGGCGCGGATCGCCAGCCGCGGCCGAAGCGGAGGAAGCCCCGGGTCTCGTGCCCTACCTGGAGTCTTTTTTTGCGACCACAAGCCACGATTTTCCAGACATTTGCGTGAAATGTCGGCG
>Ga0224512_10004781_pt1 | contig 11320 bp, 8 predicted proteins | sample SF_May12_sed_USG_4_FD_169103 | JGI IMG/M metagenome (GOLD analysis project Ga0224512, IMG submission 169103) | Sediment microbial communities from San Francisco Bay, California, United States - SF_May12_sed_USGS_13 | ecosystem: Environmental > Aquatic > Marine > Sediment | place: USA: California... | reverse complement strand
GCTTGCCAACGGGGCCACAACCGTTCTCTTCGAGTCGGTGCCGACCTATCCGGATCCGGGCCGCTACTGGCAGATGGTGGACGATCTGGGCATCACGATCTTCTACACGGCGCCGACGGCGATTCGCGCCATCGCCAGAGAAGGAGACGAATGGGTCAAAAAGCACGGGCGCGAGTCGCTGCGCATTCTCGGCACGGTGGGCGAGCCGATCAACCCCGAAGTGTGGCAGTGGTACCACGATGTCGTGGGCGAACAGCGGTGTGCTGTCGTCGACACGTGGTGGCAGACTGAAACCGGCGGCATACTGATCTCGCCGTTACCGGGAGCGACGGTTCCCAAGCCGGGGTCGGCGACCTTTCCGCTGTTCGGTATCGAACCGGTTCTGGTGGACGAGAGCGGGGCGATACTCGAAGGCAACGACGTCTCCGGGAACCTGTGTATCGCTCGCAGCTGGCCGGGCCAGGCGCGGACCATCTGGGGAGATCACGAGCGCTACAAGCAGACCTACTTTTCACAGTACCCGGGGCTCTATTTCACCGGGGACGGCTGTCGCCGCGACGAGGACGGGTACTACTGGATTACCGGTCGCGTCGACGACGTACTCAATGTTTCGGGACATCGACTCGGAACCGCCGAGATCGAGAGCGCTCTCGTGGAGCACGAGGCGGTGGCAGAAGCCGCAGTCGTCGGATGTCCGCACGACATCAAGGGTGTCGGCATCTACGCTTACGTGTTGATCACTCCTGAGTACGAGAACTACGACCGCGACGAATTGGTCGGCTTGCTGAAGAAGCAGGTGCGGCAGTCGATCGGACCGATAGCTACTCCGGATGGTATTCAGATCGTGGCGGGTCTACCGAAGACTCGATCGGGGAAGATCATGCGACGCATCCTGCGCAAGATCGCGGCCGGGGAGTACGGGGAGCTCGGCGACGTCACGACACTTGCCGATCCATCGGTGGTCCAGGATCTGGTCGCAGGTCACCAGAGTAGCTGAATCCTGGGGTACTGCAAAAAATCCCGGGCCCTGCTGGCGCGACAGTGTGACTCTTTGCTTGCGGGGAGGCATGCTAGCGTAGGTGGCTATGCCGAACAGCCGCAGCGCGATTGTCCCCGGCGGCCGCACGGTTCGCTTTCTGGTCGCCACGGCGTCGCTTGTCGTCGTCGTCGCCGGCTTGCGGGCGGCGGCGCCCGTCCTCATTCCGGTGATGCTGGCCATCTTTCTCGCCTTCCTGGGTTATCCGATTCTGCAGTGGCTGGTGAAGCACCGCGTACGGACCTCACTTGCCGTGTTGGTGACGGTGTTGCTGGAATGCGCGGCGCTCTCTGTCCTGGGTTTTCTGCTCATAAACGCGATCAACAATTTCGCGAAAGTTGCTCCCGGGTATGTGCGCAAGCTGGTAGCAAAGTCGCGCGCCGGACTGGAGTCCTTGCAGGCGCGCGGCATTGAACTGCCGGAGTGGCTCTCGTTGGATGTCGATCCGGGATCGCTCGCGGAGCTCGTCGGTGGATTGCTGCGCGATACGGTCTTCGGAGTCGCCTCGTTCCTGTCATATATGGCGCTCGTTCTCATCGTGTTGACATGCGTCCTGTACGAAGTCGTAGCGCTGCCTGAGAAGCTCCAGGTAGCCTGGAGTGGCTCCCAGAATGCGAGTCGCTACCTGCAAAGAGTCATTGACGACGTGCAGCGATACCTGGGTGTGAAGACCGTTGTCAGCGTTGCCACGGGCGTGTTCGTAGGGCTATGGGTATGGCTACTCGACATGCCCTTTCCGCTGCTCTGGGCCGCCGTAGCCTTCCTGCTCAACTACATTCCCGCGATCGGCTCGATCCTCGCGGCGATTCCGGCAGTACTGGTGTCGATCGTCCAGCAGGGACCGGGACACGCGTTGATGGTGGGGTTGGGGTATGTGGTCGTCAATCTCGTCCTCGGCAATGTGATCGAGCCCAGGCTCATGGGACGCCGATTCGGACTCTCGACACTAGTCGTCTTCTTGGCGATGATCTTCTGGGGCTGGGTGTGGGGTCCGGTGGGGATGTTGCTGTCGATTCCGCTGACGATGATCCTCAAGATCGTTCTCGAGCAGACAGTGGAGCTGCGTTGGATCGCGGTGCTCCTGGGACGACCGGTTCAGCGAACAGATGCGGAAGCTGCGGTCACCGCCGGCGAGAGAAACGCATCACAAATCTGAAGCCGCCGTAGTGGATCTCGAATAGCCGTACTGCCCGGGACGGCTTGACAGGACAGGTGGTTTTGCTACCATTCGTAAATCGGACCGAACTGGTCCGATTTTTCGACGAGAGCTGTCTTTCGGGACATCCTGACAATGATCCGCATGACCAAACAGGCCGACTATGGCATCGTGCTTCTGACGCATCTGGCGAGGCGGTCGGAGCGTCAGGTGAATGCCACGGAACTGGCTGAAGAGACGCAGCTTCCGGCGCCAACCGTGAGCAAGATCCTGAAGCTTCTGGCGCGCGCCGGCCTCTTGAGCTCGAATCGGGGTGTAAAGGGCGGCTACTCCCTGGCGCGCAGTGCCGACGCTGTGTCGGTGGCCGACATCATCACCGCTCTCGACGGACCGATTGCCATCACAGAATGCATCGATGAGGCTCCTGGCGAGTGCGTTCAGGAACCGTCCTGCGTCGTGCGCGGCAACTGGCAGCGGATCAACGAAGCCATCCGCGGCGCTCTGGAAGAGATCACGCTCGCCGAGATGACACAGCCGATCCACGGCAGCTTGGTGACACTGGGTAGCGGTGCGGATGCACATGGGTCATTCGACGAAGCACGCTAGAAAGAGGAAGAGAGCACATGGCAGACAACTCAACAGACATTCTCGAGCAACGAGTTGAACAAGAGTACCAAGCCGGATTCGTTACCGATGTGGAGCAAGAGACGTTTCCTCCGGGGCTCGACGAAGACGTTATTCGCAAGTTGTCGGCGAAGAAGCGGGAGCCGGAGTGGATGACGGAATGGAGACTCTCGGCCTACCGGAAGTGGCTGGAGATGAAGGAGCCGACGTGGGCAAACATCACGTACAAGCCGGTCGACTACCAGGCGATTTCCTATTATTCGGCTCCGAAATCGCAGGCCGACGGGCCAAAAAGTCTCGACGAGGTCGACCCCGAGATCCTGCGCACCTACGAAAAGCTCGGGATCCCGCTTCACGAGCAGCAGATGCTCGCCGGGGTGGCTGTCGACGCCGTTTTCGATAGCGTTTCGGTGGCGACGACCTTCCGCGAGAAGCTGGCCGAGGCCGGTGTCATCTTCTGCCCGATCTCGGAGGCGATCAGAGAGCACCCGGAGCTGGTGAAGAAGTATCTAGGATCAGTCGTTCCCCAGGGGGATAACTTCTTCGCCGCATTGAACTCTGCCGTCTTCTCTGACGGCTCCTTCGTCTACATCCCCAAGGGCGTCAAGTGCCCGATGGAGCTTTCGACCTATTTTCGCATCAACGCTATGAACACGGGGCAGTTCGAACGGACGCTCATCATTGCCGAAGAGGGAGCGAAAGTCAGCTACCTCGAAGGCTGCACGGCACCGATGCGGGACGAGAATCAACTGCATGCGGCGGTGGTCGAGCTGTACGCGCACGCCGACGCGGATATCAAGTACTCGACGGTGCAGAACTGGTACCCGGGTGATAGGGAGACCGGTGTCGGCGGCATCTTCAACTTCGTCACCAAGCGCGGCCTGGCGGCCGGCCGCCGCGCCAAGATCTCCTGGACGCAAGTCGAGACCGGGTCGTCGATCACCTGGAAGTACCCGAGTTGCGTGCTCAAGGGTGACGGATCGGTGGGCGAATTCTACTCGGTGGCCCTTTCCAAGGGCCGTCAGCAGGCGGATACCGGCACCAAGATGATTCACGTTGGCAAGAACACGACGTCGACGATCATCTCGAAGGGCATCTCGGCCGGTCATGGCCAGAACACCTATCGCGGTCAGGTGAAGATCCTGAAGGGCGCTGACAACGCGCGGAACTTCTCGCAGTGCGACTCGATGTTGATCGGCGACCAGTGTGGCGCCCACACGTTTCCCTATATCGATGTGCAGAACCCGTCGGCCGGCATGGAACACGAGGCGTCTACGTCGAAGATCGGCGAGGATCAGATCTTCTACTGCAACCAGCGTGGTATCGATACAGAGGACGCGCTGTCGATGATCGTCAACGGCTTTTGCAAAGAAGTATTCAACGAACTACCGATGGAATTCGCCGTCGAGGCGCGAAAGCTTCTCGAGATCAGTCTTGAAGGCAGCGTCGGCTAGCTGAAGAGCGGAACGCGAGAAAGAAGAAGAGGACGCTACGCAATGAGTCTTTTACACGTCAAGAACTTGCATGTTCGAGTCGAGGAAACAGAAATACTCAAAGGAGTAGATCTCGAGGTCAACATGGGCGAAGTGCATGCCATCATGGGACCGAACGGTTCGGGGAAATCGACGCTCGCTCAGGTGCTAGCTGGTCGCGAGGAGTACGAAGTCACTGAAGGTCAGGTCCTCTACAAGGGTCAGGACTTGCTGGAGCTGCCACCTGAAGATCGCGCCCGGGAGGGTCTCTTCATGGCCTTCCAGTACCCAGTGGAGATCCCCGGTGTCAGCAACGTCTACTTCCTGAAGGCGGCTCTCAATGCGATTCGCAAGCACCGCGAGCAAGAAGAGATGGATGCGATGGAGTTTCTCTCCTATGTGCGCGAAAAGATGAAGGTGGTCAAGATGGAGGAGACCCTTCTTCAACGTCCGGTCAACGAGGGATTCTCAGGCGGCGAGAAGAAACGCAACGAGATCTTCCACATGGCGGTGCTCGATCCGGTTCTCGGTATCCTCGACGAGACGGACTCGGGACTCGATATCGACGCGCTCAAGATCGTTGCCGAAGGCGTCAATTCGCTGCGGAGCGAGAAGCGATCCTTTGTCGTCATCACCCACTATCAGCGCTTGTTGAACTACATCGTGCCGAATCATGTGCATGTCCTCGTTGACGGCAAGATCGTCCGTTCCGGAGGCAAGGAGCTTGCCGAGGAGCTCGAGGACAAGGGCTACGTGTGGCTCGAAGACAAGCTCGAAATGCCGGTCGGCGTATAGCTCGACCTCCTCACCAACTGTCTACTGTGAGACCAGACATGCTTGAATCTACTTCGTTACGTTCTCTGCGACTTCCTCGACCTACGTCGAGTATGCCTGCGTCACGCTTCGGCCTCTCACAACGAAGCCTGGAGAAAAGGGTGGGCTGGCAACGATGACGACCGCGATTGCAACCGAGAAAGAGCGCTACGTGGAGGCCTTCGAGAGGCTCGCCGCGAGTCGAGCCGAGCATGAGCCCGGCAAGATCACCGAGCTTCGTCGTTCCGCAATCGCTCGTTTCGAAGACCTTGGGTTTCCCACGACACGGCTCGAGGAGTGGCGTTTCACCAATGTCGCTCCTATTGCCAAAGCGGCTTTCGACCTCTCTCCATCCGCCAACGGCGTGAAGGCAGGCGAGCTGGCCGATTTTCGCTATGACGGGACCTGCGAGCTGGTGTTGATCAACGGCCGGTTTTCACCCGAGCTCTCAAATCTCGAGGGCCTGCCAGATGGCGTTGTCGTCTCCGGGCTGGAGGCAGCATGGAGCTCGCACCCGGAGAAGATCGAGCCGCACCTGGGCTTTGCCACGTTCGGCGAGCATTCGTTCGTGGCGCTCAACACGGCACTTCATCGCGACGGCGCCTTTCTCTTCATCCCGCGCGGGGTCGTCGTCGAACAGCCGATCAACATCATCCATCTCGGGCGAACCGATGGAAAGCCGTTCGCGTGCTTCCCGCGTCTGCTGATAGTGGCCGAGGAAAGCAGTCAGTCGACGGTCGTCGAACAGTACGGCAGTATCGGCGACGGCAACTACTTCACTTGCCCGGTGACCGAGGTCGTGGTCGGAGCGAACGCAACCGTCGACCACTACAAGTTGCAGCGCGAATCGATTTCGGCGTTTCACGTCGCGACGTTTCAGTTGCTGCAGCATCGAGATAGCAACTTCTCGTCTCACTCCATCTCCTGGGGTGGAGGGTTGGTGCGCAACGACGTCAATGCCGTGCTCGATGGCGAGGGCGCGGAGGCCACGCTCAATGGCCTCTATATGGTCGAGGGCACACAACTCGTCGACAATCACATGCGAGTCGAGCACGCACAGCCGAATTGCGATAGCCACGAACTGTTCAAGGGAATTCTCGAGGATCGGTCGCGGGCAGTGTTCAACGGTCGCATCTACGTTCATCGCGGGGCGCAGAAGACCGATGCCAAGCAGACCAACCGTAATCTGCTGCTATCGAAAAATGCCGTAGCGAATTCGAACCCCCAGCTCGAGATCTTCGCCGACGATGTCAAATGCACCCACGGGTCGACCGTCGGCCAGCTCGATGAGCTGGGTATCTTCTACTTGCGCTCCCGCGGAATCGGAGAAGAGGCCGCAAGGAGTCTTCTCACCTACGCGTTCGCTGCCGACATCGTCGAGCGGATCAAGGTTCCGTCAGTGCGACAAGATCTCGAGGAGTTTCTCTTTCGACGGTTGCCGAAGGGCGACGTCGTGCGACAGGCGGTGTAAGGAGTATGCCGGGCCGGCGGAACCGGTCTGGTGGGGAGGTGATGACTGTAGCTCGCAACAGAGAGGAGACGGCCGGCGCTGAAGCCGGCCGTCCTGCTTTCGATGTTGCCAGCGTGCGCGCCCAATTCCCGGCGCTGTCGCTCGAGGTCTACGGAAAGCCACTCGTCTACCTGGACAGCGCCGCCTCGGCGCAGAAGCCGAGCGCGGTGCTCGATGCCGAGATGCGCTGCTATCGAGAGTTCTACGCCAACGTACACCGTGGTGTGCACTACCTGTCGATCGCGGCGACCGCCGCCTATGAGGGGGCGCGATCGAAGGTTCAGGCACTGTTGAACGCTCCCTCGGCACGCGACATCGTCTTCGTGCGCGGAACAACAGAAGGCATCAATCTCGTCGCCTCGACGTACGGCCGTCAGCATGTTCGCCAAGACGACGAAGTACTTGTGACGACCATGGAGCATCACTCCAACATCGTTCCGTGGCAAATGTTGTGTGAAGCCACTGGGGGTGTGCTTCGAGTTGTCCCGATCGACGATGACGGGGCGCTCATCATGGATGAGTTCTTCGCACTGCTGTCAGATCGCACCAAGATCGTAGCGGTCGGTCACGTGTCGAATGCGCTTGGCACCATCAATCCGGTAGGCAGTATCGTCGATGCAGCGCACAGCTACGGCGCCAAGGTGCTGATCGATGGTGCCCAGGCGGTGCCGCATATGGCCGTCGACGTGCAGGCTCTCGACTGCGATTTCTACACGTTCTCCGGGCACAAAGCTTTCGGACCCACGGGGATCGGCGCCCTGTATGGCAAGGGCGAACTGCTCAGGTCGATGCCGCCATATGAGGGTGGGGGCGAGATGATTAGCTCGGTTACGTTCGAGAAGACCGAGTTTCGTGAGCCGCCGGCACGCTTCGAAGCGGGAACACCCAACATCGCCGGTGCCATCGCTTTGGGGGCGGTGGTGGATTTTCTCGACGACCTCGGCTACGAGGCGATCGGAGCCCACGAAGAAGATCTCCTGAGCTACGCGACAGCCATGCTCGAGGCGGTACCCGGGCTCACTTTGGTGGGCACGGCCGAGCGTAAGGCCGGCGTCCTGTCTTTCTTGATTGATGGCGTTCATGCCCACGATGTCGGCACCATCGTCGACCGCGAGGGGGTGGCCATTAGGGTCGGTCATCATTGCGCTCAGCCGGTAATGGATCGCTTCGGAATTGCAGCAACGGCGCGCGCGTCGCTGGCGCTCTACAACACGAGAGAAGACATCGATCGCCTCGTCGAAGCGTTGGGCAAAGTCAAAGAGGTCTTCGGCTGATGTCGTCGGAGCTTCATGACCTCTACCAGGAGGTCATCCTCGATCACAACAAGAGGCCGCGGAACTTCGGCACGCTCGAGGACGCCGATCGCTCGGCCGCCGGGCACAATCCGCTCTGTGGCGACCGCCTGACGGTGCATCTCAAGCTGGACAACGATGGGGTCTCCGAGGTCAGCTTCGAAGGCTCGGGCTGTGCGATCTCCAAGGCATCGGCATCGATTATGACGGACGCCGTCAAAGGCAAATCGCGCGACGAGATCGAGCATCTGTTCCGGGAGTTCCACACGCTTCTGACCGGCGATCCGAGCGTGCGCGAGAAGGCCTCTGCCGAACTCGGCAAGCTCGCGGTTTTCGAGGGCGTGCGCGAGTTCCCCATCCGGGTCAAGTGCGCGACGCTCCCGTGGCACACGTTGAAAGCAGCCCTGGATGGGCGCAAAGACGCAGCGACGACGGAATAGGCGTCTCGTCTGGCGAGATGCACATCGTTGCCGAGGCCAAATCCGGGGTGCTCCTCGAAATGGACCGCAACGGTGTGCGCACCGGATGTCAGCTGGCCCTCGACCACCATCTCCGAGTTGGTCAGAGTGATCTGGATGTCGGCATCAGGCGCGCCTGCGGCGGACGGGACTTCAGTCACCGTGATCGGACGGATCATGCCCATGTTTCACTGACGACAGATACCACTCGGGTAACAAGCGGCCCAGGTCTTGCGCGGCTTGGGCCTGGTCGACTTTGCCGTCGCGAAGTTGAAACCACCCTGGTCGAAGGCGGGCACGACGGTTGCGAGATACTGCGTGAACGATACGTCTTCAGGAAGCCGGGTCAAGAGCGCGAAGTGGATTCGGGAGGCCTCGCCGCAACCCCTTGGAGGGTCGGGATTTCCAGGGTCGGCACGGAGATCAGCTTTTCCGCGGCTCGGCGCTCAGCTTGCGAAACCGTGCGGTAGAGTCGCGCCTTCGGCTGGTTTGGAGAGGCCAACAGCGGGTCGCGAATCGGAGATAAGGAGAGAGATGAGCACCACTGAGAAAGGTACCGGCTATCGGCAGACGACCTGGAGCCTCTCAGGGCTTCTGCCGAACACCAAGACCGAGACGATCTCGTCACGGCTGCAAGAGCTCGAAGCGCTGGTCTCCGAGCTCGAGGCCGAGCGTTCGCGTCTCGAACTCGAACTGGAGCCGAGCGAGCTTCGTCGGCTGATCGAGCGCTACGAGGCGGCGGCCGAGAAGAGCTATGTCCTGTCAGCGTACGGGTCTCTCTGGTTCGCTTCCGACACCCAGGACGAGGCGGCGCTCACCTACTCGAACCGTATGGATCAGGTGCTGACCGGGTTACAGAATCGGCTCCTCTTTTTTACCCTGTGGTGGAAGGATCTCGATGACGATGCGGCCGAGCGTCTGCTGCCCGCAGGCGACGACATACTGAGCGCTGACTACCGGCACTTTTTGAGAGACTTGAGACGGCTCAAGGACTTCACTCTCGATGAGCCGTCCGAGCGTATCGTCAATCTCAAGGACGCCAACGGCATTCAGGCAGTCTTGACGCTTTACTCGATGCTCACCAACCGGCTCGAGTTCGAGCTCGATGTCGATGGGGAGACGAAGACGCTCAGCCGATCGGAGGTATCCGCGTATTTCTACTCGCCGGACGCCGATCGACGTGAATCGGCCTACCACGAGATCCATCGCGTCTACGAGGCCGACGCCAAGATCCTCGGACAGATCTACGTCAACCGGGTGCGTGACTGGGCGAGTGAAAACCTCGAGCTGCGCGGATTCGGCTCGCCTATCGCCGTCCGCAACCTTGCCAACGACATTCCCGATGACGCGGTCGAGGCACTTCTCGGCGTGTGCACCGAGAGTGCTCCGATCTTTCAGCGGTACTTTCGTCTCAAGGCAAAGTGGCTCGGGCTGGAGAAACTCCGTCGCTACGATCTCTACGCGCCGCTCGCGGCCAGTGACCGCCAGATCCCGTACGAGGAGGGCGTCGAAACGGTCCTCGAGACGTTCGACCGTTTCCACCTCCAGGTAGGCTCGCTGGCCAGACGGGTGTTCGACGACGATCACATCGACAGTGAGCTGAGGAAGGGCAAAAAGGGTGGAGCTTTCTGCGCCACAGTGCTTCCCTCTCAGACGCCCTGGATATTGCTCAACTACACAGGCAAGGTCCGCGATGTCGCGACGCTGGCTCACGAACTGGGCCACGCGGTGCACAGCCTCCTCGCCGAGGATCACTCGGTTCTAACGCAGCATGCTTCGCTGCCGCTCGCTGAGACGGCATCAGTCTTTGCCGAACAGCTCTTGACGGATCGACTCCTCGCGCAGGAACAGGATCCAGTGGTGCGGCGGGAGCTGTTGGCCGCGTCGATGGACGACATCTACGCCACGGTGCTGCGCCAGGCATATTTTGTGCGCTTCGAGATCGAGGCCCATCGGGCGATTCTCGAAGGTCAAGCGCCGGAGGCGTTGCACGAAAGGTACTTCTCGCTTCTCGAGGAACAGTTCGGTGGCTCTGTGGAGCTTGCGAATGAGTTCCGTTACGAATGGGTGTCGATTCCCCACATCTACCAGACGCCTTTCTACTGCTACGCGTACAGCTTCGGGCAGCTCCTGGTGCTCGCTTTGTACCGTCGGTACCAGGAACAGGGCGAGGGTTTCGTTCCTGGTTACTTGCGATTGCTCGCTCACGGTGGCTCCGCCCGGCCGCAGGAGATCCTGTCCGAGGTCGGCGTCGACGTCACCGATCCCGAGTTCTGGCGTGGCGGATTCCGCGTCGTCGAGGGCATCGTCGACGAGCTCGAGAGTCTCTAGAGTCTCTCGAAGGCTAGAAACCGAGGCGCCTCATGACCGCGCGTGGGAGGTTGCGGATGACAAGCATCACCCAACGCCACGGAGCGGGCGCGTAGACGACCGGTGCCTTGCGGTCGATTGCGCGCAGCACCCGCCGGGCCACGGCCTCGGGTTCGCCGGCGAAGGGCGGCGGGTCGAGGCCCGCGGTCATGCCGGTCTTGACGAAACCGGGCTTGACGGTGACGGTGACGAGGCCATCGTGCCGGTGTCGGTGGTCGAGTCCTTCGAGGTACCGGGTGAGCCCCGCCTTGGCGGCCCCGTAGAGGACAGTCGGTTTTCGGCCACGCTCACCGGCGACCGAGCTGAAGACGCAGAGTGTGCCACCGCCAGCGTCGAGCAGTCGCTCTTTTGCCGCCTCACAGAACTCCACCGTGCGGGCAAAGTCCACATCGAGTAGCCGGCGCATGAGATGCCGATCGCTCTCCAGCGCGTCCTGCCCGGCGAAGAGCCCTGCCGTGACCACGACTGTCTCGAGCTCACCGAAGGCTTCCCTTCCGGCATCGAGCGCTTGCGGAAACCCCTCAGGCTCGAGGAGATCGCAGATGGCGGTGCCGGCCACCGACTGGCTTCCGCCTCGTTGCTCGAGATC
>Ga0224512_10004780_pt1 | contig 11323 bp, 11 predicted proteins | sample SF_May12_sed_USG_4_FD_169103 | JGI IMG/M metagenome (GOLD analysis project Ga0224512, IMG submission 169103) | Sediment microbial communities from San Francisco Bay, California, United States - SF_May12_sed_USGS_13 | ecosystem: Environmental > Aquatic > Marine > Sediment | place: USA... | reverse complement strand
GAGCCGACCCGAACCGGAAGCTCGCTGGGAGCCCTCGCCCTGGGATGCCCCCCAGCAGGCCCAGGCCGACGAGACGGAAGGATCGAACGGGTGGTTCGACGAGGCGATCGAGGCCGTGACCGACGAGGCCCTGACCGACGAGGCCCTGACCGACGAGGCCGTGACCGCCGAGGCCGGTCCCGCCGCCGCCGCCGATGATGCCGCCTTCGGCGAGCAGACCTCCGACGAGCCGCAGGAGTCACCATCCGATGGCGGCTGGTGGGCGGCCGCGATGGACAAGCCCGAGGAGCAGCCGGACGTCCAGTCCGATCCGGACAGCTTCCTCGAGAGTGTCTTCTCGCAGCTCGGCGAAGAAGAAGAGCGGACCGAGGCAGCCGACGACGACGACGAGACCGGATTCTCGATGGGCTTGTTGCGCCGTCGCCGCATGGGTACGGCCGCCAAGGACATCACCGAAGGCTGATCCGTCTCTTCTCGGACATTCGAGTCGCTCCCGTCGGCACGGCGGGAGCGTCTTGCGTTCAGTGTGCGTCCGTCCGGGAGCGAAGCCGTCAGCAGCTAGCGTCTCCTCGCCGTGACTCTTCTCCTCTCCGTCGCCGTCTTGCTGGGTCTCGTCGTCGGGCCGGTGCTCCACAACATCGCGATCGCGACGTCGACGCGAAATGCGATCGCCACTCCGTTTGGAGCCTGTCGGGAATGCAGCGTCGTCCGGCCGCGCCCCTACCTGCGCTGTCCCAATGGCCATCCGGGAACGCAGAGAGAGCGCTGGTGGTCGGTGGCGTACGTCGCGGTCTTCGTCGCCACTGTCCTCGTCACGGGTGTGACGAGTGAGGTGACGGCCTATCTCGGGTTTGCCGGAGTGACGCTGACGCTGATCATCACAGACGTGGACGAGAAGCTGATTCCGAACAAGGTGTTGTTCCCGGGTGGCGCGGCTGCCATCGTGCTGCTGGTGATCGAGGCGACGGTCAGCGACCGGGTCGACCGGCTGCTTCCGTCATTGGCCGCCGGTGCCGGCTACTACGTCGTGTTCCTCGGTGTGCATCTCCTCAATCGCGAGGGTTTCGGCATGGGAGACGTCAAGCTGGCGTTCCTGCTCGGATTCTTCACCATGTTCGATTCGCTGCGCATCTTCCTCCTCGGCGTGTTCTTCACAGGCTTCATCGGTGGCCTGCCTGCGATCGTGTTGCTGCTGATGAGGCGCGTCGGACCGAAGTACGCCATCCCGTACGGCCCGGCCATGGTCCTCGGTGCCTGGGCGGCCATCGCGTTCGGTGAACCATTCCTCGGCTGGTACCTCGCTCGGTAACCTCACCCCGATGTTCCGATATCTCACTGCGGGCGAGTCTCACGGCCCCGCCCTCGTCGCCGTCGCCGAGGGGCTTCCCGCCGGGATGAGCATCGTGCGCGAGGACCTGGCGGCCGAGCTCGCACGACGTCGCCTCGGGTTCGGCCGGGGTGGTCGGATGAAACTGGAGCAGGACGAACTCGAGTTTCTCGGCGGAGTGCGCCACGGCATCAGCATCGGTTCACCGATTGCCATCGCAGTCCGCAACACCGAGTTCGAGGAGAAGTGGGCCGAGGAGATGAACCCGTACTCCGGGGAGCCGATCAAGCAGCTGACCACACCCCGCCCGGGACACGCCGACCTGGTCGGGATGATGAAGTACGACCTCAAGGACGCACGCAACATCCTCGAACGGGCGTCGGCACGCGAGACCGCCGCCCGGACGGTCGTCGGTTATCTCTCCAAGGTCTTCCTCGCCGCACTCGGCGTCGACGTGCTCAGTCACGTCGTCGAGATCGGTCGGGTCAGGGCCCCTGCAGGAGACGTGCCGACACCTGCAGATCTCGAACGGATCGACACATCACCGGTCCGGGTCCTCACCGACGAGACCGAAGCTCGCATGATCGACGAGATCGAAGCGGCCCGGGCCGACCGTGACACCCTCGGCGGAGTGGTCGAGGTCGTGGTCCACGGGCTCGTGCCCGGCATCGGCAGCCACGTCCACGGCGATCGACGCCTCGACGCACGTCTCGCCGAGGCACTGATGTCGATCCAGGCGATGAAGGGCGTAGAAGTCGGGGACGGATTCGAGACGGCCCGTCGTCGCGGGTCCGATGCTCATGACGAGATCTTCCGAACCGAAGGCGGATACACCCGAACCACCAACCGTGCCGGAGGCACCGAGGGAGGGATGTCGATCGGGGACGTCCTGCGAGTGCGAGTGGCGATGAAGCCGATCTCCACCGTTCCCAAGTCTCTGCAGACCGTCGACGTGGCGTCCGGAAAGGCCGACCGGGCGTTCTACGAGCGATCGGATGTCATCGCCGTGCCGGCGGCCGGGGTGGTGGCCGAGCAGATGGTTGCGATCGTGCTCACCCAGGAGATCCAGCGCAAGTTCGGCGGGGACACGATCACCGACGTCGTCGAGGCATGGAACCGATATCGCGGCCGGCTCGAACGTTTCTGATGGTCGAACGCCTGTGGCTCATCGGAATGATGGGGTCGGGGAAGTCCACCGTCGGCGCCGAGGTTGCTCGAATGCTCGCCGTCGAACATCACGACACCGACGACATCATCGAAGCGCGGGCGGGCATGCCGGTCGTGCAGATCTTCGAGTCGGTCGGTGTCGCTGCCTTCAGGGACCTCGAACGCCAGGCCGTCGAGCATGCGGCCACGCTTGGGGGCATCATCTCCACCGGCGGAGGCGCCGTGCTCGATGAGCGGTCGCGGACCACGATGACCGATACCGGGACGGTGATCTATCTGGCTGCCGAACCCGTGATACTGAGACGGCGCGTCGGTGACGTCTCGGGTCGCCCGTTGCTCCACGAGGGCGACCCGGTTCAGACACTCACGCGGCTCCTCGACGAGCGACAACCCCTGTACCGGGAGACGGCGCACCGGATCATCGACACGTCGACCATGAGCCCGCGGGAAGTCGTGGAGGAGGTGATCGGCGCATGGAACGCTTCCTAGCGGGCCTCGACGCCGAGATCCTCGTGGGCAGGGGACTCGCCGTCCGCCTTCCCGAACGCGCCGGCAGGGAGAAAGTCGCGGTGCTCACCCAGCCGGGGACGCCCGCAGCCCTGGCGGCCGAGGTCGCCTCGCAGATCCCCGACGTCGAGACCGCGTTGATCGAACTGCCCGACCGAGAGGCGGCGAAGGAGCTCGATGCCGTCGGAACCGTGTACGACCGGCTCGTCGACTTCAACCTCGGCCGCCACGACTCGATTCTCGGTGTCGGTGGGGGAGCCCTCACCGACGTCGCCGGATTCGTGGCCGCCACCTGGCTGCGGGGTGTCGAGTCGATTCTCGTTCCCACCACACTCCTCGCCGCCGTCGACGCCTCGATCGGAGGCAAGACCGGGATCAACCGGCATGGCAAGAACCTCGTGGGCGCCTTCTGGCATCCCAGCCGTGTCATCGTCGATCTCGATCACCTCGACGGTCTGCCCGACTCGTTGAGACTCGAAGGGTCCGCCGAGGTGATCAAGGCCGGCTGCATCGCCGATCCGGTGATCGTCGAGCAGTACGCCCGGCACGGGTTGGATGCCGATCTCGACGTGGTGGTACCGCGTGCGATCGCGGTGAAGGCCGGAATCGTCGGTGACGACTTCCGCGAATCGGGCCGCCGCGCGCTTCTCAACTTCGGTCACACGATCGGACATGCCGTGGAGATACTGGCTCCACTCCCGCACGGTCTCGCAGTCTCTGTCGGGATGGTGGCGGCAGGAGTCGTGTCGAACCACCGCTACGGATTCGACGTGGGCTGGCTCACCGACCTGCTGTTCTCGACCGGATTGCCGGTGGCTGCTGCAGGTGTCTCGAAACCGGCGGCGATGGAATTGATCGGACGGGACAAGAAGCGGAGCGCCGAAGGGGTCCGCATGGTTCTGCTTCGTGCGATCTCCGATCCCGTCGTCGATGTGGTGTCGTCCGAGGAGATCGAGGCGGCGCTCGACGCCGTCGGAGCAGTGTGATCGACGAGGTACGCTGAACGGCATTCACACCCAAGAGGTACACACTCACCATGGTCTCAACCAACGACGCCCGGCCCGGCATGGCGCTCGACCTGCCCGAAGGACTGTTCTCGATCGTCAGCTCCGAACACGTCAAGCCCGGCAAGGGCAAGGCCTTCGTGAGGATGAAGCTGAAGAACGTCGAGACCGGCCAGGTCATCGACAAGACGTTCCGGGCCGGTGAGGACGTCCAACAGGCGATCATCGAACGACGTGATCATCAGTACCTGTTCCGTGACGACATGGGCTACCACTTCATGAATCTCGACGACTACAGCCAGATCCCGCTCAGCGAGTCCGATGTCGGAGATGCGGCGCCGTACCTCCTCGAGGGTGCCACGGTCTCGGTCACGTCGTACCAGGGCACGCCGATCGGGGTGGATCTCCCGGCCTCCGTCCAGATGGAGGTGACCTACGCGGAGCCCGCGGTCAAGGGCAACACCGTCTCGGGTGCCACCAAGGCCGTCACCGTCGAGACTGGCCTCGAGGTCCAGGTGCCGCTGTTCGTCGAGACCGGCGACCGGATCAAGGTCGACACCCGGACCGGCGAATATCTGACCAGAGCGTGAGCTCCGACCCCGGTGAGCCGCGAGAACGTGCCTTTGCGGCTCTCTACCGTGCAGATCTGCTGAGGATCGGGACCGTCGAAGGCCTCGGGGGTCGGGCTGAACGTCTGGCGAAGGGAGCGCTCGCCCACCTCGCGGAGATCGATCGACTGATCGATGCGGCCGCAGAGCATTGGACCGTCGATCGCATGCCCGCAGTCGACCGCGCCCTGTTGCGGCTCGCCACCTACGAACTGGCGCACGAGCCGAACACTCCGACTGCGGTGATCCTGAACGAGACGGTCCGAATCGCCAAGGAGTACTCGACTCAGAACAGCGGCCGCTTCATCAACGGCGTCCTCGCCACCCTCGCCAAGCGCCTGCGCTAGGCCTCGCTCGGCTGGCGCCTCACCTTGGCGTAGTCGGTTCTCGGTCGTCAGTCATCCGTCGTCTCGTCGGCGAGGTCAACGATGACCGACAACTGACGCCCGATGACGCCCATGCGAACGTCAGCGAGCGAGGCCTCCCGAGTACGGCAAAGCTGGCGACCTCGGTACGCTCGTGCGCATGGTTGATCGAGTGTTGGTGGCAGAGCCGCGCGGGTTCTGCGCAGGTGTCGAGATGGCGATCAAGGCGCTCACCTGGATGGTCCGCATCTTCGACGGTCCGGTCTACTGCTATCACGAGATCGTGCACAACGAGTGGGTGGTGAAGGCGTTCGAGCGGGTCGGCGTCGTGTTCGTGGATCACATCGATGAGGTTCCCGAAGGCGCTCCGGTGATGTTGTCTGCACACGGCTCCGCACCGGAGGTGGTGGCCGGCGCCCAGGACCGGGCCGCGATCGTGATCGACGCGGTCTGCCCGCTCGTCACGAAGGTCCACCACGAGGTCAAGCGAATGGCCGACAAGGGCTTCGACATCCTCTACATCGGGCATGAAGGTCACGACGAAGCGGTCGGCACCGTCGCGGAGGCGCCGGAATCGATCACGCTGATCGAGCCGGAGCGGGGACTCGGCGACTTCGAGGCGGCGGACCCGTCGAAGGTGGCGCTGCTCGCTCAGACGACGCTGGGCCTCTACGAGTGGAACGAGGTACTCGAGTCCGCGAGCGATCGATATCCCGAGCTCTGGACCGCACGCCGAAGCGACCTCTGCTACGCCACGACCAACCGTCAGTCGGCTGTCCAGGCGCTCGTCGAGCATGCAGATCTGATCCTCGTTGTCGGTTCGGAGAACTCCTCGAACACCCAGGCGCTCGTGAGGGTCGCCCAAGAGCACGGCGTGCCGGCGCACCGGATCGACAACGCCACTCGGATTCGGGACGAGTGGCTCGACGGAGTGTCCGTCGTTGGTCTCACCGCCGGAGCATCGGCTCCCGACCATCTCGTGCAGGCGGTCATCGACCGCCTCGATCCGACACTCGGCTTCGAACTGTTCTCCGTCACCGAGGAGGAGGAGTACTTCCCGCTGCCGCCTCAACTCCGGAACTTCGTGGGCGTGCTCCAGGCGATGATCGAGGCATCGGTCAGCGCCAAGCCTGCGAAGGAGCGCGGTCTGATCGAAACCGACCGAACATGGACCGCCACCGAGGCCCTGGATCTGTTGTGATGGCCACCGGTTCGGCTCACGGTGAGGCTCGTGAACTGGGGTATGCGGCATGCGCCATGCGCCCGGACACCGGGTTGGGCCAACGAGTGGGGCCGCATACCGCATAGCGCAGAGCGCATACCCGATCTGCACGCGATGTCCTTGCTCCAGCAAGAGGCGATACCCTCGCGCATCATGCTTCCCATCGTCGCCGTCGTGGGGCGCCCCAACGTCGGCAAGTCAACCCTGGTCAATCGAATCGTGGGCGGCCGTCCAGCCGTGACCGAAGAGATGCCCGGAGTCACCCGAGACCGTCGCGAGTTCCGTGCCGAGTGGATCGGACGCGAGTTCTTGGTCGTGGACACGGGTGGCTGGGAACTGAAGCCCGGTGAACCGATCGTGTCCGAGATCCGCCAACAGGCCGAGGCTGCGCTCGCGACCGCGGACGTGATCGTCTACGTCACCGACGCTACAGCCGGGGTCAGTGACGACGATGCGGGAGTGATCCGGATGCTGAGGGGAGCGGACGCGCCCATCGTGTTCGCAGCGAACAAAATCGACGACGGGAGCAAGGTGCGGCTCGTCGACGACCTGTGGTCGCTCGGAATCGGCGAGCCCTATCCGGTGTCTGCCTTCCACGGGCGCGGAATGGGCGACCTGCTCGATCGAATCGTCGAGCTGCTGCCCGAATCCGACGAGGTTCCACCCGAAGACGATCTCGCGCGGCTGGCGATCATCGGGAGGCCGAACGTAGGGAAGTCGACCCTGCTCAATCAACTCCTCGGTGAGCGGCGTGTCATCGTGTCGGAGATACCCGGGACGACCCGTGATCCGATCGACACCGTCGTGGAGCTCGAAGGCGAGTTGTATCGACTGATCGACACCGCCGGGATCCGCCGCAAACCGAAGATGACCGGAGACGCCGACTTCTACGCCGTGATCCGCGCCCGGGAGGTCTTGGCCTCCGCCGACGTCGCTCTGCTCATCATCGACGCAACCGACGGAGTCACGCATCAGGACCAACGGATCGCCGCGGAGGTGGTCGAGTCGGGTGCGTCGCTCGTCATCATCCTGAACAAGTGGGATCTCATCGACGACGAGACCAGGGAGACAATGGAGCGATCGCTCGGCGATCGGTTCGGGTTCGTGTCCTGGGCGCCGGTGATCAGGATCTCTGCGAAGACCGGCGCTCGGACGAAGCGGATCCCTGGAGCGATCCGCTACGTGCTCGAGACGAGGGAGAACCGTATCGGGACGGGCGAGCTCAACCGGCTGGTCAGGCAGTGGACGGGTGCGCATCCTCCACCGGTTCGCAAGGGTCGCCGCCCACGGATCCTCTATGCCGTTCAGGCGGCCGTGTCGCCGCCGACCTTCATCATGTTCGTGGGCGGGGGAGATCTCGGGCCCGACTACCTCCGGTTTCTCGAGGGACGTCTGCGCAACACCGACGACTTCACCGGATCGCCGGTGCGTGTCATCGCACGGAGGAGAGAGCGCCGACCGGAATGACCGACGAGTCACCCTTCCTGCCAGAGGAAGAGACCGAGCCGGAGGACCTCCCGACTCCGTGGGGGTTTCGCCTCACCTTGATCGCCGCCGGCCTGTACCTGCTGTGGCGACTCATCCAGGGGATCGTCTGGGTCTTCGAACGGATCTTCTGACCGGCGCTCTGCGCTCAACGCTCGCCGTGGAGACTCGTCTTGAGGTGTACCGACCTGCGTGTGGCGTGTTGCACTTCGGTATCGCTACCACGACCGTGACCACGGGCTGTGGCGCAGCTTGGTAGCGCGCTTGACTGGGGGTTCACTAGGGCCCGTATCGGCTCGTATCGTCCCATCTTCAGACGTCCACGAACCTGCCCATATTGCAGGCACTTCCGACCTTGTCGTCGTTTCTCGTCTCGGCTCGTCACGTCGTGTTCGAGGACAGATAGGTGACGGTGCGGGTGACGACCACTCATAGGAAGTGACTGCGCCCGGCCCGGAGCGCTCTGCCGTCTCGCCACACACCTTGACCAGTTCGCCCTGATCCGTCAGATTGATGGCAGAACAGGGGAGACGGGAGGCGCTCATGCGCACTTGGACACGAATCTGGACGGTCACCGCCTACGGCATGGTGTTCCTGCTGATGTCGGCAATCCCGGGGGTAGCGGAAGGCGACGTCTGCGTCGCCGTCGACGGAGACGTCAAAGTCGATTCTCATGCAGGCTCAGAGTGCGCCCCATCGAACGATGGTATTGCTGTTGCCGTGAACGGCAGCGTGGCGTATGTGCGCGACGGTGTGGACAACCTGGCAGTGGCCGTGAACGGGAGTTCGGCCACCGCATGGCTGGGTGATGACGGTCGAGCCATTGCGGTGAACCAGAGCTGGGCAGGGGTTTCAGGCGACAGCCCGTTCAGCGTGACCGGCAACTCGGCAGTTGCCGTGAATGAGAGTGGTGCGTTTGCCGGCGCCGGGAGCGACAACACGGCTTTCGCTGCGAACTCGAGTCTTGTGTTCGCCGACGGTGGCAATGACAACACTGCAACAGCAATCAACGACTCGGAGGCATACGCAAGCGTGGGCGACGGGCACACTGCGCTCGCGATCAACAGCCCTACCCACGTCGCAAACGCAGTCGGAGACACGTTGACCGTCTGCACGATCAATGATTCAACGCCCGAAGCGGGAACCGAGTGGTGTCCCTAGTGGACCCATGCGGGGAGTCTGGAGACTCGGAACTCGTGAGCCGGACGAACATGACGTTGATGTCGACCGGTCAACGACTATGGGGCTGATGTGGGAGTTCGACCGAGCCGTACTCCTAGGCGATTGGCTGTCAGAACAACATGAGGCTCGGTCAAGACGGAAGCCCCGATGACGGGACTTCCGTGAGGAGGGAGTCCATGCCGTCGGGGCTTCCACCGTTTAGTGGCGGAAGGTAATTGAGCCTTGAGTGCCTAATCGGAGATGTAACCGCACAGCAAGATGAACGAGATGCGGCTGTCGGGATTGACAAAGTTCGAGTACACGCCCCAGTTCAGATCTGCGCTGGTCTCGAAGTTGTTGCTGGCAGTCACCTGAATAAGGATCGGTGGCTACTCGATGGGAGTTTGTGTCGCTCCCAATTACGAATGGACCTACCCATTGCTCAACGCCGTAGAGCGTTTGGGGCAGCGGCGAACCGGGATCTCCTGTCGGACCTTCCGGACCCTGGGGACCCTGTGAACCCTCAGAGTTCCATTGAATAAACGTGGCGTTGCCCTTGCATTCGGGCGCTACGTCGATGGTCACATCCTTCAGATCGCCTCCAGGAGTGAGGCATCCCAAGTAGACAGCGGAGTTGTTGGCTAGTGACGCAGTTCCAAACGCCATGACACCTACGACTGCTAGCGCCAGCAGCCACCGCTTGCCTCGCGCTGGTCATGCTGCAACGTGTCTCCCTCGCATGAGCGACCTCCCAAGATCGTCGTTTCGCCCAGAACCGAACCTATTAGAAGATGTTCGAGCAGGTTCGGGCCTCTCACTCCACCACCCCACGCCGGCCGCGCCCGACCATCCTCACACCCGTCCCGGTGAGTTCGAGTGTGCGCGGCATCACCAGACCCCGTGAGCGAAGTTCAGCGGCGATGAAGCTGCTCGGTGGGGCGAAGCGCTGTAACGAACGTCCGTCAGGAGTGACTAGAGCAGTAGGAGTGGGGCGAACGGGCCACGGCGGCAGGGCGAGGCCTTGGCGCCGTGGCTCCCGTTCACTCAACCGCTTCGCCCCTCAGTAGTTCGGAAGACGCCCCGGCGATGCGGGTTGGGGTGAACCCTCTTGAGCGGGGCATCCGGGCCGTCTTCCTAGGCCGATGCCCGTCCGGCAGTCTGACAATGAGCGATCATCCGGCGCGCCCGAAGGGAGATCCGGCCCGTGCACACGGAAGCAGACGGCCTGGTCCGCTGCCGCCAAAACGGGCAGCCATATTCCTTCGTGCGAAATCTCGGGCAAAGCGAGGCATTTCGTGTCGGCTGCAACGGGCCCCACCGAGGCTGAGAACTACAGCAGCCGTTTCTCCGCGCCCGCGTACCTCGCACCCGTCCCGGTGAGTTGGAGTGTTGCGGGCATCACCAGACCCCACGAACGAAGCTCAGCGAGGATGTCCGGGTCGATGTCGGTGTCGGGTGGTCCGCCGGCGAGCACGTTCAGCGTCTCGACGTGAGTGTCGGGGAGTTCCGTTGTCCGAACGTATCGGGAGGGCATGACACACAAGAGGAACCGGTCGAAGATGAGGTAGCCGAGACAAACAAGCGGAAGCCCCGATGACGAGACTTCCTTGAGTAGGGAGTCCATGCCGTCGGGGCTTCCTGACCGTCAGAATCGCAGACCCCTGGACAGGCTGCGACGAGAATCACCATAGATGACGACCTGCTCAGTCCCGTCGTGTGACCGCCCGCATCGGGCGAAGGGGTATCCGGGTGAAGCGTCACGGTGATCCGCTCGAGCACATCCCGATCCGGGAAGCCGGTGGCCGGCGCACGCTTCCCGGAGAGGTTGACGCTTCGCTGATCTTGGAGCCGATCGAGCCATCTGAACAGAAGAGCTGCGCGGTTGAAGGCTGCGAGCGTGCCGCCTTCTCCCGGGGCTGGTGTCGAGGCCATCACCGGCGGTGGCTCGAACGCGGTGACGTGCAGGCCGGCGTCCCGTTCAAACGGGCGACCGCGGGTTCGGTTGGGAGTGTGTCATCCAGGGGAGGTCCCAAGTCGATGCGCCAGTGCGAACGTCCGAGTCCTGACCTGCTCGGCCTGCGCTGCTCTGGTCGGCTCCTCGAAGCTGGGCCGGTCGCGCTCCCCGCCGACAATTCGACCCATCAGTGCGATGGGGTCTCCCTCCTCCTTCATCAGGCGCTGCACCGCTAGCTGGAACGCCGGAGCTTCATCTCGTGAAAGGTGACCGACGAGGAGTCCAGCGACCCACACTGCAACAGCGTTCGGGTCGTAGGGGTTGTCTGGCTCTGGCACGAGAATCGCTGGGACCTCTCGCCCCATCGTCTTGACGATGTAGCGGAGTTCGTCCTGATGAAATGACTTGCCCTTCACTTCGAGCGCGTCCTCCCCGCCGAAGACCGCGACAGACATCCCGTCCTTCATCCAAACGGGCCTTTCTCCCTGTCCGACATTGCGTGACGGGGTTATCGCTTTAGGCG
>Ga0224512_10004778_pt1 | contig 11327 bp, 9 predicted proteins | sample SF_May12_sed_USG_4_FD_169103 | JGI IMG/M metagenome (GOLD analysis project Ga0224512, IMG submission 169103) | Sediment microbial communities from San Francisco Bay, California, United States - SF_May12_sed_USGS_13 | ecosystem: Environmental > Aquatic > Marine > Sediment | place: USA: California... | reverse complement strand
CGAGGATGAGTTCCAATCCCGGAAAGGCTACCTCGGTCTCGCCGTTCAGTACGCCGACGGCCTGGAGGTCATCCCGTTCATCCGGGGCTCGGAGAACCTGGAATACGAGCTGACGAGTGCCATCCTGCGCATGACGCAGCCCGCGACTGCCGGCGTGGGCCTGCTGGGTGGATTCGGGGGACCCGGGCATGATACCGACCTGGCAGCGTTCGTAACCCAGATCGGCAGCTCCTACTCCATCGCGACCGTGGACCTGGCCGACGATTCGGCGACAATCCCGGACTCCGTGGGCGTGATGATCGTCGCCGAACCCACTCAGCCCCTGACGCCGGCGGCCGGCGCGGAGCTGCGCCGATTCGTGTCCTCCGGGGGTAACCTGATGCTGCTGATGCAGCAGTATGCGGTCACGGAGACCCGGATGTTCGCGGACTCCGCCAGTCACCCGGAGCTGGACGCGCTCCTGGCACCGTACGGGGTTCGGGTGGCGAACGGGGCAGCCTATGATATGCGGTCGAATTTTCCGGTCACGCAGGAAAACGAAAGTGGACTCCCCGTTCGGCGCCCCTATCCTCTGTGGCCGGTGTCACGGCCCGTCTCGGCCCATCCCGTCGTCGGGGGTTTGACGGGAGTCGTGCTCGGCTGGGCCAGTCCGCTCGACCTGTCGGGTGCCGACACGAGTACGGTGACGCCGCTGCTCGCTACGAGCCAGGCCGGTGGCGTGTTCACGGGTCCGTTTCCGCTGGATCCGAGTTTCGATTGGACGAGCGTGGCGACGGACCTTCGCCCGCGCCCCATGGCGGCTGCGGTGCTGCCGCGTGGAGCCGGGCGTGCTGCGGCGCCGGGCGGACGCATCCTCCTGGTGGGAGATGCGGATTTTCTGACGAACCGTTTCCTGGCCGCCAGCCCGGACAACCTCGCATTTGCCCGCAATGCCGTCGACTGGCTGGCTAACGATGAGTCCCTGATCGGCATTCGGGCGAAGCAGCGCCTCGCTCCCCCCTTGCTGTATTCCTCCAACGCTGCCCGCGACGGAGCGCGGTACGCGTGTCTGGTGGGCGTGCCGCTCCTGTTCGTGCTGATCGGGTTCCTTCGCCTGATGCGCAGGCGACGGCTCGCCAGAACGGTCTGGTCCCCGATGGATGCGACCGAAGAACCGTCGTGACACGGCGTCAGCTCGGGTTCGTGTTCGGGGCTCTTGCCGGCCTGTCCGCCGCGTGGTTCGCCGTTCGCGGCGCCGATCGGAGTGCGGACAACGGCGACGGCGGTCTGGACGTCGCTGCGAGGATAAGCTCCGGCGTCTCCGTCGTCCGCGTTCTCGCTCCGGATTCCACGGACCTCAGGCTCGAGCTGGATGAGGGCGGGTGGATCGTCAACGGATACCCTGCAGCTGATTCTCTCATGGAAACCGTGTTGACCCGGCTCGCCTCACTGCCCCCGGCTCGCCTGGTAGCGCGAAACCCGGCGAATCACGACCGTCTCGGCGTTTCGTCGGAGTCGGCCCGCCGCGTCGAGATGGGTCGAGCGAACGGTCCCTCACTGGTGTTTCTGCTTGGAAGCGCGGGCCCGGAGGGGAGGTTCATACGGCTGCCGGACCGACCCGAAGTGTACGTGGTCTCCGCAGCGGCCGTGCGGGATCTAGATCGCAACGAAGCCCAGTGGCGCGACCCCACGATCACCGAGGTGGACACCGCCGCGCTCACACGCATCGTGGTTACGCGCGGGGCGAACCCTGCGTTCGAGATCCGACGAGGAGCAGAGGGCGGCTGGCGGACGGGCGACGCACCCGCCGACACGATGGTGGTTCGAATCTTCCTCGAGCGGGTGGCGAATCTGAAGGCTCTGGGGTTTCCTGCGGATTCCTTCGTATTCGCGGTGGACTTCGACCGGCCCGACGCGACGCTGGATCTGTACGTGGGAACGAGTCCGATGGATCCGCCTGCGGTGTCGCTGCTGTTCGGCTCCGCCGAGAATCGGAGCGAGGTGCTCGTGCGGCGGGCCGACGACCCGATCGCCTACGCGATCGACGCTGCGACAGCCAACCTGTTGACCGCTGGCCCCTCGCGGTGGCGTGGTCTTCCCTCGCGGTGACGCGTCAGCCGACGCCGGGCCGGGTCATCGCATCGAAGTCGAGCAGCTCGTCCAGGTCCTCCGCCGCCATCAGCTCCATGTCGAGGACGACCTCACGAAGCGTCCGGTCCTCCTTCAGCGACCGCTTCGCAACTTCCGCCGCCTTGTCGTAGCCGATCCGCGGGGCAAGCACCGTCGCCAGCGCCGCGGTCGACTCGGCGTTGCGGCGACAGCGCACTTCGTCCGCCGTGATTCCGGCGACGCAGGAATCCGCAAACACCCGCGCGCCCGAGGCGAGGATTTCGATCGACTCGAGCAGATTGTGAGCGATCACCGGTATCATCACGTTGAGTTCGAAATTTCCGCGTTCTCCGCCGATCGTGATCGCCGCGTCGTTTCCGATAACCTGCGCCGCCACCATCGTGAGCATTTCCGACATCACCGGGTTGACCTTTCCCGGCATGATCGAAGATCCCGGCTGCAGCTCCGGCAGTCGGATCTCGCCGAGACCCGTGCGCGGACCGGAAGCGAGCCAACGCAGGTCGTTGGCGATCTTCATCAGGCTGCAGGCCACGACTTTCAACATTCCGCTGGCTTCGACGGCTGCATCGCGTGCCGACTGTGCCTCGAAGTGGTTGTCGGCCTCCCTGAAGTGCACGCCCGAAAGGTCGCTGATCCGCTCTGCCATCAACACCGCAAATCTGGCGTGCGTGTTGATGCCGGTTCCGACCGCCGTGCCCCCGATCGCGAGTTCGGACAGGCTGTCGCGGGTGCTGACGAGGCGCCGGATTCCGTGTTCGATCTGGCTCGCGTAGCCAGCGAATTCCTGCCCCAGTCGCACGGGCGTCGCATCCTGGAGGTGCGTGCGCCCGGCCTTCGGTATCGCGTCGAACTCCGCCGCCTTCGAGTTCAGCGCTTCCTTCAAGTGCTCGAGGGCCGGAAGCAGGTCTTCCTCGATGGCGGTCAACGCCGCTACGTGCAGCGTCGTCGGGATCACGTCGTTGCTGGACTGACCCATGTTGACGTGGTCATTGGGATGGACAGGCGACTTGGACCCGACTTCCCCGCCGAGCAACTGAATCGCCCTGTTCGACAGCACCTCGTTCGCGTTCATGTTTGTGGAAGTGCCTGATCCGGTCTGGAAGATGTCCAGCACGAAGTGGTCGTCGAGCTTGCCCTGGCGCATTTCCTCCGCGGCATCCCGAATCGCCACTGCCAGTTCATGATCGAGCAGCCCGAGTGACTCATTGACCTCAGCCGAGGCACGCTTCACGGTTCCGAGCGCCCGGATGAACTTTCGATCGAACCGGAGCCGGCTGATCGGAAAATTGCGACGGGCGCGCTCGGTCTGCGCCCCGTACAGCCGATCGCTCGGGATCTCCATCGATCCCATCGAATCCTTCTCTATGCGAACGTCATCGGTCGACATGGTATCTCCGTCTTTCCGGATCAGAACTCGACACGAGCGCCAGCTCCCACATTGTTCCGTGCGAACCAGCCAGCCGACATTTCGAGCGCGTACATCGCAGGGCTTGCCGACAGCCAGCTCTCGTCGCTGTTCGGTTCCATGGTCTCGATGTTCACGATGGTTCCGTTGCGATCCGCAAACGCGATATCGAGAGCGATGGGCGTGCTGCGCATCCAGAACGACCGGATTTGCTCATCGGCGTAGACGAACAGCATGCCGTGATTCTCCGGCAAGGAATCCCGGTCCATCAACCCCCGTTCCCGGAGTGCCGGCGTGTCGGCGATTTCCGCCGTGACGGCGATTCCGCCCACGATCAGATCGACCGTGCGTATCAGGCCCCCACCGCCCGGCCGCGGCTGTCCGTTGCCCTGCTGCTGCTCCGCATTCAGCACACTGGCCGGCGTGTCCGCCGCTGCCCCACCCGAACCTTCGCACGCGGCGAAGCCCAGCATGCCGAACAACGCGATGCTCCTGAAGATCCTGCGTATCATCCCGTCTTCCCCGCTCTGATTTCAGCTCCGAACTGCTTCGATGTTCGCCTCCAGGCCTCAAGATGCGGCGGCCAGCCCCTCCCGCAAGCCGGTTGAGTCGAGACATGCCAGCGGATAGATTCTCAGCCTATTGAGAATACCGCCCGCCCGGCCTTCACCAGAAGAGCGGCCATGATGCCAGGTTCATCAAGCTTAGTACCCACGCGCCCTCCCCTGGGATGCGCCGCCGTGATGATGGAGATCCTTCGTGGCGAATTGCGCGAACGAGAACTCCCGTTCACACAGCAGCGCGAGGCCATCGCGAGAGTTCTGTTCGAGTCCACCAGGCACCTGTCCGCCGATGACGTGGAGGCCGCGTTGCTCGATCGGGGTCAGCAGATCGGCAAGGCGACCGTGTACCGGTCACTGGCCCTGCTGGTCGAACTGGGGCTTGCAACGGAACACGACTTCGACGAGGGTTTTCGGCGATACCAGATGAAGGTCGGAGCCGCTCAATACGATCACATGATCTGTACCGTGTGCGGGGGGGTGACCCAGTTTCGCCAGGAGGAACTCGAGGCCGTGCTCTCCGTGGTGCTCCAGGAAGCGGGATTCGAGCCGCTCACGCGACAGATCAAGATTTTCGGGACCTGCCATGACTGCACGTGAGCGTCTGCTCGACCTGTTCGTTCAACGCTCGTTCCGGCTGGGGGATTTCACGCTCGCGTCTGGCCGGAAAAGCGACTTCTACGTCGACTGCCGGGTCACGACCATGCACGGTGAGGGGCAGGTGCTGCTGGGGCAGGTCGGGTGCGACTGCATCGAGGCCGCCGGTTGGCGACCTGACCTGGTGGGCGGACTGACCATGGGGGCCGACCCGATCGCGTATGCCGTGGCCGGCGAGAGCTTCCGACGTGGTCTGGCGATTCATGCCTTCTCGGTTCGCAAACGGGAAAAGAGACACGGCACGGGTCGACGAATCGAAGGCTGTTTCGAGTCCGGTGCTCGTGTCGTGGTCGTGGAAGACGTGATTACCACGGGTGGGTCCGCGCTCCAGGCGTGCGAAGCCATCAGGGCCGAACAGGGTTCGATCGTCGGCGTGCTCGCCGCCGTCGATCGCGAGGAAGGCGGCGGTGAAGCCATTGCCGAGGCAGGGTTCGAGGTGATCTCGATATTCGGTGTGGCCGAGCTCAGGGCTCGCGCCACACAACTCGCCGGCTGACCTACTCCACCACAGGCCGATGCTCCGACCCACTCTCCTCTGGATGAGCGAAAGCGACCGCGTGCGTCGCCTGCTGTTCAAGCTCCCCGTCACCCGCCGCGCGGCAGCCCGTTTCGTGGCGGGTGACGGTCACGACGAGGCTCTCGCGGTGGCGGCGGAGCTGAACGGGGAGGGGTATCGAGTCACACTCGATCTTCTGGGCGAGAGCGTGGCGGAGCGCGGGGAAGCCGAAGCGGCGGCGGCCGAATACGCCGACAGCCTGGAGCTCATCGAGTTGAGCGAGGCCCGCGCCACGATCTCCTTGAAGCTGACGCAACTCGGGCTCGGAATCGACACACAGTTCTGCATCGAGAACCTGACGCGAATCGTCAGACGGGCCTCCGAGTTGGAGAATTTCGTCCGTATCGACATGGAGGACTCCACCTATACGGAGCGCACTCTTCAGGTGTTCTACCACGTGTTTGAGGAGTACCGCAACGTGGGAATCGTCATCCAGTCCTACTTGAAGCGGAGCGAGGCAGATGTCCGGCGACTCATCAGGCTTGGAGCACCTGTACGACTGTGCAAGGGGGCCTACAAGGAACCCGGATCGGTCGCCTTTCAGAACAAGGCGGACGTAGACGCGAACTACGTGCGACTCATGAAGATGCTGCTCGACGGAGGCGCGCCGACGGCGATCGCGACACACGATGAGCGAATGATTGCGGCTACGTCGGACTACGCTTCGGCGAACAGAACTCCGCAGGATGCGTATGAGTTCCAGATGCTGTACGGTGTGCGGCGGCAACTCCAGCGGGAACTGGTGAACGACGGGCTCCCGGTGCGCATTTACCTGCCGTACGGGTCGCAGTGGTATTCGTACCTCATGCGGCGAATGGCCGAACGACCGGCTAATGTACTGTTCGTCCTGCGAGCGATGCGGGGCGACTGATGACTCAAGGGGACGAACGGATCTTGATCACATTCACTGACACGGCCAAGCAACACGTCGCCTCGTATCTGGAAACGGAAACGGAGGAGCTTTCCGTCCGGGTCGCCGTTCTGGACTCGAGTCCTCTGGCGCCGAAGTACGACCTGTCGCTCATCGCCCAGGACGAGCGGGCAGGCGATGATCGCGTATTTGACGCGGGGGGGTTCTACGTGGTCATTCCGGTGGACAGCGCCGATCTGCTGGAGGGAGCCACGGTCGACTGGGTCGAGTCGATGAGCGGCAGCGGGTTCAAGGTCGAGAACCCGAACCTCCGCCCCATCGGCGTGGGAGCGCCTGCCGGAGATCTCGCGGAGCAGGTGCGCCAGGTGATCGACCTGCAAATCAACCCCTCGATCGCAGCGCATGGCGGATCGGTAAGTCTCGTCGATATCCGCGATACGGTGGTCTATCTCGAAATGAGCGGGGGCTGTCAGGGGTGCGGCATGGCCGCCGCAACCCTCTCCCAGGGAATTCGCCGCATCCTGATGGAAGCGCTGCCGGATATCACCGACATCCAGGACGTAACCAACCACTCGGCCGGCGCAAACCCCTACTACTAGAGACCGGTCCGGCCGGCCGGTCCCTGTCGTCGCCCGGCTAGAAGCCCGGTGTCAGGTTGAACTGCCAGTACCAGCCTTTCTGCGGACGATCGTTCGGGTGGACATAGTCCACCTCGACGATGAGCAGACCGAGCAGGTTCAGGCGCATGGCGATGCCGTGGCTCGTCACCACGGCGCGATCCCCGCCGAACAGTTCGCTATCCACGTCCTTCGTCCAGGCCGTACCGGCATCGAAGAACACGGCGGCTTCCACGGGCGGAACACCCGGAGAGTGAATCACGCCGAAGAAACCGAGCAGCGGAACCCTAAGCTCGAGGTTTGCTAACGCGAGACGGCTCCCGAACAACTGGTCGAACACGGGGCACGACCCGTCGGCGTCGAAGCTGTCTCCGCACTCCGTGAACTCGAACGATGAATCGTTGTAACCGCGGATCAACGAGCCAAATCCGAGGTAGGGCTCCGAGAGGCGAGGATCCTCGCCGTCGCTTCCATAGCGCCCGAAATGCAGGGCCCGCCCGGCCAGGGTGATCGGCCGGAACGGCATGACGTACTTCCGGAAGTCCAGCAGGATGTTGGTGTAATTCAGATCACCAAGTCGCGGCGACGCTTCGGCCCGATACCTCTGTCCGAGAATCGGACCCGTTCCACCGAACAGGCTGTTATCGTAGACAAGCGCCGTCGTGGCGATTGCGAGATTCAGAGAGGGCGGCGCCGGAAAGTCCACCCGCTCCTCGTCCAGCAGGTTGCCGTTTATGTCCAGGATCTGCGACCTGATCTCGTTGGCGAAGTCCACGTTCTGATACCCGGCCGCGACCTCCCATCGCAGACTCCGACTGAACGGATAGGAAACTCCCGTCGTAAGTTGCCGGCTGATCTGCCACTGCAGTTCCTCGACCTGCTCGAACAGCTCGGGTCCGATCTGCCGGATCCCGAAGCGGCGCGTGACGAACGGGATCTGCCCTCCTTCGATGCTCCAGTTCCAGCGCGTCCGGCGGTTCTGGTACGCGGCGATGAGCGTCGACGACCGCACCAGGCTGCCGTTGGACGTATTGATGTTCGCGACCGTGCTCAGATTCCGATTCCCGAGCATGTCGCTGAAGAACAGCGAGATTCCACCCGCGAACACGGTTCCGAATTGATCCACGCCCGCACCCACCTGGGGCTGCGAGATGAAATCCAGGCTCAGACCGGCGTGATAGTCCTCGTGCTCGAAAGTGACCGGATCGATGAGACCCAGTTCGGGCTCGTCGAGCAGCACGTTGAGCAGACCCGGACTGCGATCCTTGGGCGGCAGCAGCGCCGGGCTCACGCCCGGGATCGCGGCCGCGATGGGCACGCCCGCCATCTCGGTCGGATCGTCTATGGTGTACAGATCGTAGTCGCCGAGCTGGTACGCAGTATAGACCAGGCGGTTGCCCGAAGATGCAACGGATATCGCGGGACTGAGCGGCGTGATCCCGCTGACGCCCGTGTGCATGTCCGTTACCTGGTACAGCTGCCCGCCCTGGAATTCGTACCGGTATACGTTGCTGATTCCGCTGACATCCGTGACGAAATACAGACTCTGGGAGTCGGGAGCCCATTGCGGGTCGATGTGCTTTCCGCTCCCGAACGCGGGCAGGGGCGTGATTTCGTCATCGTCGAGTTCGATCAACCCGATCCTGTAGTTCCCGTATTCGAGGGTCGCGATCTGGGTGGAAAACCGGTCCGTCACGAACGCGATCGTCGCGCCGTCGGGCGACCAGGCCGGCTGCAGATCTGAATACAGGTCGTTCGTGAGCCGCCGCAGGTCCCGCGTTTCGACGTCCACGATGAAGATATCCGTGTATCCGTTGACCACGGCGGCGAACGCAATCTGACGACCATCGGGAGAAAACGTCGGTGTGTAGATCTCTCCCAGTTGCTCGAACCGGATCTCGTGGAGCTTTCTGGCGTTCCCCGGATCGATGATCGTGATCGCCGGACTGCCCTTCACCACCGTGCCGAACGCAAAGGCCCCACCGTCCTGCCGCCAGGCACCCGATGAGTTGATGAACTGCAGACTCTCGAAGTGCGGGTCGGACGCTGTCTTCGTGAACCGCCGAATGATCCGGCCCGTCTCGGCGTCCGCGAGGAACATCTCGATCGAAAACAGATCCTTCTCGGACAGGAACGCCACCTGGCTGCCGTCGGGGCTGAGCGACGGACCCACGTTGAGACCGCCGCTGCCGCGACGCTTCGACACCAGCTCCGATGCCGGGCCGTTCTGTGCCCTCAGCGCTTCGCCGGCCTCGTCCCGGAGCGCATCCTTATCGATCTTGGCCGGGCGGCCGTCCTCGGCTCCGGGCTCGCGAGCATCAGCCTGGGCGGCAGGATCTCTGTCGACCAGAAACGGGCGGGCCGTTACCGCGGGGCCTCCCGCCACCGAGGAGTACATCTCGATGATCGCCTGATGCCACTCGGCCGTGAGCTGGGGGATCGACGTCTGGAGAACGGTGGCGATGGCGGCCTCCGGATTACCCGATCGACCGGCGACTTTGAGGACTTTGCCCAGCGCCTCGTCTCCGTAGTTGCCTGCCACGTAGGCCCAGAACGCCTGGCCCCAGCGGTAAGGGAAATACTGTCCGCTGCTCAGGTCACGGAGTGTCGGGAGATCGCATCCGCAGGCCGCCGCATCGCGCATCCACATGGCCGTATGCGCGTCGACCGGCCCGACCGACAGGTACTCCGCCATGCCCTCCACGAACCACAACGGAAACGACAACACGGTCGGCCCGCGGAATCCGACACCACCGCTTCCCGACAGGCTGGTCATATCAAACTGGAACGCGTGGACGAGCTCGTGTCCGATGACGTGGTCGGATTCCTTGAGCGGCCCCGCCAGCGGAAGCACGATCCTACGCTTCAGAGCCTCCGTGACACCGCCGGTGGACTCGCCGATCTGGCCGAACAATGCGTTCGTCTGTTCGAAATCAGGGTGGCTCGTGTAAAGGATCAGAGGCTGGCGCCCGTTGAGCTGGTGATCCAGCAGCCGGGACACGCGAGCGTACCACCTCTCGGCCATTCGGCCCGCTTCCTGGATAACGTCTTCGCCGTTCTCGTAGTAGTAGATGTCGAAGTGCTCGGTAGCGAGCACCTTGAAATCGAACGAGTCGTACTGGACCTTGTTGCGCCCGAAGTACTGGGCATCGGCAGCGGACGGCGCCAGGAATGCAGCGGCGAACAGGGCGCACGTAATCCGAAGGAATCCCGGCGACCGTCGGCCGAACCGCGCGTTAGAAACGGACTGCATTGAACGCCCTCCCTGATCCTGATCTCTGATTGCTGCCTCGTTCATGGCAACGTGGCAGCTGCGATTGCCGTTCCGTGTGATTGGGCTACCCGGAAGTGTCGGCCGGGTTCGGCGTGGCCTGAGGCGGTCGCTCAGGAGTCGCAGGGCCGCAGCAGCCCGTCGTACCGCTCGAGAACAAGTCGTGTCTCCGCCGCCGTCTCGAACGGGCCCACCAGGACGCGGGTTACGCCGTCCGGGGCGAGCTCCTGACGAACCGTCTCGCCGCGAGCCCTCAGCCGTCGTGCCATCTCGGCTGCATTGCGGGCCTCACGGTAGGCGCCGACCTGCACGAGGGTACAGCCCGCCGGAATATCGATCGGGCCCGGCCGTGCGCTTGGCCGCGACGCGGTCGTCTCCTCCAGCACGGATATGCGCACCCGCGCTGTGCCTGTCCCCAGCATGCCGATGTCCCTGGCGGCGGCCCGGGAGAGGTCGATGATGCGATCACGCGCGAACGGCCCGCGGTCATTAATCGTCACGTCCGTCTCGCGGCCATTGTCCAGGTTCAACACACGCACACGGGCGCCAAACGGCAGTTGCTTATGCGCCGCCGTCATCGCTTCCATGTCGTACACCTCGCCGGATGCCGTTTGCCTCCCGTGGAAGCCGGGGCCGTACCACGAGGCTTCCCCGACTTCCTCCCAGCCGGCATCGACCGTCACCATAGGCGCCGGCGCTGGGTTGCGGTAACACGCGGCCGTCGCGGCCATCGTGCCGAGTATCAGGCAGTACTTGAAAACTGGCTTTACCACAGCGGTCCCTCCTGTCTGCCGCAACTTGGCCGGCGACCCGTTACCGGGCAACGCATGCGACGCAGCGGAGCAATCGCCACAGCGCGTCGTGCTCCGCACTCGTCAGCACCCGATTATAGACGAGGATCTGCTCGACGTCGCCGGCAAAAAAGTCAGCTCTCGCCACGCCCTGCCTGACTCCGTCGTGATAATAAGTATCCTCGTTGATGGCGCCGATCCCCGTGTCCTCGTGGTGCTGGAACACGCGGCCTGCACCGCTCAACTCGCCTGCCAGCCGCCCGTTAACCCAAGCGCGAACCCTGCCCGCCGGCTGGTCCAGTTCGAAGATCACTGCATAGGCCGTACCCGGGCTCAGGGGAGACGTAACGTCGAGCGGTCCGAATCCGCGCTCAACCACAGCACCGGATCGGCCGGCACTTGCGGCGCGGTCGAGGTGCCACCGCAGGCGACCAGGGAGGAGCCTGCCGCAGCCAGCGCGAAGCACATCCACCTCGTTGCTGAAATCGGC
>Ga0224512_10004777_pt1 | contig 11328 bp, 10 predicted proteins | sample SF_May12_sed_USG_4_FD_169103 | JGI IMG/M metagenome (GOLD analysis project Ga0224512, IMG submission 169103) | Sediment microbial communities from San Francisco Bay, California, United States - SF_May12_sed_USGS_13 | ecosystem: Environmental > Aquatic > Marine > Sediment | place: USA... | reverse complement strand
TCTCTCGATCAAAATTATATTACATGGGAATCCAAGCCAAGCTTTTGGATTGCCGCATCCGAATTAGCAGCCGTTCAATTCATTCCATTTGCACTGGCAAAGTGGGGAAGAAAATGGGAAAATCCTGAGGACAACTGGGCTAATGTTTCCCCGCAAACATGGTGGAGAAACATAAGCCAGGGATGGGAATACGACGGCGACGCGTTCTTAACAAACTATTTTGCTCATCCGTATCACGGAAATCTTTACTATAATGTTGGCAGAACAAACGGGTATAATTTCTGGGAATCTTCAGCATGGGCGGCTACAGGAAGTTTGATGTGGGAATACTTTGGCGAAACATTCCGACCTTCTATTAATGACTGGATTAACACAACTATAAATGGAATTGCTCTGGGAGAAGTATTGTATCGATTATCTAGTATGCTGACTGACAATACTGCAACAGGTTCTAACAGGGTTTTAAGAGAGATTGGAGGGGCATTGTTAAACCCGGTGAGAGGCTTTAACCGTTTAATTAGTGGTGAGTCTGGAAAACTTTTTCCTAATCCAATTGATCGCAAACCAGGCGAATATTTAGTTATGGTTAATGCCGGGGTAAGATCGCTTGATAGAGATGTCGGTGGTAATATTTCAATTAAGGAACAGGTTCAGGAAGGACTATTCGTAATAGATTTTTTTTACGGCAATTTATTTACTGAAAAAGTTAAAAAACCATTTTCAAATTTTCAGCTTACGATGGCACTTTCATCCGGATCGCCCAGTTTAACAAGGATTCAAACTTATGGAAATCTATTCGGGCATTACTTGTATAACAGAACAAACAGACAGATATTGTTCGTAACAACTCTTGATTATAATTATTTAAATAATCCCGGATTTATTTACGGCGGCACTTCTATCGATCCGCAAATCGTTTCGCGCTTTCAAATTGGCGAGAGCACCAATATTATTGCAAATGTAGGGATTGATTTAATTGCAATGGGTGCAACACCCAATGATTACTACACTGATGCAGAAGGCAGAAACTACGACTTTGGACCCGGGATAGGGATTAATTTAAAGGCTTCTGTAACTAACTACATTTGGGACGTTTTAGAAATTTTATACACCTCCAAATGGTTATATACGCAAAGTGAACCGGCAGAATCCAGGCATCATATGCACCTGCTAATGGTTAGCGGGCAATTACCAATAAGAAAATATTTTGCAATTGGAATCGGGATTGGTGCTTATTGGAGGAATAGTTATTATGAAAAGTTTGATGATGTCTTTCTAAGAAGCCCCATATTCAGAATTTTCTTTAATACGGCCTTACATTATTGAGTTTTGGAAAGAAACAAGAAAATTATTGTAACAGTTAAGTGTTTAAACATTTTTTACTCTCTCAGTTTATTTTTTGTTCAATCATTTGTAAAAAAGAGCCAATGAACTAACAGACTATACTATTATTATGTTTTAAATTTGATAAAATCTCAATTAATTGTAGTAGCTATAGTATCTGGTGTAACTGTGAATGTAACTATCATTGGCATCTGTATTTTAGTACCAATAATTACACAGTCTGTTGGTCCATTTGGTGATGCAGCATAGGTACCAAACTCTGTGTGAATTAGATTAACAGGTATTGTAAATCCAGTGAATGAATTACCTCCACCGCCCATTGTTAATGGTTTGCTGTAATATCTTTGAGCCATTTTACTAATCTTGAGACCTCCTACAATTAAAGAATCCAAGCCCAATTCTAAGGAATCAGGCATCAACTCAGATTTTTTTACTTTGAAGCAAATATATTCCGATGAAGAACAATTAGTAAAGGTAATTCCTAATATTATGAATACAGACACTGAAGAAAGTTTTATTATATTTGATAAAGTATGTTGCATATAATGTTTCCTTTGAAAAAAATGTTGTTGTTAATTTATTATTTAATTACAACTTTAACTTAGTTCAAAAATAAAAAAGCATCAATTCTACTATAGCCAAACTTAATATTTATGCTTTTAAATCTTTTCCATAAAAAGCAAACCAAACGGTGCCAATCAATCCGCAGATGAAAGCAGTTAAAAAGTTTGTGAACGGAGAAATATTCCACAGGAAGGCACTACTTAATGCGGCTATTGAAACAACAACATCGCGGAAGAGATAATAAGTACCGAATGTTTCAGCCTTTGCATTGTCGGGTGCTAAATCCATAATTAAAGATTTTCTGGTTGGATCACCAAACTCCTTCAATCCTCTTATAATAAATGCTATCACCAGAGTAGTAAACGATCTGGAAAAATAAATCACAAGCGGAAAGACTGTGAAGAAAGCGAATGTTATTAATATAAACGGTTTCTTGAAATACCTGTCTGCATAGTAAGCAACAGGAATATAAACCAGTACTGCCGTAACCATTTCAACTGCTGTTAAAACTCCAAACTGAAATGCGGTAACACCAATGTTATTTACACACCACACAACAACAAAAGCATAAGGAATCTGCTCGGCAAACCTTATGAGTATATCCGACACAAGTAAATTCTTCAAAGACGGATTAAAGTTTTTTAATCTTAAGAGATCTTTTAACCTGCTACTTTTGGGCGCAACTATTTCGTTCTCCATCATAAAGTGAATTGCAAACAACGCAACTATACCAAGTACGAATGCAGTAATGAATGAAATTCTTATTCCAGTTGTTGTTCCATAGATGGAAATAAATGTTCCGCCAAGCAACGGACCGAGTGACATCGGAATTCTTTTGACAATTGAATGTACTGTAATACCCATTGTTCTTTTGTTTGCAGGAACCGCTTTGGATATCAAGCTCATTATTGCCGGAAGGGAAACCGCACTCCACGAAATGAAAAGAATAGCACCAATGAAAACTGCTTGCCAGGATTGAAAGATTATTACAACAAGGTAGCCAAGCATTGCAATTGAAGTGAATAAGAGCAATGCTTTTTTGTATCCAATCTTATCGCTTAAATAACCTCCGGGAAAAGAGTAAAGTGCACTAAGCAGATTATCCATTGCGTTTAAGAACCCAACTGCCAGGTTAGTACCGCCAATAGCTAGTATATATAAAGGAAGAAACCGTTCGCCCATTTTTTCTCCGAGCATAATCAACACAACCATGATTATCATAGCTGTAACATTATTATTTATCCCGAAGAATTCTTTAAAACGGTTTTTTAGTGAAGGTGAACTTGTCATAAATAAATTATTGTATCACTTTACCGGAAGTTCGTTATTCGTTTTCTGGTTTCAAAAACTCTTGAATATCATCAAACGAAAAAGTGTTTTTTCCGAAGGAATCATAGCTACCCAGGGTGCTAATTTCATCAATAATATCCACAAAATTTTTTAGCAATGAACGAAAGATAAAAGGACCGAAACTTACTCGGTTTATCCCGATCTCCTGAAGAGTTTTTAGTGGGACAGATCTTGACGATCCTAAAATGTTTATTGGAGAGCTTATTTCTTCGCGAAGTGTTTTAACGGTGTTTAAATCCAGAACACCGACAGGGTAAATACAATCAGCTCCAGCTTGAATATATTCATTTGCTCTTTTAATTGCTTCAGCAATTGCTTCTTTTTCCGGCTTTTTTTCTTTTGATAAAAAGCAATCAGTCCTTGCGTTAATTACTAAATGTATTCCCCTTCTTTCAGCAGTTCCTCGAATGGTTGAAATTCTTTCACATTGTTCGTTAATAATTCTTAGTTTACCCTCTTTGCCAACGCTGTCCTCTATATTAATACTAACAGCACCAGTGTCGATAAGCAGATTAATATTTTTTACCAGTCCATTAAGGTCGGAAGAATAACCGGACTCAATATCTGCAGATAATGGATTGTTAATACTTCCGGCAATTCTTTTTATTATTTCAAGATGAGTAGTGAATTTTATTTTCTCTCCATCTTTATAGCCAAGCGATGCTGATATTGCTGCACTTGCAGTAGCAACGGCCTGGAATCCTTTTGCTTCCAGAATCCGTGCACCAATCGGGTCCCAGATGTTTGGTAGCAAAAGTATTTTTCCACTTTTATGAAGGGATAAAAATTTTTCCGCGTTCTTTCTTTGTAAATCTACGTGCATAAGTTTAATCTAAATTCGTTTTGTTTTCGTTTCGCTTAATTTTGAAGTAAGTTATTTTTCCAAGCAATACAGGTATCCCGATAATTATTATTAACAGAATTATTCCAACTGGATTGTGAATCCAATCGGGCAAAATATCAGAATGTGGTCCTATCAAGAATATTGTGACGTAAAATCCAATGAATCCTGTAACAGCTAACACAAAAAGAAAAACCAAAAGACTAAGTATCCATTTTTTCATAGTGAAAATCTACCTCATCAAATCTCTGTAATACTTTTAAGCCCGAATATTTTAACTTTCTTTTCTTTGCCCTTCAATTGAAGTTCTCCAACAAATTCAGAACGAAGGTATTCAGGTAGCTTAATGTTTTGCATCATATACTCACTGATTAAAAATTTTTGACCATATTTATTGCACTCATCCTGTATTCTTGCGGCTGTATTAAGCACATCGCCGTGATACACGATTTCTTTTTTAATTGTTCCAATCCAGGTGACAGAAACTCTTCCTGCATGCAGGGCTGCCTTGAACTCAGGATAAACTCCATATTTTTTCAGATAATTTTCCTTCTTAAATTCTATCGCTGTCATTATATCAAAGAAGCAGTTGATGCATCGGGAGTGTTTGACTCCATTAGTAAATTGCCAGGCGAGGATTATTTCATCGCCTATATACTGATAGATTTCAGCTTTTGACATTAGTATTGCATCTGTCATATCGTGGAAATAATCGATTAAAAACGAACTGTACTTTGTATTACCAAGTTTTTCAGCAATAGTAGTTGAAGATTTCAAATCAATAAAAAGAAAAATTTTATTCACCTCTTCCGGAAGATGAAACTTACCGGTAACGTACTTTATCAGGTCGCCTGGTCTGTGAAGTCTTCTTATTTGAAGGAGGGCAATTAACATGGTGGATACAACTGCAATAATAACAAGATCGCGTGGAAAGTGTTCACGATATACTGCAGAATATATTGACTGACCAACCGATAAATTTTGCGTTAAAAAATTACTAGCTGAATTAATTAACAATTCGTAAAAAGCAAAAACAACAGAGTAAACCAGGGTTCTGAATAACAGAAGAAATGGATATGACTTTCTTCTGAATCTTTCAAGAAACAAAAATTCTTCACAAATACCTATGGTGGTACCAACCAGAAACCCGATCAGCATGCCTCTGATAGTTGGACCAGCAAGGTCAAGATGATCAATGTAATGAAGAATCAGACCGATAACTGTACCGGCGATTGTTCCAATTACTGTGTAAATGGAAACGTTTTTTAATTTGTAATTCCTGGTTACAAACATTTTTTAAAATGGTAAATGATAGTAGACAGTTCAGAATAAAACGGATATCATTTAGCCAACTTAAAGAAAATTCAGGACTAGTTGAAAAACTTAGTGATGAGCGGATTTGTTCTTAACTTCTATTATTAAATCCACCGCCTCACTTTTTTCTTGTAAGCTTCAAACTCTTCACCGAATTGTTCGCTCAGATTTTTTTCTTCCATTGGAATGAATGCTATTTCCATTGCTGCCACAAATAACACTACCCCGATAAATGAAATAATTGAACCGAGAATAAATCCTGCACCAAATAGTATCACGGCCATACCAAAGTACATTGGGTTACGAGAGATCTTGAATGCACCGGTTTCAATCAATACTGTCGGTTTTTCATTTGGCTTAACGGTCGTTTTTTGTTTCTTTAATAATTGATCTGCCCAAATATTTAATACTGCTCCAATAATAAAAAATAAAAATCCGATCAGATAATAGGGGTAGTTGAAAATCTGAATTAAGGGAACTGTATAATGCAGGATTATTGCGATAATCAGATAAATGTAGAAATGAGTTGGTGGTAATATTTTTTTCAAAGGACCCTCCTGTAAATCTTTATTGGGTTATTGTATAACATAAAGGAACAATTAAAAAAGTTCAATCAACTATTAGCAAGGTTTAATCTAATTTCTGTAAGTTCACCCATAAAATAAAAGGAAGTTTTATACTATGCGAATCCACTTTTTCATTATATCATTAGTATTATTTCTAGCTGGCTGCAGTTCATCAAATAAGATTTCGAGCAGCTGGACGAACCCTGAATCAACGGCAGAATCTATAAAATTCCAGACAGTTGCAGTTTTTGCAATGGTAAAAGATCAACAAATGATGAAGGATATTGAGGAAGCTCTTGCCAGTCAGATGCCTAATACTGTAGCCGTTCCTGCCTATAAAATGATCAGTAACGAAGAGCTTGCTGATTTAAATGCCGTGAAGCAAAAGCTTAATGATAGAGGAATGGAAGGAGCACTTATTTTATCTATAAGAAACGTGGACCAGAAAACCAGCTACTATTCCTCCGGGATGTATCCTTCATCTTATTATAGTTTTGGTGGGTATTATAATTATGCATGGAATTATATGTACGATCCTTACATGTATTCCAGCACGAATGTTTATGTCGATCTGGAAATTTTGATCTATTCGATTAAAAATGATGAACTGGTTTGGTACGGAGAAAGCACATCTATAAATCCAAACGATATTCAGCAGACAATTTCTGAGTTGGCAATATCGGTTAAAAACCAATTAGTTGAAGATGGACTCTTAGATCCAACCCGGTAATTATCATCTTTTGATTGACATATAAAAAAGAAGGTTCAAAATGAACGAGATAAAATCTTCTGAAGATATTCGTGAATTAGCAAATTCATTTCGGGCAAGCCGCACTTTACTAACAGCTTTTGAATTAAAAATATTTACTGTGCTTGATAAGCATATGATGACTTCTGATGAAGTCGCACAAAAAATAAATGCCAACCAAAGATCTACTGATCGCCTGATGAATGCTTTGTGTGCAATGGGTATACTGAAAAAAGTTCATGGGAAATTTTATAATACTGATTTGGCTTCAAAGTACTTAATTGAAGACAAACCCGAATTTATGGGTGGACTCTATCACACAAATAATCTCTGGGATACCTGGAGTAACCTGACTGATTCAGTAATTAAAGGGAGTTCGTTTATTACTGATCAGAATAAAACTGAAAAAGATGACTGGGTGAAATATTTTATTGGTGCAATGCATTACCGTGGTGTTAACCAGGGTAAAATACTTGCAATGATGATTGATCTTACTAATGTTAAACAAATGCTGGATGTTGGCGGAGGTTCCGCTGCCTTTTCTATGGAGATGGTTAAAAAGAATCCTGCAATCAATGCTGTTGTGCTTGACTTACCTTACATTATTCCATTAACAAAAAAATACATTAGTGAATCCGGTTTATCAGATAAATTTAATTTTTTAGAGGGTGATTATTTAACCAGAAATTTAGAAGGCAGTTATGATTTGATACTTTTATCTGCAATTGTTCACATAAACAACTACGAGCAGAATAAAATGCTGATTCAAAAATGTGCTGATGCATTAAACCAAAATGGTATGATAATCATAAGTGATTTTGTAATGGATGATGATAGAACGAAACCACATCACGGAGCTTTGTTTTCTCTTAATATGCTTGTTGGAACTGCAAACGGTGATACTTATACAGAAAAAGAAATTAGAGAATGGTTTGAATTGGCGGGACTTTCTAAGATCGAAAGGAAAAATACTTCCTTCGGCGCCGACCTTATGATAGCAGTAAAATAATTTTCTTTTTTTCTAGTAAAGCTGCTTAGTTTCAAATGAATCTGAATTAGTTATACCAGGGAATCCTACGTAATTCCAGTTTCCTTCAAATCTTAGTGGACGTGAAGGTGTTAAGCCAAATCAAAGCAAAATTCCACATTTTGTCAACGTCAAATTTGTGGTGCATTATTATTTGACCCCAGTTTTGGCGAACAATTTCTTCAAGCTTTCCCTCTAAAGTCTAAACACATCATCAACCACTTTGGGGTAAAAAATGAAAAAAGAATCAGTAGCACTCCGCATCATTCTAATTGCATCTATTATAATTCTACTTATCATTCCCCTGCTTATGGTTCAGTCATTAATTACTGACAGGCAGAACTACAGGCAGGAAGCTGTAAATGAGATAAGTAAAGGCTGGGCAGGTGTGCAGACTATCGCCGGTCCCATGATCACCGTTTCACAAAAAACAGAAAAAACTGATAATAAGGGGAACAAATATTTTAACACAAAATATTACCGCTACCTTCCGGAGAACTTAAAAATTGATGTTGAGGTTACACCTGAGAATAGGTACAAAGGGATTTATGAAGTGATGCTTTATAAATCTAAAGTAAAAATGAGCGGGACAATAAACCTCTCAAAGCTAAAGGAAAAATTCCCTGATGAAAAGTTTGATGAAAGTTACATCTCTTTTAACATAAGTGATTTAAGGGGAATACAAAAAGATACTGAGTTAAATTTAAATGGCAAAAAATATAAGCTGACACCGGGATTAAAAGATAAAGTTTTCAAAAACGGATTTTATTCTGATTTGAAATTAAGTACACAAGACTTAGCACAAAATTTTGATATTGAATTAGAGCTTAACGGGATGGAAAATCTTGATTTTGTTCCATTGGGAAAATTTACAGAGGTGAATATGAAATCTTCCTGGAACAATCCGAGCTTTGCGGGTGCTTTTCTTCCCTCATCAAGAGAAGTAACAGAAGATGGTTTTACAGCACAATGGAAAGTGAATTATTTCAACAGATCTTATCCGCAGGAGTGGGAGAGTAAAACATACGATCCATTTCCGAGCGCGTTTGGTGTTAAACTTTTGGTTCCTGTTGATGAATACCAGAAAACAATGCGTACATCAAAATACGGGTTGATGATTATCGTACTTACTTTCCTAAGCTTTTTTATGATTGAACTCTTCAGCAAGAAGGTTATTCATCCAATTCAATATTTGCTCGTTGGTTTAGCGCTGATAATTTTTTATTCAATCCTTCTTGCAATTTCAGAATACATTCTGTTCCAGTATTCGTATTTAATATCAAGTCTACTGATAATTGCACTTATTGGATTTTACGCTAAGAGCATTTATCAAAGCACACAAATTTCAATTATTATCACAGGAATGCTGATGATGTTTTATGGATTTATGTATGTAATCCTGCAGCTTCAGGATTACTCATTACTGATTGGAAACATAGCGCTGTTTGTAATACTGGCAGCCATAATGTTCTCTACAAGAAAAATAAACTGGTTTGATGTGTTGAGTAACAAATCAAATGTTACTCAGGCTTAGGATAGAATATAAAAGTAAACCTCAGAACTTAAGCGCTGACACCCTGCCCATTTTGGTGCGGGTCGTACCGTCGTAGCAGAGGTTGGCATTTACGTCACGTTAATAAAAGACATCTAGATGATTTTTACTCAAGTTAATAGATCATTGGATCATATTTAAAAACCATTCAAGCATTTCTTGTTCATCAATAATACTCCAGCTATGAGGATGTCTGGTGCCGTCAGGCAAGTAACCTTTGTCATAAGTAATTATAAGTTCAGCGTTTTCATTACCCGCAATCTTTAATTCATTTATTAATGCAGCCATATCAATTGCATTCATAGAGTAATAATCTTTTCTTCTTGTATCAATCCACCAGTTCACATCTGGTTCAGCATATGCACGAATTGCGATGTCTTTAAATTGCAGATAGTTTTTTACAATATCATCAGAATAACAATATGGTGAACAATCTACGTAAGCCTGAAAGTTTTCATTGGGTGTTCCACCAAGATTCGATTCAAGATAACCCGAAACCCAGGTCCCTTCATTGGCCGTAATCGGATTAAAGTTTAATTCTTTTGCTTTAACCATTTCTTTATGAAGCCGAATCATATCAAGAGGTGAATCGCATAGGACAATTGCTTTAGGTTTAAGTCTATATTTTGAATCGGAACTGTTAGCAAACATTGTCAGTTTTAACGCACGTGTGCCCTCTAATGACATTCCGCAAAAAAGAAGATTCTCTCTTGGAATGAAGTGCTTTGTAATTACTTCATTTATGTGACCCTCAATTTCAGACATTTTGTTTTTATCGAAAAAAAACTCCAGCCGGTTATCTGTTGTTGCATAGAGTACTGCAAGGTGGTTTTGAAGTGAATAGTTGATGAGCGAATCAGTGTTAACAGTATCTCTTCGCGGGTGTGTAAAAACAATTAGTCCATTTATCTTTCCCTCATCCGGAAGCCAGACTGTGTAACCGGGATTTATTTTGGGAATAGCAATTTGCGGAGTTAAATAAATGTCTCCTTCAGCAGGAACTTCCCGATTAAAAACAATTTGTCCCAATGTAATTTTACAAAGAAGTAAAATTGTTAGGCTCATTATTAATTTCATATCTGAAATATTATTTAAATCATTATTATTTCAAATAAACCATTTTATTTGTTTGAATAAACGAACCGATTTTTAACTGATAAAAATAAATTCCGCTTGTTAAGCCGGTTGCATTGAAAGTAACTTCGTGCTCACCTGCCGGAAGGTTTTCGTTTACAAGAGTTGCGATTTCTTTACCGAGAACATTATAAACTTTCAAAGTAATTAATTGAGATTGCTTCGTTCCACTCTCAATGACAGAAGGGATAGTAAACTTAATTTTTGTACTTGGATTGAAGGGATTTGGATAGTTCTGTTTTAATTTAAATTCAAAATTATTTATGGACGATTCATCAGGAACTGATACCGCAGTAATATCTCTTATTACAACTGCATTTGGTGTTAGTAAGTTTCCTGCGCCACTAGGGATAAGATCCTCGATATAAGTGCCAGCGCTATCAAATAACTTAACAGAACTTGTAGCCCCATTTCCTATTAATATATCTCCATTTGGGAAAAAGTCTACTCCCTCAGAATTACTTAATCCGGTTATAAAATCATTTAAATAATTCCCATTGGGATCAAATCTTTTTACTGAGGTACCATTATAATCTATCACGAGTAAGTCACCATTATCATCGAACCAAATATTGGTTGGGCCTAAAAGATTTGTAGTAACAAAAAGTCCCATATCATTTCCGTTTTCATCAAACTTCCTTACATTCTTCCCACTATACGATGAGACATACAAATTTCCATTGCCATCCCAATCCAGTCCGATGCTTTGAGCAACACCAACAGTCGTAAATTCATCAAAGAAGGTACCATCTAATTGATAACGCCTAACTTTTCCATTCCCGCTCCATTGCAAGACATAAAGTAAACTATCCTCTCCAATTTTCATTCTTGTTGGTCCACCAATTCCTGTGGCAAAGTCTTCAATATATTGTCCGGTAGTTGAATTAT
>Ga0224512_10004776_pt1 | contig 11328 bp, 7 predicted proteins | sample SF_May12_sed_USG_4_FD_169103 | JGI IMG/M metagenome (GOLD analysis project Ga0224512, IMG submission 169103) | Sediment microbial communities from San Francisco Bay, California, United States - SF_May12_sed_USGS_13 | ecosystem: Environmental > Aquatic > Marine > Sediment | place: USA: California... | reverse complement strand
CAACTCCCACATCCTCTCGCCCTTCTCGCGACTCGCCTTGGTCGGATCACCGAGAACTCCGGAGTCGGAGATCTTGGCAGTGTGCTCGTACCATTCGACACTCGCAGCGGACGAGAAATCCAGGTAGCGGCTGGAGAATTCCGGCACCGACGATTCCAGCCGGCTCTTGTCCACCAATTCCGGACGAGTGGCGAGTGCGGTGCTGGTCTCGATCTCACCCGCATGCACGTCGTTGAGGGTCTCGGCCAGAGCGTTGATGTCGGTGTCGCTGGTCTCACCGGTATCGACGCAAGTGAAGATCCGCGCATCGCGGTTGACCTTCTGCGCCGCCAACTGCAGCGCCGGCGCGTTGCCTCCGTGGCCGTTGACGATGACGAGCTTGGTGATGCCGTGCCTCGCCACCGCCATCCCGACCTCGTACACGAACTGCGCCAGGGTGTCCGGTCCGACACTCACCGTCCCGGGAAAATCGTCGTGATGGTACGAAACACCATACGGGATCAGCGGCAGGACCAACGGCTTGGGGTCGCTACAGCGAGCCGCCACCTGCCGGGACAAGTACTCTGCATCCCAGCCGTCGATATCGAGCGGCAGGTGCGGGCCGTGCTGCTCGACGGCGCCCACCGGCAGGAGCACGACCTCGCTCTCGGCAAACCTCGCCTTCGCCTGAAGCCACGTCATCTCGCCGAGAAAGAAGGACCGCGCCGGGTCGAGCTCGGCTGGCGGTCCGACAACCTTTGACCCGCCGGACGCTTCCTCGGCCGTTGCCGCGCGACCGCTCCGAGTCAGCGGCTGGTACGGATTCCATATCCACCCCGTCTTCTCGACCGCGCCCTCGGCGTGCTGCAGCAGCAGCTCGTAGAGCGGCGTGCGCAGGTCGGCCGGCACGGTGGTCGGCGGCGAGGCCTCGCGATCGAACCTCAGCTTCAAGATCTCTCGCCTCTCGCGAGCCCGACCGAGACCCTCGGTGTGATCCGCAAGAACGCCGCGCCGCACCAGCATCCAGGCAAGCTGCTGCGCTCCGGAGGATTCCTGGTGAACACCTCGGCTTGCCAAGGCCTCGAGACAGCCGGTGACCTGTTCAGCCGTGTAGCCGCACCTTTCGGGGTCGCTGCCGACAGCGACCAGCATGCCGACGATGCGACGGCACTTTTCACATCGACCGCACGGCCGAGTGCGATCGTTGTCGATGTGCGTCGCGTGGCACGAGACCTGATGCCGCTGCAGATCCGGATACCGCTCGGCGAGGGTCTTCTGAATCAACAGCTCCGACATCTGACGCAGCAGCGAGAACTGCACCAGCGGCCACCCTTTGCGCCGGTAATAGCGGCTGAGCGATTCGTCGAAGTACCGACTCTGATCGTAGAGGCCGTCATAGTGAGTGATGCCTTTGTGTCGTGTCCTGTGCGTAGTGTCGTACTCATCGCCGATGACGATACGACCGATGCCGCGAGCGCGAAGGACCGGCAGTGCTCCGAACAGAAACACCGCCACCGTCCACAGCCGGATCGGGTACTCGTCGGAGCGCACTCGCCCGTGGTCGGCTCGTACGAACGGCAGGTGGCGCAGCATCCACGAGAAGACGCGATCCGACGTCGTCCACACCCGTGTCGTCGTGTCGGGCGCCTCCTGGCTCAAGGAGCGAAAGGCATTGCGCGCCGTGAACCAGTGGCGTCCGGATTCATTGACGAAGACCGAATGGGTTTCGAGTCCCATTTCGTCGAGCAGTCCGTAGCTCAACAGGCTGTCCTTGCCGCCGCTCGCCAAAACGGCGATACGGGAGGGAGTCGCCTGCCAGGAGGGCTCGGCCTCCGGCTTCGCTTTCGATCGCTTCGAGGGTGTCTTGCCCACGGCGTCCGGCAAGACGACGCGAGCTCTCAAGTAGCTGTCGAGACGGATCGCCGGCAGGCGGCTGGCGTCGCCGGTGAGAAACGGATTCGGCTGCAGAAACTTCTTGACGTAAATCTCGCGCGCGGTGTTTTCCGCCATCGCCCCCAGGAAGTCACGGTCGGCGTAATCAAAGCGACCGTGGAGCACCAACTCACGACAAAAGAGACCGTAGTTGAGAGCGACCTGCGCGCCGATCATGGCGGCGAGCTGGTGGTCCGATTCACTCTCAGGGTCGAAGACCTTTTCTCCCCAGCGGTAGGCGAGCTCGGTGGCTTCGACGCTAGCGCCCACCTGCACCCGATAGGGCATGGACAGGCGGTCGGCTTCGAGCCGCACCGGACCGACTTCCAGTCGATCGATCACCGTGAGGGTCGCCAGCGGATCGTCGTCGGACTCGCGCGACGCGGACGCGATCGCGTCCTCAGAGTCAGTCATGGGATTTCTCTCCTTCCTGTCGCATATAGGCTCGCAACACCTCGATCAAGGCATCGGCGCCATCGACGAGAACGTCGACGACCGGCAGGTGCACACGATCGCTCAGTCGGGCGCAGGCCTCGGGAATCTCGGTCGGATCCAGCCCTTCGTGGTTGAGCGTGATCGCCACCACGGGCGCACCCGAAATCAACTCGATTGCCTGGATTTGCGTCTCGATGGGTTGGATCGGATACCCCGGAAACCCGTCGTAGTCGTGACGCATCGGTGCATGCTGCAGAACCACCACATCCGGGCGGCCGGCGGCCAGGATCTCGAAGCCGCCGGGGTAGGCCGGGTTCATCAAACTCCCCTGGCCTTCGATGATGATGACCTCGGGCGAAGCCTCTTTCCAGGCTCTCCAGACCGCGTGCTCGATCTCGCCGGTGACGAAGTCGTTGATCAGAGAATCGAGCACGATACCGAAGCGGGCCCCCTGCATCCAGGCGGTCTGGCCGGTGCCGACGAGCTCGGCCGAAAGACCCGCAGCCTCACACGCTTCCACCAGCCGCCACGCCGTGGTGCGCTTGCCGACAGCGGAATCGGTCCCCAGCGCCGCCACCTTGAGGCTTGTCACCTCTTCGATCTTGCCGCTGAAGAAATGCAGTTTCTCGCGTGGCGGCGGCTTGCGTACGTCGCGGAGCACGACACCGTGGGCGGCGGCCAGCTCCGAGAGCTCGGGATCCTCTGTCAGGTAGTCGTGGAGACCGGAGTCGACATTGAGGCCGGCGCGAATGGCGGCGGCGAGGTCGCTCCGAGCCTCCCGGCTCAGCTTGCCGCCATCGGGCGCGAGCCCCACGACGAGGTGGGTCGCGGTGAGGCCGCGCTCGGTGGCCGCTGCGACCCCCGCATCGATGTCGGCGAGAACCGGGATGCCGACCCGACGCCGGTCGAGGATCTCGCCCGCGTCTCGACCGGCTTTCTCGGAATCGATCACCGACATCACGCGGTACCGGTTCGTTCGCCGCACCAGACCATGCGCCGTCTTGCCGTTCGCGGTGCCGAACGCGCCTTCACAATAGACGATAGCGTTCCCGTCCATCTTTGATTCCTCCTCTTACCGGCGGCCGGTCAAAACGACGACATACCGATCCGAAGCCAGCGGCTTCGCAGCGTGGCGCTCGAGCAGCACCGCCAGCGCAGCGCAGGATGCCGGAAGCGCGTTGAGACCTTCGTTCTCGAGCAACAGACGGGCGTGTCGGAGCATCTTGCGATCGCTGGCCGAGGCGGCGTATCCGTGGCTCTCTCTGAGCGCGTGCAAGGCGATGTCGCCGTCGTAGGAATGCCAGTTGATGAGCGGCTCGTTGACGGGGGTTTCCCTGATCTTCTGCGGATCGAGATCCACGCACGTCTCCAGCCCGCGCTGGTGTGAGACGACGATCGGGTTCTTGCCGAACGACGATGCACCGAGCATTCGTGGCACGCGCGAGATCTTGCCGCGCCGGTAGAGCCGAACGAACCCCTTGAAGATACCCGCCAAAGTCGTGCCGTTCGACACCGGAACTGCGACGATGGCGGGAGCGTCTCGCAGCTCGTCGTAGATCTCCGAAGCCACCTCACCGTAGGCCTGCAGTTGCAGCGGCGTGTTGGGACCGCCGGGATTCGCATCGTAGAGCTCGGCCTTCTCGGCGCGATTCTGCGACGTCTCGACCGCCGTCTCGTAGTCGCCCGGTGACCGCTCGATGCACGCGCCGAGCCCTTCGATCTCGGCCGTGCGGCGGGTGTGAAAGGTGGCCGGCACGAAGACCTCGCATCGCAAGCCAGCGACCGATGCGGCGAGGGCCACCGCCGCACCGTAGTTTCCGCAGGACGCCACCGTGAGACCGTCGTAGCCCCGGCGCAGCGCATCCGCCACCTGGGCGAAGGCGATCCGGTCCTTCTGCGATCCGGTCGGATTCCCGCCCTCGAACTTCAAATAGAGCTGGCGCAGCCCGAACTCGCGCTCGATGTTGCGTGCCCGCACCAGGCTCGTATCGCCGACCTCCGAATCGAACACGTCCTCGAATGCCTCGAGGCGCTCTTCGAGAGGTCGTTGCGGATCGCGGGCGATCGCCCGCTGGTCCTGGAGCTCGCTGAGGTACTTGCCGGCCGGAGCCGCAGCAACGGCGTCGAGCACCAATGGGGTCTCGCCGGCCGCGGCCTCGGCGTCTCGGTCCGTTGTATTGCCCTGATTCGCGTCTACCATGGTCGTCCGCCTTCGCTTGCCCGTCTAGTCTCGATCGTCGTCGTGACGTCGTGGATGGCGGTGGCGCTCCGCGCGCTTGCGCTCTTCGCTCTCGTCCGGATCACGATGACGCCGCCGATCGGTGCGCCACGAATGGCGGTCGTCGTGATCCTTCGCCCAGCGGCCGTTCTCGCCGTTCCCGTCGTTTTCGTCGTTCTCGTCGTTCGCATCGTTCTCGTCCGGTCTCAGGCGGTCCTTGCGCAATTTCTTCTCATCCTTCGTCATCGTCTCCTTCTCACCTCCGTGGATTCTCTCCCCGCGCTTCGTTCGCGGGCACATCATCTCCGGCTTCGTTTGTCTCCTCGTCCACGTCGGTGTCATCGAAGAGCACCGGCGCTCCTTCGAAGCTCGGCGCGCTCGCCACCAACATGGTGGTCGGCAACGCCTCGAGAATGCGTGCGTAGTGAACGAAAAAATCAGCCGCCTTTTCTTCCGGTTTGGGCTGACGCAAGCCGACCATGACGAGATCGCTGCGCCCGCTCTCCTCACGCATGATTTCGCTGATGTCGGCTGACCGACGCACGAGCACTCGAGTCTCGGCGGCCAGTCGCGTCTGTTCCATGATGCCGGCGAGCTCCTTCTCGGCCCTGATTCTCTTCTTCTCGGAACTGACGACGGTGAGGATTCTGACTTCCGCCTCCCGCCACCGGTCGTGCGAGTTCAGCAAATAGGCGAGTAGCAGCATCAGCGCACCGTTGCGTTCGAGACCGCCCCACCAGATGTCGATGCGCCGCCCGACGCCGAGCCCGCGGTCTCGGTTGTAGCTGACGATGAGAGCAGAGCGATCGAGGAGCAGCAGGTCTCGCAAGGCCGAAAGCAGAGCCTCCTGGCGCTCCGGCTTGTCGGTCCAGCCGAACATCACGGTGTTGGCCTCGAAGTTACCAACACCGTAGGACTGGGCGACCTGCACCAGGCCGCGATGGATGTCGTCGACCACATCGACGCGGCAAAAGAGGTTCGGAAATTCCTGTTTGACCTGCTCTTCGAGGAGCTCGAGCGCGTCGCGCTTCTGTTCCGCGCCGTCGGCGATGCCGCCTTCGATGAGCTGTGAGTACGAGACGATGCCGCGGTCCTGGACGAGGGCGCTGCCGAGCTCGGCGAGATGAGCTCGCCGCGCCAGCGTGCCCCCGAAAATGATCAGGTTCGGTCGCCAGTTGACGGGATGAAACTGCGCCCTGCGGTAATGATGGAGAGCGCTTCGCACTAGGCCCGCGAGGATGCCGTGGCGGGCATCGCCAAAGGTGTTGTTCAGCGATTTTCGCTGCGCGATGAAGTAGATCCCGGCGCACACGACCAACGCCGCACCCATGGCGACGAGGTCGATGATACTCATGACGTAGAAGCACCCCACGGCGCCGATGAGGCTCACCCACCACGGCACCGACAGCGACGGTCTGAAGCTCGGGCTCGCGGCCCATTTCTCCAACCCGCAGGCGAGGTTCGTGACGCCGTAGGTGGCAAGAAAGAACATGGTGAGAATGCGAGCGATGACATCGAGTCCGCCGAGCAGGATCGCGACTTCGGCGAGCGCAAAACTGAAGACGAGCCCGATCCGGGGCTCGTTGGCCGGCCCGGAGCCGCGACCCAGAAGACGCGGCATGAAGCCGTCGACAGCCAACGCCTGCAAGGTCCTGGGAGCCGCCAGGATGCTGCCGATCGCACTCGACAGGGTTGCCGCCCAGACGCCTACAAATATCAGCGCCGGGACGCGTGACACGTCCCACATGACGCGCAGGCTGCTCGTCAGCGTGGAGCTGTCCGCGTTCACCGCCAACCAGACGGGCACCGCAAGATAGACCAGGAAGCCGACGCCGATCGCCGACATCGTGCCGCGCGGCAAGTCGCGCCGCGGCTCCCTCAAGTCGCCCGACATGCTGACCCCGGCCATGATGCCGGTGACGGCGGGGAAGAACACCGCGAAGACGGTGGCGAAGGGAAGACCCTCCGGATTGAGCCAGGCGATCTCCTCCGGCGGCGACGGCGACCGACCGACAAAAAACGACACCAGGGAGATACCGATTGCCGCCATCACGAAGTACTGCGCCTTGATCGCCAGATCGGTGCCCTTGAGCGAGATCAGGGTCAGCACGACGCACACCCCGGTGCCGACCAGGCGCGGGTCGAGATCCAGCGACAACATCCCGAGGCTCTCGGAAAAACCGACGACGTAGAACGCGATGCTCAGCGCCTGAGCGAAGAAGAGCGGAATGCCGATTGCCGCGCCGGCCGCGCCTCCCAGCGATCGGCTGATCATGAAGTAGGCGCCGCCGGCACCGACGGTGCGATTGGTGGCGATGCTCGACACCGAGAGCCCGGTGATCACGGAGATGACATGCGCCAGCACGACGATCAGCAGCGCGCCGCCGAGACCGGCATTACCGACGACCCATCCGAGCCGCAGGTACATGACGACGCCGAGAATCGTCAGGATGCTGGGCGTGAAGACGCCGCCGAAGGCACCGAACCGCTGCGACCCGTTGGTCGCCGGCTTCGCGGTCGGCGCCGCGTTTCTAGCCATGCTGCGCTCCTGCAGGGTCGACCGCTGCCGCGTCGCCCTGCTTGCCTTCCGTCCGGTTGTCGTAGAACCGCTGCGTCGGATAGGCGAAGTCGATATCCGCTCGCGCCGCGAACGCGGTCAGTATCGCCTCCCAGATGCGCTCGGTCGTGCCGCGCCGCTCTCGGGGCAGACAGAGATGGCGGATCGTCAGCATCACCCCGCTGTCCTTGACGCTGGTGTAGACGATCGGCGTCAGCTTGCTGTAATAGAGCATGAAGCGCCTGGCCGCCTCCTTGACCTCTGCCTGCGCGCGCTCGGCCGCGTCGCCGGCCTCGCGATCTGCGATCTCTTTGAGCAGCCTCTTGGCGTCGCGCCAGTTGCTCTCGAAGGTGACCAGCACCGGGATCTCGTTCCAGATAAAGCGGAATCCTCGCGTGTAGTTGACCAGCGTTTCGGTGAGGATATAGCTGTTGGGGACATGCACGACTCGTCCGGTGCTTTGGTCGGCATCCACCCAGTTTCCGATCTCCATGAGCGTGAATTTGAAGATCCGCAGGTCGATGACGTCGCCGGCGTGGTCGCCAATGGCAATCCGATCGCCGACATCGAACGGCTTGCGCACCAGGATGAAAAGCCAGCCGGCAAAGCTCGTGACGATGTCACGAAGCGCGATCGCCAAGCCGGCGGTCAAAAGACCGAAGAAGGTGGCGATCGACCGAAACTCCCGAAACCAGATCAGGCCGAGCAGGACGACGCCGAGTGTCGCGCTGACATAGAGCGTGATCTTTCGCCAGCGATAGGCAAGCGCCGGCTCATCCGTTTGTCGCTCGATGGCGCGAGTTGCCATCGAGCGCACAACCCAGAGCAAGCCGATGAGAGCCAGGCTCAGGAGGACCTTGCCGGGCGGTGCGATCCCGCTTCCAGAAAGATTCTCGAACCAGTCGTTCAAGCTCTCCCACGTCATGCCGGTGTTACTCCACACGCTCTTCTCCCATTCGCCTCGCTCCTACCATCTCGGGCCTCGCTCCCGTTGTCCCGGGCGCGCGGGGCAGCGACGGTGCGATGCCGCAGCAAGCCGCTCGAACTCCCGTCGAAGCCGTCTCCACATGCCGACGATCTCGAGCCGCGTCTCTGTCCAGGTCGCGGCGTCCAGTGAGTCGGCAAGTCGCTCATTCACGCCTTTTCGCATGCGCCGAAGTGAGTCTGCGGAATCTGCAAGGACCGTCATCGTCTGCTCAGATTCCAGGGCCCGGATCTCGCGGTCGAGAAGGTCGAGCCGGCGACCGAGCTCGCGCCGGAACGCCTCGGGAGCATGGGGCAGACCGGCATCCGCCTTCACCTCGACCGACTCGGCCAGTTTGACCTCGGATTCTAAGCGCTTCGGTATCACCACGCGAAACTGCCGCCTCGTCGTCCCGTGCGCAAGGACAGTGCCAGCGCTCGGAAAGGCCCTCGTACCGCTCATCCGCCAACCGGGCGGCTCGAATCCCACGCCGGGACCTCGGGCTGGAAACCGCGGATCGGAATCTCACACCTGAAAAGATCAGAATCATGGTACCGTTCGCGCGTTCGTCATGTTGATCCGGACCTTACTCGTCATCGAGGACGAGACGTTGCGGCGACGCGTTCGGACGGCTCTCGAAACCTCACAGGCCGTGCTCGCCGAGTCGGCCGCGGGAGAGCGTTTCTGGGCCGGCCTCGGGGAAGAGACGTACGATCTCGTCCTCGCCACACGATCCACGCTTCCCGAACCACTCGAGATCTCGGTCTCAGAGGTGCGAAACCTCCCCGACCGACCCGATGTCATCGTCCTCAGCGATGAAGAGGACCTCGGCGAGCGCACCCGGCTGCTTGCCGCCGGCGCCCTGGCGGTGATTCCGCGCTCACTCTCCCCCGCCAGGCTTCGCGAAACGCTCGCGGCGCTGGTCGAGCGCAAGCGCTTCGCTTCCATCGACCACATCAAGTCGGAGCGGGAACGTGAGGAGCCCCGGCTCACTGCCTTCGCCAGCGCAAGTCAGGCGATGCGTGAGCTGCTGGCTCTTGCCGAAAAAGTCGCCACGGCGGACACCTCTCTTTTGATCCTGGGTGAGACCGGAGTCGGCAAGGAGTGGCTCGGGCGCGCCATCCACGCCAGCGGAGCACGAAAGCACGAGCCTTTCATCGCCGTCAATCCGGCGGCCCTGCCCGAGCAGCTCCTGGAAAGTGAGCTCTTCGGCCACGAGAAGGGCGCGTTCACGGGAGCCACAAAGGCTCGCAGGGGCGCCTTCGAGCTCGCCCACAGCGGCACGCTCTTCCTCGATGAGATCGGCGATATGCCCCCCCACTTGCAGATTAAGCTCTTGCGTGTCCTGCAGGAGCGCAAGATCCAGCGCTTGGGCAGCGAATCCGAGCTCGAGATCGACGTGCGCCTCATGGCCGCCACCAACCAGGACCTCGATCTCGCCATGGCCGAGAAGCGCTTTCGCCCAGATCTCTACTACCGGCTGAGCGTCATGGCCCTGACGGTTCCGCCGCTGCGCCGGCGCCACGAAGACATTCCGTCACTGGTCGAAACCTACATCGACCAGTTCCGCACCCAACTCGGCAAGCCCCTGATCGCCGGCACTTCGATCGAGGCCCTGAAAGCCTTGAAAAGCTATTCCTGGCCGGGCAATGTCCGCGAGCTCATCAATGTCGTCGAGCGAGCCGTTCTTCTGTGCGAGGGCGAGCTCATTACCCTCGAAGAGCTTCCGGAAGGGGTGAGCGGGGCGATCTCTGTCGACACCGGAGCGAGCCACCTGGCGCCCGCGACAGGTCGCGCGGCAGACTGGCAGGACAAGACCCTGGCTGCCGCGCGCGAGAGCATCATCGCCGACTTCGAGCGCACCTACCTGGTGAGCCTGCTCGAGGAGACCCGCGGCCACGTCGGCGAGACCGCCGAGCGCGCGGGCATCGATCCGCGGACGCTCTATAACAAGATGAAGCTTTACGGTCTCCGCAAGGAGGCCTTCCGGGGCAGCTGACCCTCCGGGGTCAGGTCTCGAATCATCACATCGGGCCTGGATCTCGAAATCTCTGGCCCCTTGACGCCGCGAACCTCCGGAACGCGGCCTCTCTCGCCGCAGGCGCGGGCTTTTTTGTTGTTTGGGTAACCCCTTGGTTACTCGCTTGGGGCCCCGACTCTCCCCTTTCGGCGTTCCGGGCCACTCGAAACCAAGCCTCGCTGACCACGAGCGGTCGTGACCGGCCCCTGAGGCGGGCGGGTGCCCCTAGTCTACCGGAGAACCGCAGCGGCGCAGGTTCTCTCGCCCGGAATCGCCGCGAAGTCCGCCTATCGCGAAGGTCGCAGCCCCGACAGCACGCTTCGGGTATTATCGGCAGCTACTGCATGACACACAGAACAGGAAGGAACTCATTCTGAAGGCAGGATCGAAGCACTTTTTCAGCATTGCGGTGGCGATGATCGGGCTTCTGTCCGTGAGCTCCGCCGCCACCGCCCAAACCGTCTACTCCTACACCAGTCAACCCGGAGATTTCATCGGTCAGGGGCAAAGCGCCGTCTGGACCGAGGCCGACGGCAGGTGGACGATCTCTCGCAACTTCGACAATGGCGCTGACTTCGTCTTCCGGGCGACGGACTTCTCGAGCAACTGGAACCTCCGGTTCGCGGCGCCCAACGACGTCGAGATCACGCCCGGTTCCTATCCCGGTGCGATGACCTTCCCAGCTACACCGCCGGCGCCCGGTCTTTGGGTCTTTGGAGAAGGAAGAAGCTGTAGCCCTATTACTGGCCAGTTCGACGTCAGCGAGGTGATCTACGACTGGTACGGGCGGCCGGTGCGCTTCGCCGCGACCTTCACCCAGACATGCCCTAACACCACCGCTTCGCTTCTTGGCTCGATCGACCACACCTTCGGATTATCGGACCGACGTCGTTCACCGAGGACAATCTGCTCGTGGTCCTGCAAAACCGGCTCTTCGAAATGACGACCGCCGGCGAGATCGTGCAGGTCGTGCCGATCGGGGTGAGCGACGGCACGCCACCGAGCCAGACCGAACCGGCCAAGGATGTGGCGATCGGCCCGGGCGGGGCGATCCACGTCGGCCACGGATTCAGCCCTTTGGAGGAGGGCTTTCTCCACACCTTCAATGCCGCGACGGGGGGCTGGCGTCACGACACGCTTAGCGACTGGAACTTCTCGACGCCCAAAGGCATCGCAGCCGTCGGTGACTACGTTTTCTTGACCGGCGGGCTGATTCTGGACGG
>Ga0224512_10004775_pt1 | contig 11330 bp, 11 predicted proteins | sample SF_May12_sed_USG_4_FD_169103 | JGI IMG/M metagenome (GOLD analysis project Ga0224512, IMG submission 169103) | Sediment microbial communities from San Francisco Bay, California, United States - SF_May12_sed_USGS_13 | ecosystem: Environmental > Aquatic > Marine > Sediment | place: USA... | reverse complement strand
CGTTCTGCCTTGATCGACCCGGAGCGAGGAAGCATGAACCGGGGCCTATTTTTCTTGAACCAGGTCGGCCCCATCGAAAGATTCAGATTGGCAGAAATTTCGCCAGGCGCGGAAGTGGGGCGAGACGTGAATGTCTCGATTGGCTGGGTCGGCGACGCAGCGGTCTTCGAGAGATTTGATCGGCTTCGGTGTAAGAACTGGCGCGCCCGGGAAGATTCGAACTCCCAACCTCCTGATCCGTAGTCAGGTGCTCTATCCAGTTGAGCTACGGGCGCATGCCGTCCGGCGAACCGCTCGGACATGGTCGCCGCCGCGCGCCGGGTCAAGCCCCCGCGCGGGCGGGAGGCGCTGTCATATCAAAAGCGCCTCGGCGCGGCAAGGCCGGACGCGCCCGGGGGCGCCCTTCTTGCTGTTACGGCTTGTCGGTCGCGCGCCGCTGCGCGTAGGATCCGCCCGGCCGATGCCGCCACGAGGCCCGAGATGCCGCCTGCCACCCGCCGCTTCCCCCTTTGCGCCCTGCTCGCCGGGCTCGCGCTGCCGGCCGGGTGCGGTGGCTTTGCGGAGGGGCCCGACTGGCCGCCGCTGGCCGCGCAGCAGGAGCCAGCGCCCGTGGCGGCTCCCGCAGCGGCCCCCGCCAAGGCGCCGGAGACCGAGCCCAGGTGGCCGAGCCTGGCCGAGCTGGCACTTGGCGAGGCGGCGCCCCCGGGGCCGGGCGGCGGCGCCCTGCTGGTCGGCCGGGTCAGGCCGCTCATCCTGATCCGCTTCGCGGAGCCCGCCGTCGATTACGAGACAGCGCTTTACGGAACGCTCAGGGCCGCCCTCAAGCGGCGTCCCGAGACCGCCTTCGACCTGGTCGCCGTGGCGCCCCGCCTGCCCGCCGCCGACCCGGCCGGCCTCGCCGGCGGCACCCGTGCGGTGCTGCGTTCGCTCGAGGACATGGGGCTGCCGGCCGAGCGCCTCAGCGTCTCGGCCACGGCCTATCCCGGCGTGCTGGGCAACGAGGTCCACCTCTACGTCCGCTGAGCCGCGCCCTACAGGACTGGTCGAGCCGCCGGGGAGACCGAAGACGAACCGCGCCCGGCGTTGCCGTGGCCGGGCGCTTCGTCTTTAATCCGGCGTCGCCCCGCAGCGGAGCCCATCCCATGACCGAAGCGCCCTACGTCAAGACCTTCCCCGTCTCCTGGGAAGAACTGCACCGCAATGCCAGGGCGCTCGCCTGGCGCCTGATGGAAGACGGCCCCTGGACCGGGGTGGTGGCGATCACCCGTGGCGGCCTGGTGCCGGCGGCCATCGTCGCCCGCGAGCTCGAGATCCGCCTGATCGACACGGTCTGCATCGCCAGCTACGACGACCGCGCCCAGAGCGAGCTCGAGGTGCTGAAGCGGGTCGAGGGCGACGGCGCGGGCTGGCTCATCGTCGACGACCTGGTCGACACCGGCAAGACGGCGCAGGTGGTGCGCGACATGCTGCCCAAGGCGCACTTCGCCACGGTCTACGCCAAGCCCGCCGGCCGGCCCCTGGTCGACAGCTTCATTACCGAGGTGAGCCAGGACACCTGGATCCTGTTCCCCTGGGACACCGAGCCCCAGTCCGTGCCGCCGATCATCCACGGCCGTCCGGGCTGAGCCCGGGGGCAAAGGCAAACCGGACCACGCCATCAAAAAACAAAGACCACAAGGATAACGAATCCGCCTTCCGCACGCAGGAGCGTGTGGCAACGTGCGTCCCGAGCCTCGCCCTTCAATAATTCTTGTCCCTTTGCATCCAAAGCGACCCGCCTGGACGTAGAGCCTTGGTGAGGGGCGTCTCACTGCGCCCGAGGACCGCGTCGACATCGTCGCCTACCTGAAGGAGGAGTCCTGACGCGTGATCGATCCAAGCACGCTCCGCTGCATCTGCCGGGCGGTGCCCTCGCCGGCCTGCCCCGCCGCGCCGCTGGCGCTCGAGCGCCGGCGCGGGGCAGGCTGCCGCTGCGGGAACATGGCCCACGCAGGGGTCCCGGTTCCGGTGTATACTGCGCGCACCTTCACAGCGAGCCGGGGAAGCGCCGTGGCAGTACAGCCCGACGTTCATGAGTTGAACCCGCTCGAAGAGCTGCTCGCGGCGACCGCGCGCGGCGACCGGCGGGCCTTTCGCCAAGTCTACCAGTTGAGCGGCCGGTGGCTCTTCGGGATCGCGCTGCGCACCGTCGGACGGCGCGAGCTGGCCGAGGAGGTGGTTCAGGAAGCCTTCGTCTCGATCTGGCGCAAGGCCGGACAGTACCGACCCGAGCGCGGCGAGCCGCTCGCCTGGATGACGCGCATCGTGCGCAACCGGGCGATCGATCGCCTGCGCGCCGAGCGCCGCACGCCGCGCGAGGCGGCGAGCCTCGACGAGATCCCGGAAGCCTGGCTGGCGGACGGCGCGGCCGAGGCCGCCGTGGCCGGTCACGACGAGAGGGCCCTGCATGGTTGCCTCGGCAAGCTGAAGAACGATCAACGCAAGTCCATCGTCTTGGCCTATTATTACGGCCTGACCCACGAGGAGCTGGCGGCGCGGCTGGACGCGCCGCTCGGAACGGTGAAGTCCTGGGTCCGGCGGGGCCTGTTGCAGCTGAAGGACTGTCTCGAGCAATGAGCGAGAACAAGAGCGACCTCCTGGCGGGCGAATACGTGCTCGGCACCCTGGACGCCGAAGAACGGGCGCGTTTCGCCGCGCAGCTGAACCACGACCCGGCGCTGCAGCAGCAAGTCGAGGCCTGGGAGCGTCGGCTCGAGGGCCTGGAGGGCGACGCCAAGCCGGTCGAGCCGCCGGCCAGGCTGTGGGACAAGATCGAGGCCGCGCTCGACGCGGCGGTGGCCCCGGTCACGCTCCGCGCCGGGCAAGGCGGTTGGCAGCCGATCCTGGAAGGGGTCGAGAAGAAAGTGCTCCACCGGGACCCGGAGGCCGGCGTCGAAAGCTACCTGTTGCGGCTCGCCCCCGGGGCGCGCCTGCCCGCGCACGAGCACCACCTGACCGAGGAGTGCATCATGCTCGAGGGCGAGGCGTGGATCGGCGAGCTCAGGCTGGCGGCCGGCGACTTCCACTTGGCGCCGGCGGGCAGCGCCCATCCCGAGACCCACAGCGACACCGGGGCGCTGGCCTATATCCGCGGCCAGGTCTACGACCTGGCGGTCTGATCGTTCCACGATTTCCCGTCACACCCCGTCCCAAACAGGGGCGTGGGCGAAGCCTCTTATCCGAAAATTTTTCCGTCCTGCATCCGTAGCGCCCGGGCCGTCGTAAGGCTGGGGCAAGTCGGATCGCCGGAATTCATCCGTTCTTCGGAATGGCAAGGAACCAGGCGGGCCCCTTGAGGCCCGCGCTGCCCGTGAAAGGCGAGAAGTTTGGCGGCGGTCCGATGAAGCCAAGAGCTTCGATCCGTCAACCAGCAAGGATGAAGAGACCATGAAACCCAGCACTTTTGCCTCGGCCATCGCGGGCAGCGCCGTCCTGGCGGCCGCCATGGCCGTCACGCCGGCCATGGCGTCCAGTCACATGGACGCGCCGCTCATCACCTACGATGACCCGGCCAACACCACCGACGTCTACGCCTTCGTCAGCGAGGAGGACGGCGACGAGTACCTGACCACGGCCCTCGCGGTCTATCCCTTCGAGGAGCCGGGCATCGGGCCCAACAACTACAGCTTCGACCCGCGGGTCAGCTACGAGATCCACGTCTCCCTGGGCGACGATATTGCCGAGGGACGGGCCAGTCTCAGCTATCGTTTCGAGTTCGAGACCAGCTACGTGACCGAGGACACCATCCTGCAGGCCTACCTCGGCGAGGTCGAGGTTCAGGGCAAGCAGTTCCCGGGCCGCAACCTGACCCAGACCTACAGCGTCACCAAGGTGGACCACCGCACGGGTCAGGAGACCTCACTGAAAGGCGGTGTGGTGCCGCCCAACAACCAGGGCCTGGTCACGCCGCTCTACAACCGGAACGACGACGGCGACATGCCTGCCAAGGAGGGCGTCGCCCGGGAAGACGACCTGGACCCCTACACCAGGGCCGCCATCACCAACCTGCGCCGGGGCTATCGTGCCTTCGCCGGCCAGCGCGACGACGGCTTCTACGCCGACATCCAGTCGATCTTCGATCTCGACTTCGACTTCGGCCGGGTGCTCGACAGTCCCGCCAAGCCCTTCGACAGCCAGGGCGGCTACAACGTGCACACGATCGTGCTCGACATTCCCATGGAAGAGTTGGAGGACGCGGGAATCGCCGGCGTCCATGCGACGACCAGCCGCAAGGTGGAGACCCCGGCCGGCCTCGAATGGCGGCAGGTCGGCCGCCAGGGCAACCCGCTGTTCGCCGAGGCCCTCATCGCCATCGCGAAAAAGGACCTCTACAACCAGACCCAGCCGACCGTCGACGCGGTGGAGTTCGCCGAGTTCGCCGAGGATCCGGAGCTGTCGCGCATCTTCGGCGTGCAGGAGATCCTCCCGGGCCTGATCAGCTCGATCTTCATCCCGGACATGATCAAGGTCGACCTGACCACCGGCCCGGCGCGCCTGGCCGGCCAGGAGGGCTTCGACAGGCTCGGCGTGTTCGCCGGCAACGGCGCTGGCGCGCCCGCCGACGTGCTGCAGAGCCAGGTCCAGGATCCCTTGGGCAACGGCGGCTTCATCTCGGGCGGCTGGCCGAACGGCCGTCGCTTCGGCGACGACGTGGTCGACATCGCCGTGATCGCCCTGGGCCTCGCCGGTCCCGCCGATCTTGCGGCACCGGGCCTCGGCTTCGCCGGCGCCGATGTGGACCGCGTGACGGAGAACGACATTACCTACAACGACGTCTTCCCCTACGCCGCCACACCGCTGAACGGCCGCAACCACGGCCACCACGGCGAAACGGATGGCGCCGTGGAGCTCTTCTAAGCAGTGCGTGCCAGTGGGGGCGGGTCAAAAGCCCGCCCCCGCTTTCACGAAGAAAGCAGGGATGCGAACCATGTCGATCCATAACTTCAATGCCTCTTGGTTTGATCATTTCATCCGCGGCTGCGGCATGACGGTCCTCATTCTGGCCGGCAGCATTCTTAACCCAACCGCAGCAAGCGCCGCGCCCTTCGTTCCGAGCGACAACGGGGAAGTACTGGAACGGCTGCCGACCCCAAGCGACGCCGGCCAGCGCGAGCTCAGGCGCCTCAGGGCCGAGCTCTCGAAGAAGCCGAACAACCTCGATCTCGCCCTGCGGCTCGCGCGGAGGTACATCACCATCGGCAGGACCGAAGCAGACCCGCGCTACTACGGCTATGCCGAGGCCGCGCTGAATCCCTGGTGGAACCTTCAGGTGCCGCCGGTCGAGGTTCTGGTGCTGCGTGCCGTGCTGGCCCAGGCCCGGCACGCCTTCGACGCCGCGCTCGCCGACCTCGGGCTGGTCCTCGACGTCGATCCGCGGCACGCGCAGGCCTGGCTCACACGGGCCTTCGTGCTTCAGGTCCAGGGCCGTCCGAACGAGGCCGGCGAAAGCTGCGGCCGCCTGCCGTCCGGCATCAGCCCGCTGATCGCGGCCACCTGCCGCGGCCGGGTCGAAAGCCTGAGTGGCCGCGCCGCCGAAGGCTATGCACGGCTCGAGCAGGCGTTGGAGCGCAGCCCCGACGCCGACAAGGGCCTCCGGCTCTGGGCGCTCACCAATCTGGCCGAGATCGCCGGCTGGCGGGGCGACGGCGTGGCGGCGGAACGCCATTTCCGCAACGCCCTGTCCCTGGGGCTGAGTGACGCCTACCTGCTCGGCGCCTACGCCGACCTCCTGCTCGACGGGGACCGCCCGGCGGAGGTGCGCGAGCTGCTGGCAGGCAGCATCCGTGTCGATGCCCTCCTGCTGCGGCTGACCCTCGCCGAGACGGCGCTGGGCGATCCGGAAGCCGCCGGCCACGTCGCGGCACTGGAGGCCCGTTTCGCCGCCAGCCGCCGCCGCGGCGACGCGCGGCACCGCCGCGAAGAGGCCCGCTTCACATTGCAGCTGTTGCAGCGCCCGGCCGAGGCGCTCGGCCTCGCCCTGGAGAACTGGCAGACGCAGCGCGAGCCCGCCGACGCCCGCCTGGTGCTGGAAGCGGCGCGCGCCGCCGGGGCGCCGGACAAGGCCGGGCCGGTGCTCGAGTGGCTCGAGGAGACCGGCCTCGAGGACACCAGGATCGACGCTCTGGTCCAACGCCTGTGGGAGGGAGAGGTCTAATGCTGCGCCGTTTCCTTGTGACCCTCATCACGGTTCTGGTGCTGATCCCGGCTGCCGCCCAGGCCCACAAGCCGAGCGACAGCTATCTGACGCTCGCCGAAGACCAGGGCGCGCTGACGGGCCAGTGGGACATCGCCTTGCGCGATCTGTACTACGCCCTTGGCCTGGATGCCAACGACGACGGCGCGATTACCCGGGGCGAGCTGAAGGCCCGGCGGGACGCGGTCGCGGCCTATGCGCTCGCCCGGCTCAAGATTTCGGCTGAGAACAAGGTCTGCGCGCTGCGCCCGACCGAGCAGCTGGTCGCGCGGCACAGCGACGGCGCCTACGCGGTGCTGCGTTTCGCCGCCGCCTGCCCGGCAGCGGTCGAACGGCTCGAGGTGAGCTACCGCCTGTTCTTCGATCTCGACCCACAGCACCGCGGCCTCTTGCAACTCGTCCAGGGCGAAGCCAACGAGAGCGCCATCTTCAGTCCGGAGGCACCGGTCCAGAGTTTCACGCTGGGCACGCCCCGGCCCTGGCGCCAGCTGCGGACCTATCTATGGGAAGGCGTCTGGCACATCTGGATCGGATTCGACCACATCCTCTTCCTGCTCACCCTGCTGCTGCCTGCGGTGCTGCTGCGCCGCGACGGCGCCTGGCGGCCGGTCGGCGGACCGCGCGATGCCTTCGGCCAGGTGTTCAAGATCGTCACCGCCTTCACCCTGGCCCACTCGATCACCTTGAGCCTCGCGGCGCTCGACGTGGTCGCCCTGCCCTCGCGCCTGGTCGAGTCGGTGATCGCCGCTTCGGTCGTGGTTGCGGCCATCAACAACCTGGTGCCGGTCGTCACCCGGCGGCTCTGGATCGTGGCCTTCGCCTTCGGCTTGATCCACGGCTTCGGATTCGCCGGCGTGCTGGCCGACCTGGATCTGCCGGGCGGCGCCTTGCTGGTCTCGCTCTTGGGCTTCAACCTGGGGGTCGAGCTGGGACAGCTGGCGATCGTGGCTGTCTTCCTGCCACTCGCCTTCCTGCTGCGCGGTACCGGATTCTACCCGCGCGTGGCGCTGCCGGCAGGCTCATTGGCGGTCGCGGGGGTGGCTACGCTGTGGCTGATCGAACGCGCCTTCAACGTGGCGCCTCTGGTCGCACTGTGAACCGCTGCCCCGAGCGTCGGCCGCGCGGTCTAACCGATCGCAAGGTTGTCGATGAGGCGCACCTCGCCGAGCCAGGCGGCGACGAACAGCCGGGTACCGGGCGCGGCCCGCTCCAGGGCCTGCAGGGTCTCGCCGTCGCGCAGGTCGAGGTAATCGAGGCTATCGAAGCCGGCGGCGAGGATCTCCGCCCGGCCCCGGGCGAGCGCCGGTTCGGCCGGCGCCCGGCCGTCCGCGAGCTCCTGGGCCAGCGCGCTCAGCACCCGGTAGAGCGTCGGCGCGCGGGCCGTCTGGTCGTCGGAGAGCAGGAAATTGCGCGACGACAGCGCCAGGCCACCGGGCTCGCGCACCGTGGGCACGCCGACGATCTCGACGGGGATGTCCAGGTCGTGCGCCATGCGCCGGATCATGACCAGCTGCTGATAGTCCTTTTCGCCGAAGTAGGCCCGGTCGGGCAGCGACTGCAGCAGCAGCTTGGTGACCACCGTGGCCACGCCCTCCATGTGGCCCGGGCGGGCCAGGCCGCAGAGGCAGTCGGTCAGCCCCGGCACCGAAACCCTGGTCTGATAGCCCTCGGGATAGATCTCCTCGAGCGGCGGTGCGAAGACCAGGTCGACATCCAGGGCGGCGAGCTTGGCCAGGTCGCCCGCCTCGTCGCGCGGATAGCCGGCCAGATCGTCCTTGCGGTTGAACTGGGCCGGGTTGACGAAGATCGTGGTGATCACCCGGTCGCAGTCCTTTCGGGCCTGGCGCACCAGCGCCAGGTGCCCCTCGTGCAGCGCGCCCATGGTCGGCACCAAGCCCAGGCTTTCGCCGGCCCGGCGCCAGCGGGCGACCGCCTGACGCAGCGCGGCGATGCGGCGCAGCACCCGCGGCGAAGGCGCGGCCACCGCCCGGATCGTCTTCCCCGCCCGCTTCTGCACCATGGCCTTCACACGACCCGGCGCGGCTTGGCGCGCGGCGGCCCGGCGACACAGTGCTCGGGCCCGGGAAAGCGGCGCGCGCGCACCTCTTCGGCGTAGGCAGCCGCGGCCCTGTCGATCTCGGCGCCGAGCTCGGCATAGCGCTTGACGAAACTGGGCGCCGCCGCGCCGGTCAGACCCAGGATGTCCTCGGTGACGAGGATCTGGCCGTCGCAGGCCGGCGAGGCGCCGATGCCGATGGTCGGCACGGCGACCTCTTCGGTGACGCGCCGGGCAACCGGCTCGGCGGTCGCCTCGACCACCAGGGCGAAGGCTCCGGCCTCGGCGATCGCCGCGGCGTCATCGAGAATGGCCGCGCCTTCCGCCGGGTCGCGCCCCTGGGTGCGGAAGCCGCCGACCGTGTTGACCATCTGGGGCATCAGGCCGACGTGTCCCAGCACCGGCACGCCGCGCGCGGTCAGGAAGGCGACGGTCTCGGCCATGGTCCGGCCGCCCTCGAGCTTGACCCCGGCGCAGCCGGTCTCGGCCATGACCCGGGCCGCGTTGCGAAAGGCCTGGCGGGGCGATTCCTGATAGCTGCCGAAGGGCAGGTCGACGATCACGCAGGCCCGCGCGGCGGCGCGCGCCACGGCGGCGCCGTGGGCGATCATGCGCTCGAGCGGCACCGCCAGGGTGTTGGCCTCGCCGTAGAGCACCATGCCGAGGGAGTCGCCGACCAGGATCAGGTCGACATGGGGGTCGATGAGCCGCGCCATGCCGGCGCCGTAGGCGGTGAGACAGACCAGCGGGTCGCCGCCCTTGCGGCCCCGAATGTCGCGCACGCTGAGCGCCTTGCCGCGGCCGTGTGCGCTCACCTTGGTCCCTCCCAGGGCGCCGGGCCCTTGCTGGTCTTCAGGAGTTCGCCTTTTTACATCAACTTATGCTGCGGTGCAACATCGTCCGCCGTGCGGCGCGACCGTTGGCCCATGGAGCTGGCACCGAAGCCTGCCTAGTCGCCGTGACCCTCGCCCGGCGGCGCGTCGTAAGCTTGCTTGATCATATAAAAGATGAATAGCAGGCAGACCGCCGATATGCCGAGCCCGGCCCAGTAGACGCCGCCGCCGCCGGGGGCGCCGGAGGCCAGATAGAGGCCGCCAAGGCCGATCAGCGCCACGAAGGCGCCCAGAATCCAGTTTTGCTCGTTTCCCATGGTCCTTCCCTTCGCGGAACCATGGGGATTTAACCCGAAACACCCCGGGGGACGCAAGTCCGCCGCGGCAGGCCTCCGCCAAAGGGGCTCAGCTCTGCCGCCGCCCGGTATTCTGGGCGAGCGGCAGGGTCATGCGAAAGCGCGTGCCCTCTTCGGTCGAGCTGGCCAGGTTGATTTCGCCGCCGTGGGCATGCAGCAGATCGCGGGCAATCGCCAGGCCCAGGCCCGTGCCGCCCGGCCGAGCCGAGCCCGCGAAGGGCTGGAACAGCCGCTCGCGGGCGCGCGGCGCCAGTCCGGGCCCGTTGTCCGCCACCTCGACCACCATGGCGCCGTTCTCTCGCCGGGCCGTGATCTCGACTTTCGTGGCGCCGGCCTCGATGGCGTTCTGGCCCAGGTTGGCGAAGACCCGGAACAGCTGCTGCCGGTCCCCCTCGATTTCCACGCCGGGTTCGAGCCGGCTTTGCCAGATCGCTTCGCCATTGACCGGGCCGGGCAGCGCGCGGCCGACCTCCTCGACCAGCCCGGCGAGCTCGAAACGGCTGATCTCGAGGGCGGCCGGCTTCTCACGGGTGAAGCGAAGCGTCTCGGCGCAGAGATCGACCGCCCGGTCGATGGCGCTCATCAGGGTCGGGGTGACCCGCCGCACCTCCGGGTCCTCGCTGCCCGCCAGGCGGTCGGACACCAGGCGCGCCGTGGCCAGGATGTTCTTGAGGTCGTGGTTGATCTTGGTCACCGCGATGCCGAGCGCCGCCAGGCGGGTCTTCTGCTGCAGGGCGCTCCTCAGGCCCTCCTGCATGGAGGCGAGCTCGCGCTGGGCAACGCCGATCTCGTCGCCGCGCCCCGAGGGGGCGAGCGCACGGGTCAGGTCCTCCGGATCCTCGCGGAAGCTCACCATGGACTCCGTGATCCGCCGCATGGGCCGGACCAGAAGGCGGTGCAGGCTCCAGTAGACCAGCACCGCGGTCAGGCCGGAGATGAACAACGAGAGCGCCAGGATCCGCTTCGAAAAATCGAGCATTGCCGTCTTCAGCGGGGTCTCGTCGAGCACCACCTCGACCAGGACCTCCGGATCCTTGGGCGAGGGGCCGAGCACGCGCAACTGGCGGCCGTCGGCCGCGGTCATGGTTCGGAAGGCGTCGCCGATCAGGCCGAAAAAGCCGGCCTCCCGCAGGTCGTGGGTGGCGTCGATGGTCTGGGGATGGGCCGCCATGAGCATGAGCTTGCCGGCGCCAGGTTTCTTGAGCGCCACCATATCCGCGCCGACATGGCTCAACAGCTCGCTCTCCAGGTCCTCGCCGACCATCTGGTCCGGGGTCGCCTCGAGCGCCAGGATCGCCAGATGAGCGTCGGCCAGGCGGTCCTCCAGGTAGACCTTGCGGAATCGGCCGATCGAGGGTGCGTAGATCAACACCTCCGCCAGCATGACGAAGGCGATCGTGAGCAGCAGCAGCCGCGCCGAAAGACCGGCCGCAGCCGGCGGGAGGCTCAGACGCTTGCCCATCTCGGCCCCAGGTTTATGGCACTAATCCGTGGTATAGGACCCGGGACGGCAAAGGGCAACCGTGGCGCGTGCTCCCGCCAAGGCGGACTCTGGAAAAAGAATGGAAGACGGCGCACCGCGCGCCCGCGGGAGAGGAGTTATCCGCGGGGCAGCGGGCGCGCCGTCCGGTCGTACAGCCTGCGAAACGCCGCCTCAGATCGTCACTGGGCCGCGCAGGGATTGCAGGGGTTGGCCGCCGCGCAGGGATTGCACGGGTTGCAGGGGTTGGCCGCCGCGCAGGGATTGCACGGGTTGCAGGCCGCCGCCGCGCAAGGGTTACACGGGTTGCAGGCCGCCGCCGCGCAAGGGTTACACGGGTTGCAGGCCGCCGCCGCACAGGGGTTACACGGGT
>Ga0224512_10004774_pt1 | contig 11330 bp, 10 predicted proteins | sample SF_May12_sed_USG_4_FD_169103 | JGI IMG/M metagenome (GOLD analysis project Ga0224512, IMG submission 169103) | Sediment microbial communities from San Francisco Bay, California, United States - SF_May12_sed_USGS_13 | ecosystem: Environmental > Aquatic > Marine > Sediment | place: USA... | reverse complement strand
CATGGCCGTCTACGAGATGGTCGACGAGGAGGAGCAGCGAACGCAGCAGCAGATCCCCTCCGAGACGAGGAGCGAGCTGAATGCGGGAGGCGGCGCATGAGACAGCGCATCGTCGTGTTCTTGGCTCTGCTCATCGTGGCGGTCTGCTTTCCCCACCCCGCCTTCGCCGATCACCTGATTCTCGAAGTCACGGGCCCAGACCAGGCCGCCGCCGGTGAAGAGATCGAGATCACGGTCAGCGTTCGGCAGGCCTCGACGGGCTGGCCGGTCGAGGGCGCGTCGGTCGTGTTCTTCGGCGACGCCTTCTTCGCCGGCGTCACCGGTGAGATCCGGCTGGGCTCCGCGACGACCAACCGCATCGGCGTCGCCACGTTCACGACGGCCTTCACGGTTCGAGGCGTCCACAAGGTGCGGGTCGAGGTCGAGGACCAGCCCGACACCGACGCGGGGACCGTCACGGTCGGTGTAGGCATCGGTTCTCAGATCGTCGAGACGGAGGTCGGGGTCGAGATTCCGGGACTGGGGTCGTGGCTGGTCACGGTTGTCATCGGTTCGGTCTGGGTCATCATGATCGTGGCCGTGCTGTGGCTGGTCCGGGTGTCCCGATCTGGCAAGCGCGAGGACCCGGATCCGGGGCCAGGCCGTTCCCGGCGGTTGGGCAGACGGTTCAACCTCGCCCCGTTGGTGGCCGTGGCGATGATCTCGCTCGCCATGGGTCTCGTCGTCTTGCTGCTTCGGAGTCCAGACACACACCACAACCTGGATCCGACGGGGTACGACCGGTCGCCGGTCGCATATCTCGACGCCGCGTACTTCTATCCCGGTCCAGGCCTGGCGGGCGGGGTCCTGTCGGGTGACGCGGTGACCGACGGTCGCGCGCTGTTCCTGAAGTTGGGTTGCGCAGGATGTCACGGCCTCAACGCACAGGGTGCGGCCTCTGCCCCTTCGCCGGCGTTCGCGACCAAACCGTGGCTCGAAACGGTGATGCGGACCGGGCTTCCCGGCGGTATGCCCGCATATCCCGATACCGAAGTCTCGGTCGCCGAGATCGACGCGCTGCATGCTTTCCTCATCGATGCTCGAGATGCCCTCGCCGGAGAGGAGCGGGTCACGACCACGACCACCACCACCACCGAGGCGTCGTCGACCACGACGACAGCCGCGACCGAGGTTCTGGCTCCGACCTTTGCCGAGGTTGTCGCGGTCCTCGAGCCGAGCTGCGGTCGCTGCCACGGGGGTTTCGGCGGTTGGTCGATGGACGACTACGAGTCCTTCGTCAACTCCGGCGACAACGGGCCGGTCGTGTTGCCGGGCGACCCCGACGGCAGCCTGCTCGCGCAGAAACTCCTCGGCACGCAGACGTCTGGCAGCGTCATGCCGCCGAGCGGCGCGCTGCCACCCGACGAGATCCAACTGGTCATCGACTGGATATCAGCCGGGGCGGAGCCGTGACCCTGGACATCGCCGACCGCGAGCGGACGGTCCTCCAGTCTCTCTGGCTGGCGGGGCTCATCGGCCTGGCGGTGATGTCGATCTCTCTGCACGGCGAGGCGCAGACCGTGTCCCTCCAGCCGAGCGACGCGGAGGAGGTCTACCTGCACTTCTGCAGCTCCTGTCACGGACCCGATGGAGAGGGTGGCGTCGGCCCCGGCCTCCGGCAGAGCACGGCGGATCTCGATGCCCAGCTCTCGATCATCCGCTTCGGTTCGAGCATCATGCCGGGCTTCGCCGCCGACCTCACCGAAGAGGAGTTGCAGGCGGTCGCCGAGTACAGCGTGTCGCTGCGAGTCGTCGGGGACGTCACGGCGGAGCTGGGGGCGCAGGTGTTCCTGGACAATTGTGCGACGTGCCACGGCGTCGGTGCCGAAGGGGGCGCCGGCCCCAACCTCACGAGATCCGATCTCCCCCGGACGGAGTTGGCCGCCATCGTGAGGGACGGCCGGGGCACGATGCCCGCCTTCGGGCCCGGTCTCAGCTCGACCGAGCTCGCGGCGGCGGTCACGTTCGTGGAGGCTCAGAGGGTCGTGGGAGTCACACCGCGCGGCGGGTCCGAACCTTCGATCATCGCCGACGGGGCCCGGGTGTTCAGCAACACGTGCGCCGAATGCCACGGGCCAGACGCATCCGGGGGCGCCGGGCCGGCGCTCAGGGCCTCGCCGCTCACCGACGCCGAGCTGGTCTCCGTCATCAGCAACGGCCGTGGAGCCATGCCCGGGTTCTCGATCCTTCTCGATACCGAGGCGATTCACGCGGTGGTCGCATACGTGGACGCAGCCCGGGCGGCCTTCGGCACCCAAGCAGGCGTACCGCAGGATGCCGTGCTCGGCAGACAGGTCTATGTCGTCACGTGCGCAGCCTGTCACGGGTTGACCGGCGCCGGCGGGCTCGGCCCTTCGCTCGCCGGCATCGATCTCACGGCCAACGAGATCATCTCTCGAGTGTTCGGTGGACATCCCGAGGGCATGCCGGCATACGAGGGCGTCCTGGATGCGCTGCAGGTCAAGGAGGTGGCTCAGTACGTCCTCACGATCGAGGGGGAGCCGAGTTCCGGCGTCGGTTGGGTCGTGTATGCCCTTGCTGCGGTGGCGGCCATCGCGCTCGTGTTGTCGCTCTGGTACTGGGGTGTTCTCGATCGCCTGCTCGCCCGGGTGCGTCGCGTCCCGACCGACCCCGGGCAGCCAGAGCCTCGGGAGCCCGCTGCGGTCGACTAACAGTCGTCGAGAGTCTCAGGCGTGATCCTCCCGGCAGGGGGCGCTGGAGGTCAGACCGGTGGCGAGGCCTCGCGCTCAGGTGGGCTCTCTTCGGTCGGGCGTGTTGCGAAGTCCTTCACGCCGACGATCCCGACGGCGAGGATCGGCACGGCGAGGAACCCACCGATCAGCCCTGCAACGATGAAGCCGATCGTGAGCGCAACGATGATGAGCAACGGGTGCATGTCGACTGCCTTGCCGATGAGGATGGGCATCAGGATGTCCCCTTCGACGCGTTGAACCCCCAGGACGATGCCGGCCAGGATCAGCGCCTGCACCACACCAACGGTTGCGAGGGCCACGAGGACGGCGACCGCGCCGGAGATCGTGGCTCCGATCAAGGGGAAGAACGCACCGAAGAACACCAGGAGCGCCAGCGGCACGACCAACGGCACACCGAGGACCAACAGGCCGATGCCGATGAGCACGGCGTCGGCCAACCCCACGAGGGCGGTTCCACCGAGGTAGTTCCGAAGCGTCACCCAGGATCGCGAACCGATGCGTTCGACGCGCGACCTCCGGTTGTCGTCGTCGATGAGGCCGGTGGCCCAGATCCAGAAGCGGTCTCCGTCCTTGATGATGAAGAACGCGAACACCAGCATCAAGAGGAAACCGGTGATCACCTCGAGCACGGTGGCGGCTCCACCGGCGAGACCACCGATGAGGCCATCGGAGTTGTCGGTGATCGCCTGCCGTGCCTGATCGATGAGCTCGTCGACACGCGCCTCGGTGAGTCCGAGTGGCCCTTCGGCGAGCCACTCGGTGATCTGGACCGTCGCCTCGTCGATCGACTCGTTGATCTCGTCGACGCTGTTTGCGATCTGACTCGAGATGAACCAGATGATGCCGGTGAAAGCCAGCGCGGTCCCGGCGAAGACGATCAGTGTCGTCGGAAGCCGCCCCAGCCCACGAGCCCGCAGTCGCTCGCTGATCGGCGTGGCGAGACAGCCCACGAACAGGCTCAAGATCGCGGGGATGATCAGCACCCGGAGCTCGGCGAGCACGATCGTCGCCCCCCACACGACGGCGCCCAATACGAGCAGCCGCCATCCGACGGCGGCGGTCACCTGGAGCCAGCGAGGTACGGAGCTCTCCATTGCTGCCACGCTACCCAGTGGAGAGATCGGTTCGTGGAATCGACTGTGCGCAGACCGGTGAGGTGGGTAGCGTTCCGGGCATGGACGGACACGCCCAGCGTCAGGCACTGACCGCAGCGGAACGGGCGATCGAAGCACTCGGTCGTCGAGATCCCGCGGCCGCCCGCAGCGCCGTGGCGACGGCCGTCGAGAAGGACCAGATCGGGTTGTTCGCCCGGCTGGCCGACGCCGTCTATCTGGCCGCCTCGGAACTCGAGAGCGATGGCGAGGTCTCACCCGCCACCTGGAACGTCGTCGCCGACGCCGTTGGGCCGGGTCCTCTCCAGGGTCTCGTCGAACAGGTCCGCTGAACGGTGTCGGATCACCATCTCCACCTCCATGCGCACAACGACTCGGGTGTCACCCACCCGGCGGCGGAGTACCGACCCGGGCTGATCGAGGAGTACGTCGAGCAGGCGGCGACGGTCGGTGTGACCGAGCTGGGGTTCACCGAGCACCTGTACCGCTGCACCGAGGCCGCCGAGGCATTGGGGCGCTTCTGGGACGTCCCCGGCTACCCGGAGCTGAGCGCCCACACCGAAGCGTTCGTCGAGGCCGACCGGACGCTTTCACTCGAGGAGTACGTGAACGTGGTGCTCGCCGCGAAAGATCGAGGGCTCCCGGTGCAGCTCGGCCTCGAGATCGACTTCTTTCCGGAATCGATCGATGCGGTGCTCGAGCTCATCGAGCCCTATCCGTGGGACTTCCTCATCGGGTCGGTGCATTGGATCGGCCCGTGGGCGATCGACTCCTCCGAGGTCGCATGGGAATTCGATCGGCGCGGGGTCGATCGGGCGTGGTCCGACTACTTCGAGCTGGTCGAGGCGCTGGCCGGATCGGGTGCCGTCGACGTCCTCGCGCATGTCGATGTCTGCAAGAAGTACGGACACCGGCCCGCAGCGGAACCGATCGACATGTATGCGGCGGTCGTCGAAGCGGCCGCGCTGACGGGCACGGCCGTGGAGGTGTCGAGCCAGGGCCTGCGAAATCCGGCCGGTGAGATCTATCCGTCACCGCGCTTCCTCCAGATGTTCCACGACGCCGGCGTCCCGGTGACGCTCGCCTCCGATGGACACATCCCGCAGCAGGCGGCGTGGGGCCACGACGAGGTCGCCTCCGCCGCCCGCGCCGCCGGGTACGTCTCCCGGCTCTCGTTCGATCGACGCCGGCGGACACCGGTACCGCTGTGACGAGAGGCAGGGTCGCGGTCTCGGCCGCGCTCGTGCTCGTGCTCGCTGCCGCGGTTGCCTGGGCCGTGTTCATCTCGCTGGAGGCCGAACCAGACGCGGTGGCCGTCGCAGAGCGTGTCGGTCGGGAGTGCCCGGATCCGTGCGCCTTCGCCTTCGGGGAGCCGGAGTCTCGCGTCGGCCTGATTCTGTATCAGGGGGCCGGTGTCGAACCGGCCGCCTATGCGCCGCTCGCCGCCGACGTCGCCGACGCCGGCTTCCTGGTCACGATCCAGCAGGCACCGCTCGGGTTGCCGATCCTCGACTCCGACATGGCTCAGGCGACGATCGACGCCTTCGACGATGTCGAGATCTGGGTGATCGGAGGGCATTCACTCGGTGGCGCGATGGCGGCGCGATTCGCCGCCGAGTCCGACGAAGTGGACGGCCTCTTGTTGCTGGGCGCGTATCCCGAGGGCGCACTCGACCTCTCCGAGTCCGGTCTGGCGGTCATGTCGATCTATGGCGACCGTGATCTGCTCTCGACCCCCGACGACGTGCTGTCGGCCCGATCACGGCTGCCCGCCGACAGCGAGTTCGTGCTGATCGAGGGAGGCAACCACGCCCAGTTCGGACGGTATGGGCGTCAGCCCCGTGATGGCGAAGCCTCGATCACACCGGACGCGCAGCTTCGAGTTGTCACAGCGGCGATCATGCGGCTGCTGGGCGGCCTGGCGGGATCGCGCGACGGTTGAGCACCTCGGGGCCGAACACCGGAATCCGAGAGCCGGGGGGCGGTCCTACACTTGCCGCCGATGCCCTCCACCCCCACCGTATGGCTGACCACGCTCGGCTGCGCCAAGAACCAGGTGGATTCCGAGAAGGTCGAAGTCATGCTCGAAGAAGCCGGCTACCGGCTCGCAGACTCGCCGGAATCCGCCGACGTCGTCATGGTCAACACCTGCGCCTTCATCGAGGAGGCGCGTGAGGAGTCCGTCGACACGATCCTCGAGATGCAGGACACCAAGCGTCACGACGCCCGCACCGTCGTGATCGGGTGCATGGCGCAACGTTTCGGGACCGATGTCGCCGAGGCCCTTCCCGAGGTCGACGCGATCCTCGGTCTCGACCGCTACGGCGAGCTGGTGGGCACGCTCGATGGGCTCACCGGATTCGCCGGCAACACGGTGCATCTCGGGACCGACATCCGCCGCCGCCCCAAGATGGACATCCTCAACCTCGTGCATCGGCCCGCACCCGAGTTCCCGTACGCGTATGTGAAGGTCGCCGAAGGGTGTGACAAGCCCTGCAGCTTCTGCGCCATCCCGCTGATCAGGGGCAAGCAGCGGTCCCGAAGGCCCACGGAGATCCGTGACGAGACCGTCGGGCTGGTGGATGCCGGCGTCCGCGAGGTGGTGCTCGTCGCACAGGATCTGGCGGCCTACGGCAGGGACATCGACGCCCCCGGGTCGGGCATCGTCGATCTGCTGAGGTTCTGTTCCGATGTCGAAGGTCTCGACGTGCTCCGACTGTTGTATCTGTACCCGAAGGAGATCCGGCCGTCGCTGATCGACGAGATCGCCTCCAACCCGAAGATCGCCACCTACTTCGATCTGTCGCTCCAGCACGCCTCGGTCGAGCTGCTCCGGGCGATGCGCCGTCCGGGTGGAGCCGAGCGGTACGTCGAACTGCTGGACCAGATCAGGACCGCGGCTCCCGAGGCGGCGACCCGGAGCTCGTTCATCGTCGGGTTCCCCGGCGAGACCGAGCAGCAGGTCGAGGAGCTGGCGGAGTTTCTCGAGACCGCACGACTCGACTGGGCCGGGTTCTTCCCGTATTCGCCGGAACCGGGCACCCCGGCGGCCGAGCTGGATGGGCGGATCGACCGCGAGGAGATCAACGAGCGCATGCGGTATCTCCAGGGAATCCAGGAGGAGATCACCTATGAGGCCAACTCGGCGATGGTCGGACAGACCGTCCCGGTCCTGGTCGATCAGATCGAGGACGGCATCGCGGTGGGTCGTTCCTGGCGTGAAGCGCCCGAGATCGACGGTGTGATCACTCTCGACGTGGGTGCGCCGGGCGAGTGGGTCGACGCCACCATCACCGCGGTCATCGGCACCGACCTGGAGGCGAAGGTCAGTGCCTGACCTCGTTTCACGTTCCACGTTTCCCGTTCCGCGTACTCGGCGGCGTGAGTTTGGGGGTCTGGCGAGCGGCGTCATGCTGGCACGAGCAGCGAGTGGTTCGATACTGCAGCCGTTGGGGGTCCTGGGGATTCAGTCCCCCGGAGTGTCACTGTGATCGTCGAGGTCATCGCGGTCGGGACCGAGCTGTTGCTCGGGCAGATCATCAATACGAATCTGGCGCACATCGGCAGCCGGATCGCCGACCTCGGGCTCGACGCCCACTACCAGCAGACGGTGGGCGACAACCTCGATCGGATGGACACCGCGATCACGACCGCGCTGGGTCGGGCGGACGCCGTGATCATCACCGGCGGGATCGGCCCAACCCAGGACGACATCACCCGTGAGGCGATCTGCGCAGCGACCGGTCGGCCGATGGCATTCTCCGACGAGTACGCCCGGGCGCTGCGGGAACGGTACGCGACCTGGGGGAGGGAGATGCCGGAATCGAACCTCAGGCAGGCCGAGTATCCCGAAGGCGCCGAACTGCTCCCGAACCCCAAGGGGACGGCTCCCGGCCTCGCACTGGAGCACGACGGCAAGCTGATCTTCGCGCTCCCCGGCGTGCCGCCCGAGATGTATCTCCTCTTGGACGACTACGTCCTGCCCAGGATCAAGGCGAAGGCCGGGATCGACGAGGTACTGGTCTCCCGGGTGATCCGAACGTGGGGGAAGGGCGAGTCCGCCGTCGCCGAGATGCTCGGGGACCTGTACGAGGCGTCCACCAATCCCTCGATGGCGTTCCTCGCGTCGAACGGTGAGATCAAGGTGCGGCTCACCGCCAAGGCGCCGACTGCCGCCGAGGCCGAGACCCTCATCGCACCCGTCCAGGCCGAAGTCGAGGATCGTCTGGGATCGCTGGTGTTCGGGGCCGATGACGACACGATCGAGACCATCCTCATCGACCTGGCGAAGGAGAGAGGATGGACCGTCGGCACCGCCGAGTCTGCGACCGGGGGCCTGCTCGCCGGTCGCCTCACGGCCGCGCCGGGCTCGTCTGAGGTCTTCCGCGGATCGATCGTGGCCTATGCCCCCGACCTCAAACGCGACCTGCTCGGAGTCGACGACGTGACGATCGCCGCCGGTGTGGTGTCCGAGAAGACGGCGCTGGCCATGGCACAGGGAGCCAGGGAGCGGCTCGATGTGGATGTCGCCGTTTCGGTGACAGGGTTCGCCGGCCCCTCGGGTGAGACCCCGGGGACGATGATCGTCGCGGTGGCGACCCCGGAAGGAGCCCGGGCGCAGACGCTGCGCCTGCCGGGGGACAGGGAACGGGTCCGCACCTACACGGTGACCGCCGGCATGCATCTGCTGAGGCTGGGTCTCACCGGCGACTGGTGGGGATCCTGACCGGATGAAGGTGTTCGTCGGCGTCGATCTGTCCGCCGAAGCCCGTGCGGCGATCGCAGCGTCGCTCTCCGACGTCGACATGCCCGGGAAGCCCGCTCCGCCGAAGAACTGGCACATCACGCTGCGCTACATCGGTGCGATGGACGACGTGTCGGTCGATCGACTGCTCGCCGGCCTCGACGAGGCCGAGTTGGGAGACCCGTTCGCGCTGCGCGTGTCCGGGCTCGGGGCGTTCCCGAAGCCGGCCCGCGCAGCCGTCCTCTACGTGGGCCTCGACGCCGGTTCGGAACGACTGGCCGCGCTTGCAGAGACCGTCCAGGACGTGGTCGACGGCATCGGTCTCGGCCGTGAGGACCGGCCGTTCGTGGGCCATGTCACGCTCGCCCGGATCCGTCCACCGGTCGACGTCCGCCGGCTGATCGCAGATGGAGATCTTCCGCCGGTTCCGATTCCGGTCGACGAGGTCACGGTCTTCGAGAGCGTCCAAGTGGCCGACGGGACCGAATACCGTCCCATCGAACGCTTCCTCCTCCGAGATGACAGATGACAGATAACAGATGACAGATAGCGGATAGCGGCGAACCGCCACGGGATCGTTCTCATGTTTCCGCCACGGCATCGTTCTCACTCTGGATGATTCTTCCGATCGATTCGGGAGGGTTTGGTGGCCGAGTTCAAGTCCGAGGAGGCACGCCGAAGGGAAGCGATACGGCTAGTCACTGAGGAGGGGATGACGGTCACGGCTGCCGCTGCGGCGGTGGGCAGATCACGTCGTTGGCTGTCGAAATGGATGGCTCGGTTCGTCGCCGGCGAGGGATTGTCAGATTGGTCTCGAGCGTCTTCGACCTCATTTCAGCCGGCCTCTGATGAGTTCGTTGAGCTCGTGTTGGAGTATCGGCGTCGACTCGTAGCCGATCCAGTGGCATCGATTGGTGGGCTTTCGATCCTCGCAGCGATGGAACGCGACGGGCTCACCGGGTTGCCGTCGGTCCGGTCGATCGAACGGATCCTCAACCGTTTCGGAATGACCCATCGGAGAGCAAAGAAGACGTCCCGGTCGACCGTTCCGGTGCTGCCACTACCCCGAGTCGACCACACCCCAGGTGTATGGCATCAGAGCGACTGGATCCAAGATCGCTATCTCGAAGGCGGGATCAGATACAACTCGATCCAACTCGTCGATATCGGATCCCGAGCCGGGATCGCCCGCCAGTATCAGCATCGCAGCATGCCAAACGTGGCCGAGTTCCTCCTCGAACACGGCTGGCCGCAACTGTCGATCCCCCAAGCGATCAGTGTCGACAACGCATTCTCCAAGACGAGCCACCCCCACAACTCTTGGACCCTGTTCATTCGCCTCTGCCTGTTCTTCGGGGCCGAACCCGTCATCTCCCCGCCACGAGAGCTCGGATGGACCAACGGTGCCGAGAACTTCAACAACCTGTTCCAAGACCGCACCATCACCAAACGCCACTATCCCACCCTCGAAGAGCTGGCAGCCGACACCGACCTGTTCAACCACTGGGCCAACCATCACCGGCCCCTCCACCCTCCGACCGTCACCGGAACCCGCTATCCCGCTGTGCTAATCGACAACACACGTGACACGCTGAGATGGCCGCCACCACTGTTCCTAACCGATCACCAAGACTCCAAAGGGCGTCTCCGGATCCCACTCGCCGCCGGACGGGTCACCTTCCTTCGCCGCGTCCACCAACACTCGGTCACGATCGCTCAACGCCGCTGGAACATCGACCTACCAGACCACAGCCTCGTCATCGCCTCCATCACCACCGGTGACGCCACCCTCACGCTCCGCCACAAAGCCGAAACGCTCGCCACCCACACCTACCCCATCCCACAACCAATCATTGACCCCTACTACCCGCCCCAAACCCACAGCATCTACCACCACGCCTAGACGAGAACGATCCCCTGGCGGCCATAGACCCTCTACACAACCGAGAACGATCCCCTGGCGGACTGCCGATAGCGGATAGCGGAGGGCGGAGAGCGAGGCGCATCGCAGATCTCGCATCCCGCACGACGTGAGACGTGAGACGTGAGGCGTGCTGCGTGCTGCGTGCTGCGTAGGTGCTTGGCATCGAACAGGTGTTCGTGTACCGTACGGTCTCACATTGATGTGATTCTTCATGCGAAGATATGTCACACACGGTCCGTACGGTGTCCGCACGGGTCGAGAGAACAGACCCAAGAGGAACGAACCGGCGACTGAATCCCCGACCAGATCGAGCATCCGGGCGGGTGAGACGCAACTGAGAAAGGCGAACACCGTGGCGAAGCGACTGAATCAGGATCCAGTGGTCAACGTCGGGCGAGGCGGGCCCGAGCGTGACAAGGCGCTCGACATGGCGATGTCGCAGATCGAGCGACAGTTCGGCAAGGGCTCGATCATGAAGATGGGCGACGCGGCCCTCGTGAAGTCGGAAGTGATCTCCACCGGTGCGCTCGCCGTCGACCTCGCACTGGGAATCGGCGGGGTGCCGAGAGGCCGTGTCGTGGAGATCTACGGGCCCGAATCGTCGGGAAAGACCACCCTGTCACTGCACATCGTGGCCGAAGCCCAGCGCAACGGCGGGATCGCCGCCTTCATCGACGCCGAGCATGCTCTCGACCCCATCTATGCCAAGGCATTGGGAGTCGATGTGGACGAGTTGCTGATCTCCCAGCCCGACACCGGAGAGCAGGCACTCGAGATCGCCGACATGCTGGTGCGCT
>Ga0224512_10004773_pt1 | contig 11331 bp, 16 predicted proteins | sample SF_May12_sed_USG_4_FD_169103 | JGI IMG/M metagenome (GOLD analysis project Ga0224512, IMG submission 169103) | Sediment microbial communities from San Francisco Bay, California, United States - SF_May12_sed_USGS_13 | ecosystem: Environmental > Aquatic > Marine > Sediment | place: USA... | reverse complement strand
AGACACCCACTGTTTCACGCACTCGTGAGTCAGTGTTGGTAACGGCTGTCATGTCTCTTGTCTCGTCTAGCCAGAGATCGCAGATAGTGCGTGCGCGTTTAACGTACCGGAAGCCCCTGACAGAATCGGGAATTCAAGGCCGTACGAGCCGAGTGGTTCACAGCAGACAGGTTCGTTTCCTGCCACGGTCGGCATCCTTGTGCTGGAGGAACTGTGTCAGATCCGTGTCAGATCGCCAGCCACCCACGACGTACCAACCTCCCTCAAACGCGCAGAGTCCCTGTGTTTACAGGGGCTTCTCGGAGTGGGCGCTACTGGGTTTGAACCAGTGACCTCTGCCGTGTGAAGGCAGCGCTCTCCCGCTGAGCTAAGCGCCCGTAGCCGGGCATGTTAGTACCGCCTCCTGCGTCCTCACCGATGGTTGAATGGTCGCCGATGAACCGCCAACAGTTCGAAGCTCTGGTCGACGAGGCGCTCGAGGAGATCCCCGTGGAGTTTCTGTCCCGCATCGACAACCTTGTAGTGATTGTGGAAGACCGACCTACTCCCGAGCAGGATCCGGACGGCGAAGGATTATTGGGCTTGTACGAGGGCGTCTCGCTGGCCGAACGCGGGATCGACTACTACGGCGTCATGCCCGACCAGATCACGGTCTTCCGTGAGCCGCATCTCGCTCTCGGACTGAGCCGAAACGATCTGGTCAAGGAGATCCGCAAGACCGTCCTTCACGAAATCGCCCATCATCTAGGCATCGACGACGCCCGGCTGCACGAGCTGGGATGGGATTGAGCAGGCAGCACGTAACATCCCTGAAGTCTCACAGCGCTACGAGGTTACGGAACTTCCGGAGTGCTGCTGGGTCCCAATACCGGAACCCCCAAGAAAGGGACAACAGCATGGAAGAGTTGCTCAACACGGTCGTTGCAAAGACCGGCCTCCCGCTCGACAAGGCGCAGGGTGCCATCGATGCGGTGATGGACTTCCTCAAGGACAAGCTGCCGGCACCCCTCGCGGGTCAAATCGAGAAGTTGATGGCCGGTGGTGGAGATGCGGCCGGAGGTGTCACCGACAAGCTCGACGATGTTACCGGCGGCCTCACCGACAAGCTGGGAGGGATGTTCGGCAAGTAGGAAACCGGGAGAAGTTAGTAGCGCTCCGTCCTCGGGCCTTTCGAACTGCGTGCTGGTCGTCCCATACGACTAGCGCCGACCGCGTCGCCGGGTGGCTCGATCGGTGCCGGATCGGATGCGACCACCGGGTGTCAGTCGCTCCGGTAGGCCTCTTCGCTCACTTTTTCCGGGAGCCATTCGGTCGCTCCGCCGGTCGTGAGCGATAGGTGCATCAGGTAGCTGGTCTCAGTGGCGCCGTGCCAGTGCTTCTCCCCCGCCGGTGAGTAGACAACGTCCCCGGCCGACACTCGCACGGTTTCCCCGTTGTCGGTCTGCACCTTGCCGGCACCAGAGGCGACATAGAGAACCTGGCCGTCAGGATGGGTATGCCAATCGGTGCGTGCTCCCGGCTCGAACAGCACCCCTAGAGCGTTGAGACTGCGGTCGGGAGCTACCGACAAGGGGCCAAAGGAGACCCGTCCAGTGAAGTGCTCGTCGCCCGCATCGACCCAACTGATGTCTTCTCCACGTGTGTGTTCCACCGCCCCTCCCTGAACTCGATTGCGGGTTCGAGGCTAGTGGCTGCCACTAATTCGCCGCACTGCCCATCATTGGTTTCCGTCATCACCCTCGTAGTCGCCGGTTCAGCAGCCGGGCTAAGCGGCGAGCGCCCAGCCCGTTTCGAGCCGGTACAGGTAGTGGTCGGCCAGATGGTTCAGCACCCGGCGGGCTGAACGAAACCGGGTAGCGACATCGCCCACCACTGGCGGCGTGCTACCCCCCAATACTGCAGCCCCGTACCAACGGGATCCCAGCGATTCGAGAGCGTCGAGGCCGGGCGAAAGGAGACTCCGATCGCAGAGGGCCAGCATTTCATCTGCCGTCATGCCGACGGTCCGGCCCAGCCGTTCGGCGTCAACCGGTCGCAGCGGCCTGGTCCCGGTGTGGTCGGGGAACACGCCGGTGAGGAACAGACTCAGATCGCCGAGGCGACGGAGCAGGATGACTCGATCGTTGGGGAGAGCCTGGTCGAGCCAGAGGGCCAAGCCGTGCAAATCGAAGGGCCCGGCGGGAACCGGCGGGAATTCCGGCACCGCGAAGGAGGACAGTAGGGCTGCGAGAAAGGACGTCCGTCCCGGGTCTTCGACAAATTCCTGCAGCGGCGCAACATCAAATAGAGGCATCCTCGAGCGCGGTCCGATCCATTCGTTGACGTAGGTCGCTTCCCGAAGGTCCTCGGCCGTTTTGTGCATCAGGACTGAGAACAACAGGAACGGTGACACGACGTCGGCGGGATGAGCGTGGCGGTCGAGGATCTTCTCGAACACGTCCGGACGTGCCAGCAGATCGTGGATCCACCAGGGTCGGCGGCGCAGCTCGGCGGCCATTTCGTCGCGCTCCGCCCCGACGATCGCAGCCAGCGTCCCCAAATCTCGCTCCGTCAGGCCATCCAGATACGATGTCATTTCGACTCCGGGCCGTTTACCGCCGGTTGAGGGGAGGTTCCTCCCGGCTCGACCGGCCATTCATCCTTTATCGGCACCGGAGGGGCCCCGGCTGAATCGCTCTTTTGAGCGGCGGGACCGAAGCTCCAGCACCGTTTTGTGTCATCCGAATCCGAAAGAGCTCGAGATCACCGGCCGCGGCACCCGTCGAGGCTGTGGTTCAGCGAGATTTTCGGGTCGCCATCCAGACGCGCCTTCTTGGCGGGAAGTTCCAATTCCGGCCCGGATGGCACGAAGCGAAAGTCTATCCGATGAGCTGTTAATAAGTGGGGCGGCGACACCACGACCACAACCACTGAGGCGACCACCACCACCGGTGCGACTAAAGCCGCGCCGATGATCCCCGCGTAGCTGGCAGGCAAACCGCGATCTTTCGGCGCTACCCGGCCAAATAGACCGTCTGACACGCCGACACGCTGGTCGTCTACCCGAAGGCCGGTCGGGGATCGTAGAAGACGGTCTCCTGACGGATCCCATCCTCAGCCATCTGGAAGACCGACGCTCCCCGCACCAAGAATGCTTCACCCCGACCACTTCCACGTCCCCGCGCCCCGGTCCCCGCACTGAAAGAACTCAACATCGGTGAGAGCTACGTCGGGCATCGCGAACAGAGCTTCGAAATAACCGGACAGGCCAGCTCGGGTGCTGATTATTTCCCCGGCGGCGACATCTTCGAAGACGAAGCCCTCGACGTACAAATCGACGAGCGCCGCAACGTCCAGCGCTTCCAAAGCTGCCCCTGCTGCCTCCAGATGATCGCTCATCAGTGCCCTTCCTCGCTCGTAGACCGGATGGCGGTCCGATCTAGCTGAACTCCTCCAGCACCCCCTCAAATAGAACCAAGGTGTCGATAGCTGGCTGATGCTTCCGGCAGATCCAAACCTACCGGTGCGCCGACAGGTGGTGTTGCCGAAGAGCACGAAGACTGCGGCTTCGAAGCGGACCGTGTCGGTGCCGGCCTTCCTGATCGGTGATTCTCGCCGCCCATCTCGCCTCCGATCCTCAGCACCCCTACACCAAGGCGCTTCTTGCCGCCGTACCCGTTCCCGATCCGCTGCACCGAATGGAGGAGTCTGCTTTGGTGGAGGGAGAGTTGCCCAGTCCCAGGAATCCACCCAGCGGCTGCCGCTTCAGAACGAGGTGTCCGATCGCCGCTGAGCAATGTGCTGCAGATGAACCGGAGCTTATCGAGCGAGGTCGTCCGCAGCGTGTTGCCGCCTGTCTCTTCGCTCGCGCCCGAAGTTGATCCTGAGCCTGGCTGCGTCGAGGCTGCCGGGTCAGTCGAGGGGTACCGTGCCCGTGTACTCGAGGATGTAGACGCCCCCCTTCGCTCGGTCACAGGCGTAGATGATCCCGCGGTCGTCAACGAACACGTCGTTGATCCGGCAGGCTCGCTGACCCTCAGGAGTCTCCGGCAGGAACGCCGCTATCTCCTCCGGCCGGAACGGGTTCCGTATGTCATACACCCTGAGGCCGGCGCTGAACCATGTTGACACAACGGTGTTAAACAGACGCGCGCTACCTGGCTCGGGTTCGTTCTCGTGCAGGTTGTGCGCTCCAATCCTTCCACCCTCCCGGTGAAGACGCTCATGGAGTAGCAAGGAAGACTCGTCCAGACCAAGAAGCGCGAAAAGGCGCCGGACCGACGCTTGGCTTGCGGGTGTGTTCGTGCATTGGCAGGGCGGTTGCACCTGGCGTCGAACCGGGGGGTAGAGTCGGGCCCTCCCTCGCGTGAGGCGAGGACGGAGGCCATTTGATGGATGCGACGAGCGCGGCCGCCTTCGCGGTCAACGATTACTCCTACACCCAGAGCCACACCGCCGCCGAAAGCATCAGGCTGCTCGCCGCTCGCGGGCATCGAGCGTTCGAGCTGATGGTGTATCCCGGCCACCTGTGGCCGGACGACCTCGACGCGACGGCGCGTGACAGGCTCCGCCGATTGGTCGAGGAAAACGGGCTTCGCATTGTCACGCTGAACATGCCGAACGTCGACGTCAACGTCGCGGCAGCGTCGCCCGCGATGCGCCGCTACAGCCTCGATCTGCTCGGTGACGCAGTCCGCCTGGCCGGCGCGATCGGCGCGCAAGCCGTGCTAGTCGGTCCCGGCAAGCCGAACCCGCTCTTCCCCATGCAGCTCGCGGACATGACCGGCCACTTCTTCGCCGCCCTTGACGAGCTGTTGCCCGTCGCGCACGACGCCGGGGTGGGGCTGTGGGTGGAGAACATGCCGTTCGCCTTCCTGCCGCTTGCCGCCGAACTGATGGACGCGCTCGAGCGCTACGGTGCCGACGAGCTCGGGGTTGTCTACGACGTCGCTAACGCCGTTTTCGCCGGTGAGGATCCATCCGAAGGCCTGCGCCGGGTGCGCGACCGCCTACGCCTGGTGCACGTTTCCGACACACCTCGCGATTCCTACCGCCACGACCCTATCGGGGGAGGAGCCGTAGATTTCGCCGCCTTGGCGTCGGTCCTCGCCGAGGTGGGTTATGCCGAGCGCGCCATGCTCGAGCTGATCACGCCCGACCCTGACCGCGATATCCCCGCGAGCGTCGACCACCTCGTCGCGGCCGGATGGCCGGTCTCTCCCTAGCCGCGACCAAATGTCGCGAAACGGGGTGGATCTGCCTCCGATCCGGGTCGAACGGGCCTGAAACCGAGGAGCTATTGATGACCAAGTTGGGCCAAACGGTCTACCTGGCACGGCCGGATTCGCTCTCCCCCGCCGATAGAGGAAATCCCCTATTTCTAGGGGGTTTCCTGGTGGGCGCTGGAGTATTGAACCTCTGACCTCTTCCGTGTCAGCGAGATTCGGGCCGATGTGATTACCTGGGGGGACATCCAGAAACAACGTCTGAGCAGGCGTTTTCTCTTCCCGGTGGTTCGCACCGTTTCCCCCGGTTTCCCGATGCTCTGTGGGGTTGGTGTGGAGTTGAGAGTCGCCCAGCTCCCTAGTTTGGCGCGTCCCGGACCCGGCAGCCCACCGCCCGGCAGAACGATCCTCGCAATTTCTCCTGTCCTGGCCGTGCAGACCGCCACACAGGTCTACCGTGGTCCCATGGACGACCCGACGACCAGACTGCTCGACGCATGGCGGCGAAGGCAGTCAGACCATGGCGCAATCGCCATCCGCGAGATGATCGCAATAGCCGCCGTGGGGATAGTCATCCTGGCGGCGGTGGTCGCCCTTCTCCATGTTGCCGGTTTCGACGTCGGCGGTTGGTTGGGGGAGCAATTCGGGGTCACCTCATCGGGATGAGGGGTAGGTTTGGACAATGAGGTTGCGCCCGGCAACCTCTAACCGGAGGGAAACTCTGTCATGCATCCCAACGCACAAGCCGTCTTGCGCGGCTTCAAAGCCTTCGCCGAAGGCGACATGGAAACCATGAAGGGGCTGTTCACCGATGATGCCACCTGGCATTTCGCTGGACGCAACAAGTGGAGCGGGGACTACACCGGACCGGACGCGATTGTGCAGTACATGAGCGGCGTCGCTGCGGAAGCCACCATCGACAACCAACCACATGCGGTTCTCGCCGACGACGACCACGTGGTCGTGTTGGTCAAAGTCTCGTCGCGCCGGAACGGTAAGGCCTTCACCGGCAATACCACCTATGTGTTTCACGTCAGCGACGAGAGGATCACGGAAGCCTGGGCGACCCCAGGCGATCAGTACGCGCAAGATGAGTTCTGGGCTGACTGACCCTCACGTCACACGCACCGGTTATCGAGCGCGTGCCCTTCTGACCATTGGCCTCACCTCCGCAAGATACGAGTGGCTTCTCGTAGGCTTCTCCTGTCGACACGCCAGGGAGGGATTGTGCGGACGGAAGAAAAACTCCGCTATCTCAGGATCGCGCTCTATGCAATCGGGGGGATCTTCATCGTCGGTGTCCCACTACTCATGATGACGTGGACCGACGGTTTTGCCTGGGAACCGGCCCAATCCGAGTACGAGCAGATGATCATGGGTATCTACATAACGCTGGGCGTGTTCCTGATCCTGGCAGCGCGGGACCCTCTCGCCAACCGGAGCCTCATATGGTTCACCGTCTGGTCGAGCATCGCACACGGCGGCATCATGCTGGTGCAGGCCATTGTCGACGATACGGAAAGGATGAACCTCCTCGGCGACGTTCCCGCGCTCTTCGTCGTCGCTGCCGTGCTCGGGCTGCTGATGCCCAGAGGACAAGAGGCACACGCCCAGGTTCCTGCAGCGCGCATATAACGGCATTCCTGAGCGGGGAATTCCTGTCAAGAGGGGTGTTTGGGCGCGCTGAGTCAATCCCTGCGAGCGGGTGGTGTTGTCTCGGATGCCTTGGGTCAGGTGTGGTGGGTCACGGGGGCCTTGCTCCGGGCACCCTGATGAGGGTGGAGGCGGTCGGGTTCGGTTGCCTGGACATCCCTTCGCCACGCACTACAGGGGTGGTGGGCAGGGAGCGTTCCGGCCACAGTTGGGCTGGGCTCAATCACTTGAGTCGACCCGCCGGATGGGGGTCATGCCGATACACGAGCCTGCAGCCCTGCCGTGCCCGAACTTCACGCTGCCTCCCGATGCAGACAGCGGATCTCGTGATCCCTCAACCCGTAGTAGACGAGCGTGAGCAGCTTGCGTGCCGCAGCCACTCGGCCGATGTTGCGGCCTCGCCGTTCGGCGACTCGCCGATACGCGTCGCGGATCGGGGCGCCACCGTGGTAGCGGGACACGGCTTCGATCGCCGACCAGCGCACCAGGGTGGAGCCCTGTTTGGCGATTGATCCGAGGTGGGTTTTGGTGTCCGATTCCCGCAGCCTTGGTGTCAGCCCGGCCCACGAGCAGAGTTGTTTCGGATGTGAGAATCGGGACACGTCTCCGATCTCGGCTGTGAACGCGGCGGCGTGCACCGGTCCGACACCGTTGAGCTGTTGGATCGTTCGGTAGCCGACGCCCGTCACCACAACCGTTCCCCCTCCTCGTTAAGACACACCGCCAACGAACGACGACGATGCAGATCGATCCCGACATAAGCTGTCATCCGGGGCCTCCTTCCACTCGGTGAAAGACAGCAACCCGGATGATGCCGGGTCACCGACGAACGGGAGGCCCCCGCCGCTCATCGCATCACTTCGGCGCTCGATATCGCGATGGCCTCTGCGCTCCCGCTGGGGACGGAATTGAGTCCACCGTTGTCTCCTCGAGTTCCCGTCGCGGATCAGGGGCAGTTGATGACGATGGTGCCTTGTCCAGCTGGCGTCTCATCGACAAGATCGCTCACAAACGCGACCGGGTCTTCGACCTCGACTACAACTGGACTAAGCATGAAGATGAATGGCTCGGACTCAGCGGCGGAGAACCCGTGCAGCGTGTGAAGGCCCTCCTCGCCGTCCTGATAATCGAGGTCGATCGTCTCGATCCACCAATCGTCCTCAGGGTGATAGCTACGACGAGCGAAAACGTGGAAGGTGCGACCCTCCCTTGAGCCTATGCCAGCCACGTCGAAATCGAACTCGACACCCTCGTTTTCATAGCCGGCAAGGTCACAGGTGAACACCTCGAAGTCATAGTCCACTCCGGTGACCGTCAAAACCCCGGTCCCTACTGGCTCCGATCCGCTTCCGCCACTGTCATCTGACTCAGACACGTCGGAGCCGCCGCAACCAGCCACTAGGAGAGCCGCGGCCAAAAGCAGGAAGACCGAATGTCGAGCACCTGACACCACCCCGACTATCACATCCGAGAAGTCCGTTCGCCTGAGCCAGCTCCGGGAAGGCATATGTACCGATCCTAATCCTGCACCGACACCGGTTGCCTACCGGAAGAAGAACCCCGTAAGGAGGCGTCCGCTGCTATCTCAGAGGACCATCGACACCGGGTTACAGATCTACTTCTGTGATCCCACCCTGGCAGCGAGGCAGCAACGAGAACACCAACGGTCTGCTCCGCCAATACCTCCCCAAAAAAACCGACATGGCCGCCCTCACCCAAGACCAACTCGACGTCGTCGCCCACTCCCTCAACACCCGCCCTCGACAAACCCTCAACTTTCAGACACCATCACAAGTACTCGCCAAGGCGTTGCGCTGACCCCTTGAGACCGCACCGGTCCGAGCGTGCTGGTCGATGAGCGGGGTCGGCCCGGTCGGTGAGTGATCTGTGCGGTCGCACGATCACCCTCCTTCGATGCTGCTGGTACCGTGCAATGTCCGGCAGGGGGGAAATCGAGATGTGGATGGAGTGCTTCGCCGGTGACGCGAGGATCGAAGGCAACGACGTCGAGACGATCGCCGATCGGTTCGTCGCTCACGCCGGGGAGAGTCATGATTGGCCGTATCCGGAAGAGGCGATCCGCAACTACGCCCGCAACTACGCCGATGCAAACGTGCGGCTCACGGGGAGTACGGAACGGCTCTCTGAGATCGGTGCGGCCACCGTCTATCCGGTATCGGAGGACCGCATCGACGACTGGCTCAGGTTCTTCGACCATGACGCCTTCGCCGGTAATCCGGACTGGGCATCCTGCTACTGCCTCGAGCCCCACGTCCCGGACACGGCGGAGATCCTGGAGGGCCCATGGCGGCAAGTCCGAGCTGCGATGGTCGAGCGGCTTCGCACCGGCGGTACTTACGGGTATCTCGCTTACGTCGACGGAGCGCCTGCGGGCTGGGTCAACGCTTCGCCCCGCTCTGACTACGGCCTGTACCGGCTGGTTGATCCCGGTGGACCTGACCCGGCCTCGGTGATCGGCGTGTCATGCTTCATCATTGCCCCGCCATATCGGCGCCACGGAATAGCTGCGATGCTCCTGGACGGGGTGATCGCTGACGCTGCCGACCGTGGTGCCCAGTGGATCGAGGGTTACCCTCACAACGCTCCCGATGGTGCGGACGCCGGCCATTTCCGCGGACCGAGGCACCTCTACGAGACCCGAGGCTTCGAACCCGTTGAGCGGCGCGAGCACGACACCGTGATGCGCCGCGCTGCGGTGATGGGCTGACTCGGCCCGTCTCGATCTCAGCTCGCTGCAACGACGTCTCGCTCACCACTACAGGCGCACGGGATCACCCTAATCTCGAGGCATAACGAGCACATCGCCTAGCCGTCCGGGATCGGAACCACTGCGCTCGTTATGTCGGCTGCTCGGATCGCTGGGAGGAAGCGCTCTGGATTGCCGGTTCGGCTCGCATAGCCGAGCGTGTCGTGAGGTTGTTCTGTGCGCCCTGAGCCGGCGATACGGGACGAGCCTGGCCGAGTCTTGATGGCTACAGAAACGATGCGGTCGGTGCGCTCCACGGCACCCGATCGACCCGGCTGGGATCGAGGTCTGCCGCTCGACGACGGCCTCATCAGTCGTCGATTGCCTCAATGCCGAGCTTCTTGAGGCGTTCGAGGTTGTCCTTCATCGCCTGAAGGACGTCGGGGGCGTGCCCCTCCCAGTCCGTGAGCTCGCCCGTGACCCGTAACGAGTCACGAGAGCGGTACGACTTCGTCGGGTTGCCGGGGAACTTCTTGTCGGTCAGGTTCGGGTCGTCCTCGATGGTGCCGGTTGGTTCCACGATGTAGATCCTGCCGGGGCCCTCGCCGACCGCCGGTTCCGCCCCCCAGACAGCGGCGTCCACGGTGGCCGTCAGATAGACGTGGTTGGCCTTCTTCCGGCTGCCGAAGTTGGAGCTGTAGCCGGGCTCGATCAAATCTCCAGGCTTCAAATCGGCGCGGGTGCCGTGGTAGTACCGCTCCTGGCTGCCGTCGTCCACGCTCCCATGGTGCCACACGAAGGCTCGTGGGCATGCGCGAACTCGGACGTTTTCGGTCACCTCCTCAGCGTGGTGGATGACCGCCAGGCGATGCTTCACCAGGCGCTGCTGCTCTCGTTCTGTCATCGGTTCTCCTATCCGATCCGGAGAACCCGACATGTCGGATGATCGCCAACCTGTGGTTCACCAGTCGCTGTTGTTCTCGCTCCGTCATCGGTTCTCCTCGTCGTGTTTGGAGAACCCAACGTGTAACCAATGTCCGTCAGTTCCACACGCAACGTGGACTGTGCAACGTGGACAACCGGCGAATCGAACGTCGTGTCACTGACTCCCAGATAGCCAGAAACCCCCTATTTCTAGGGGGCTTCCTGGTGGGCGCTAGAGGATTGGCTTCCGACTTGGAGCGTGGATCGCAAATCAGCGAACACGTTACAAGAGCGCCAAACCCCTCGATCCCCAACGAAAAGCGCGCCTCGAAACTCTCCCAGGTTGGACCTGGGATCCACACTCTGACTCCTGGGAAAGGAGCTACGCCTTACTCCGGCAGTTCACCGAGCGAGAAGGCCACGCCCAAGTTCCTCAACATCACCGCGAATCGGGCTTCAAGCTCGGAGCATGGGTCAGCACGCAGCGAGGACGCCGATCAAACAAGAGACTTGAGGCTGACCGCGTTCAACGCCTCGAAGCACTGCCGGGTTGGACGTGGCGCGTCTCTTCTGAGAACTCGGCCGACGACTAGAAACACGTTCTTGCCGCTCCACAACAATCGGGGAGGGGGGGTACCCAGAATCCTGAGCAACCCGGACTGGCGTGAACAACTGGCCGACTCCACGCATGCGCCCGCGAATTGATCAAGAAAATGTCGGAGGACGTTTCCGCTCGATATGTGCTGCGACCTCAAGGGGTCATTGCAACACTTCGGCGAGTTTCTGTGATGGTGCCTTCCATCCGAGGGTTTGTCGAGGCCGGGTGTTGAGCGAGTAGGCGGC
>Ga0224512_10004772_pt1 | contig 11332 bp, 12 predicted proteins | sample SF_May12_sed_USG_4_FD_169103 | JGI IMG/M metagenome (GOLD analysis project Ga0224512, IMG submission 169103) | Sediment microbial communities from San Francisco Bay, California, United States - SF_May12_sed_USGS_13 | ecosystem: Environmental > Aquatic > Marine > Sediment | place: USA... | reverse complement strand
TGTATGCCGTTGACGGCGAGGAACGCCTCCCGGTCCAGCGTCATCACCGGCATGCCATCGGGGTCCTTGTCGCAAACGTAGCGGCACCCATCCTTGTGCAGACCGTGTGCACGCGCATGGTAACACCGCGCCGACAGGGCCAGCGGCATCCGCCCGAACACCTGCACCTCCAGATCTACGTCCGCCTCTGACTGGCCAAGCGCGGCGATCGCCGCGCGCGGCAGTTCCGGCGGCAGGCAGACGCGGGCCGCGCCGCGCGATGCCAGCCAGCGCAGCGTCCCCTCGTTGTAGACGTTGACCAGCGGTCCGACCGCATGGGCCCGCCCCTCGAGCATGGGCAGCGCCGTGATATCGTTGATTTCGACCAGTCCCCCGGTCGATTCGACAAGGCTTCGGGTCGCCTCGACATCCTTCGCGTCGGCGATCAGGCCGAGTGTCGACCAGACCACCTCGATCCCGGCGGCGGCCAGTGTCTCCGCCGCTTCGGCCAGGGCCTCATCAAGGAACGGCGAGCGTTTCGGGCAGACCACCTCGCCGAGGTGGACGGTATCGACCGGCGCGCGCGCGGCGATCTGCGCATAGAACGCGATAACCCGTTCCGCCGGCCAGTTGAAGAGCAGCGGTCCAAGGGCCAGTTTCGCATCCCCGCTCATCGCCAGGTCTTCTCGTAGGCGCCGGTGGTCTGCCGGCCGCCCTCGGTCAACGCGCCGAGATCGACCGTGGCGGGCTGCTCGCCCCGCGCCACCGCATCGACCGCCTTGCGGAAGGCGGTGACGACCTGCGCCACATAGGCCTTGCCGCGCTGCCGACCCTCGATCTTCAGGGCGGTGACGCCGGCCTCCATCAGTGCCGGCAGCATGCGGATCGCGTCGAGGGAAGTGGGCTCCTCAAACAGGTACGACTCGCGGTTGCGGGCCTGGAAGCGGCCCTTGCAGAGGGTCGGGTAGCCGGCCGGCTCGCCGTCTGCGAAGACGTTGATGGCGAATCTTCCGAGATGCGAGACGAGCCGCCCGTCGCGGTCTTCATACCGCACGTGCTCGGCCGGCGAACACACGCCGTTCATGTTCGGCGATTCGCCCGTCGCATAGGACGACAGCAGGCAGCGCCCCTCCGCCATGACGCACAGGCCGCCGAAGGCGAACACCTCGGTCTCGACCGGCACTGCCCCGTTGATCCGCGCGATCTCGTCCACGGTCAGCACCCGCGGCAAGACCACGCGCTTCACCCCGAATTCGTCGTGGTAGAAGCGGATCGTCTCGGGATTCGCGGCGGACGCCTGCACCGACAGATGGCGGCGCAGATCCGGGTGCCGGCTGCCGGCATAGTCGAGCAGGCCGATATCGGCCAGGATCACGGCCCAGGCGCCCAGCCCGGCCGCGTCGTCGACGGCGCGCCGCCAGGGCCCGGGATCGCCGGCGCGCGGATAGGTGTTGATCGCCACCAGTACCCTGCAGCCGCTCCGGCCGGCGTAGGCGATGCCCTCGGCCAGTTCGTCGCGGCTGAAATTGAGGCCGGGGAAGTTGCGGGCGTTGGTCTCGTCGCGAAAGCCCAGATAGACCGAGTCGGCCCCGGCATCGACGGCCGCCCGCAAGGAAGCCGGCGTGCCCGCGGGACAGACCAGTTCGAGCGCAGCGCCGCTCATGCCGGCCGCCGGCCGCGCCGCTTTGCGGCGTTCGACAGCGTCTCGTCGAGGTCGTCGAGCCGTCCGTCCTGCGAATCGCAGCGGCGCTGCACCGGGGCCAGCAGGGCCGCACGCAGGATATCAAGGTCTTCGTCGGCGCGCCGGTACAGCGCGCCGGCAACCGCGGCCAGCCGCCGCGCCGGTCCGCGCAGCGGGCCGAGCGGCCGCAGCAGGTCTTCGGTCAGATCGACGTCGGCGCCGTCCACCGCGTTGCGCAGGGCGACGACGGCCGCCATGTCGCCCTCGACCGCCAGCGCGCGGGAGAAGAACAGCGCGTCGCCGTCGGTCCGGCCCTCGAGCAATTCGATCAGCGCCGGCAGCGGCCCTCGGATGGCAGCCGCAGGCGGCGCCGGGACGGGATCGCCGTCGCGCAGCACGGTCAGCCGCGGAGCGGGCAGCCCGGCGTCGAGCAGCAGGGAGACCGGAAGGTCGACCGGATCGATCAGGTAGACCGGGTTGGCAAGGCCCTCGAGACGCTCGAACACGCTTCTGTGCCGCCGCAGCATGGCGGCCATCGCGAAGGTTGCCGCCGCCTGAAGCGCGGGTTTCGGCGCCGGCCTCAGGGCCAGGCCGACGAGCAGCAAAGGCGACAGGGCCGGCGTCTGCCGGCCAGTTCGCAACATCTTGAAAGGTCTCCGCGATTTGGTCCGTTCCGCCCACACAACGCGGCGGCATGCTAGGACGCGGGCCGGCACCCCGCATTGATGCAAATCAAGTGGGGCAGGCGGGGGCGGCCATTCGGCCGTTGTCCCCCGCCGCGCCGGAACGGGCCGCCGCCCAGCACCTGTCAGATGCACTGCCTGGCAGCGGGCCGATCATTGTCGTTGGCGGCGAGATCCGAGAGCGCGAGGGGAAGCGCGTTGTCGTTCGCCGCCACGCGCCGGCCGATTTCATCGGCAACGCCGTGCAGCTGGCCACGGTCGAGTCCGATGTCCTTCAGCAACCGGTCGTCCAGCTGTTGCAGGGTCATATACGTCGATCGCCGGGTGTTCCACCGTTCGAACGCGCTAGCGAGGCGTCTGAGGACGGAGGGGCGCGAAGCGGGACGCTCGACGATCCGCACATCGCCGGGAACTTCGATTCCGCCGGCGCGGGAAATGCTGCGAACGAAAATATCCAACATGACTGAGCACTCCTAATAGTCCGGATTTGATCATCGTCTTGCGTTACCGTCCACTGTGGCCGGTTTTTCGGTTGCCGACAAACGACGTTCTTTCATATTATAAATTAGTTTTTCTAATTTATGAGAGTAGCGGAATCGCCTGTGCCCCGCCGCATCGCCCCCCTCAACGCATTGCGCGCATTCGAGGCTGCAGCCCGCCACCTGAGTTTCACGAAGGCGGCCGAGGAACTGCATGTGACGCCCGCCGCCATCAGCCACCAGATCAAGGGGCTGGAGGACCACTTCGGCGTGACGCTGTTCCGCCGCATGACGCGGTCGATCCTGCTGACCGATGCCGGGCAGCGGGTCCTGCCGCTGCTGCGCGAAGGTTTCGATCTGCTGGCCGAAGCATCGCAGCGCCTCGCCGCGCCGCAGAGAGACAATATGCTGACCGTCAGCGCCGCCCCGTCGATCGCGGCCCGGTGGCTGGTCGCGCGGCTGGAGCGATTCCGCTCCGCCGAACCGGACATCGACGTGCGGCTCGACGCATCGGACCGCCTGGCCGACTTCGCGCGCGACGGGGTGGATCTCGCAATTCGCTTCGGTGCCGGGGACTATCCGGGCCTGCATGTGGAGCGCCTGTTTGCAACGACAGTCATCCCGGTGTGCAGCCCGTCACTCGCGGCGGGTCCGCGGCCACTGCGGTCACCGGCCGATCTTTCCGGGCACACGCTGCTTCATTTCGAATGGGATACACTGGATTACACGTACCCGAGTTGGAAAATGTGGCTGCTCGCCGCCGGCGTGAAGGACGTTGACTATGAACGCGGCCCGCGTTTCAACGATGCCGGGCTGGTGCTGCAGATGGCCGTGGATGGACACGGCGTGGCCCTGATGACCGACGTGCTGACGGCCGACGATATCGCCGCCGGGCGGCTGGTCCGGCCGTTCGCGGTGACGGTGCCGATGAACTTCGGCTATTTCGTGGTCTGCCCGAACGATCGCGTGGAGGCGCCGAAGATCAAGGCCTTCCGGGCCTGGATGCAGGCGCAGGCGGCGGCGACCGAACGCGCGGCGGTCAGCCCATGAGCGCGCGGCGCACCAGGTTCAGCCCGGCGAGCAGCAGCACCAGGAGCACGACCTTGCGGAAGGTTTCGGTGTTGAGGCGGTCGCGAACCATGCGGCCGAGCCACATGCCGAAAAACGCCACCGGCGTGGCCACAGCCGACCAGAGCAGCAACTGCTGGCCGAGCAGCCCGAACGCGGCGAGGGTGAGGATCAGCATGATTGCGCCGTAGGCGTAGGTCACGCCGATCGCCGCGACGAACGCGTCCTTCTCCAGTTCCAGCAGGAACAGGTAGAGCGCGATGGGCGTCCCGAAGAAGCTGGACACGCCGCCCGAAAAGCCCGAACACGCCCCCATCAGCGGCGCCACCCACTTCTCGTGCCGGGGCGTCATCCGCCAGTTCGGCTGGTAGCGGACGAGCGCCACGAACAGGATCGTCAGCGCACCGAGCAGGCCGACGACGATCTTCGGGTTGGCCCAGGCGAGCACGGCGACACCGCCGACCATCGCGAAGGGCTGCACCGCCAGCAGCGGCCAGACCCGCTTGATGATCTTGCGCCATCCCCTTCCCTGCCACAGATTGGTGAGCAGGATCGGCACCGTCATCAGCGCAACCGCGACCGGCACCGGGACAACCAGCGTCGCCACCGGGACCGCGACCAGCGGCAACCCCATGCCGGTGGTTCCCTTGACGAAACCGCCTGCGACGAAGCCGCCCGCCACCGCGAGCAGCACCAACGCTGTTATCTGCTCCAATGTGCCCGCCCTCGCAACCTGCGCCGGTTCTTCAGGAAAAATGAAATGCGCCGCAATAAGATCTCGAACGGTGAAACAGCGCTGGCGCGCACTCCCAATAACCTTTGCACGGGTGGCTTGGCAACAGATTGCGGACGACCCGGAACCAACGGATCAAATTTCGGTAAACTTTATCGGATGTATGGTCTAGCATCGGTCAGCTGGAATAATCCGACGGGCCATGTCGTCCCGTTGCGCTGACCCGGCGCGAGGGGAAATTGGTGCGGCGGCGGTCCCGCTGATACGAAAATGCAGACAAGTGCTTCAGGGAGGAGCCAGAAAAATGCAGGAATACTACGGGAGTTTGAAGACGTTTTCGTTGGCTGCGGTCACGGCCGTCGCCATGCTGTCGGTGGCTGGCGCCGCGACCGCGGACACGGTGAAGTTGAAGGCCTCGCATCAGTGGCCGGGCGGCCGCGGCGACGTCCGCGACGAGATGGTGCAGATTATCGCGCGCGATGTGGCGGCTGCCAATGTCGGCATCGATATTGTCGTCTATCCGGGGGCGTCGCTGTTCAAGCCGAAGGAACAATGGGGCGCGATGACCAAGGGTCAGCTCGACCTGTCCGCCTTCCCGCTTGACTACGCATCCGGTCGCCATCCCCAATTCAGCGCGACCCTGATGCCGGGGCTGGTCAAGAACCACGACCACGCGCGTCGGCTCAACACCTCGCCCTTCATGGCCGACATCAAGAAGATCATCGACGACGCCGGGGTCATGGTGCTGTCCGACGCCTGGCTGGCCGGCGGCTTCGCGTCGAAGAAGAACTGCATCCTCGAGCCGCGCGACATCGAGGGGCAGGTGACGCGCGCGGCCGGCCCGGCCTTCGAGCAGATGCTCGCGGGCGCCGGCGCGTCGATCAGCTCGATGCCGAGCTCCGAGATCTACACGGCGATGCAGACCGGCGTCCTGGATGCCACCAATACCAGTTCGGGAAGCTTCGTTTCCTACCGGCTTTACGAGCAGGTGACCTGTCTGACCGCACCCGGCGACAATGCGTTGTGGTTCATGTACGAGCCGATCCTGATGTCGAAGCAAAGCTGGAAGAAGCTCAACCCGGCCCAGCAGGCGGCGCTGAAGGCCGCAGGGAAGAAGGCCGAGGACTACTTTTTCGAAGAAGCCAAGAAACTCGACCAGGAGCTGGTCGACACGTTCAAGAAGGCGGGCGTCAAGGTCGTCAGCATGAACGTCGAACAGGCGGCGATGTGGCGCGCAATCGCGAACAAGACTTCCTACGAGAACTTCGCCAAGGACGTGCCCGGAGGCAAGGAGCTGATCGAAAAGGCGCTCGCCGTCCAGTAACACGCTGCGTCAACCGGCCGGCCGGGTACTCCTGGCCGGCCGTTCCTCTTGCCGCGCACCGGACCGTCGCATGGATTCCTTCATCGATAGCATCAGACGGCTGTCCCAGACCTGCGGGATCGTCGCCGCGTTGCTGATCGCTGCGGCGGTCGTCGTGGTCTGCGAAATGGTGGTGATCCGCTATTTCCTCAGGGCCTCGACGGTCTGGCAAACCGAATTCGTGACCTATTCGCTGATTGGCGCGACCTTCATCGGCAGCCCGTACGTCGCGCTCATCCGCGGCCACGTCAATGTCGAGCTGCTGCCGGTCTATCTGGGCGGCCGCGCCAGACTCGCGCTCGGCCTGTTCTGCGCCGCCGCGGCGTTCGGCCTGTCGGTGGTGCTGGCGTGGACCGGCTTTGGGCTGCTCGCCGAGGCCTGGGTCGGCGGCTGGCGGACCGACACGATCTGGGCGCTGCCACTGTGGATTCCCTATCTGGCGTTGCCGGTCGGCATGGCGCTGATGGCGCTGCAATACGCCGCCGAAATCCTCTGCCTTGCGACCGGACGCTCGCAACCCTTCGGCCTTTCCGAGGATCGCGACTGATGAGTGCGCTTGCGATCGGCGGCATCGTCGGCATCGTCACCCTCGCCCTGCTGGCAACCGGGATTCCCGTGGCCTTCGGCCTGGCGCTGGTCTCGATCGGCTTCCTGCTGTATTTCGAGGGTACGAGCAGCCTGTCGATCCTGGCCGAGACGTTCTTCGGCAGCCTCAACGATTTCACCCTTGTCTCGATCCCGATGTTCATCCTCATGGGCGCGGCCGTGGCGAGCTCGCCCGCCGGCAAGGACCTGTACGCCGCGCTCGACCGCTGGCTGCACCGGGTGCCCGGCGGTCTGATCATCTCCAATCTCGGGGCCTGCGCTGTCTTCGCCGCGCTGAGCGGGTCGTCGCCGGCGACCTGCGCGGCGATCGGCAAGATGGGCATCCCCGAGATGCGCCAGCGCGGCTATCCGGCGGGACTCGCCACCGGCGCGATCGCCGCCGGCGGGACGCTCGGCATTCTGATCCCGCCGAGCATCACGATGATCGTCTACGGAGTGGCGACCGAGACCTCGATCGGCCGCCTGTTCATCGCCGGCCTTGTGCCCGGGCTGATGCTGACCGCGCTGTTCATGGCCTGGTCGCTGTATATCGCGTGGCGCAAGGGCTACAGCCTGCTCGACAGGGCGACGACCTACACGCTGCGCGACAGGCTGGTGATCCTGCCCAAGGTCCTGCCGTTTCTGGCCATCATCGCCGGCATCCTCTACGTGCTCTACGGCGGGCTGGCGACGCCGTCGGAGGCGGCCGGCGTCGGCGCCCTGTTCTGCATTCTCCTGGTCGCGGTGATCTACCGCATCCGCGACCTGCACACGATCTCGCAGATCCTGCGCGACAGCATGCGCGAGAGCGTGATGATCCTGATGATCATCGGCGCGTCGGCGCTGTTCAGCTATATGCTGTCGAGCCTGTTCGTGACCCAGTCGGTGGCAGGGTGGATTGCCGGGCTGGACGTGAACCGCTGGGTGGTCATGGCGATGATCAACGTCTTCCTGCTGGTCGCCGGATTCTTCCTGCCGCCGGTGGCGGTGATCCTGATGACGGCGCCGATCCTGCTGCCGATTGTCGAGCAGGCGGGGTTCGACCCGTACTGGTTCGCCGTCGTGTTCACGATCAACATGGAGATCGGCCTGATCACCCCGCCGGTCGGGCTGAACCTCTATGTCATCAACGGCATATCGCCGGACGTCAGCCTGCCGACCATCCTCAAGGGGGCGCTGCCCTTCATGCTGTGCATGGTGCTGGGGATCGTGCTCCTGTGCCTGATCCCGGGGATCGCCACCTGGTTGCCGACGTTGCTGATGGGACCGGCGCTCTGAGGCCACAGCCCGGGGCGGTTGCCTTTTTTCGGTCTCTCAAAGATTCTCTGCGGCGATCGCCGGGCGTTTGCGTGTGCCCGCCGCACCGGATTCCAGCAGGAACAGGTAGAGCGCGATGGGCGCCCCGAAGAAGCTGGATACGCCGCCCGAAAAGCCCGAACACACCCCCATCAGCGGCGCCACCCACTTCTCGTGCCCGCCCATCGTCGCCGCAGCGTCTGTTTGTCGAAAATCGAGATATATAGTATTAGGATTTACATCCGGCCGGCCGACGCTGTGCACCCATAGCGCCGCGCCGGCTATTCGGTGCCGGGCATCGTGCTGGGGCTGATCCTCGGCAAGATCGGCGAGCAGACCTTCGCCCAGGGTATGCAGATGGTGTCTTACGATTTCGGCGAATTCGTCAGCCGGCCGATCGTGGCGATCCTGCTCATCGCGGGTATCTCCACCATCCTGACCAGCGTGTACAGGGCGCTGAAGGGCAAACGCAAAGAACTGGAAATGTAATCGCGGCCGCACGGCCGGCCCGCCGCAACCGATTTGAGGAGTTGCGCCATGAGCACCTCGACAGCAGTACCGCGTTCCGCGGAAAGCGAGCCCGCAACCCTTGTCGCCGGCCTGGTCGCCCGCGCGCGAACGGCCATGGCGGAATTCGCCGATGCCGGCCAGGCGCGGGTCGACGAGGCGGTGACCGCGCTCGCCTGGTCGCTGTACAAGCCGGCGCATGCGAAGAGCCTGGCCGAGCGCGCCGTCGCGGCCACCGGGCTCGGCAATGTCGAGAGCAAGATCACCAAGAACCAGCGCAAGACCTTCGGCACGCTGCGCGACCTGTTGCGGGTGAAGACCGTCGGCATCATCGAGGAGGACCGCGCCAGGGGGATCGTCAAATGGGCCAAGCCGGTCGGCGTCGTCGCCGCGATCACGCCGTCGACCAACCCGTCGGCGACCCCGGTCAACAAGGCGATGATGGCCTTGAAGGGCCGCAACGCGGTAATCATCGCGCCGTCGCCCGCGGCCTCGGGCATCACCGGCGAGACCGTCGACCTGATGCGCGCGGAGCTGAACAAGATCGGCCTGCCGGAAGACCTGGTGCAGATCCTCCCCGCGCCGGTCGACCGCGCGCTGACCACCGCGCTGATGAAGGCGGCCGACCTCGTGGTCGTCACCGGCAGCCAGAACAACGTGCGCGGCGCCTATTCCAGCGGCACGCCGGCGATCGGCGTCGGCGCCGGCAACGTGCCGGTGATCATCGACGAGAGCGCCGATCTCGACGATGCGGCGGCGAAGATTTGCGCCTCCAAGATCTTCGACAACGCGACCTCGTGCTCGTCGGAGAATTCGGTGGTGATCCCGGCAGCGATCTACGACGATGCGATGGCGGCGCTGGAGCGCGCCGGCGGCTGGCGCGCCACCGCATACAAGGCGCAGATACAGGCGGCGCTGTGGCCCGACGGCCGGCTGAGCCGCACCCTGATCGCCACCGACGCCAACGTGTTCGCCGAAGGCGCCGGCCTGCCGGACGCGGCGAAATCGGCGAAGTTCTTCATGGTCGAGGATGACGGCATCGGCAAGGACCATCCGTTCTCGGGCGAGAAGCTCTCGCTGGTGCTGACCGTCTACAAGGCGAAGGACTGGGGGGACGCCAAGCGCATCGTGCGCGACGTGCTGAACCATCAGGGCAAGGGCCATTCCTGCGGCATCCACACGCGGGACATGGCGCGCGCCCGCGAGCTCGCCGCCGAGACCGACGTCGTGCGCGTGCTGGTCAACCAGGCGCACACCTTCGGCAACGGCGGCGGTTACGACAACACCCTGCCGTTCACCCTGTCGATGGGCTGCGGCACCTGGGCCGGCAACTCGATCGACGAGAACCTCAACTGGCGGCATTTCATCAACGTCACCCACCTCGTCACCACGATCCCCGAGGACCGGCCGGCGGAGCAGGAACTGTTCGGGGATTACTGGGCGAAGTACGGGAAGTAGTGGGCAGCGAGCGACCTCATACTTCGAGACGGCGCTCCGCGCCTCCTCAGCATGAGGACACAAGCGTTGGAGCCTCATGCTGAGGAGCCCCGAAGGGGCGTCTCGAAGTATGAGGTCGCGCCGAACATAGAGACCAATCGACAGGACGTAGCGAACCATGAACTTCGAGGAACACGCCGCCAAGCCGCTGCTCGCCGCCACCGGCATATCCGTGCCGCGGGGCATGCTTGCGGCGACGCCGGACGAGGCTGCGCAAGCCGCGGCGGTAATCGGCGCCTGCGTCGTCAAGGCCCAGGTGCCGACCGGCAAGCGCGGCAAGGCCGGCGGCATCAAGACGGCGGCAACGCCAGAGGCGGCGCGCGACGCCGCGGCGGCGATCCTCGGCATGACGATCGGCGAGCACACGGTGGAGAAGGTGCTGGTCGAGGAAGCCGCCGACATCGCCGGCGAATCCTACGCCGCGGTGATGAACGACCCGGCCAGCAAGGGCCCGCTGCTGCTGTACGCGGCCGAGGGCGGCATGGACATCGAGGAACTGAGCGCCGGGCGGCCCGACGCGCTGCTGCGGCTCGAGATCGACATCCGCCACGGCCCCGACGGCGCGGCACTGCGCCGGGCGCTGGCCGGAAGCGCGCCGGCCGGGCGCGAGGACGAAGTCGCGGAGATCCTGGAGAAACTCTACGCCGCCTATGCCGCGCATGACGCCGAGCTGCTGGAGATCAACCCGCTGGCGACGCTCACTGACGGCCGGCTGGTGGCGCTGGATGCCAAGTTCACCATGGACGATTCCGGCGCCGCGCGGCAGGCGGCATTGGCCGGACAAGCGGCGCCCGAGATCCTCACCGAACTAGAGGCCCGCGGCCGCGAGGCCGGGCTGAAATACATCGAACTGGACGGCGATGTCGGGGTGCTGGCGAACGGCGCGGGCCTGACCATGACGACGATGGATTCGGTGCGCCATTTCGGCGGCAGCCCGGCCAATTTCCTCGAGATCGGCGGCGAGGCGTACCGTCTCGGCAAGGAAGCCCTCGGCCTCGTGCTGGACAATCCGCGGGTCAGATCCCTGGTCGTCAATTTCTGCGGCGCCTTCGCCCGCACCGACGTGATGACCGAGGGCATCGTTACGGCCTGGGAGGAACTGCGCCCGGATATCCCCGTGTTCTTCTCGATCCACGGCACCGGCGACGCCGAGGCGATCGCGCTGCTGAAAGACCGGCTCGGCATGGACCCCTTCGACCACATGGACGATGCGGTCAAGGCGGCGGTCGACGCCGCCGCCGCGAAGGCGGCCGGGCATATTAAGGGGGCGGGGCGATGATCGTCCGCGGGCACGAGACGGTGCTGGTCCAGGGCATCACCGGCCGCCAGGGCACCTTCTGGTCGGAGCGGATGATGGACTACGGCACGCGCATCGTCGGCGGCGTCAACCCGAAGAAGGCGGGCGAGACGCATATCGAACGCCCGGTCTGGGGCTCGGCGGTCGACGCCGCGAAGGACACC
>Ga0224512_10004771_pt1 | contig 11332 bp, 8 predicted proteins | sample SF_May12_sed_USG_4_FD_169103 | JGI IMG/M metagenome (GOLD analysis project Ga0224512, IMG submission 169103) | Sediment microbial communities from San Francisco Bay, California, United States - SF_May12_sed_USGS_13 | ecosystem: Environmental > Aquatic > Marine > Sediment | place: USA: California... | reverse complement strand
GAGGGCCCGGCGCGAGCGCGGGCGCGACTGCAGGACCGCTACTCCCTGCGCTGCGCGCCCCACGTGATCGGCGTGCTGGTGGACGCTCTGGGACCGATGTGCTCGACGCTGGAGATCGAGGTCAACGGCATCGACGACAATCCGCTGATCGACGCCGGCGACGTGCTCCACGGCGGGAACTTCTACGGCGGCCACGTGGCCTTCGCCATGGACGGGCTCAAGGCGGCCGTGGCCAGCATCGCGGACCTGCTGGACCGTCAGCTGGTGCTCCTGTGCGTACCCGAGACCAGCGCCGGACTGCCCGCCAACCTGGTGGCCTCGGGAAGCGTGGTCGATCACGGCTTCAAGGCCATGCAGATCAGCGCATCGGCGCTCACCGCCGAAGCGCTCAAGCTGACCATGCCCGCGGCCTCCTTCAGCCGCAGCACCGAGTCGAACAACCAGGACAAGGTGAGCATGGGCACGGTCGCCGCGCGGGACTGCCGCCGTGTGCTCGAGCTGACGGAGACGGTGGCGGCCATCGTCCTGTTGGCGGGCTGCCAGGCGATCGACCTGCGCGGCGAAGACAGCGGCTCGCGCCGCACGCGCGCCCTGCGCGACGCCGTTCGCAAGGAGGTACCGATGCTGGGGGAGGACCGGCGCCAGGACCTCGACATCGAGCGCGTGCTGACCCTCTACCGCGAGGGCGCGCTGCCGGTCGGGACGACGGACTCGCCGTCCGCGGTGTGAGGCCGGCGTGAGCCAACGCCTGCGCGAGACGTCGGTGGAACTCGAGGTGCCCTTCCGACACGTGGACGTGATGGGGATCGTCTGGCACGGCCACTACTTCGCCTACATGGAGGAGGCCCGCACCCGGCTGTTGCGATCCTGCGGTCTCGACGGCGGGGAGTGGCTCGAATCCCAATACGCCCTCTTCGTGATCGAGAGCAAGTGCCGGCACGTCTCTCCCCTCTACTACGGCGACCGCATCCGCGCAACGGCCTGGCTCAAGGACGTCAAGCGACGCATCCACATCGCCTACGAGATCACCAACGTGACCCGGGGGTGTCGCGCGGCCCGGGGCCACACGATTCTCGCCACCACCGACCGCGATCGGGGCCTGCTGCTGGAGACGCCGGATGCGATTCAGCGTCGTCTGCTGGCTTAGCCTGGCGCTGGCCCCGGCGGCCTTCGCCGGCGAGCCGGCGGTCGCGCCGTCCGACGACCGGGGCCTGGCCGCGCTGCTCGAGCGCATGGCCTCCACCGCCGGCGTCGAGGCGACGTACGTCGAGCGCCGAGAGCTCTCGTTGCTGGTGGCGCCGCTGGACAGCCGCGGGGTCATCTACTTCGTGCCGCCGGACCGCTTCGCCCGCTTCACCCTCGAGCCCGGCTACTCGTCCCTGGTGGCGGACGGCGACGGCCTGCGCCTGCGCGAGGGTCGCAACGCGGAGGAGATGGATCTTTCCGGCAGCCCGCTGGCGAGGGGATTCGTGGAGAGCTTCACGGTTTTGTGGAGCGGTGACCGCGACGAGCTGGAGCGCCTGTATGCGGTCGAGCTGCGGGACATCGGGCCCGCCGGGGTCGAGCCGGGGGAAGGTCCGCCGGCCCGCGACGTGAGCTGGGAGCTGCGACTCTCGCCCCGCCACGCGCCGCTGTCGCGGGTGATCACGGCCATCACGCTGCGCGGTGGCTCCGGGGGGACCCGGGAGATGGTGGTCGAAGAAGAGGATGGCGACCGCACGGTCACCACCTTCGAATGGATTCGCGCCGACCGCGCCTTCGCGGACTCGGAGCTCCGACGCATCTTCGAGGCGCGCGAGCCGCTGAATGGCTCCGAGAGCGCCACGCCCGAGCCCTGAGCGCCGGTGCGGGCGCTTCGCCCCGCGCTTCTGCTCGCCGTCGCCGCGATCGGGATGGCCGTCTACTGCGCGCTCCACCTGCGGCTGGGGACCGACATCACCCGCTTCCTGCCGGTCGGAAGCCGGTCGGAGCTGGCGGCGCTCTCCAGCCGGCTGATGGATTCACCGCTCACGCGAACCGTCGTGATCTCGGTCGGCGCCGACGAGCTGTCCGTCGCCATCGCCGCGGCTCGCGACCTGGCCGGGGCCCTCCGCGATCACCCCGAGGTGGCTTGGGTGCGCACCGGGATGGACGACTCCGATCCCGAGGCGATCTACCGCCTCTACTTCGATCGGCGCCTGGGCTTTCTCTCGGACGACCCGGAGCGCGAGCTTCCCGAGCGGCTGTCCGACGCAGCCCTGCACGAGCGTGCGCGGGAGCTGCGCCGTCGCCTGGCGTCGCCGGCGGCGAGCTTCTTCGAGCCGCTCGCCGCCTCCGATCCCCTCGGCGCCTTCGAAGGCCTGGTGATGCGCATGCGTTCCGAGCAGTCGACGCTGCGCGTGGAGCAGGGGCAGCTGGTGACGCCCGACGGTCGCTACGCAATCCTGCTGCTGGGCACGCTGCGCTCGGCCTTCGACTCCGGCGCCCAGGGTCGGCTCCTGGCCGACCTGCAGCAGCGCTTCGAAAGCATCCGGGATCGACGGGGATCGGGGCTCGCGATGGAGCTCAGCGCCGCGGGTCGCTTTGCGGTGGCGGCCGAGAAGACCATCAAATCCGATGTCTACCTGATCGCCGCCTGCTCCTTCGTCGGGGTCGCGCTGCTGTTCGTGATGATCGTGGCGTCGTTGCGGGGATTCCTGATTACCGCCGTGCCGCCGCTCACGGGAATCCTGGTGGCCACGACCCTGGGCCTCTGGGTCTTCGGCAACCTCGACGGGCTCACCATGGTCTTTGGCGCCTCCCTCATGGGAGTCGCCATCGACTATTCCAACCACCTGCTGCTCCACCACGGCCTGGCCCGCCCCCCCGAAGCGCCGGAGCGGACCGCGCGGCGGCTGCGTCCGAGTCTGGTGCTGGGCGCGCTCACCACCGTGGCGAGCTTCGTGGGCTTCGGCATCGCGCCCTTTCCGGCGTTCCGCGAGATGGCCTTCTTCGCGACGGTGTGCGTGCTGACCGGGCTCGGCGTCAGTCTCTGGGTGCTGCCGGGTCTGTTGTCGTACACGCCGCCGCTGCCGAATCGCTCCTCGCTGCTCTCGGCTCGCCTCGATGCGATCTTCCGTCGGCTCGGGACGTGGCCCCGGGGCGTGCTGTTCGCGCCGGTGGGACTCGCAGCCGCAGCGGTCTTCGCACTTCCGTCGCTCCAGTGGTCGGACGATCTGTCGCGGCTCACGCAGCTCGACCCGGCGTTGGTGGACGAGGACCGGCGCGTACGCGAGCGGGTCGCCGGGCTCGAGAGCAGCCGCTTCGTGATCGGGATGGCCGGTGACGGCGATGCCGCCGTTGCGCTCAGCGACGCGATCCACGCCCGGCTCCAGACGGTGGTGGACGCCGGAGATCTCGACGGCGTCCGCTCGCTCCACGGCCTGATCTGGTCGGAGGCGCTGCAGCGGCGCAACCGGGCGTGGCTGGCGGCGGATCCCCTCCTCTACACCCGGCTCGACGCGGCCTTCCGCGACGAAGGCTTTCGCCCCGATTCGTTTCGGTCCTTCGGCGAGACGCTGGCGGGACCGCCCGCGCCCCCGCTGCGGCTGGCGGAGCTCCAGTCGAGCCCTCTCGCCGAGCTGCTCGTCCCCTTCGTGTTCGATCTGGGGGACCGCGTCGCGGTGGTCGCCCACCTGCGCGGCATCCGGAATCCGGATGCCGTGCGCGCGGCCCTCGACGGCATCAACGGCGTCTTCCTGCTCGACCAGCGCAGCTTCGCCAATGACATCTACAGGGAATTCCGCGAGACCTCGCTGCGTCAGATCGGCATCGGCGCCGTTCTCGTGGTGCTGCTGCTCTTCGTGCGCTACCGGACCTGGCGCCCCGTGGTCGCCGCCTTCCTGCCGTCGGCGCTGGTGGCGGTGCTCGTGCTGGCGGCGCTGGCCCTGCTCGGGGTGTCCACGAACCTCTTCCACGTGATCAGCCTGGTGATGGTGCTGGGGATGGGCGTCGACTACGGCATCTTCTGCGTGGACAGCGCCAGCCGGCGCGAGGGCCTGGGGGCCACGCTGACGAGCCTGCTGCTCTCTTGTCTCACCACCGCGCTGGTCTTCGGGACGCTGGCGCTCTCCTCGCAGCCGTCGTTGCGCGCCATCGGCGTCACCACCGGGCTCGGCATCCTGCTCTCCTACGTGCTGGCGCCGGTGACGCTGGCGGCCATGGGCCTCGGGGGGGCGGATCGCGAGCCCGAGAAGGCGACGCGTCCGCATGACTAGACGCCACGTGCGGTGGCTGAGCGGCCCGGCGCTCGTGCTGTGGCTGGCGGGCTGTGTGCATCTGCCGTGGGGGAGGCGCCACGTGCCCGACTGCGCGGGGCAGCTGGTCTCCACCGACGCCATGGCCGGTGATTTCCTGCTACGGCAACGCGTCCGCGTGGAGGCGGGGGGCCGAAGCTTCGCGCTGCGGCTGGTGACCCAGAAGCGCGGCGGCGAGCTGCTTCAGGTGGGGATCGATCCGTTGGGCGCCAAGCTGTTCACCCTGCACCAGCGCGGCACGCAGGTCGAGGTCGATGCGCTTCCGGCGCCGGTTCTCGAGGTGACGCCGGCGAGCCTCTTGCGCGATCTGCACCGTATCCGCTTCCTGACCCTCGATGACCCGGCGCCCGATGGTTCCTCCCGCACGGTTCGGGACGGCACCGAGATTCGCGAGACCTGGGAGCGAGGGACTCTGCGCGAGCGTCGCTTCCGACGCGTGGCGGGCCGCCCCGAAGGCTCGGTCGAGCTGCGTTTCGAGACGCCCGGGCCGACACAGGAGGGCATCCAGCGGGTCTCGATCGTCAACGACTGGTGCGGGTATCGTGTCGAGGTCGTTACGCTGGTGGAGGAGCCGCTGTCTCGAGCGCCGTCCGCACCGGGACCCCCGCGTGCCTCAGATGGGTGTGGGCGACGACTCCTCGTCGCCGCGGCGAAGCTTGCCCGTGGAGGTGCGCGCCAGCGCCTCCACCACCCGGAACTCGCGCGGCACCTTGTAGCCCGGCAGGGCTCCGCGGCAGTGGGCGACCAACGCCTTGCGATCCGGGGCCGCTTCTCCCTTCGCGACGACGATCTCGGCCACTGGGATCTCTCCCAGGTGCGGGTGCTCGCGGGCGAAGACGCGGCTCTCGCGCACGGCCGGATGGGTGTCGAGCACCGCCTCCACCTCTTCCCCGAAGAACTTCATGCCGGCCATGCTGATCCGGTTGGCGCGGCGGCCCGCCAGGTGGAGGTCGCCGTCGGCGTCGAACCAGCCCTGGTCGCCGGTGCGGAAGCCGTCGGGCTCGAGCACCTGGGCCGCCGGAAGCCACGGATCCAGATAGGCGTCGAGGGTTCCCGGCCCGCGGATGCAGATCTCGCCGGTGCGCTCCGGTGAGGTCGCGCCCTCCAACGGACGGCCGTCCTCCCCGCGCAGCCACACCTCGTAGTCCGGCAGCGGCCGGCCGAGGGCCTCGGGCTTCTCGGACGCGGCCCCGAGGTTCGCGACCGGGAGCCCCACCTCGATGATCCCGAGGGCCTGCGCGACGGGCAGGCCGAAGCGCTGCGCGAACGCCTCGGCCACCTCTCGGCGCAGGCCTTCCGCCGTGGAGACGGCCAGGCGCACGCTCTCGAGGCCGATGTCGGAGGTGTCCTTCGCGAGCAGCCGATAGTGATGGGGGGAGGCGTAGAAGACGGTGGCCTGCTGCCGCTGTGCGAATTCGAGCACCGTCCGCGCCAGCGTGCTCGCGGGCAGGAGGACCGTCGCGCCGTAGCGCAGATAGAGAAGGATCGAGACGACGAAGTGGTGCGCCATCGGCAGCAGCCACATCACGCGATCTCCAGGCCCGATGGCCAGAGCGCGGTTTGCCGCCGCGGTGCGGGCGAGGATCGCGTCGTGTCCCAGGATGACGCCCTTGCGACGGTGCGTGGTGCCCGAGGTGAAGCGCAGATAGGCGGGGCGCAGGGCGCGGAAGCCGGCATCTTCCGCGCCGTCGACGGCGCCCGGATCGGGCAGGGAGCGGAAGGTCGCCCCTTCGCCGTCCGCCTCGACCACGTGGTGCAGGCGCGCGCGCTCGGCGAACGCCGCGAAGGCCGGCCCCCCGTGGTCGTCCGAGACGGGGACCAGGCAGCCCCCCGCCGCCAGGATGCCCAGGGCCCACTCGACGAAGCCCGCGCCCTGCGGTGCCCGCAGCCCGCAGCGGTCGCCCGCGCGCAGTCCCTCGGCCACCAGTCGTTTGGCGTGGGCGTCCAGGTTGCCCGCCAGCTCGCCGTAGCTCAGCGTCCGGCTCGTGCCGTCGGCCGCGCCCACCTGGAGCGCCGGGTGGTCCGGCGCCCGCGCCGCGCGCTCCACGATGCGGTCCACCACGGTCAACGGCACCGCTTCGATCCCTCGTGATCCGGTTTCACCGGGCTTGCTCCAGAATGTGATGCCGCACCGTGGCCGGCGCCACCGCGTCGAGAGGCGTCCCGGCGTCGGCCGCCAGCGCCGCGGCGATCCCCGCCGCCTCGCCCGTCGCCAATGCGGTGCCCAGCACACGCAGAGCGCCCAGGGCCTCGCGATCCGCCGACAGGCAGCGGCCCGCCACGGCGAGCCGCGGGTGAGAGCGGCTCACGAGCGCGCCCAACGGGACCGAGCTGGGCCCGGTCGGGTACACGAGCTGCGCGCGGCGATGGTCCTGCCAGAGCTCGATGGGCCAGGTGGAGAGCGCCACCTCGTCGTCGCTGCGCCGCCCCTCCAGCACGTGGTCGCGCGTCACCGTGCTCCGGCCGCAGACCCTTCGCGTCTCCCGCACGCCGAGGCGCTCGGGCCACGCGTCCACACGGCACTTCTCGAAGGGCGCGCGGGACGCGCGGAGGAAGGCCACCACCCGCTCTGCGCCGCGGCGCGCCTGGGACTCCAGCGCCCCGAGACAAGCGGGGTCGAGCGGTTCGTAGGCGCGATCCACGGGACGGGGCACGTTCAGCGTCACGTAGACGGCGCCGGGCTCGGACCCGGGCCGCACCAGCACCGCCTCGCAGCCCCGGGGAAGGGCGCCCTCCCGCACGGCGCCGGCCACGGCGTGGGTGATGCGCAGGCGCGAAAAGCCGCGCAGCTCGTCGAGGGATCCGGTGTCCACGTCGGCCAGGCGAAAGATGTAGGAGGGGAGCTGCAGCGAGTCCGGCGGTGCCATCGCTACCGCGGCCCCGCCGAGCTGCGCCACGGCCCCGTCGCCGCTCGCGTCCACGATCACCGCGCTGCGGACGCCGCAGCGGCGGCCGTCGTCCGCGAGCAGCGTGAGAGACTGCGTCTCGTCGCCCTCGGTCGCCAGCGCCGCTTCAACGACCTGCGTGCGCACGCGCAGCTCCAGCGCGGGCGTCGCCCGGCACAGGCTCAGCGCCACCGCGGACAGCCGCGGCGGGTCCGTGGGCAGCACCCACACGCGTCCGGCGCGCTCGGGCACCCCCGCGGCCCCGGCCCGTTGGAGCGCTTCGGCGAAGCGGCCCGGAAAGCCGGGATGGGCCACCCGCGCGCGGCCGGGATCGTCGGACCGGTACAGACCGCAGATCGTGTGGACCAGCGCCTGGGTGGCGTTCCCCCCCAGCTCGGCGCCACGCTCGACCAGCAGGGTGCGGGCTCCGCTTCGGGCCGCGGCGAGCGCGGCCGCGATTCCCGCCGCGCCGCCACCGACCACCGCGACGTCGAAGCGCTCGGGCACCACCTTCAGCCTTCGTCCAGCAGGTCGGCCCGCAGCGTGTCGCGCATCAGGGCCCGCTCGGACTCGGAGAAGACGCCCGCCTGGTGGACGTGGGTGGCGTTCAGGCGTCCGCCGCGCTGGCTGAAGGCGAGGCAGCTCCCCGGAGATGGCGGAACCGGAGCCACGTGGAAGGCATTGCGCACTTCGGCGCCGCAGAAGCGCTCCAGGTCGGGGGCAAACTCGCCCGTGTAGGCGAAGAAGAACGAGCAGAGCTCACCGCGCTGGTAACGGCGCGCCATCCTCGCGTACCAGCGGGACGGCAGCAAGCGCGAGAAGTGCATGGCGTCCACGCCGTTCTCGATGTGCCGCGCCTTGATGGCCGCGAGACGCTGGCCCTTGAGGTCCGCGACGAGCGCGTCGAAGTCGTCGGCCCGCTCCGGGAGGACCTGGAACCAGATGAGTGAGACGTGGGTCCGGAAGATCGCCCCCTCGGTGCCCCGGGGTCGGAGGTTCACCGGAAGCGGGACCAGGTAGCTTCCGGGGTCTGCGCCCCGCGCGCGGTAGACGGCGTGGTGCGCGCGGATCGCCACCGCGAGATAGAAGAGCATGGGGGTGAGGAAGCCGGAGCGACGCCCGGCGTTGGCCACCGCGCGCTCGGTCCGGGCCGGGTCGAGGGTCAGGAGGTCCGCGGACAGGGCCTGGGGCACGCGGCGGCGCGCCCCACCCGGGGAGTGGACCGGATGCGCACCGAAGCCGGCCAGCCATCGCTGCCAGCGGCGCGCGGCGTCGCCCCGCTCCCGCAGGGTGCGCAGGGGGGCAGCGGAAGGCCCGAGCTCTCCGGGATCGGGCAATTCGTCGGGGCGGCGCACCCCGCGGTGACACTCATCCAGCCAGGACACGAAGCGTTCGCTGCCCGCGCCGTCGAAGAGCGGGTGCATCCAGCTCAGAGCCAGATCGGTCCCCGCTGCGCCGGCGGCGTAGCGGACGGCGTCGATCCGCAGCATCTCGCCGCGTCGCAGGGATCGCTTCTCGTTGAGGCGGCGCTGGAAGACCGCGGCGAGCACGTCTCCCTCCCGGGGGGCCTGCTCGACGTCGTGCACCGCGAATCGGGGCGCCGGTCGGCTCTCGGCGGAACCGATCTGGTACACCGGCGCTCCGATTCCCCATGCCCGGGCCACCCGCGCCCGTAGCATCGGCTGGGCGCGCGCAACCGCGTCCATCAGCTTGCGGAAGATCGCGACGTCGAAGCCCGGTCCCAGTCGAAGCACCAGCTGCGAGACATGGCTGGCGCCGTTCCAGCGGGCGATCTCGGCGTCGAAGGCGCGCAAGAAGCAGTCGGCGCCGGTCAGCGGAATACGCGGCGGTCGCATGACCCCGCCGGACACGGTCAGGACGCCGTGAGCTGCGCGTGGACCAGGGCCCCGAGGCTCTCGGCGGTCGCGAGGTGCTCCGGCGTGAGCAGGCTCTCGTCCACCCAGACGCCGGTCTGCTCTTCGATGGAGAGCATCAGCTGGGTGACCGCCAGCGAGTCGAGGCCGGCTTTGACGAGGTTCGACCGGGGCGTGAAGCCGGCATCCACCGTCAGGATTTCGTCACGGAGGATGCGGAAGACGCGCTGGACCAGGTCTTCCCGCGTGGGCGTCGCCATCGGTCCCACTCTAGCAGGCGGCGCGCGCCCTTCTCACGTTGAAGCGCCCTGGGCCGTGCCGTATCGTGACTCCCCATGGGGCAGCTCGGGTGCATCGCGATCCTGGGAGGGGGGCCCGCGGGAGCCGCACTGGGCACCTTTCTCGCCCGAAGAGGTCTGGATGTCGTCCTCTTCCACCAGGGCAAGCGTCCGCCGATCATCGTCGGCGAGTCGCTGGTGCCGGCGGTGGTTCCGTACATCCGCCGTCTGGGCATCGAGGACGAGGTCGCCGGCTACAGCATCTGGAAGGGCGGTGCGACCTTCGTCTTCGATCGCGACTCCCGGCTGAGCTTCCGCTTCGACGAAGTCCGCAAGGCGAAGACCACCTATTCGTACAACGTCCCGCGCGACCGCTTCGACGCCAGCGTCCTCGAGGCCGCCCGCCGGGCGGGCGTGCGCGTGGTGGATCACCCGGCGCGCCTGGCGCTCGAGGGCGACGCGGACCGGGTCCGGCTCTCCGACGAGACCCGGGAGGCCGCCGGCCTGTCGCGTCCGCCGGACTTCATCGTGGACGCGGGGGGGCGCCGGCGGATCCTGCCGCGCCTGCTGGGCATCCCGGCCGTCGACGGCGACCGGCGCGACACCGCGCTGCACGCCCACTTCGAGGGCATCGAGGTGGAGATCGAGGGCAACGTCCACACGGACCGTCTGGAGCACGGCTGGCTGTGGCGGATCCCGCTGCCCGGCCGCGTCTCCATGGGCGCCGTCGTCGACTCGCAGTACATCCGTAAATTCGGCGAGACGCCCGAGCAGCAGTTCGACAACTTCCTGAAGCACGACCCGGTCATCCGTGACTACGCGCGACCGGCGCGCCGCGTGACCCCGGTGGTGCGTTACACCAATTACCAATCGCGCTGCACGCGGGGCGTGGGGGGGAACTGGGCGCTGGCCGGGGACAGCTTCGGCTTCGTCGATCCCGTCTTCTCCACGGGCATGCTGCTGGCGCTCCAGAGCGCGGACTGGCTGGCCGAGGCGCTGTCCAGGGGCACCCCGAAGGCGCTCGCCCGCTACGAGAAGCGCGTGCTCCACAACCTCGCCTGCTGGCAGCGCGTGATCGGCTGGTACTACGATGGGCGCCTGCTCACGCTCTTCCGCGTCGGCGAGTACGTACGCTACCGGCCGATCGGGAGGATGCTCGACTTCCACTTCCGGAAGCACATACCGCGGATCTTCACGGGCGAGAACGCGACCCACCCGTACAGCCTGGCGCTCATCCGGTTCATGGTGAACCACGGTCTGGCGGGGAACGACCCCGATGCGCTTCGCGTCGCCTGACGACGCCGCGCGCGCGGCCTCCCTCCCGTGAGGTTCCACGCCGAATCCCGACGCGAGCGTTACGACGCGGTGGTGGTGGGCTCCGGCATCGGCGGGCTCAGCGCCGGCGCACTGCTGGCGAAGTCGGGCCTCGACGTGCTGGTGGTGGAACGGCACGATCGGGTCGGCGGTTACGGCCACGCCTTCCGCCGCGGACGCTACGTGTTCGACTCCGCGGTCCACCTCGTCGGCGGCGCCGAGCCCGTGGTCTTCGAGGGCGGGGGGATCCTGCACCAGCTGCTATCCGCCGTCGGCGTGCGCGACCGCGTCGAGTTCGAACGGGTCGACCCCTGCTACACCGCGCTGTACCCCGGGCGCGAGCTGCGCGTGCCCTCGGGCCTGGAGGAGTTCATCGCCGCCCACGCCGCGGCGTTCCCCGCCGAGCAGAAGGGCCTGCGCCAGGTCGTCCAGGAGTGCCTGAACCTGCGCCAGGAGACCCGTCGCACGGCGGAGCTCTCGAGTCCCCTGGAGGTGATGCGGTTCCCGGACCGCTTTCCGACGCTGCTTCGGTACCGGCGAGCGACCCTGGCCCAGATCCTCGACGAGCACCTGGACTCGCCGCAGCTCAAGTCCGCGCTGGGAACGCTCTGGCCCTATCTGGGGCTTCCCCCGTCGAAGCTCTCGTTCCTCTACTTCGCCACGATGCTGATGGGCTACGTGGCTGACGGGCCGTACTACTGCCGCGG
>Ga0224512_10004770_pt1 | contig 11334 bp, 11 predicted proteins | sample SF_May12_sed_USG_4_FD_169103 | JGI IMG/M metagenome (GOLD analysis project Ga0224512, IMG submission 169103) | Sediment microbial communities from San Francisco Bay, California, United States - SF_May12_sed_USGS_13 | ecosystem: Environmental > Aquatic > Marine > Sediment | place: USA... | reverse complement strand
ACCCTCGAAGCCGCCTTGCGCGCCGAGATCCGGCGCCTGCTCGACGAGGGCGTGAGCGCAGAGGAGGTGGCCAAGGCCAAGCGTCGTCTCGCGGCATCCGCGGTCTTCGCGCGGGACAGCCTGAGCACGGGCGCGCGTATCTTCGGTACCGCCCTGACCACGGGACAGAGCGTCGAGGAGGTCGAGGCCTGGCCCGAGCGCATCGAGGCGGTGACCGCCGAACAGGTCAACGAGGCGGCGCGTGCGGTGCTGCGCGAGACCTCTTCGGTGACCGCCCGCCTGCTGCCCGAACCGACGACCTGAAGGAGCCGCCAGTACCTACTTTCAGAATAGAGTGCTCCGTGATCGTCTTTTCGCAAGTCCTGGCTAGGAAGCGGCGCGCCGGCGATGCCCCGGCGCATCGTCAAGCGTCGCTGACGCGGCCAGGGCTGGCGAAAAGACGACCCTCCGGGCGGGCATGCAAAGCCCCCCGTGGGGCCATGGGGCGTCGTTGCGGGGGCGCTTATGATGCGCCGTGGCATCACGGCGCGCCCCCCGCGCCTAGCCAGAGAACTTTGCAAGCCCGTCACGGATCACTCTATTCTGAAAGTAGGTACTAGACATGATTCTGCGCGCCTTACTGACCGCTTTCGTGCTTCTTTTGGCGGCCGGCCTGCCGGCCCGGGCCGTCGAGGTCCAGCGGGTCGTCAGCCCGGGCGGCATAGAGGCCTGGCTGGTCGAGGACCACAGCAACCCGATCATTTCCCTGGAACTCGCCTTCCGCGGCGGGGCCGCGCTCGATCCGCGAGGCCGCGAGGGCCTGGCCGTCATGGTTGCTGGGCTGATCGACGAGGGCGCGGGCGAGCTCGATTCCCGGGCCTTCCGCGAAAGGCTGGAGGATCTGTCGATCCGGCTGTCCTTCGACGCAAGCCTCGATCAGTTCGACGGCACGTTGCGCACGCTGACCGAGAACCGGGACACCGCCTTCGACCTCTTGCGCCTGGCGCTGACGGCGCCGCGTTTCGACGACGAGCCGGTCGAGCGGATCCGGGGGCAGATCCTGGCGGGTCTGCGTCAGAGCGCCGAGGACCCCGACGAGATCGCCAGCCGCACGATCATGCGGCTCTACTTTCCGGACCACCCCTACGGCCGGCCGGCCGAGGGCACGCCGGAAAGCGTTGCCGCGATCGAGGCCGCCGACCTGAAGCGCTTCGTGGCGGAGCGCTTCGGCCGCGATATGCTGAAGATCGCCGTGGTCGGCGATATCGACGCCGAGACCCTGGCCGCTCTGCTCGACCGCAGCTTCCTTGCCCTGCCGGCCAGGGCTGCGGCGGCCAAGGTGGCCGATACCCGGCCCCAGGCCGCGGGCGAGGTCGTGGTGATCGAGAAGAGCATGCCGCAGAGCGTCGTGAGCTTCGGGCATGTCGGGATCAAGCGCGCCGATCCCGACTTCTACGCCGCCTACGTGGTCAACTACATCCTGGGTGGCGGCGGGTTTTCCGCGCGACTCTACGAAGAGATCCGCGAGAAGCGGGGCCTGGCCTATTCGGTCTATTCCTTTCTCTCGCCGCTCGAACACGCAGGCCTGGTGGTCGGCGGGGTGGCGACCCAGAACGGCCGGGTCGGCGAGTCGATCGGCCTGATCCGCGAGGAATGGGCGCGCATGGCCGCCGAAGGCCCGAGCGCGGACGAGCTCGAGGCCGCCAAGACCTTCCTGACCGGGTCCTACCCGCTGCGTCAGAGCAGCAGCGGGCGCATCGCCGGCATGCTGCTCGGCATTCAGCTCCAGGACCTGGGCATCGACTACATCAACCGGCGCAATTCGCTGATCGAGGCGGTGACCCTTGAGGACGCGCGCCGGGTGGCCAAGCGGCTCTACGACGAGTCGCTCCTGACCTTCGTGGTCGTCGGCCTGCCGGACGGCGTGAGCGCGACCCGCGAGGCCCCGGGCGGCAGCTGACACGCCGGCTGAACCTGGGCTTGCGGGTGGGCGAAATCGCGCAGCGGGATGGCGGCGACCCGCCTGACAGGGCTATTCTGTCGCCATGCTCTATGAACACCTCAGCGAGTCCTGCCTGACGGCCCGGATCGGCGAGGGCGGGCTCAGCGCGGAGGGCCTTCGGCACGCCCTCCTGGCCACCGGGCCGGCGCTGGACCGCCTGCGGGCACAGCAGCGCGACGGCAGCCTGCCGCTGCTCCAGCTGCCCGCGCGCGGGGACGACCTGCCGCCCTGCCGGGACCTCGCCGCCGACTTCCGCGCGCGCTTCTCTCATGTCCTGGTGCTCGGGACCGGCGGCTCCTCCCTGGGCGGGCAGACCATCGCGGCCCTGGTCCAGCGCGGCGCCGGGCCGCCGCGGGACGGGCCGCTGCTCGTATTCCTGGACACCGTGGACCCGCAAGAGATCGAGGCCCTGACCGCCGGGCTCGACCTGGCGCGGACCGGCATGGTGGCGATCTCGAAATCGGGCGGCACGGCCGAGACCCTGGCCCAGCTTCTGGTGCTGCTGCCACGCTTCGAGGCCGCGCTTGGCCGCGCTGCGCTGGCCCGCCACGTGGCCGCCATCACCGAGCCGGCGGACAATCCTCTGCGCCGCCTTGCCGGCCGCTATGGCCTCACCTGCCTCGATCACGACCCGGGCGTCGGCGGCCGCTATTCGGCGCTCTCTAACGTCGGCCTCCTGCCGGCCTTGATTGCCGGGCTCGACGCGGCGGCGCTCAGGCGCGGCGCGGCGCAGGTGCTGACCAGTACCCTGGAGGCGGCAAGGCCCGCGGAGGCACTGCCCGCCCTGGGCGCCGCGATCGCCATCGGCCTGCTGAACGAGCGCCGGGTCACCCAGTCGGTCTTGATGCCCTATGTGGCGCGGCTCGACTCCTTTGGGCTCTGGTACCGGCAGCTCTGGGCGGAGTCCCTGGGCAAGGACGGCACCGGCACCACGCCGATCCGCGCCCTCGGCCCGGTCGACCAGCACAGCCAGCTGCAGCTCTATCTGGCCGGCCCGCGCGACAAGCTGTTCACCCTGATCCAGCTCGACACCGCCGGCACCGGGCCGACGGTCGACCCGGGTTCGTCCCCGGACCTGGCCGAAGACCCCGCGCTCGCCTATCTCGGCGGCCGCCACCTGGGCGACCTGCTGGATGCCATGGCGCGGGCCACCGCCGAGACCCTGGCCAAGCACGGCCATCCGGTCCGCGTGCTGCGCCTCGCTAAGCTCGACGAGGAGGTGCTCGGCGCGCTATTCATGCATTTCATGCTCGAGACCATCATCGCCGCCGAGCTGCTCGGCGTGAACCCCTTCGATCAGCCGGCGGTCGAGGAGGGCAAGGTCCTGGCCCGCCGGTACCTGAGCGAGAGCCGGCCATGACCCTGCGCCGCCTGCCCGAGACCCTGGTCAACCGGATCGCCGCCGGCGAGGTGGTCGAACGTCCGGCGGCGGCGGTCAAGGAGCTGGTCGAGAACGCCATCGACGCCGGCGCCGGCCGGATCGAGGTGGTGCTGCGCGATGGCGGACGCGCCTTCATCGCGGTGACCGACGACGGCTGCGGCATGACCCCCGAGGAGCTCGAACTCGCGGTCGAGCGCCACGCCACCTCCAAGCTGCCCGACGACGACCTGGTCAACATTGCCACCCTGGGCTTCCGTGGCGAGGCGCTGCCGTCGATCGGCGCGGTCAGCCGGCTCGCCGTTGTGAGCCGGGCGGCCGGGGCCGAGGCGGCCTGGAGCCTCGCGGTCGAGGGCGGCCGCAAGGGAAAGCCGCAGCCCGCCGCCCTGTCCCGGGGCACCCGGGTCGAGGTGCGCGACCTCTTCTTCGCCACCCCGGCGCGGCTCAAGTTCCTGAAAAGCCCGCGCACGGAGACCAACCACGTGCTCGACGCCCTGCGCCGCCTCGCCATGGCCCATTCGGAGATCGGCTTCAGCCTGGCGGAGGAGGGGCGCAGCCTGCTCGACTTGGTGGCCGCGGAAGGCGCGCTGTTCGAGGCCCGGCTCGGACGGCTCGCGGCTATCATGGGGCGCGACTTTGGGGCCAACGCCCTGCCCATCGAGGCCGAGCGCGAGGGCCTGCGCCTGACCGGCTACATCGGCCTGCCGACCCTCAACCGCGGCAACGCCCAGCATCAGTGCCTTTTCGTCAACGGCCGGCCGGTGCGCGACCGCCTGCTGCACGGCGCCCTGCGCGGCGCCTACCAGGACTTCCTGGCGCGCGACCGCCATCCGCTGGTCGCGCTCTTCCTCGAGCTGCCGCCCGAGGCGGTCGACGTCAACGTGCATCCGGCCAAGACCGAGGTGCGCTTCCGCGATCCCGGCCTGGTGCGCGGCCTGCTGGTCAGCGCCTGCAAGCACGCGCTCGCGGGTGCCGGCCACCGCGCCTCGACCACCGTGGCCGAGGCGGCCCTGGGCGCCTTCGCGCCGCAGGTGCGCGGCGTCTATGCCGCCTATGGGGCCACCTACGGGCAGCGCGGCGGCGGCACGTTGCCAGGGGGACTGCCAGGGGGATTAGCCGAGGCCGCGGCCGAATACCATGCGCCGCTGCCCGGCCTCGACCCGGCGCCCGCGGCGCGGTCGCTGGACTCGCCGCCGCCGGCGGGGCCGGATGAGGTAGCACCGGACTATCCCCTGGGCGCGGCCCGGGCCCAGCTGCACGCCACCTATATCGTGGCCCAGACCGGGGACGGCATCGTTATCGTCGACCAGCACGCGGCCCACGAGCGCCTGGTCTACGAGCGCATGAAGCGCGAGCTGGCCGCGCGCGGCGTGGCCGCGCAGCTGCTGCTGATCCCCGAGGTGGTCGAGCTCGACGAGCCGGCGGCCGAGCGCCTGACCGCGCGCGCCGGTGAGCTATCCGAGATCGGCCTGACGCTCGAGCCCTTCGGACCGGGCGCCGTGGTGGTACGCGAGGTGCCGGCCCTGCTCGGCGAGGTCGATGTGCAGGGCCTGGTGCGCGATCTCGCCGACGAGTTGGCCGAGCTGGGCGAAACCTTGGCGCTCAAGGAACGCCTGGAAGAGGTCTGCGGCACCCTGGCCTGCCACGGCTCGGTGCGCGCCGGGCGGCGGCTCAACGCCGAGGAGATGAACGCCCTGCTGCGCCAGATGGAGGTGACGCCCCATTCCGGCCAGTGCAACCACGGCCGGCCGACCTACGTCGAGCTCAAGCTCGCCGATATCGAGCGGCTGTTCGGGCGCAGGTGAGAAAAAGGGGACATTCTACTTTTTCGACCTACGATGTTCGGCAAGGCCGGGCAACGAACGGCGAAAAAGTAGAATGTCCCCTTTTTCTTAGACGCCGGCGTCCCAGTAGTCCTGGACGTAGCGCTTCGCCTTCTCCCAATAGGCGATCACGTACTCGGTCAGGTAGGCTTCCTGATCCTCGGTGTTGCCCCGGTAGCCGCCCTTGGCCAGGTGCTTGAGGATCTCGTCGCGCAGCCATTCGATCGGGAAGCTGGCCTGCTCGCCCTCCTTGCCGCGCAGGTTCAGGTGGACCACCGGCGCCACCTCGTAGAGGTAGATGCCCTCGAGCTCGGCCATGCTGTACTTGCTCTGGGCCAGGCGCTGGGCGATGTACTTGATCTCGCCGTCGCGCATCTCCACGTCGAGCCAGAACTCGGCGATGGCCTCCCAGACCGGCAGGCGGTCGGTGATCTCCTGTTCGGACAGCGGCCCGGTCTCGGCGTCGTAAACGGCGGCGAGGCTCTCGTGAGGCTTGTGCCGCAGGCGGGTCAGCCCGAAGAGGGCCAGGCAGGAGAACAGCACCAGCCCGCTCCAGCCGATCGCCTGCATGTCGGCGGCCGGGGCGTAGAGCGCCATGCCGAGGGACACCGCCACGGCGCAGGCCGAGACCAGCAGGATCGTCAGGCCCGAGGTGCCGGCGCCCCGGGGTGCGCCCCGGGGAGTGCCCTGGGGAGCACCTTGCGGATATGTCGTGGTTGTCATGGGTTCGCCTTTCAAAGGGGGGGTCTCGTCCGCTGCCATGCAGTTTATTCCCGCCCGTGCGGGGGCGTTTATCTCAATTTTCACTCTATTATGAGGAATGATTCTACGACTTTAAGGTGCATGAATCGTTACGAGTCCTGTGAACTCTCTGTGATCTCCCGCCACCGGCAAAGGGTGCCGACAGGGGCGATTCACCCCCGCCCCAGGAACACCAGCCGCGCCTTGCCGTACTTGCGCTCGTCGCGGATCGCGAAGCCCTGGGGCGGCGCGAAGGCCTCCCCGGCCATGAGCTCGACCACGATTAGGGTCTCGGGGCCGATCCAGCCGGCGGCGGCGAGCGCCGCGATGGCCGGCGCGGCGAGGCCCTGGCCATAGGGCGGGTCCATCAGGACGATCCGCACCGGGCCGTCCTTGGCCGGCGGCGGCCGCAGCACGTCGGCCTGCAGCACGCGGCCACACTCCTCCTCACCCAGCAGTCCGATGTTGCGCCGCAGGGTCGCCAGGGCGGCCGGCAGGCTTTCCATGAACGTGACCCGCGCCGCGCCGCGCGACAGGGCCTCGAGGCCGAGCGCGCCGGTGCCGGCGAAGGCGTCGAGCAGCTGGGCGCCTTCCAGGGCCGGCACGCCGCGGCCGCTCGCCAGGATGTTGAACAGGGCCTCGCGCGTGCGGTCGCTGGTCGGCCGCACGGCCAGACCCTCCGGCGCCAGCAGGCGCCGGCCCCTATGCCGTCCGGCGACGATGCGCACGGCGTGCTTTTCCCGGGGACTGCTTGCGCGGCTTCGCCTTGGCCCAGCCCCGGCCCGTCTTGCGTCCGCGCGCTTCACGCTCGGCGGCTCCCGCCGCCCCCTGGCCGAGCTGCTCGGCCAGCACCCTGGCCGGCACCTCTTCCAGGCCGCCGGGCGGCAGCCTGCCGAGTTGGAACGGGCCGTAGGCGAGCCGGATCAGTCGGCTCACCTTGAGGCCCAGGTGCTCGCAGACCCGGCGAACCTCGCGGTTCTTGCCCTCAGCCAGGGACATGGTCAGCCAGGCGTTGGCGCCGCTCTGCGAATCGAGGCGCGCCGCGATCGGGCCGTAGTCGAGCCCCTCGACCGGGACGCCGTGGGCCAGGGCGGCCAGCGCCTTCTCCTCGACCCGGCCGTAGACGCGCACCCGGTAGCGCCGCGCCCAGCCGGTCGCCGGCAGCTCGAGCCGGCGCTTCAGGGCGCCGTCGTTGGTCAGCAACAGCAGGCCCTCGGAGGTGAGGTCGAGGCGGCCGACCGGCATGACCCGAGGCAAGCCCTCGGGCAGGCGGTCGTAGAGGGTCGGCCGGCCCCGGGGGTCGCGCGCCGCGGTCAGCACGCCGGCCGGCTTGTGGTAGCGCCACAGCCGGGTCGGCGGCGCGGCGGGCAGGGCGACGCCGTCGACCGCGATCTTCGCCCCGGGCGCCACGGTCACCGCCGGGCTGTCCAGCACCCGGCCGTCCAAAGTCACCCGGCCTTCGGCGATCAGGCGCTCGGCCTCGCGCCGCGAGCAGAGCCCGGCCCGGGCGATCACCTTGGCGATGCGCTCGCCGCCCTCGGTCATGCGCCTTGGTTCCTCAGGCCGCCGCGGCGGCGATGAAGGCCTCGAAGATCGCCTCGTCGCCGCCGCTGACGGCGAATTCCGGGTGCCACTGCACGCCCAGGCAGAAAGGGTGTGCCGGCAGCTCGATGCCCTCGATCACCCCGTCGGGCGCGACCGCGTTGACCACGACCCCGGGCCCGACCGCCTTGGCGGCCTGGTGATGGGCCGAGTTGACCTCCAGCGCCTCGCGTCCGCAGACGCGGTGCAGCAGGCTGCCCGGGGTCACGGCGACGCCGTGGCCCGGCTGGTCGCGCGGATTGGGCTGCTCGTGGGCCAGGGCGTCCTCGACCTCGTCGGGGATGTGCTGGATCAGGGTGCCGCCGAGCGCCACGTTGAGCAGCTGCTGGCCGCCGCAGATGCCGAGCAGGGGCAGGTCGCGCTCGAGCGCCGCCCGGGTCGCCGTCAGCTCGAAGTCGGTGCGCCGCGTCTTCAGGGTCACCGTGCCGTGGCACTCGTTGGCGCCGAACAGCGCCGGGTCCACGTCGAAGGCGCCGCCGGTGACGACGAGGCCGTCGAGCCCGTCCAGATAGGCTCCGGCCTGCGCCGTCTCGTGCGGCAGCAGGACCGGCAGGCCGCCGGCCCGGACCACCGCCGCGCAGTAGTTTTCGCGGATCGCGTACCAGGGAAAATTCGAATAGCCGCCGGGCTGCTCCGAATCCAGGGTCAGGCCGATCAGGGGGCGTCGCGTCATGGCGCGCACTTTAGGCGGCGGCCGCCCGGGGAGCAATGCGGGGAGCAATGGGAGGGGCAATGGATTGACAGGGACCGGCCCCGATGGGAGAGGTCGGATGCGAAAGAGGGAGGGCACGGCAAGCATGCACGTCATCGATCTTTCCCTGACCGTCGATCACGGCGAGGGCCGGCTCGGCCAGACGGTCGCGTTCGAGACCCCCTACAGCTTCGCCGAGTGCGGCTGGCAGGGCTCCAGCTTTTCCATGTTTTGCCACTACGGCAGCCACGTGGACGCGCCCAACCACTTCATCGAGGGCGGGGCCGGCATCGACCGGGCGCCGCTCGGCAAGCTGATCGGGCCGGCGGCGGTGGTCGAGCTGTCGGACCACGGGCGCGAGGCGGCGATCGCCGGCGACACCCTGGAGACGCGCGGCGGCCACGTCGCGCCGGGCGACATCGCCATCCTCCGGACCGGCTGGTCCGACGCCCACTGGGGCAGCGAGACCTTCTGGACCGAGGGACCCTATCTTGCCGCCGACGGCGCCGACTGGCTGGTCGAGCGCGGCGTCAAGGCCGTGGTCTACGACTTTTCCGAGGAATACGTGGTGCGGCGGCCGGGGTTCCGCGGCGAGGACTGCGAGATCCATCACAAGATCCTGGGCGCGGAGATCTACAACATCGAGTACGTCCACAACCTGGCCGCCATCTCGGCGCCGCGCTGCGCCCTCGTCGCCCTGCCCCTGAAGCTCAAGGGCCTCGACGGCGCGCCGGCCCGGGTGATCGCGCTCGAGGGGCACAACCTGCCGGGTGCGTTCACAGTGTGGCCCTGATGTTCTCCCTGGTGCGGCGGCCCCCATATGTTAGCACCGGGCCCATGACCAGCACGTGAAGGAGGCCGGCTGTGTCCCATCCCGTGGCGGCGCCCCTCGATCCGGCGCGGCGGCGCAAGCACAAGCTGCTCAATCTGCTGCAGTCGGTCGTGCTGCTCGGCGGCATGGCGGGCCTGCTGGCGCTCTGCGCCTGGCCTCTGGTCGGCTTCGGCGGCCTGCTCTGGATCCTCGCCGGCGCGGCCCTGGGCCTGGCGCTGAGCCCGCGCGTCTCGCCGCGGCTGCTGCTCGCCATGTACCGGGCGCGGCCGCTGACCCCGGCCAACTTCCCCGAAGGTTTTGCCGTTCTGCGCGAGCTGAGCCGCCGGGCGGAGCTGGCCCGCGTGCCGCGCTTCTACTACATCCCCAGCTCGCTGCTGAACGCCTTCTACGTCGGCCAGGGCGAGGCCGCCTCCATTGCCGTCACCGACGGCCTGCTGCGCACCCTCGAGCCGCGCGAGGTGGTCGCCGTACTGGCCCACGAGCTCAGCCACATCCGCAACAACGACCTCTGGATCATGACCCTGGCCGACACCATCAGCCGGCTCACGGTCTTCATGTCCTACGCCGGCATCTTCCTTCTGGTCTTCGGGCTGCCGATCATGCTGCTCCAGGGCGAGCCGGTGCCCTGGCTGCTGATCCTGCTGCTGATCCTCGCGCCGACCCTGATCACCCTCCTGCAGCTGGCGCTCTCGCGGGCGCGCGAGTACGACGCGGACCTGGACGCCGCCGGGCTGACCGGCGATCCCCTGGGCCTGGCCTCGGCCCTGGAGAAGCTCGAGTTTTATCAGGGCCGGCTCTGGGAGCGCATCCTGCTGCCGGGCCGGCGCCTGCCCGACCCCTCGCTGCTGCGCAGCCACCCGCCCACCGCGGAGCGCGTCAAGCGCCTGCTCGAGCTGCGGGTCCCCGGGCCCGGCGAAGGTCTGCGCCACGGCGGCCCGCTCGACCTGCCCGGCCATCTGGTCCGGGTGCAGCGGCCGCCGCGCATGCACTTGCCCGGCACATGGTTCTGACGTCGCGGTCCGCTTGACCCTCCCGGGCGCGGGCGGCAGGCTGCCGGCCATGACGGACAGGGCGCACGACTACATGGACCTCGCCCTGGCCCAGGCCGAGATCGGCGGCCGGGCCGAGGAGGTGCCGGTGGGCGCCGTGCTGGTCGACGGCGAGAGCGGCGCGGTGCTGGCCGCGGCCCACAACCGGGTCGAGGCGCTGCGCGACCCCACGGCCCACGCCGAGCTCCTGGTGATCCAGGAGGCGACCCGCCGGCTCGGCCTCAAGCGGCTCACCGAGGCCGAGCTCTACGTCACCCTCGAGCCCTGCCCCATGTGCGCCCAGGCGATCGCCTTCGCGCGCCTGCGCCGTCTCGTGTTCGGCGCGGAGGACCCCAAGGGCGGCGGCGTGGTGCACGGCCCGCGCATCTTCGAGCAGCCGACCTGCAACCACCGCCTCCAGGTCGCCGGCGGCCTGGAGGCCGAACGCTGCGGCGCCCTGCTCAAGGCCTTCTTCAAGGCGCGGCGGTGAGCGCCGCGACCGAACCCATCGATAATTCCGTTCCAGACCCTTACTTGATCTCCGACTGCAGGCCGCGCAGGATCTCTATCGACTCACCCATCATGGCGCCGTCGCTGGTTTCATGGGACTGGCTGTGCATCGCCCAGCCTTCTTGCAGCGCCTTCTCGATCTCGGCCTTGCGTTCGGGCGTCAGGGTCGACTGCTGCAGCGCCTCGGCGGTCTCGGGATATTCCGTGGTGCCGATGCAGGCGAACGCCGGTCCGGCCAGCGCGACGACGGCCACGGCAGCCAACAATAAGACTTTCATGCTTGTCTCCCAGGGATTGGATCCGGACAAGTGTACCCCCAACCGGCCGGTCTGTGGCAAGATTGTGCCGCGTCGATCCAGGCGGCACGCCGATCACGTCTGCGTGTAGGGCCGGGGCGGGCGCCTATGCCTAGCTAGTATGTCCCCTCGACCTCGGAGCCTGGAACCTTGGAGACCTCCGTCAGCGCCATCACCGGCTATCACGCCCACGTCTATTACGACGCAGCGAGCAAGGCGGCGGCGGCGCGCCTGCGCGCGGCCATCGAAGCGGCCTTCGAGGTGCGCATGGGGCGCTGGCACGACGATCCGATCGGCCCCCACCCCTGCGGCAGCTACCAGGTCGCCTTCGCGCCGGCGCTGTTCGGCGAGCTGGTGCCCTGGTTGGCGCTCAACCGGGCCGGGCTCACGGTCTTCATCCATCCCGAGACCGGCGACGACGTCCCGGACCACAGCGACCACGCCCTCTGGCT
>Ga0224512_10004769_pt1 | contig 11335 bp, 9 predicted proteins | sample SF_May12_sed_USG_4_FD_169103 | JGI IMG/M metagenome (GOLD analysis project Ga0224512, IMG submission 169103) | Sediment microbial communities from San Francisco Bay, California, United States - SF_May12_sed_USGS_13 | ecosystem: Environmental > Aquatic > Marine > Sediment | place: USA: California... | reverse complement strand
CCGGAACATCTACGGCGGGGTCAAGCAGCTGTTCGAGGCGATCTTCCGCTCGGATCAGACCAGTCGCTTCAACCGCGTCGTGCTGGTCGAGTACCCGCGCAAGGGCGTGTACGCCCTGGCCTTCACCACCGGCCCCGCGCGGGGAGCGGTCCAGGCAGCGACCGACGAGCCGATGGTCAACTGCTTCCTGCCGACGACGCCGAACCCGACGTCAGGCTTCTACCTGCTGGTACCGGAATCGGAGATCCGCGAGGTCGACCTCACGGTCGAGGAGGCGTTCAAGCTCGTGATGTCGGCGGGTCTGGTCGCGCCGGACGCGATCGCGGAGGCAAGAGACAAGCGCCCCGAGGCTGCCGTCGCCCAGCCCCTGCGCGGCGGCCGCTGAAGGCCGCGGCCCTCAGTCGCCCCTCGAGGCGACGCGCGCCACCAGCTGCTGGAAGCCGGAGTGGCCCATGAGGGCCCAGGTGTTCCCGGACTCGACCATCGCGAGGACTTCCGGATCCTCCATCAGCTTCCGCAGCTCGGGATCGTTGCGCAGACCGCGGATGCGCGGGCCCACGGCCTGGATCATCTCGGCGGAAGCCTCGCGAAAGGCGCGCGGGTCGGCGATTGCGGCCTCGTCGATCAGACCGAGGCTCCCGAAGCGCCGGCGCAGCCGCTCGTCCTGGACGATGCCGATGAAGCTGCCCTGGTTGAGCGCCGCCTCGACCGAGCCGTGCTCCACGTAGGTCCAGAACAGGCGGTCCTCGCGCAGGGCCTCCATGCGGGGATGCTCGATCAGGGCCTGGAGGTCGCTCACGGCCGTACCCGGCCGGGCCGCGACGCGCGCCAGCATCTGGCCCGCGGCGCCCGCGTCGGAGAGCGCCATCCGCGCCCCGGACTCCACCACCGACTCGGTGACGGCCACGGCCGCCGAGCCCTCGAGCCCCGGCAGGCCTTCGAGGGTTCCGGTGACCCGCAGCGCGTCGACCCAGATCGCGAACCAGCTCAGCAGCAGGACGATCAGGGCGCCGCGGGTCGCGCCGAAGACCGCGCCGGCGACGCGGTCGCGCCGGCTGCGCGGCTGCCCGAACCGGCGGCGGTCGGAGCGCCGCCGCAGGGTCGTGGTGACCACGCCCATGGCGGCGTAGGCCACCGTGAAGCCCGCCATGCCGGCAATCGGAAGCCCCAGGAACTCGGGCAGGCCGATCCAGCTCGCCACGTCCGACCCGAATCGCGACGCCGTGGCGATCGCCGCAGCGTACGCGGCGCCCAGGGAAAGCAGACCCATCGCGGTGACGAGGCCGCCCCGCAGGATCCCCATGCCGGCGAAGATGCCCAGCACCAGGAGAGCGATCGCATCGAGCCACATGGCCCCGTATCCATCGGCGCGACGCACGACACACTGGAGCGCCACCCGGCCGCTTCGCGTCGCCCGCGGCTCACGCTCAGCGCAGCACGCAGCGGGTGCCGCCGCGCTCCATTTCGACGACACAGAGGTTGCACGGAATGCAGCGCGAGGCGCTGAGCTCGCCGGCTTGCATGCGACGGACCAGATCGGGGTCGCGGATCAGCGCTCGGCCCAGCGCGACGAACTCGAAGCCCTCCGCCAGGGCCCGCTCCATCGTGTCCAGGCGGGTCACGCCGCCCAGCAGCATCAGGGGGAGCGAGAGGGCGGCTCGGAACTGCCGCGCGGAGGGCAGGAAGAAGGCCTCCTCGAAGGGGTACGCCTTCAGCATCGTCGGCGCGAACACGCGCATGCCCAGGCGCCGCAGCCAGCTGCGCTCGTTTCGGATCATCTCCCGAAGCGGCACGTCGCCGCGCATCAGGAACATCGGCGTCCGGGTCGTGTGCCCCCCGGTGAGCTGGAGGGCGTCGACGCTGCCGTCGCCCTCGATCATCCGGGCCACCTCCAGGCCCTCGGAAAGCTGGAGGCCGCGAGCGAAGCCGTCGTCCATGTTGAGCTTGGCGTAGACCGCGACGCCGGGGCCCGCGGCCTCGCGCACGGCTCGCAGCACCTGGCGGGGAAAGCGGGCCCGGTTCTCCAGGCTGCCCCCCCAGCGGTCGCGGCGGCGGTTGTTGAAGGGGGACAGGAACTGGCTCAGCAGGTAACCGTGTCCGACGTGCACCTCGAGGGCGTCGAAGCCGGCCGTCACCGCCAGCCGTGCGGCCGCGGCGAACTCGCGCGTCACGCGGTCGAAGTCCGCGTCGGTCATGGCCCGCGAGAAGGCCTGGGCGTGGGGGCTGAACGTGCGCGACGGGCCCAGCGGCTGCGCCCGGGTGGCGCGGGGGTTGGCGAACCAGCCCGCGTGCCCCAGCTGGATGGCCGCCCGCGCGCCTTCGGCGTGGACGGCCTCCGCGAAGCGGCGCAGGCCCGTGAGCGCCTCCTCCCGCATCCAGATCTGATGCCGGTAGGTGCGCCCCTCCGAGGAGACCGAGCAGTAGGCGAGCGTCGTCATGCCCACGCCCCCCGCCGCGAACTCGCGGTGCCAGTCGATCAGGCGATCGGTGACGAGGCCGTCGCGCGACATTCCCTCGTTCGTGGCGCACTTCACCACGCGGTTGCGAAGCTCGATGGGCCCGAGCCTCCCGGGGCGGAAGACCGCGAGCGTGCGCGGATCGGGCGCTGTCGCCGGCTGGGGCACCGGCTGCGGAAGCTCCCCCTCGATCATCGGCGGTCCTCGCGCGCCTGCACCATGTGCAGCCCGACCAGGCGCGCGATGAAGATGGCGAGGAAGAGGGGCCCCGCGACCGCCTCGAGCGTCGCGATCGACCGGGCCTGAGGGCTGACCGGCGTGATTTCACCGTAGCCGAGCGTCGTGAGGGTGACGAAGCTGAAGTAGAAATAGCGGCGCGCCCCCTCGACCTGCGCGATCTCGGAGAATCCGGCCCGGAGCGGCAGCTCGGCGAACGCGAACGACCCCGGATTCACGATCTCGATCAGATCGTACGCGTAGGCCCACGCGAGCCCGAGCAGCAGGTAGACGCAGATCCCCCCGTAGATCGTGTCGGTGCTGACGTCCTGCTGGCGCAGGATCCGGGTGAACAGCACCGCGATGACGAACGCGAGGAACGCGATGGACGCCACGTGATCGACGACCAGCAGCGCGAGGGAGTCCTCCGTGCTCGTGACCCACGCGAGCACCAGGGTCGGGGCCGCGAGCATCAGGCCCACGACCAGCACCCGCCGCTGCTGGCTCACGGCATATACGCTCGCGACCAGCAGCGCGGTGAACACGACGCTGATCACGGGAAGCGGCATCCGGCTCTCGGGAAGGAAGGGCAGAATCACCATCATCAGCAGCAGCGCGCCCAGCAGCGTGCCGAAGCGTCTGACGTTGCGCGGCCGTTGCGGCATCCGATCTCCCCTCAATTCCGCGCAGACAGGGTAAGCGTTTCGAAGAGCCCGAGGGTCCGGACGCCGAGATCGACCCCGGCCGCGTCGCCCACCCCACGCAGCTCGACCTCGAAGGCGGCGAGATCGTCGGGATCGCTGGGCGCCCCCGCGTCCGGCTCGTCGAGGGCGCAGAAGAAGTCATCGAAGTGATGGGGCACGACGAGCCGGGGCCGCAGCGTGCGGACCAGGTCGCCGGCGACGCCGAGCCAGCGCAACGTGACCTCGGCGGCCGCCGGCGCCGGAATCGTCAGCGCGAGGGCGAGCAACGCGGCGAGCTTCACGCGTGAGTCGTCCTCATCCGGATGAAAGTCGGCGGACCCAGGCTACCACGGCCGGGCCGATCAAGGCGCCTCCGTGGACGTCCGATACCGCAGGCGTAAGGGACTCGCTCGCCCATGCGAGGGGCGGCCGTCCGGGGCGTCGATCGAGCCCGGCGGCCGCGGAGGCGCGTAACGGCAGCTCGATGATCGGCAAGCAGATCGACAACTACCGGATCCTGGAGAGGATCGGGGAAGGCGGGGTCGGCGAGGTCTACCGGGCCGTCGACGTCCTGCTGAACCGCGACGTCGCCATCAAGGCGCTCCGGGCCGAGCTCGCCTCGCAACCGGCCGTGGTCGAGCGCTTCCGCTCCGAGGCCCAGACCCTGGCCCAGCTCAACCACTCGAACGTCGCCACCCTCTACAGCCTGATCCAGGAGCAGGGCTCGCTGTACATGGTGATGGAGTACGTGCGCGGCGCGACCTTCGCCAGTCTGGTGAAGGAGTCCGGTCGCATCCCCTTCCAGCGCGCCCTCTCCCTCTTCTTTGCCGCCCTCGATGGGATCGGCTACGCCCACGAGCGCGGCTTCGTTCACCGCGATCTCAAGGGCTCGAACCTCATGGTTTCCGAGCGCGGCGTGGTGAAGGTGATGGACTTCGGCATCGCCCGCGCCCTCGGCTCGGATCGCCTGACGCGGCTCGGCCACATGGTGGGCACCATCCAGTACATGTCTCCGGAGCAGGTGCGCGGGGAGGACACCGACGCGCGCTCCGACATCTACTCCCTCGGGATCGTCCTGTACGAGCTGCTCTGCGGCCGCCTGCCCTTCGAACGCAGGGGGGACTACGACCTCATGCGCGCCCACATCGAGCAGCCGCCTCCGTCGCCGCGGAAGTTCGCCGCGGAGATCCCCGCAGAGCTGGAGGCGCCGCTCCTGCGCGCGCTGGAGAAGGACCCGGAGGCGCGTTTCGGGAGCGCCGCCGAATTCCGCACGGAGCTGGCGGCGGCCGCCGCCGCTGCGAGCCGGCCTTCGAGCGACAGCCGCACGGCCGAGTACGTGGTCCCCGGAAGCGTCCGCGACGTCCCCCGCGCCCCGCGCGCGGAGACGACGCTCTGCGATGCCGCGACCGGCGCTGCGGGGATCCCGACGCCGGTGACCGCCGTCCGGGCCCCGGGCGTCGCCCCGGCGCTGCGCCGGCGGGGCGGCCGGCGGGCCCTGCTCGTCGTGACCGCGCAGCGAACGGCCGTCGCGATGGCGGTGCTCATCCTCGTAATCGCCCTCAACGGGCTGGTACAGCGTGAGCACCGGCCGCGCGACGAGCCCGGCTCCCCGCTCGCCCCGGCGGTCGCGGAGCCCGCGTCGCTGCCCGTCGCCCCCGCGGCCGCGGCGGCGCCCGAGACCCCCCGGGAAGAGGTCAACTCGGAGGCGACTGAGGCCGACGAGAAGACCCTGGAGGCGGAGACGTGGGACGTCACCCGAAGCGAGGCGCCGATTCCAGACGAGTCGTCCCCCCTGGGATCCGGCGCCACGCCACCGGGTGGGGATCTCTCGAAGACGGCGGCCGCCGCCTCGCCGAAGCCCCCTCCGGCGCCCCCCGCGGCCCCCGCTCCGAAGCGTCGGAGGCGCCCCTCCAAGCCCCCGGAGGCGCCACCCGCCGAGGCCTCGGGATCCGGAGCCTGGCGCATTCGACGCTAGCCCTGGCGCTGGCACTCGCCCTCGGCCCGGGCTGCGCCGGCCTGCGCGGGTCCCTCCAGAAGTCCCTGCGCGATCCCGGCGAACGACTCGAGACCTTTCCCGAGGCCGTCTGGGAGGAGTACGACTGCGACACCCAGAAGCGGCCCTTCTTCATCATCGAGCGCAACGAGCTGGTCCCGCCCCGCGTCAAACCCGGCGGCGAGTTCAACCACCGCATCGTGTACGTGATGTGCCCCGCGCGGGCGACCGAGGTCGTCGCCGGACGGCTGATGACCCGGATCCGCTTCAAGGGCAATCCCATCGTCCAGGAGACCGACGCGCGCTACGAGATCAAGCCCGGCCGCTGGGTCGTCGACTCCTTCGTCCGGCTGCCCGAGCAGGCCGAGCCGGGCATCTACGCCTACGAGGTCGAGTTCGACGGCAACCGGATCGATTTCGACAAGCGCCTGACCTTCGTCGTCCGTGCCCCCTGACCCCTCGCGTTGCCTTTCGCGCTGACGATGAGCCCGAGTGGACAATCCACGCCGCTCCGCGCACCCTAGCTGGCGATGCACGACCATCACGGGAACGTACGCCTGCGGTCGGGCGTGAACCAGCGGCGACTCCTGATCGCGCTGGCTCTGGCGGCGAGCTACATGTTCGCAGAGATCGCTGGCGGCTTGCTGACGGGGTCGCTGGCGCTGCTGGCCGACGCCGGCCACATGCTCTCGGACGTGGTCGCGCTCGGCATGAGCGTCGTGGCGCTGCGGATCGCCCAGCGCCCGCCCACCCCGGACCGGACCTACGGCTACTACCGCGCCGAGATCCTGGCCGCCCTGATCCACGGCGTTCTGCTCGTGTGCGTGTCAATCGGGATCTTCCTCGAGGCCTGGGACCGAATCGGAGCGCCCCACGCCATTCTCGGGGGGCCCATGGTCGTGGTCGCCGCCGGCGGCCTGGTCATCAACCTGATCGGGCTGCGGATCCTGAGCAAGGGCCGGCACCAGAACCTCAACGTCCGCGGCGCCTGGCTGCACGTCATGAGCGACGCCCTGGGCAGCGTCGGCGCCATCGTGGCCGGTGCGCTCATCTGGGCCTTCGGATGGACGTGGGCGGACCCCGTCGCCTCGGTGCTGATCGGCCTGCTCATCATCCACTCCTCGTGGGCGCTGATGCGCGAGGCGGTCTCCGTGTTGATGGAGGGCGCCCCGTTGCACATCGACGTGCAGGAAATCGAGCGCGCGCTCCTGGCCGTGCACGGGGTCGAGGCCGTTCACGACCTCCACGTCTGGACGATCGCCAGCGGCATGGTTTCACTCACCGGCCACGTGGTCGTCAAAGACGGCCAGCGCCAGAGCGACCTGCTGCACCGGGTCTGCGACCTGCTCGCGCGCCGCTTCCACATCGAGCACGCCACGATCCAGATCGAACCACTCGACTTCGACGAGCCCGGCGGAGTGTGCTTCACGTAGGAACCGGGCCGCTGGCGGAGCCGCTCCGGATACTCGACCATCCGCTGGGGGAATCCGACAGAGACCCGTGGCCCGCAATCGAGTTCTGCGCAAGACGAAGCTGATCGCGACGATCGGACCGGCCTGCGACTCGCTGGAGACGCTCAAGGCCATGATCCGGGCCGGCATGAACGTGGCGCGCCTGAACTTCTCCCACGGCACCCACGAGGAGCACCGCAAGCGCCTCGAGTGCATCCGCCAGGCGGCGGCCGAGATCGACGCCAACGTCGCGGTGATGCTCGACACCCGGGGCGTCGAGATCCGCACCGGACGACTCGAGGGCGGCACCGCGAAGCTGACGACCGGGGACGACTTCGTCCTCTACACCGACGATCGCATCGGAAACGCGCACGGCGTATCGATCTCGCTGCCGAACCTTCCCGAGATGCTGGCTCCGGACTCCCCGATCCTGCTCGACGACGGCGTCATCGAGCTGCGCGTTCGCGCCTTCGAAAAGTCGCGAATCCGTTGCCAGATCACCCGGGGTGGGCTGCTCGAAGACCGCAGGGGCGTCAACCTGCCCGGCGCCGCGCTCGAGCGGCGCGCCATGAGTCCGGAGAACCGGAAGGACCTGTGGTTCGCCGCCGAGCACGAAGTCGACTACATCGCGGCCTCGTTCGTACACACGGCGGCGGACGTGCTCGAGATCCGGAAGGTGCTCGAGGAGAACGGGGCCGAGATCCCGGTCATCGCGAAGATCGAGAATCGAGAGGGCGTCCGGAACCTCGACGAGATCGTGTCCGTCGCGAACGGCACCATGGTGGCGCGCGGCGACCTGGGGGTTGAGCTGCCGCTGCAGGAGGTGCCCATCATCCAGAAGAAGATCATCCGCACCACCGTGATGAACGGAAAGCCCGTGATCACCGCCACCCAGATGCTCGATTCCATGGAGCGGATGCCCACGCCCACGCGAGCGGAGGTGAGCGACGTCGCCAACGCCATCCTCGACGGCACCTCCGCCGTCATGCTGTCGGGAGAGACGGCCGTGGGGGCCTACCCGGTGGAGGCGGTGCGCACCATGGCGGCGCTCGCGTTGGAGGCCGAGGCCTCGCTGGGGGAGTACGGGCATCTCCAGCACATCCTGCCCGAGCCCGCGAACGCGGTGACCGAGGCCGTGAGCCAGGCCGCGATCACGATGGCCCATCACCTGGAGGCCGCCGCCATCATCACGCTGACCGAGACCGGCTTCACGTCGCGCTCGATCTCGAAGCACCGACCCGACTGTCCGATTCTCGCCATCACGGCCTGGCCGAAGGTGGTTCGCAAGCTCGCCATGAACTGGGGCGTCACCGCGATTCACTACACCGGCGAGCGGTCCGACGAGGCCATGATCCGCTTCGGGATCCAGCGCGGCTGCGAAAACGGCACCCTCCGCAAGGGAGACATCGTGGTCGCGAGCACCGGATCGGTCGGCGAGGCGGGAAGCACCGACGTGATTCGGGTCGTGACGGTCGCCGGCTGAGACGGCCCCGACCGAAGCGAAGGTATCGGATGCACGATCGTTCATATCTCTTTGTAATTACTTGTTTTTTGGAGGTGACATGGACGAGGTACGCCTGACCTCACTCGTCCCGGCCGGCGGCTGAGCCCGCAAGCTGGGTGCCGAGGACCTGGTCCGGGTCCTGAAGCAGATTGCTCCCTTGGATCACTCCTGGGTCGAGCCCGACGTGGGCCCCCTGGAGGATGCGGCCCTCGTGCGCCCGGAGAACGGCCCCCTCCTCGCCTTCACCGTCGACTTCATCACACCCGTCGTCGACGACCCGGAGACCTTCGGCGCCGTCGCCGCCGCCAACGCGCTCTCCGACGTCTACGCCATGGGAGGCGAGCCGCAGGTCGCCCTGGCGATCTGCGGCTTCCCCGAGGACGTGGTCTCGCCGACGGTCCTCGCGCGCATCTTCCGTGGCGGTCGCGACAAGGCGGCCGAGGCCGGTTGCGCGATCGTGGGCGGACACACCGTCCTGGACCCGGAGCTCAAGTACGGCCTGTGCGTCCTCGGGCGCGTCGATCGCGATCCCCCCTTCTCCCAGACGCACGCCCGTGTCGGCGACCGCCTCGTCCTCACCAAGCCGCTCGGCCTCGGCATCGCCGCCCAGGCCATCAAGAGGCAGCGGCTCGACGCTGCGGACCTCGCGCGCGTCGCGGCGGTGATGACGACGCTCAACCGGGGGGCGAAGGATGCCGCCCTCGCGGCCGACGCGCGCACCGCCACCGACATCACGGGCTTCGGGCTGCTCGGCCACCTGCACCACCTGCTCCAGGCCTCGGGGGTCGCCGCGCGACTCTTCGCCGAGGCGGTTCCGGTGCTCGACTGCGTGCGGCCCCTCGCCGAGGACGGTCAGGTGCCGGCGGGTACGCGCAAGAACCTCGCGTACGTGGAGCCGCACACCCGCTTCGAGCCGGGCCTGCCCGCCGCGGAAGCGCTGGTCCTCGCCGACGCGCAGACGTCGGGCGGACTTCTCATCGCCGTGCCGCCCGAGGGCGAGTCGATGCTGCTCGCGGAGCTCGAGCGGCGCGGAACGCCGGCGCGAGCCGTCGTCGGCGAGATCGTGAAGGGCGAGGCCGGTCACGTGGAGGTGGTCGGGCGCCTGGCGCGCTGAGCGCCCGCCGGCGAACCGCTCGTAGTTCCGCTCCGATCGTGAGACAGTGCGCGGATGGCCGCGTCCGTGGACACGCCGCCGAAGACGGGGGAGCCCGCCGCCTGATGGAGGCCCCGACCTTCGCGGCGGCGACCGGAGCGGCCCTGGCGTGCGGGCTCGTCGTCGCCTCACGGCGACCGGCGTGGATCGTGCGATGGCCGCGGCGGGTCCTGCTCCTCATCGCGCTGGTCAGCGCGGGGGCGATCGTCGCGCTCGTCTCGCCGCACCCGCCCTGGCTCCGCCTCGAGCTCGACCCCTCGAGCGAGCCGCTGCTCCCGGCCGGCGACCCGGCGCGGGACGCCTACCAACGGGCCGTGCAGGAGTTCGGCGACGACGAGATCTACGTCATCGCCGTCGAGTCCGACGACGTCTTCACGCGTCCGGAGCTCGAGGCGCTGCGCCAGGTCACCGACGCGATTGCGCGAATCCCCGGCGTGCGTTCCGTCAAGAGCCTCGTCGACGTCGTGTCGTTCCGGTACGACCCCGAGCGCGACTGGATCGACGTCGGCACCTTCATCTCCGAGATCCCGTCGCGCGCGGAAGACCTCGAAGCACTGCGCCGGCGCGCGGTCTCCGACCCCCTCTACGAGCGCAGCCTCGTCTCGCGGGACGGACGCGTCGCCGCCATCAACGTCTCGTTTCACAAGATGACGGATCGCGAGTTCATCGCGGGGGACTTCGACGGGCGGATCCACCGCATCCTGAGCGCCGAGGCCGACGCGGGACGTCGCACCTACGTCGCCGGGCGTCCTCACGTCAAGAGCCGCGTGTACCGCATGATGATCGACGACCTGCGGCGCCTCGTCCCCGGGGCCTTTGCGGTGATCGCGTTGGTCCTGGGCCTCCTCTCCGGATCGTCGCGCGCGGTGGCGCTGCCCCTGGGCAGCGTGCTGCTGGCCACCCTCTGGACCTTCGCCGGCGTCTCGCTCCTCGGCCGACCGCTGACCGTGCTGACGGTGCTGCTCGCCCCCACGCTCATCGCCATCGGCAGCGCCTACGGCGTGCACGTGCTGGCCCGCTTCGACACGGAGATCCGCAGCACCGGCGATCTGCGGGACGCCGTGCTTCGCTGCCTGGAAGCCATGGCGACGCCGGTGCTGATCTCGGGTCTGACGACCTCGATCGGCTTCGCAGCGCTGCTCATCAGCGACGTACCCGCCGTCTTCGAGCTCGGCGCCTTCTCGATCCTGGGCGTCCTCTCGCTGACGCTGCTCAGCCTCACCGCGCTCCCCGCCGCGCTGGTCGCGCTCCCGCGCTGGAGCGCTCCGCGCCCGCAGCCGCGCCTGGCCCGCGCCTCCCGGCGCGCGCTCGACGCCGGCCTCGCCGTGCTGGCGCGCCTGGCCACGCGGGCCCCGGGCGCGGTGATCGCCGCCTGGGCCCTCGTCACCGCCGCCGCCGCCGCGGCCATACCGCGCATCGCCATCGACACCGACTACCTCTCGTACTTCGATCCCGGCTCGTCGGTCCGGCGCGACTTCGAGGCCGTGAACCGGCTGCTGTCGGGCGCCGTTCCCATCTACGTCGTGCTGAGCGGACCGTCCGCCGGCGCCTTTCGCGAGCCGGCGGCGCTGCGCGCCATGGAGCGGATCCAGGCGCGCCTCGCCGAGACGCCCGGCGTGACCCGGACCGTCTCCATGGTGGACTTCGTCCGCGTGCTGAATCGCGTGGTCGCAGGCGACGACCCGGCCGCCGAGCGCATACCCGACACGCGCTCGGGCGTCGCCGACCTTCTCTACCTCATCCCGAAGCACGACCTGGGTCGCTTCTCGAACGCGAACCAGAGCCGGGCGAACATCCTCGTCCGAACCGGCGAGGTCGGCTCGGCGGCGATCCGCGAGCTGGAGGCCCGGATCGAGGCGATCCTCGCCCGGGAGCCCCT
>Ga0224512_10004768_pt1 | contig 11339 bp, 10 predicted proteins | sample SF_May12_sed_USG_4_FD_169103 | JGI IMG/M metagenome (GOLD analysis project Ga0224512, IMG submission 169103) | Sediment microbial communities from San Francisco Bay, California, United States - SF_May12_sed_USGS_13 | ecosystem: Environmental > Aquatic > Marine > Sediment | place: USA... | reverse complement strand
TCCAGGTTCTCAAGCGAGCTTGGCGATACCAGCGCGCCATGGGTCAGCCGCGTCAACATGATGAAGGTAGCCATGGGATTCGCCTCTCCGGCAAACGCGCCGCGGGCGTCTCTGCTTCCCGCCAATCCGCGAGCCGAGGCGCCGCGCCGCAGGAAAGGCAAGACTAGGTCGTGCGCCCCGACCGAGGCATGACCCAGATCAATGAGGCCGGGGTTTCAGGAGCGGTGGACCTCGATCCTGTTGACCACCTTGTCGACGCCGAAGACATACCAGGCGTCGCACTCGGCCATGTCGCGCTGCGCCTCGCTGGGCAGCAGGCCGGCCAGCGTGACCACGGTGCCGCGCACGCCGACGCGCAGCTGGCCGGCGTCGACGAAGGGGTCCTTCTCGAGGGCGAGGCGCACCCCCTCGGCGATCAGGTCGAAGCTGTCCTCCTCCGGCGGCTCGACGGCAAGGCCGTTGATCACGTCCCGGCTGCCGGGCACCCACCAGGCCAGGACTCCGGCCAGGCGCTTGTTGTCCAGTCCGGGTACTTCGCCATTCAGGGTCACGACGCCGTCGGCCACCTCGACCTCGATGCAGCCCCGTCCGTCGACCGGCGATTCGCGCAGCGTGATTGTCTCGCCCTTGGCCGTTTCGCGGATCGTGCATTCCTCGAAGGCCGGCTCCTGCAACAAGGCGTCGCGGACCAGCTCGCGGATCTGACCGTCGCCCATGGGCTGCGCCGGGGTCACGCGCAGCCGGTCGATGATGCCGGTGACCTGCGGCACGGTGACGGCGGCCTCGAGGGCGAGCTTCTTGGCGGCGACGCTGGCGACCTCGCCCTCCAGGGTCAAGGTGCCGTCCTCGAAGTCCATAGCGATGGGGTGGTTGTGCGGGTCGACCCTGGGCTCGCTGGCCAGGGCCGCACGCACCGCGTCGAGAACCTTCGCCTTGTCGATCATGACTACCCTCCCCGCGGTCGGTTCACTCCTTGCTAATCCGGGCCGCGGCGCAGGGCATTGACGTGCGTCAAAGTCGGGCCGTTCCGCTCTCCTTTCGGAAGATCGGCAGCGCCTTGTCGCAAGGCATGAACTCCTTCGCCTGCGCGGGCAGCCGCTCGTGGCCGCCGATGACGAGGTAGCCACCGGGCCGCAGCCGTGCCTCGAGACGCGACAGGACCTTGGCCTGCAGCGCGGTGTCGAAATAGGTGAAGACGAGATTGCGGCAAAGAATCAGGTCGAATTCGCCCTCGGGTGGTTCGGAGCGGATGTCCCGGAGCTCGAAGGTGACGCCCTCCTTGAATTCTGGGCGCAGGCAGTAGCCGTCGTCCGTCTGCACAAAGGCCCGCTCCAGCGCGTCCGGCGACAGGTCCTTCAGCGAACCCTTGCCGTAGCAGGCCCGCGCTGCCCGGCCGAGCATGGCCGGCTCGGCGTCGGTGGCGAGTATGCCGATCGCGATTCCCGGATTGGCTGGCTCGGCGCACTGCGACCAGGCGATGCGCAGACTGTAGGGTTCCTCGCCCGAGGCGCAGCCGGCGCTCCAGCAGCGCACCCGGCGATCGCCGCGCGCCGCCGCCCATTGCGCCAGCTCCGGCAGCACGCAGCGGGCAAGCGTCTCGAAAACCTTGCGGTCGCGATAGAAGCGCGAGATGGGAATGCGGCACAGGCCATCGAGCCGGCGCCATTCCTCGGGATCCTGCTCGAGCAGGGCGTCATAGGTCGCGAGGCTTTCCAGGCCGAGCTCGCGCAACCGCCGGCCGAGCCGCTTGCAGACGGTGCGCCGCACCTTGCGGTAGCCCGCCCAGCGCAGTCCGAGGCGCGGCAGGTGGCCTTGCAGAAATTCAACGCAGTCCTTGTCCCGCATGATCCTTTCCGGGGCCAGGCAGGGCCGATGCGCCGTGGTCCCGCCGTCATGCGCCGTCTCGCCGATGCCTTCGGCCCAGGGCGCGCAGCCGATCGTACAGCGCCTTTTCTTCGGCCGAGAGCTTTTCGGGGATGCGGACCTGGATATGGAGAAAAAGATCGCCCCGCCCGGCGCCCCCGAAGTGCGGCAGCCCCTTGCCGCGCAGGCGCAATACAGTGTCGGGCTGTGTGCCGGCAGGGACCTTGGCGGTGACGCTGCCGTCGAGCGTCGGCGCGCTGAGCTTGGTTCCCAGCACCGCCTCGGCGACCTCAATGGTCTCGCCTCGCCAGAGGTCGGCGCCGCGCCGCTCGAAGCGCGGGTCGGGCGCCGTGCGGATCACCACGAAGAGGTCGCCGGCCGCGCCACCCTCGTCCCGGCTTGGCAGTCCGTGACCGGATACCCGCAGGGCCATGCCCTCCTCGACGCCGGGCGGCACCTTCACGGTCAGGGTCTCGTCGCGCAGCCTCCGGCCCCGACCGGCGCAGTCGGGACAGGGCTGCTCGATGACCTTGCCGCGGCCGCCACAGGCCGGGCAGGTGCTGATCTGCTGAAAGCTGACGCCGCCCTTCTGCTGGCTCTTGACCTGCTTGCCGCTGCCGCCGCAGGCCGCGCAGGACTTCGGCTCGGTGCCGGCCTTGGCACCCGAGCCATGGCAGGCATCACAGGACGAGGGCCGGCTGACATGAACCGTCTCCTCGCCGCCGCTCAGGACGCGCTCGAGCGGCACCGTGAGCACCGCCTCGATATTGGCGCCGCGCGCCGGCCCGGCGCGGCGGCGGAACAGCCGGTCGAACAGCCCGCCGCCGCCGAAACCGCCGAAATCGAAGCCCAGCCCGCCGAAGATGTCCTCGAAGTCGATGCCGCCGAACAGGTCCTCGGGCGAGAAGCCGGCAACGCCGGCATGGCCGCGGGCGTCGTAGTTCGCGCGTTTCTTGGGGTCGTAGAGGACGGCGTAGGCCTCGGCGATCTCCTTGAATTGCTCGGCGGCGCCGGGCTCCTTGTTGCGGTCGGGATGGTACTTCAGAGCGAGCTTGCGGAAGGCGTCCTTGATTGCCTTGCGCTCGGCGTCGCGCGGGACGCCCAGGATCTCGTAGTAGTCGCGCTGTTCGGCCAAGGTCTACGCCGCCCGCTCAAGTCTTATGTTCCCCGGTCTCCTTGTATTCGGCGTCGACCACGCGCCCGCCGGGCCCGGAGCCGCTCGGCCGCGCCTCGCCGCCCGGCGCACCGACGTCGGGCGGCGGTTGCGGCCCGGCCTCGGGAGCCTGGGCATAGAGCGCCTGGCCGGCCTCCTGGAGGATGGCCTTGAGCGTCTCGGCACGGTCGCTGGCCGAGCTGGCGTCGCGCTTGCCGAGGGCCTCGCGCGTGTCCTTGAGCGCTATCTCGATGCGCGTCTTCAGATCCCCGGCGATCTTGTCGCCATAGTCCGCCAAGGTCTTTTCCGCCTGGTAGCAGAGGGAATCCGCCACGTTCAGCTTGTCGGCCTCCTCGCGGCGCTTCTTGTCCTGCGCGGCGAACTCCTCGGCCTGCCTGATCATGCGCTCCTTCTCCGCCTCGGGCAGCCGGGTCGAGCCGGTAATGCGGATCGACTGCGACTTGCCGCTTGCCTGGTCCTTGGCCGAGGCTTTGAGTATGCCGTCGGCGTCGATGTCGAAGGTGACCTCGATCTTGGGGACGCCGCGCGGCGCCGGCGGCAGGCCGTCGAGATTGAACTGCCCGAGGCTGGTGTTGTCGTCCGCCATGGGCCGCTCGCCCTGGAAGACGTGGACCGTGACGCTGGTCTGCATGTCGGCGGCGGTGGTGAAGATCTCGGACCGCTTGATCGGGATCGGGGTGTTGCGCGCGACCAGGGAGGTCGCCACGCCGCCCAGCGTCTCGATGCCGAGGGTGAGCGGCGTCACGTCGACCAGCACGATCTCGCCCATCTCGCCGGCGAGCACGCCGCCCTGGATCGCTGCGCCCTGGGCGACGCATTCCATGGGATCGACCCCGGTCTCCGCCGTGCGGCCGAAGATGTCCTCGAAGAAGGCGCGCACCGCCGGCATACGCGTCGGGCCACCGACGAAAACGAGCCGGTCGATGTCCTTGGGCTCCGCGGCCGCGTCGTGCAAGGCCTGGGTAACCGAGGCCCGGCAGCGCTCGATGACGGGGCGGACCAGCCGCTCGAGCGCGCTGCGGCTGAACTCGAGGTCGAGATTGAACGTCTTGCCGTCCCGAGCGGCGAGGAAAGGCAGGCTGACCCGGGTCGTCGTGCTGGCGGAGAGCTCGATCTTGGCGATCTCCGCGGCCTCGCGCAGCCGCGCCGCGGCCATGGAGTCCTGGCGCGCGTCGATGCCCGTGTCGTGCTGGAAGCGATCGGCCAGGTGGTCGAACACCAAACGGTCCATATCCGTTCCGCCCAGCTGCGTGTCGCCGCTGGTCGCCTTGACCTCGAAGACCCCGCCGCCGAACTCCATGACGGTGACGTCCAGGGTGCCGCCGCCGAAGTCGACCACGGCGATGCGTTGCTCCTCGCCGGCCTTGTCGAGGCCATAGGCCAGCGAGGCCGCCGTCGGCTCGTTGATCAGCCGCGCGGGCTCCAGCTCGGCGATCCGGCAGGCGTCCTTGGTCGCGCTGCGCTGGTTGTCGTTGAAATAGGCGGGGACCGTGATGACCGCCTTCGTGACCGACTCGCCGAGGAAGGATTCGGCATCGCGCTTGATCTTCTGGAGCAGAAAGGCGGACAGCTCCTCGGGCGAGAACTCCCGGTCGCGCAGCCGAACCTTCTCGCGCTGGCCCATGCGCCGTTTGAAGGCGGCGGCGGTACCCTCAGGGTTGGCCGCGGCCTGCCGGCGCGCCGGCTCGCCGACCAGCATCTGACCGTCGGCCGTGACCGCGACGTAACTTGGGAAGGCCTTCCCGCCAAGCGTGATACCCTCGGCGCTGGGGATCATGACCGGCCGTCCGCCGCGCAGCACGGCGGCGGCGGAATTGGAGGTTCCGAGATCGACGCCGATGATAGGCATTCTTGCCTCCTCGCGAATGTCGCAGGTCTCGATCCTCGCCGTGGGCCGCGCTGCGGGCATTGACTCACGTCAAGGGTGCCGCGCTGCTCGCCACGCTATGGATTGCCGATGACGCCGCTCTTGCATCCCTTCCTGGTGAACGACCGTTTCGGCGACCCGGCGCTCTATGTCGAGTTCCTGTTCGAGAAGCGGGCGCTGCTGTTCGACCTGGGCGATCTCCATGGACTGGAAACCAGGAAGATTCTCCGGCTCAGCGATATCTTCGTCTCCCACGCCCATATCGATCACTTCATCGGCTTCGACCGGGTCCTGCGCGTGCTCATGGGGCGGGACAAGCGGCTGCGGCTGTTCGGTCCCGCCGGGTTCATCGACCGGGTCGCGCACAGGCTGGGCGGCTTCACCTGGAACCTGGTCGCCCGCTACGCCGCCGACCTGGTCTTCACGGTGATGGAGGTTCATTCGGAGTCCGAGGCCAGGACGGCCGAGTTTCACCTCAGCCGGGCCTTTCGGCGGGAAGCGGAACGCGATCTCAGGCTCCATGAGGGGCTGGTTCTGGACGACGGGGGCTTCAAGCTGCGCGCGGCCCGGCTCGACCACCGGATCCCCTGCCTCGGCTTCGCCATAGAAGAGCAGGCCCACGTCAACGTCTGGAAGAACCGTCTCGACGAGCTCGGCCTGCCGACCGGGCCCTGGCTGCGCGAGCTGAAGCAGGCGGTCCTGCGCGGCGAGCCGGACGACATGGCGTTTCGCGTCTGGTGGCGCGAGGCCGGCGAGACCAGGGAAAGGCATTTCCCCCTAGGGCGGCTGAAGCAGGAGGTGCTCGAGATCGTGCCGGGACAGAAGATCGGCTACGTGGTCGATGCCGTCTACAGCGAGGCCAACCGCGAGAAGATCGTCGAGCTGGTGCGAGGCGCCGACATCCTGTTCATCGAAGCGGCCTTCGCCCGCGACGAGACGGCGCGCGCGGCGGAACGCTGCCACCTGACCACCGAGCAGGCCGGCCGGCTCGCCCGCCTGGCCGGCGCCAGGCGCCTGGAGCCGTTCCACTTCTCGCCCCGGTATGCCGGGCAGGAGGAGCGCCTGCGGCGGGAGGTCGAAGAGGCTTTCCAATGTGTCGGCCAAGGGGGCGAAGCGTGAGCGGCCTGCTGACCATCGACGGTTCGCAGGGCGAGGGCGGCGGCCAGATCCTGCGCACCTCGCTGTCGCTCGCGGCGATCGCCGGCCGGCCTTTGCGGATCGAGAACATCCGCGCCCGCCGGCCCAAGCCCGGCCTGGCCGCCCAGCACCTGACCGCCGTGCGCGCCGTGGCGGCGCTCTGCCGGGCGCGCCTCGCGGGCGACGAGATCGGCTCCGGTAAGCTGGACTTCCTGCCCGAGGCGCAGGTTGAAGCCGGCGACTATGCCTTCGACGTGGCCGCGGTCCGCCGCGGCGGCAGCGCCGGGGCCACGGGCCTCGTGCTCCAGGCCGTGCTGCCGCCGCTGGCGCTGGCCGCGGGCCGGTCGCGGGTCTCGATCCGCGGCGGCACCCATGTCGCCTGGAGCCCGCCCTTCGACTACCTGCGCGAGGTCTGGCTGCCGGCGCTTGGCGCCATGGGGATCGCGGCCAGGCTCGAGCTGCGCCGCTCGGGCTGGTACCCGATCGGCGAGGGTCAGATCGAGGCCGCGGTCGAGGGCCGCACCCTCGCGGAGCGGCCGCTTCGTCCTGTAATCCTCGTGGAGCGGGGACGCCTGCTGGAGGTCACCGGCCGCGCCGCCGCGGCCAATCTGCCCGTGCACATCCCCCGCCGCATGGTGGAACGCGCCACGGCTCTGCTCGCCGAGCAGGGCATCCAGGCCGGGATCGAGGTCGAGGTGCTGCAGGCGGCCTGCGCCGGGGCGGGCATCTTCCTGACCGCCCGCTACGAAAACCTCCGCTGCGGCTTCAACGCCCTAGGCACGCGGGGCAGGCCGGCCGAGGCGGTCGCCGAAGACGCGGTCACCGCCTTGCTGGCGCATGAGCGATCGGGCGCGGCGCTGGATCAGTACCTGGCCGACCAGGTCGTTCTTCCGCTCAGCCTTGCGGCGGGCCCGTCCCGCTTCACGGTCGAGCGGATCACGGGCCACCTGGAGACAAACGCTCGGGTCGTGGAACTGTTCCGCGCGGCCGAGGTCGGGCTGGAAGCAGCCGAGGGCGGCTCCGGGTTGGTGACGGTGACACCGGCGGGCTGACGGCGCGGTTGAGCCTGCGGTGCCTTTCGTTCAGTCGAGCCTGAGGAAGGGGTAGCGGCGCAGGTCCTCGCGCGTCCAGAGCGAAAGGCCGGCGCGGTCGCCGACCGTCTCGATGGCCAGGATGGCGTCGGGGTCCTCGAAGTCGATGCGCCCGGGGGTGCCGGCCCGCTCGAGGGCCTCGAGCAGGAGTCCGTCGAGCTTGCGCTCCTCCTCTTGGCTCGGCAGCTCCTGTCGATGGCCCCGGCGATGGAAGCGGACGTGGAACGAGCGGCCGGCCAAGTCTGCCAGCCAGGTAAGCGCAGCGTCCCGGGCCCTGGTTTCGAACTCTTCGGCATCCTTGAAGTCGAAGGTGACGGTCGCAGGCTCGACCCGAGACACGACATCAAGGACCTCCGGGACCGTCGATACCAGCGCTGCCAGGGTCTTCGCGAAGACCACGGGTTCCTCGACCTTCATGACCAGCACGTTGTAATACTTGGTCTGCCCTACCTGCCCGTAGCGTTGCAGGATCTGACAGGCACGAGTGAAACGGTTCTCGTGGACGCTGACGACGACGTTCCAATCGCGCATGCTTCGGGTTTCCTCTTCAAGAGGTCCTTCGCAACCGGGTCCAACGTGCCGTGGGCGGCGCCGCGACTTGGGATACTCTTGAAAGTTCCATATTTGTTCCTATATAATCTTTGTCATCCAGGGATCTCCGCTCGACAATCCAACGCTTCGTCCCGGCCGCGTGCCGAGGGCTGAAGCGGTGCCCTTGGGGACTGATTGCCTCGGGCGGAATCGCGATGACCGGCAATAACAACAAGAGGGGGAAACCCAGGGAGCATGACAACGAAAATCTACAATACCGACGACGTTCTTGCCCGCTATTTCGACGAGATCCGGCGCTTTCCGATGCTCACGCCCGAGCAGGAAATCGACTTGGCGGAGCGTTGGCGCGATCGGCAGGATCCCAAGGCCTTGGAGCAGCTGATCGGCAGCCATCTGCGCCTCGTGATCAAGATCGCCCGCGGCCACGCGGGCTACGGCCTGCCGCTCAGCGACCTGATCTCCCAGGGCCATCTTGGCCTGATGCATGCGGCACGTAAGTTCGACCCCGATCGCGGTGTGCGCTTCGCCACCTACGCGACGTGGTGGATTCGCGCGTCCATGCAGGAATACATTCTGCACGGCTGGTCGCTGGTCAAGATGGGCACGACCGCTTCGCAGAAGAAGCTGTTCTTCAACCTGCGTCGTTTGAAAGGCCGCATGCAGGCCTTCGAGGAGGCCGACCTCTCGCCCGAGGCCGTGGAAAGCATTGCCAACGAACTCGAGGTGCCGATACAGGATGTCTTGGAAATGAACGGTCGGCTCAGCGCGCGCGATCAGTCCTTGAACGCGACGATCAACCGGGAGGCGGAGGACGAGTGGCAGGATCTCTTGGCCGAGGAGGGGACCGACCAGGAAACCGTCGTCATGGAAAGCGACGAGCTGGCTTGGCGGCGCGGCCTGCTCGAGGAGGGGATGATCAAACTGGACCCGCGCGAGCGGCACATCCTGAACGAGCGCCGGCTCAAGGACGATCCGCTTACCCTGGAGATCCTGAGCCAGGAGTACGGCATCTCCCGCGAGCGCGTGCGGCAGATCGAGGTTCGGGCCTACGAAAAGCTGCGCAAGTCCATGTTGAAGGCGGCGCGGGGAACCAGGTCGCAGGGCGACGGGGCTTGCCGCGTCCAGTAAGGGTCTGGAACGGGATTATCGATACGTTTGGCGGGAGCGAATTTCCGCCAGGGTTAGGAGCGGACGGCGCGGTGGGGTGGGGGCCCCATGAGCCGTCCGCGACGCGGCCCTGGCGGAAATTAGCCCCGTCCCGCTGGGATCGGGCGCAATCGGCCCGCTGCCGCGTCGCTCGTCGTCGAATATGCCGGGCATGTCCTTCCTCTTCGCTCCTAACAGCGGGCAGATTTCGCCGCGACCAAACCCATCGATAATCCCGTTCCAGACCCTAAAGTCGACGACCCCCGATCACGTCCCGATCCCGAGCCTGAGACTCAGAGCCCGCAGTGACTGCTCTTCCACCCCGAAGTCTCCTTCTTGGGCGCTCGAGCAGACCACCTGCGGGCCTGGTCACGGCGGATCAACGCTGGAGTGGATCCGTCACCATTTCGGCGCCTCGCCCCCGGGTCGCCCCTGGGGACGGCTTGCCTTGCGGCTTCTTCCACCACGGCTTCCCGTCGTGGCAAATAAAGCTTATGAGCCGCTTGTCGCGCCGGCGTTGATTTGGATCAAGCAGCGGCGCATTTTTCCGTCTAAGTTCCGTTGGCGCGCCGTTCCGCGCCGTGGCATGAAGCAAATCTTAACATCTCACCATATTGACGTGACGACATGATCGAAATTCTTGAAGGCCAGAGGTTTTGGAAGGTCGGCAACCACAAGCACGTCTGGGTGGTCGACGCGGTCGAGCCCGAGAAGGACGGGCGGCCCGCCTTCGCGATCCTGGTCAGCGAAGACGGCCTCAACACCGAGGACGTCGACCTGTCGCACCTCAAGGACCGGAATCTCTATACGCCGGTGCCTTCCGAGTAAACGCGCCCGAGGCTTCGTCCTGAAGGGTGCCCACCGGTCGCCGACTCAGCTTTCGACGCCTCCCTTGACCTGGTCGAGCACGGTCAGGAAGGCATCGACGTCTTCATCCGTGTTGTAGGGCGCGAGGCTGGCGCGCGCCGTGGAGTCGATCCCGAAAGCCCGCAGGAGCGGTTGCGCGCAGTGATGCCCGCACCGCAGGGCCACGCCGTGGCGGTCCATCAGCCGGCAGATCGTCTGGGTGTCGTGCCCCTCGAGCCGGAACGACACCACGCCACGGCGCCGCTCGAGGCCCGGGGGGCCGACCAGGCGCGCGCCGGGGGTGCGCGCAAGCCCCTCCAGAATTCGGCCCGTGAGGCACAGTTCGTGGGCGGTGATGGCGGGCCAGTCCTGCCGCCCGAGCCACTCGGCCGCCGCGCCGAGGCCGATGGCGCCCGCAATCGGCGGCGTGCCGGCTTCGAACTTGCGCGGCGGGGCGGCGAAGCTGCTGTCCTCGAGAGTGACCTGCCGGATCATCTGGCCGCCGACCATGAACGGCGGCATGGCCTCGAGCAGCTCCGGCCGGGCCCAGAGCGCGCCGATGCCGGTCGGCCCGAACATCTTGTGGCCCGAGAAGGCGTAGAAGTCGACGCCGAGGGCCTGGACGTCGATGGGACCGTGCGGCACCCGCTGCGCCCCGTCGAGCAAAACCCTGGCGCCCACGGCGCGGGCCGCCTGGACGATAGGGGCGACATCCGTCAGCGTGCCGGTGACGTTCGAGCAATGGGTCACCGCGACGAGCCGGCACCTCTGCGTAACCAGCCGGTCGAGCGGCCCAAGGTCCATGCGGCCCTCGGGCGTCACCGGGATGAACTTCAGGACGACCCCGCGGCGCTTCGCGAGCTGCTGCCAAGGCAGAAGGTTACTGTGGTGCTCGAGGACCGAGAGCACTACCTCGTCGCCGTGCTGCAGGAGTTCCCCAAAAGAATGGGCAGCGAGGTTGAGCGAGGAGGTGGCCCCGTAGGTGAAGACGACCTCCTCCGGCCTCCGCGCGTTGATGTAGCGGGCGGTCGCTGCGCGCGCGCCCTCGTAAGCGGCGAGGGCGGCGCGGGCCAAGCGATGGACACCGCCGTGAACGTTGGCCCGCTCGCGCGTCTCGAAGCGGTCGAGCCGGTCGAGCACGTGCTGCGGCATTTGCGAGGTCGCGGCGTTGTCCAGATAGCGAAGCGACGGGTCGCAGAGGACCGGAAACTGCGCCTTGAAGGCAGCCGCGTCGAAAGGCTCTACGCTTGCGGTCGTGCCGTTTCGATCCACGCTCGATTCTCCTAGGACCAGCGGCGACAGGCCATGGCCTTACGGACGCGGGTTTCGGCGAGGTCCAGCGCTGCCTCGCGAGGCGGCCGGCCGCTTTCCCGTGCCCGGTCCAGGCAGAGCGCCGTGTTAACGCGCAGCTTCTCTTCGATGGCGGCGAAGGCGGCGCTCCGGGTGCCGCCGTGGTATTCCACCGCGGCGCAGATCACCCCGCCGGCGTTGGCGATGAAGTCGGGCACGGCCAGGACGCCGCGCTCGTGAAGCGCCGTCTCGGCCTCGGCGGTGACCGGAATGTTCGCGCCCTGGACCACCAGCTTCGCCTTGAGCCGGTCCATGTTGTCCGCCCGGATTGCGTCGGGGCGCGCCGCCGGGATCCAGATGTCGCAGTCGACCT
>Ga0224512_10004767_pt1 | contig 11342 bp, 10 predicted proteins | sample SF_May12_sed_USG_4_FD_169103 | JGI IMG/M metagenome (GOLD analysis project Ga0224512, IMG submission 169103) | Sediment microbial communities from San Francisco Bay, California, United States - SF_May12_sed_USGS_13 | ecosystem: Environmental > Aquatic > Marine > Sediment | place: USA... | reverse complement strand
GGTCGACGCGGTTCCGGCACCGACAGGCTGGCGGGACATCGCCGCCGCCTACTTCGCGCTCACCAAACCGCGCATCATCGAGCTGCTGCTGATCACGACCGTGCCTGCGATGGTCGTCGCCGCCGACGGCTGGCCGGGCACGTGGCTGGTCGTCGCGACGCTGATCGGAGGCAGTCTCTCGGCCGGTGGAGCGAATGCGCTGAACAGCTATCACGACCGCGACATCGATCAGGTGATGGCTCGCACCTCGGCCAGGCCACTACCGAACGCTCGAGTGACGCCCGAGCGAGCCGAGATCTTTGGCTGGACGCTCGGTGTCCTCGGGTTCCTCGTCCTCTGGCTGACCGCGAACCTGTTGGCCGCCGTTCTCTCCACTGCTGCGCTGCTGTTCTACGTCTTCGTCTACACGCTGTATCTCAAGCGGGCCACGGTGCAGAACATCGTCATCGGCGGTGCTGCCGGCGCCGCGCCGGCCCTCGTCGGCTGGGCGGCCGTTCGTGGCTCGCTCGACGTCTCGGCCTGGATCATGTTCGCAATCGTCTTCGTCTGGACACCACCGCACTTCTGGGCCCTCGCCGTGAAGTACAAAGACGACTACGCCGCCGCCGGGGTGCCGATGCTTCCGGTCGTGGCGGGGGTCGAATCGACGACCAGGCAGATGATGTCGTACGCCGGCGTGATGGTGCTGTTCTCGCTGGCGCTCGTGCCTGTTGCCGACCTCGGCTGGCTCTACCTGCTGACGGCGATCGGAACCGGAGGCTGGTTCATGATCGAGACCATTCGGACGCACCTGAACCCGGACAGGGCGATGAAGCTCTTCGGGGTCTCGACGATCTATCTCTCCGCCCTGTTCGGGGCGATGCTGGTGGACGTCCTCGTCCGCGGCTGATGAGGCCGATCGCCGGGGTCCTCACGCTGGCGTTGCTGCTCTTTGGGTGCACCGCCGACCACGGGGCCGAGGACATCTCGAGTTCCTCATCGACGACGGTGTATCTGATCGACGGCCTCGAGTGCCGGACCGACTCGTTCGAGAGCGGCATCCTCGACTATCCCAGAGATGCAGTCGGATCGACGAGTCCGGATGCCGAGGTCGCAGGCTTCCTCGAGCTCCCGGTCAACCGTCGGTTCAGCGATCTCACGCTCTCCGATCGCACCGGGCTCCGATTCTCCTTCGCAGATGAAGACGGCCTCGTCCAGTTGGTCATCCAACTGATCGATGCCTCTCGGGGCTACGTGGTCGGTTCGTACTCGTACTGTGTCGACGGACGCTGATCCCTGCGACCGGAGGGCCAAGAGCCAGGAGCCAACGGCCAACGGCCGGCGTCAGCCCTCCGTCATCGTCCGGTTCGCCGTTGTCAAGCGTTCGGCGATGACCACGGCGATGTTCCGATGCACCCACTCCCGGATCTGGGGCGAGGGTGCCCCGACGTCGTTGAACTCCACGAGCCTGCACGGTTTGTCGGCCACGACCGTTGCGGTGCGAGGGGCAGCGGTAAGGAAGATCACACCACAGGCATATCCCGAACTACGACGGATCCGCCTTGGCGACTTCCGGGATGTAGTCGGCTAGTGCAACGGAATTCTCCCCAGGGGTATCGGAGGCGGAGAGCCTCGAGCTTGGTGGGGATGACGGGTGTCGACATGGGGTCGCATCTTGCTGCCGTCGAAACGACCCCCCGGTCACCGGACTGTTTCGGCGTCGATACGCCTGTGTCGGCACACCGACACCGAGCTTGGGGACTACCGGGGAGCCGCGGGTACCATCCCGGCCGTGCACCTCCTCCTCTCCCAGATCGCCTATCCGCCGATCCCGATCTTCGAAGTCGGCCCACTCCGCCTGTCCCTTCACGGGCTGTTCGCCGCCATCGCGTTCATTACCGGCGGTGCGCTCGCCACCCGGTACCTGGTCCGCCGTGGGTACGACGGCGAGAAGTTCCAGTCGGTGCTGTCGTGGGCGCTCGTCGGGGCCCTGCTGGGTGCTCGGTATCTCACGTCGCCGGCGACGCTGCTGGGCGGGGGCACGCTGGCAGAGGCCTTGAACCCCATCAACGGCAACTTCTCGATCATGGGCGGGTTCGCCGGCGGCATCCTCGCTGCGTGGTGGCAGATGAATCGGGTCGAATTGCCCCGCCTGCCGTCGTTCGACGCCGCTGCATACGGTTTGGTGTTGGGAACCGTCGTCGGTCGGATCGGTGATCTGGCCATCGTCGAGCATCTCGGTCGGGCAACCGACGTCGCCTGGGGATACGCGATCAAGCCCGGATACGACGTGGCGCCCCAACACAACGCCCTCGAATGCACGGCGGGGCCGGACGGCATCTGCGGGGTGTATCACCATGTCGCCGCCTACGACATGATCGGCGCTGCGATCTTCTTCTTCGTGCTCTATCAGATCGAGCGACGCGTGACCCTCCGATACGGACAGTTGTTCTCGATCTGGATCGTCTGGTACGGGCTGCAACGGTTCGTGCTGGACTTCATGCGCTTCGGGAATGGCGATGCCACGGTCGGGTCGTTCACCTGGAACCAGGTGAGTGGGCTCGCCGGGTCGGTGCTCGGTGTGGCGCTGTTCGTGTGGTTCGGGCGGACGCAGGAGATCTCCTCCCGGGAGAACGACGTCGCGATCGGCGGTGCCGTCGCCGTGGAAGCTGAGTCGACGGTCTGATCCGGCTCGTGCCGTCGGACGCCGTGGTACCGTCGCGCCCGATGAGCACAGGTCGATACGCCGAGCAGACGTCCACCGGGTCCCTGCCCGGGTCTGTGTGAGACGCTGACACGTACGAGACCCGGAGCCCGGAGGCTTCGGGTTTTCTCGTGCCCGGGCGAGGAAACACATGGAACCAACCGAACGCAAGGCTGTGAGAATCGAAGGCGGCGTCGAGCGGTCCGTCGTGGACGTCGCCGGTGTCCGCTTCGGCCACGACCCCTTTCCGGTGATCGCCGGGCCCTGCGCCATCGAGTCCGAGGAGCAGCTCACCACCGTCGCCGAAACCGTCTCCGAGGCGGGGGGAGCGTTGCTGAGGGCCAATGCCTACAAGCTGGGGAGCTCACCGTATGACTTTCGAGGGCTGGGCGAGGACGGCCTGATCATGTTGGAACGGGTGGGAACGGCGGTCGGGCTGCCGACCGTGAGTCAGGTGCTCGAACCGGCCCACGTCGAGGCAGCCGCCGAGCGAGTGGACATGATCGAGATCCATTCCGGCTCGATGCAGAACTTCGAACTGCTCAAGGTCGCCGGGAAGACCGGCAAACCGGTGCTGCTGCGACGGGCGCCGTCGGCGACCGTCGACGAGTGGCTGTGGGCCGCCGAGTACGTGCTGGCCGAAGGGAACCCCGACGTCGTCATGGTCGAGCGTGGGATCCGGACGTTCGGTGGCGGTGGCGCCGACACACTGGACATCAGCTCGATCCCCGAGATCAAGGAGTTGAGTCACCTCCCGGTGATCGTCGATCCTTCTCACGCCGCCGGAGGTGCCGCACGAGTCGGGCCGCTCGCGCTGGCAGCGCAGGGCGTCGGAGCCGACGGCGTCGTACTCGAGGTGCACCCGGACCCGGCGAACGCGCAATCGAACCAATCCCAATTGACGCCCGAGGAGTGGGCGGCGTTGATGTTCCGGTTGGGGGTCAATCGGATGCGGGCCCACATCGATCTGGTCGATCGCGAGATCGTGCGACTGCTCGCCAAGCGTCAGGAGATGTCGCTCGAGATCGGCCGGGTGAAAGCCGAACGAGGCCTGCCGATCTTCGCTCCAGAACGTGAGCGCGAGTTGATGGAGGTCATCCGCAAGGAGGCCGAGCTGTGCGGCATCCGCCCAGACCACGTCGAGGCAGTGTTCCATCTGGTGCTGGCCGAGTCCCGTTCCGTCCAGGAGCTTCGCAGAGACTGAATCCGTTCTTGTGACGGGGATGTATGGGATATCGACGTTCCCGTCACAAGAACGAGTACACGCCGGGGCTCATTAGGTTGCCGGGTCATGAACCATCCGATTCGCATCGCCGTCCAGATCCACCCCCAGCACGCCGAATACCGGGACATTCGGAACGCCGCCGTCGCGGCCGAGGAGCTCGGTGTCGACATCGTCTACAACTGGGACCACTTCTACCCCCTGTACGGCGGTTCCCCCGACCCGAACACGGGCAAGCACTTCGAGTGCTACACGATGCTGGCCTCGTTCGCCGAGGTGACCGAGCGCGTCGAGATCGGTGCCCTCGTCACCTGCAATTCGTATCGGAACCCTGAGCTGCTCGCCGACATGGCTCGGACGATCGACCACATCTCGGAAGGCAGGTTCATCCTCGGAATCGGCTCGGGGTGGTTCGAGAAGGACTATGACGAGTACGGCTACGAATTCGGTGATGCCGTCGGGCGGCTGAAAGATCTGCGCGATTCGCTGCCCCGGATCGAATCGCGACTCGCCAAGCTCGACCCTGCACCGACACGTGACATCCCGATCCTGATCGGCGGTGGCGGCGAGACGATGACCCTCCGCTACACCGCCCGTCACGCCGACATCTGGCACGGCTTCGGCAAGCCCGAGGTCATCGCCCGCAAGAGCAAGGTCCTCGACGACTGGTGTGAGAAAGAGGGCACCGACGCCTCGAAGATCGAGCGCTCGGTTGGAATCGAGCCGAAGCACTTCGACAAGGCCGATGAGTTCCTCGAGGCCGGTTCGACCCAGTTCACGATCGGGTTGAACGGCCCCGACTACGACATGGGCCCGGTCCGCGAGCTCCTGGAGTGGCGCGCCTCGAAGTGACCCCCTTCTTGTGACGGAAACATCGATATTCCATGCGTTTCCGTCACAAGAACGCAATCAGGTGTCTTCGAGGGTTTCCTCGATCAGGCGGTCGACCACATCCCGCAGGGCCTCGTCGGTCGAGTTCCCGTCCTTGATCGACTGCTGATACACCTCGAGCTGGCGGGCAGCAGATGTGCCCTCCCGTGCGATCACTCTGGCGTGCTCGATCTCTGCAACACATCCGAGTTCCTCCGCATCCGGTCGGAGCAGCTCCACCAACTCATCGATCAACTCGTGGAACGGGACCAGCGCCGACTTCCCGAAGTCCATCAGGTCACCGGCGGTCCCGTAGCGCTGAGCGCGCCACACGTTCTCGGAGACCAGCATCTGGGCATAGGTCCTCCACCGCTGATTCGATGTTCGAAGCCGGAACAGCATGTGGAGCAGGCATCGATACATGGCCGCGATCGCGATGGCATCGCGCCACCTGGTGCAGATGTCCGAGATGCGCATCTCCAGCGTCGGATACCGCACCGACGGCCGGATGTCCCACCAGATCTTCGATGCGTCCGGGATCAGTCCGGCCTCGACGAGCACATCGACGTGCCGCTGGTATTCCGACCACGAGTCGAAGTGCTCGGGCAGGCCGGTGCGCGGCATCGTCCGGAACACGTTCATCCGGTAGCTCTTCAGGCCCGTGTTGCGTCCACCCCAAAACGGCGACGACGTGCTCAAGGCGAGGAGGTGCGGCAGGAAGTACGAGACCTGGTTCATCAGGTCGATGCGCATCTCCGGGTCCTCGATGCCGGCATGGACGTGCATGCCGCAGATGACGAGACGGTTCGCAACGACACCGAGATCTGAGGCGAGCGTCTGGTATCGCTCCTTGTCCGTCGGCTTCTGTTCCCACCACAACGCCGATGGATGCGTGGATGCCGCGATGATCGCGGCGCCGTGATCGGCGGTGACTGCGCCGAGGCTCCTGCGGAGGTCGCAGAGGTCTACGGCAAGATCCTGGATCGTGGCGTGGGGCCTGGTTCCCACCTCCATCTGCGCCCGCAGGAACTCAGGCGTCACTCGATCCCCGATCGTTCGATATGCGTCGTCCCATAACTCCTTCTTGGGGTCGGCGACGAGGTCACGGGTCAATGGATCGACCAGCAGGTATTCCTCTTCGATTCCGACGGTCAGAGACGGGGGCGTCAGCATGCGGCGACCATACCGCCCGAAGTCCCCACTCGGCGGCGCACCGGCGGAAATTCGAACCCGCTCAGCGAACGGCGTCGGCGGCCCGCTGACGGGAGCGTTCCGCGTTTTCCCGGACCCAGCAGCCACCGAGGTGGTCGTTCACCAGTCCCATGGCCTGCATGAACGCGTACGCGGTCGTCGGGCCCACGAAAGACCATCCACGGCGCTTCAGATCCCTGGCAAGCGCCGTCGAGGCCGGCGTAGAGGCTTCGATCTCGGTGGGCGGGTCGGAGTCGGGCTCGAACCACTGATAGAAGTACGCGGCGAGCGAGCCATGCTCGCCGATCGTCTCGAGGGCGCGCCCTGCGTTGTTGATCGTCGAAGTGATCTTCCCGCGATGGCGGACGATGCCCGCATCCTCGAGCAGTCGCGCGACGTCGGAATCGTCGAACTCGGCAACGATGCCAGGATCGAATCCACGGAAGGCGGCTCGGAAGTTGTCCCGTTTGCGCAGGATCGTGAGCCACGACAGCCCGGACTGGAACCCTTCGAGGCAGATCTTCTCGAACAGGCGGACGTCGTCGGTGACGCCGAACCCCCACTCGCCGTCGTGATAGAAGCGGTACTCGGCGGACGATGCGCCCCACCAGCAGCGCGGGTGTCCGTCCTCGGCGACGACGACTTCCATCATCGGGACGGTAGCGATGAACAATGCCTCAACTCGGAGGTTCGGGCTTCGGGTTGTCGCGCTGCTGGTCGTAACTTGTGGGCAATGGCGATGGAAACCACAACCGACCAGGCGCCCCCGACGGTGCCGACGCCGGCCGCCCGGATCGGACCTGTTGCGGGGATGGCCGGCGTGGCTGCATCCTTCGGCTTCAGTGAGTTCCTCGCCGGGCTCATCGGTGCCGTGCCTTCGCTCATCGTGGGAGTCGCCACGCTCGTGATCGACACGGTCCCCAAACCCGTCCGTGACTTCGCCATCTCGTTGTTCGGAACGGCCGACAAGCTCGTTCTCGGCGTCGGCATCGTGTCCGTCGGTCTGGCCATCGGCGCCTGGGTGGGATCGAGATCGGACCGGCCGGTCACCACCCTGGTGTTCGCCGGATTCGGCTTGTTCGGGGCGCTTGCCGCGGCTCGTACCCCTGAGGCCGATCTGCTCCCATCGCTGGTCGCCGGTGCCGTAGCGGTCGGTGTGGGCCTCCTGACCCTGCGAGTGCTGGTGTCTGTCGGCCATCGATCCGCGGCTGCTCGTGTCGACGACGGCAGGCGAGCCTTTCTGATCGGCGCGGGCTCGACGTTCTTGGTCTCGCTGTTCGTGGGGCTCATCGGGAGGAACCTGTCGGAGTCCACGACGGAGACCGTTGCGGCTCGGGACGAGATCGGACTCCCCGAACCCGTCTCGCCGGCATCGCCCCCCAGCACGGCGATGTCGCTCGACGTGGACGGCATCTCCCCGCTCGTGACCCCGACGAGCGACTTCTACCGGATCGACACGGCCTTCGTTCCGCCCCGTGTCGACGCTGCCACCTGGTCGATGCGGATCGCCGGAATGGTCGATCGTGAGGTCGAGCTCGGCTACGACGATCTCCTCGGCCTGGACATGGTCGAGCGGTACATCACGATCGCCTGCGTCTCGAACGAGGTCGGTGGCGGCCTCGTGGGCAATGCCAAGTGGCTGGGAGTGCCACTGCGAGACGTGCTGGACCTCGCCGGCGTGCAGCCGGAGGCAGAGCAACTCGTCGGGCGGTCGGTGGACAGGTTCACTGTCGGATTCCCGGTCGAGGCGGCCTTCGACGGCCGCGATGCGCTCGTTGCCGTCGCCATGAACGACGAGGCGCTGCCGATCGAGCACGGATTCCCTGCCCGGCTCGTCGTCGCCGGTCTGTACGGCTACGTGTCGTCGACCAAGTGGCTCGAAGAGCTCCACCTCACAGGGTGGGACGCGTTCGATGCGTACTGGATTCCTCGAGGCTGGGCCAAAGAGGCGCCGATCAAGACCCAGACCAGGATCGACACGCCTCGACCGGGCCGGATCTCCGAAGGCCCGCGGGCGATCGCCGGCGTGGCGTGGGCGCCGAACCGGGGGATCGAGCGCGTCGAGGTGAGGATCGACGGGGGGCCCTGGGTGGAGGCGGAGCTGGCGGCATCGCTCGACGATGACTCCTGGCGTCAGTGGTCGTTTGCATGGACCCCGACACCCGGACGTCACAAGATCGAAGCCCGTGCCACCGACGGCACCGGGGAGGTCCAGACCGAGGTCGAGCGCCCGCCCGCCCCCGACGGCGCCAGCGGGTATCACACCATCTCGGTCACCGTCTGATCCGGGGCGGCACACGCAACGGAGTCGCAGGTGGGTGTGCGCAGTGCGGCATGCGCCGTGCGCTCTGCCGATCTCCAATCTCACAGCTCATGCCGCATACCGCATAGCGCATTGCGCTCAGAGGGCGTCGATCGCGGTGATCGCCCAGGTTCGGTCTACCTCGGGGTCCGTGATCGCCAGATTGAGCCGCCACCCCTCGTCGACCCCGTCGGACCACCAGTGGAAGACCAGCTCCGACAGGGCGTCTGCGAAGTCGTCGGGGTCGGGTGGGAACTCCAGGTCGGCGATCGCCGCGAGTGCCCACCACGTCTCGAAACGCCCGGCGGCTGCGCCTCGTCGGCGGCCGTGCGCCGCTCCGGAAGCCGCAGCCCAGCAGATCCATGCCAGTGCATCGGCGAGGTCGATCTGCACGACGGATGGGCCGGGAACGCCAATGGCGCCGAGCGCCTCGCCGACCCCTCCGTCCACGACCACGACATCGGCGCGACCGCTCGACTGTTCGATCCACGGCTTCACGATGCCGGTCAACGCCTCGATGCCCGGCTCGGAGTCGAGCCGGGAGGCGTCGATGGGCGCGAGTGGTCGCATTCCGGAGACCGATGGCGACGGGAACTCGGCGCGATCGGACTTGTACTCGGCGACCGGATACCGGGGCTCCCAGTCGGCGAGCACGACGGGGATCTCGAGAATCATGGGGTCGATGCTCAGCGGTTCGATCACCTCGCCTCGGATGGCGCGCTCGTGGGCGACGAACACCCGCTCGGGACCGGCAGGAAGGTGTGAATCGAGCTCGACCCAGGTGTGGCGCTGCGCAACGACCTCGGTCAGGGGCCCGAGCGTCCACCGAGCAGGGCCCTCGGCGACCGCGTGGGCGGCGAGCTCCGCAGGCCCTTCCAGCGCCAGCCGATACCTGACGTGTTCGTCCACCGCCCAGAGCTGCTTTCCCCGTTCGACCGCGGCCTGACAGTGGAGCCGGAGCGTGAGGAGGTCATCCCACGACCGGGAGCCACAGAATCCGTCGATGGACCGCACGAGCGTGTCGGTGTCGGCGAGGTCGACCGCATCGAGCACAGCCTTGGGGAGGCTCATCCGGGGTTCGGGCCGGTTGCGACCGGCCTACCGGGATCGGCCGACCAGTCGCTCCACGAGCCTTCGTAGAGCACTCCACCCTCGACACCGGCGAGCTCCATGGCCAGCAGGTTGTGGCATGCCGTCACACCGCTCCCGCAGTAGACGACAGCCCCATCCATGCCTTGGAAGCGGCGGGCGACCGCATCCGGGTCGATTCGCTGGCTGTCGTCACGGAGGTTCTCGACGAACGGCAGATTGATCGCCCCGGGGATGTGCCCGGCCACGGGATCGATCGGCTCGTGCTCGCCCCGATACCGGTCTGCGGCACGAGCGTCGATCACCGGTCCGTGCCAGCTGGCCACCGACGGGGCGTCCACCACGCCCGTCCAGTCCGTGGCCGAGGGGAAGTGGCCCCGTTTGACGGCCGGGATCGCGGTTGTCGTGGGGTGGCCGCCGGCCCGCCACGCCACGAGTCCGCCGTCGAGGAGTTGGGTGCGAGTGTGTCCGACAGAGCGGAGCATCCACCACATACGGGCCGCGGTCGCGCCGGCCGAGGCGTCGTAGACCACGACGTGATGGTCCTTGTCCAGCCCGAGCCGGCGGAGCGTTTCGGTGAAGGCGCGGGGTGTCGGCAACGGATGTCTGCCCGGACCCTCGCTTCCGCAGAGGTCGGTCTCGAGGTCGACGAAGACCGCCCCGGGGATGTGTGCGTCGCCGTACTCGGTACGGCCTGCCGCGCTATCGGCCAGATACCAGCGCACGTCGAAGATCCGCAGCTCTCTGCGGGCGAGGATGGCGGACAGCTCGTCCGGCGTGATCAGTGGGCTCACCGGTCGGAACCTACTCACCGAGCCATCGGCTGACGAGGCTGAAGAGCACCGACCCGACGACGCTGAGCACGATCATCGAGGTGATCGGGGCGAAGATCATCGTCCGCTCGTTCTCGATCCTGATGTCACCGGGGAGGTTCCCGAACCACGACAGCAGCCCGAATTTGGAGAGGATCCCGAGCACGACGAGACCGGTTCCGACGATGATCAGCGTGTTCCCCACCGGCGATCAGGCTCTCTCGCCTGAATCGTCGCCGCGTGTCGTTCGCAGTTCGTCGCCCAGTTGGGTCAGGGTCTTGCCGATGGCCGAGAAGAACGTCGACGTGGCGTCCTTGAGTTGCTCGCGGACCTCGGGATCACGCATGGACTCGCCGATGGAGTCGACGAGGGACTGCGCCGCCGTGCCGATCGTGACGAACGCCTCGCGTACGTCCTCCTCGGCCGGGCCGTCGTCGCCGACGATCTCCTGATACCGGTTTCTGAGCTTGCTGCCCAGTGCGGTGAAATGCTCGGAGGCCTGGCGCCAAGCCTCGTCCGACGCTCCTCCGGCGAAGTCGTCGTCCCTAGGATCGTTGTCGTGCGTATCCACTTGCTCGATGGTACCTATGAACTCTTCCGCGCCTACTACGGCGTACCGCCACGGACGTCGCCCCACGGGCGAGAGGTCGGGGCGATCCGCGGGCTGATCGAGACGACGTTGGCCCTGCTGCGCCAACCCGACGTGACGCACGTGGCGGTAGCGACCGATACCGTGATCACATCGTTTCGGAACGACATGTTCGACGGCTACAAGACCGGAGAGGGGATCGAGGCGGAGCTCGTCGGGCAGTTCCATCTGGCCGATCGGATCTTTGCGGCGATGGGCGTCGTCCTCTGGGACATGATCGACTTCGAGGCGGACGACGCGCTGGCGACGGCGGCGGCGCGCTGGGCGGAGGACGTCGAGCAGGTGGTGATCCTCTCCCCGGACAAGGACATGGCTCAATGCGTGATCGGGCAGCGGGTGGTCACCTACGACCGGCGCAATCAGAAGATGTACGGCTTCGACGAGGTCGTCGAGAAGTTCGGAGTGGAGCCTGCATCGATCCCCGATTACCTCGCGCTGGTCGGCGACACCGCCGACGGCGTGCCCGGGCTTCCCGGGTGGGGAGCGAAATCGTCTTCGACGCTGCTCGCTCGATATCGGCATCT
>Ga0224512_10004766_pt1 | contig 11344 bp, 9 predicted proteins | sample SF_May12_sed_USG_4_FD_169103 | JGI IMG/M metagenome (GOLD analysis project Ga0224512, IMG submission 169103) | Sediment microbial communities from San Francisco Bay, California, United States - SF_May12_sed_USGS_13 | ecosystem: Environmental > Aquatic > Marine > Sediment | place: USA: California... | reverse complement strand
GGTACTCGGGCGTTTTCCAGGGTCAGCGTCGTCGTGGACGAGCCCTTGATCCCGAGCTTCTTTTCTTCCGGCCCGACTTGCAATCCCTCGGTCCCGCGCTCGACGATGAAAGCGCTCAGCTTGCCGTCGAGCTTGGCAAAGACCGTGTAGACGTCGGCCCAGCCACCATTCGTGACCCAGATCTTCGAGCCGTTGAGAAGGTACGACTCGCCGTCCTCGGAGAGGACAGCGGTGGCTTTGAGGCTCAGCGCATCCGAGCCGGCATCGGCCTCGGTCAGCGAGTACGCGCCCAGGTGCTCAGCGCTCCCAAGCTTGGGCAGGTACTTCTCCTTTTGCTCCTCACTGCCGAAAAACACGATCGGCAGAGTGCCGATGCCGACGTGCGCCGAGAATGTGACAATCCAGGAGGCCGAGCCGGACAGGGTCAACGACTCGACGACCATCGCCGACGTCGTCTTGTCGAGCTCCAGTCCGCCGTACCGCTCCGGGATGTCCACCGCCGTCAGGCCGAGCTCAGCCACTTCCCGCAGGAGCTGACGCGACAACTCCTGGTTGTGCACCTCCAGCTCGTCGCAGTGGGGCTGCATCCTCTCGATGGCAAACTCGCGAACCATCTTCTGGATCTCCCTCTGCTCCTCGGAGAAATCCTCGCGAGTGAACACGCGCTGCACAACCGGGGTAACGAGGAAGCCTCCTCCCTTGGCGGCAGCATCATCCAGCTCTTTCTTGCCGCGGTGTGACTTCCGCGCCTCCACTTCGTCCGCATCTGAGACCTTTTGCTTCGGCTCTGTGACGACCATAAGAGTCCTCCCGGGTGTCATTTCGCGGGTAATACAGCGGCTCAGAGACAGATTGCCGCCTTGCGGCAAGATCATACCACGATTGCTGCCGCAATGCGGCGAATTCGTTCAATCGAGATTTCTCCAATACGTCGCTGAACCGACTCCGGTTGCCGCGCTCGCCCGTACCTCCCCCTTCCCGTAGAATTCGCACTCGAATTGAAAGGCGTCGCGAGCGCTTTCTCCGACTTCCGATCGCTCGAGGACATGGATGCACTCCGCGGTATCCGGTGCGAGAGTTTCGAGTCCGGCCTGAGGGAAGATCAATGCAACGTCAACGAGGACAGTGGAAGTCGTCGGTGGGATTCGTCCTGGCGGCTGCAGGGTCGGCGATCGGTCTCGGTAATATCTGGCGCTTTCCCTACGTCACAGGCACCAATGGCGGCGGCGCGTTCGTTGTCATCTACCTGATCTGTATCCTGCTCATCTGTTTGCCCTATGTGTTCGCCGAGCTGGTGCTTGGCCGGCGCACCTCGAGAAACCCCGTAGGAGCCATTCGCACTCTGCGACCAGGCAGCCGGTGGATAGCCGTCGGAGGCCTGGCAGTCCTGACGGCTCTTTTCATTCTCAGCTACTACGCCGTCATCGCCGGCTGGGCGTTCGGCTACATCTTCAAGAGCCTCCTCGCGCCCGCCATGCCGCACGGCGCCTTTACCGCCTCACCAATCGTCGCCGTGCCGCTGTTCGCGATCTTCCTCGTCCTGACCGTCCTGGTCGTGATCGGCGGCATCGAACACGGGATCGAGCGCTGGTCGAAAATCCTTATGCCGGTTCTTCTCGTGCTGATGCTGGCGGTGATCGTTCGCGGCCTGACATTGGACGGCGCGATGAAGGGCGTCGCGTTCTTTCTCAAGCCGGATTTTTCGAAGGTGACGGCGTCTGTCGTCGTGGCGGCGCTCGGCCAGGCCTTCTATTCGCTGAGCCTCGGCATGGGAGCAATGATCACCTACGGCTCGTATCTCCCCAAGTCAGCCAACCTCCGCATTTCCGGCGCTTATGTCGCCCTCTTCGACACCATGATCGCCTTGCTGGCAGGCTTCATGATCTTCCCGGCGCTCTTTGCGCTGGGAAAAGATCCAGCTTCGGGTCCTACTCTCATTTTCGAAGTGCTGCCCGAGATCTTCAAGGCCATGCCCCTGGGAGGGCTCGTCGCCGTCTTCTTCTTCATCTTGCTGTCGATCGCCGCGCTCACGTCGACCGTCTCCCTGCTCGAAGTGCCGGTCTCCTACTTCGTCGACGAACGGCGTTGGACGCGCAGCAGATCGGTGTGGACAGTCGGCGTCATTGCCTTTCTCATCGGGCTTCCCTCGGCCCTCTCTCAGGGGGCCGTGCCGTCGCTGAGCTCGATGAGCCTGCAGGGCAACACATCGTTTCTCTACATCATGGATTTCGTCTGGGGGAATCTCTCGCTCGCCATCGGCGCCATGCTGCTCAGCATCTTTGTCGGCTGGATCTGGGGCGTCCAGCGCGCCGGCGACGCATTGCAGCGCGGCAGCTCGACGAGTGAACGATTCGTCCGCGTCTGGGGCTTCTTCCTGCGCTGGGTCTGCCCCGCCTTCATCTTCCTCGTACTGCTCAGCCTCTTCCCGGCGGGGGGTCGGCTCCTGACCCTTCTGGGACTGAGCTGACCGCAGCGAGGTCAGGCGTCCGAGTGGAAACCGGGCGCGCCGGACGCGCTCTTCTCAACCCAGTCTTCAAGAGGCCGTCTCAGCAGGTGATATTTGGCCCGCAAGAGCCCGATCTGGCGCGCGTAGTCGTCGAGATGCTGCGGCCCGAGGAGCCGTTCAAGCTCACGCCGACGCGCCTTTCGCTCGCGAATCTCGAGGGTCATCAGAGCGCGCAAGAACTCGTAGACGAGTCGCGGCTGGGTCGAAACGCGCGGCACGACTCCGAGGTCACGCAGCGCTTGCACGACGTCCTGACGATAGCGAACCGGAGGCGTGAAGTGGGACAGCTCGTGCATCGCACGGAGTCGATGATCGCCGCGTGCCCAGCCGCAGGCAGCGGCGCAGAACGTGAGCGGTGCCCTAGTGCACCGCCCGCTCGTGAGGCGGCGGCTCTTCGTCCTCCAGGAGGTGAGAGACGACGAAGAAATAGGACGCCACTCGCTGCTCGGGCATCTCACTGATCAACTCGAACATATGCTCGCCGGCGGGCTCCTCGCCGATCCACTCCACGTACGAGACTCGCTCCGCGTCGATGCCCAGCTCTCCCAGAAGCCTCTTGCCCCGGATCACCTGCACGTACAGGACAGGCCCGTCGGCCGCGAAGTGCCAGTGCAGATCGTCATCGTCGTAGAGCACTGCATCCGGCGAACCCGCTCTCAGGATGCAGTTCGGATGCCGCATGAGCCACTGCCAGAATGTCTCGAACGAGTATGTCGTCACGCCTCGACTCCCACGGCCACGGTGAGCACGCCGTCATCTAGGACGCTACCACGTCGGTGACAACGGTCTCACTCGCTTCCCATCCTCCGCGCAGCCGCTGGCGGCGCTTCACCCAGTAGCCGCTCGTACATCCCGAGGTACGTCTCCGCCTGCCGCGCCCAGGAAAAATCTCGCGCCATGCCGTTCGCAACAAGGCGTTTCCACTGATCGGGCTCGCGGTAGGTCGCCAGGGCGGCCTCGAGGACACTCCGAACGCCCTCGGCGCCGAAGGGCTCGAAGACGAAACCCGTTCCTTCACCGGTATCCGGCTCGAAAGGCTCGACGGTATCCGCCAGACCGCCGACACGATGCACCATCGGCGGCGTACCGTATCGCAGGCTGTACATCTGGTTGAGACCACACGGCTCGAAACGCGACGGCATCAGAAACATGTCGCTTCCGGCCTCGATGCGATGCGCCAGTCCTTCATCGAAGGTGGCGCAAAATGCGACCTGGCTCGGAAAGCTTCTCACCAACCCCTCGAAGACCGCTTCCAGCTCCTCGTCACCCGTGCCAAGCACGGCAAGTCGCATGTCTCCCCTGTCGAGCACAGCGGAAAGAACCGCAGCGGCAACGTCCATGCCCTTTTGCCATGCCAGTCTCGACACGATCCCCACTACCGGTCCGTCAGGATTCGGCTCCAGACCGAGCTCATCGATCAGCGCCCGGCGACAGACGCTCTTGCCCCTCATATCAGTCGCCGAGTAGGTCGCCGGAATCAACGAGTCGTGCTCCGGGTCCCAGGTCTCGTAATCGACACCGTTGAGGATTCCCTCCAACCGATCTTCACGCTCCGTCAACAGCGCCTCGAGACCCATCCCGCACTCGGGCGTCAGGATCTCCCGAGCGTAGGTCGGGCTGACCGTCGTGATCATGTCGGCATGGCGAATGCCGGTGGCGAGGAAGTTCACCTGGGCGTCGTCTCCTGCGCCATGGACCAGCCCCGACTCCCTCGGCAGGCCCAGATCCTCGGCGAGCAAGGCCGGGAATGCGCCTTGGTAGGAGAGATTGTGGATCGTCAGCACGGTCCGAGAGCCGGCAAGCAGCGCGTCCCACGCATAGAGCGTCTCGAGATAGAGCGGCAACAGACCGGCGTGCCAGTCGTGGCAGTGAAAGACCCGCGGCGCCCATCCCAGGCGCTGGCAGCTTTCGAGGGCGGCTCGTGCAAGCAGCGCGAACCGCAAGTGCTCGTCGCCCGCTGAGTCGTAAATGGCTGTGCGTCCGTATGCAGCAGGACAATCGATGAGATAGACGAGCGCTCCGCCGTCCGTCGGCGCCAAGGAACACACTGAGAACGAGTATTCGGTACCGCCGAGCGGCACGACAACTTCCTGGAGGCCGCGCTCCGGCCGCAGATCCCGCGCGCGAGTGTCAAGCGAGCCGTAGAGCGGCAGAAACACGCGCACATCGTCTCCCCGGCGAGCCAACTCCTTGGACAGAGCCGCGACGGCATCGCCCAGACCACCGGTATGGGCCAAACCGGCGAACTCGGACGCGATGTGAGCGATCGTCAGCGACATGGAACGGCTCTCGACAGGAAGCTCCGTGCCGGCACTCCAGGCGACACGTCTGTCGAGATCCCTCGTCTCCGATTGTAGGCGCGAGCGCACCTCCGCGCCACCGGCAGCCTCAGTCCGACCGGTCGCGCGGTGACCACTCCTCGGCTACGCTGGAAATGTAGGCGACGAGGTCCCAGATCTCGGCTTCGCTCAGCGCCTTGAAACCGGGCATTGCCGTACCCTTTACGCCTTCGCGGATGACCTGGTAGAGATCCCGAGGACCTACTCGCTGTCGCCAGAACGGGTCGGTGAAGTCGGCCGGGCGCGAGGAGAGATTGCGCCTCCTGCCGACGCCGTCGGCCTTTTCACCATGGCAGAGCGCACAGTGTGCGAGAAAGAGCTCCCGGCCGCTGCGACGCGCCTCGGCCGAGCTCAGGCGGCTTTCGGGCACCTCGAGCTGGCGATACTCGGGCGGCAGGCCACCGTCGCTACATGCCAGAAACACCAGCGGCAGCGCGATAAAAGCCGGTCGCTGGAAGATCATGAGCATCTCGCGGCTCCAGACTGTGGCCCAGTCGGCGAGCTTCCTGGGCAATGCCCTCCACCAGCTTCGGCAGGTTGCGACGCACTGGTGGGGACGACTCGAGGGTCAACTCGAGGGATTGCGGCACCAGTCCGAGCAGCACTAGCGTTGGTGGATAGGCGTCGACCAGCCGCAGCCCTTCGAGCAGGTCCGCCACCCCGATCTGGTGGACCGAGAGCCGGTTGCGGACCGCCGGCGCGACGGCCTCGCCTTCGATCCGTACCAACGATCCCGGAGGCCGATCGACCTGCACCGCATCCACCAGAATGGCGTCCTCGGAGCGCTCGAACACCGACATGAGCGCCAACCCCAGGGTCCCGCCGTCGAGCGCGCGGACGGTGGCCGGTAGCCGGTAGCGGCGCTCCAGCTCCATCACCGCGGCCACGCCCAGACCATCGTCGCCGCACAGCACGTTGCCGAGGCCAAGGATCAGCAAGCGATCGGCACCAGGTTCCGCCAAGTGTTCAGGCCTCTGGATGGGCCAGGCGGTAGCCCGGCTGGACGATGTCCTCTCGCGGCACGAACTTGTGCCCGGAGAATATCGACTCGACGGTCCCGGTCGCCTCGACCTGCGACATCAGGATCGCGCTGTAGACATGGTGGACGATGAACATCCACAGCAGCCACATGGTGATGTGGTGAATCCAGTGCGCGGTCGCCAGACCGCCGACTACCGGCACCAGAAAACCAAAGGCTCGGAAGGGTGAATCGACGTGGGCGCTGGCGGCGTACATCCCCAGCCCGGTGGCGATCTGCACCAGAAAAGCGATGAAGACGAAGAAGTAGGTGAGACCGGCGAGCGGGTTGTGGCCGACGAATCCGGGCGGCATCCGCAGTCCGAACAAGTAGTAGCGAAGCGTCTTCCCCATCGCCCACCATCTTCTGCGATCGACCGGGATGAAGCGATGCCACCTCGAGTACCAGTTGCCCATGAACATCCAGAGGATACGCGACAGCACCGACAAGGTGAAGGCGATCGCTGCATAAAAGTGAATCAGCTTCGCCGTGCCCATGAGGAAATGCTCGCTCGCCTGCCCCGAAGCGATGAGGAAGGGATACCCCATGTAGAGCCCTGTGAGCGACAGGATCCACAGCGACAGCGCCGTCATCCAGTGGGTGATGCGCACCGGCCACTGCCAGACATAGACGTTGTCCAGGTCGACTTCCTGAACGTGCTTCTTCCAGATCCTCCTCATAGGACCCTCACTTTCACCACCTCTCGACCGGTTGGATCGAGCACGTGGACGCCGCAGGCCATGCACGGATCGAAGGAGTGGATGGTGCGCAGAATCTCCAGCGGCTGCTCGGGGTCGGCGACCGGATTCCCGACCAAGGCCTGCTCGTACGGTCCGGGCTGTCCCATCGCGTCGCGCGGCCCGGCGTTCCAGGTGCTGGGTACGACACACTGGTAGTTGGCGATCTCTCCGTTGACGATGTGTACCCAGTGGCCCAGCGCGCCCCGCGGTGCCTCGTGGAAACCGGCGCCCGTGCAGTCTTTGGGCCATGTCTTGGGATCCCACTTCGAGTTGTCGTGAATGCGCAGCTCGCCACGACCCATGTTGTCTGCCAGCTCGTCGAGCCAGCCTTCGAGCTTTTCGGCCAGAACCAGCGTCTCGATGCCGCGAGCGGCAACGCGACCGAGGGTCGAGAACAGAACCTCCGGTCCGACTTCCAGCTTGCCAAGGGCATAGCCGACGAGCTCTTGAACACGCTGGTGACCCGAGGCATAGGCGACGAGCATCCGCGACAGCGGCCCCACCTCCATCGGCAGGCCGTCGTAGCGCGGCGACTTCAGCCAGCTGTACTTGCCATCGGTGTTGAGACGCTCGTACGGCGGCTGGGGACCCGTGTAGTTGGGATTTGTCTCTCCAAGCGAGGGATGCAGGCCCTGACCGTCGCCGGCGTCGTACTCGAACCACGAATGAGTGACGTACTCGGTGATCTTGGCCTCATCCAGCGCTTCGACAGTGGAAAGGTCACGATCGCGAATAACACCCGAGGGTAGATACAGCGGCGCATTGTGGCCGTCGGCATCCGGGTACTCGCCGTAGACCAGGTAGTTGCCGACTCCGGCACCATAGGCCGCCCAATCCTTGTAGAAAGATGCGACCGCCAGCAAATCCGGGATATAGACCTTCTCGACGAACGCTTTGGCCTCACGGATGAGCTTGCGCATCGTGGCCAGCGAGGTGATGTTGATCGATGCCTGCTGGTCGGGATCCACCGGGGTCGCCATACCACCGACCAGAAAGCTCTGCAGATGCGGGTTCTTGCCGCCCAGGACGGCGTGGATCTTGATGAACTCGCGCTGCCAATCCAAGGCTTCGAGGTAATGTGCCACTGCCAGCAGGTTGGCCTCTGCCGGCAACCGATATGCCGAGTGACCCCAGTAGGCGTTGCCGAAGGGACCCAGCTGCCCCTGCTCGACGAAGCGCTGCAGTCGATCCTTCACGCCGGCAAAATAGGTCGTGCTCGAAAGCGGCCAGTCGGAGATGGACTGAGCCAGTTGCGAGGTCGCAGCGGGGTCGGCAGACAAGGCCGAGACGATGTCGACCCAGTCGAGCGCGTGCAGATGGTAGAAGTGGACGACGTGGTCCTGCACCATCTGCGACGCCATGATGAGGTTGCGCAAGAGCCGCGCATTCGGCGGTGGCTCGGCACCGATCGCGTTCTCCACCGCGCGGATCGAGGTGATCGCATGAACCGTCGTGCAGACACCACAAATGCGCTGCGTGAACGCCCAGGCGTCGCGTGGATCGCGACCCTTGAGAATCGTCTCGACGCCGCGGAACATGGTCGATGACGACCACGCATTCTGCACCGCACCGCCGTCCACCTCGGCCTCGACTCGCAGGTGACCCTCGATGCGCGTGACGGGATCGACAACGATATGGGTCATGACAGCTCTCCTTCTTCCTGCTTATCCGTCTTCCGGGGTGGCTTGGATTCCACTGCCGGCGCCTTGTCGCCGGCGGCGGCCATCCGCTTGCCGAGCTGGACAAATCCGTGAGCCGCGAACGCCGCCGCGACACCGGCGGTAGCCCACATTCCGACCCGATCGACGTTGGAGTGCACTCCGAAGCCGGGGAAACCTGCCAGGTGCGTGTAAAAGGGCGTCATCTTGTCCCAGAACTCCGGCTCGGCGCAGCCGATGCACGGATGTCCACAGCCTATGGGCCAGCTGGTGCCCTCGTTCCAGCCGACGCTGGGGCAGTTCTGGTAGGTCACCGGCCCCTTGCACCCCATCTTGTACAGGCAGTAGCCGGTACGGTGCCCCTCGTCTCCCCACTTCTCGACATACTGCCCGGCGTCGTAGTGCGCCCGGCGCTCGCAGTTGTCGTGGATCGACTTGCCATAGGCAAAAAGCGGTCGCCGGTAGCGGTCGACCGGCGGCAGTCGATTGAAGGTCAGGAAGTAGACCACCGTGCCGACCAGGTTCTCGACGTTGGCCGGGCATGCCGGTAGATTGATCAGGTTCTTCAATCCGGGAACGGCGTCGGCGACGCTGAGAGCTCCCGTCGGGTTGGGAGAGGCCGCCGGCAGCCCGCCAAAGGCCGCGCAGGTACCGATGGCAACCGTCGCCAGTGCCCCGCCGCACACTTCCTTGGCGATGTCGATGGCTGCGCGTCCACCGATCGTGCAGTAGGCACCGTTCGCTCCGGTCGGAATCGAGCCCTCGACGACAGCGATGTAGCCGCCGGGTTTGTCCGCCACCACCTGCGCCAGCGCCGCCTCGGCCTGATGCCCCGCCGCCGCCATGATGGTCTCGTGATAATCCACCGACAGCGTGTCGAGCACGATGTCGGCAACCGCAGGGCGACCGGCGCGGAGAAAGGACTCCGTGTTGCCGGCGCAGTCCTGAAACTCCAACCAGACCAAGGTCGGCTTTTCCTTGTTTTCGATCGCCTCGGCGATCTTCGCGCCTGCCGTTCGCGGCAGGGCCAGCGCGGTGCTCATCACGCCGCAGAATCCGAGGAAGTCACGGCGCGATACGCCGCGTCTCTCCAGCTCACGCATGAACCACGAACTCGCTTCGTCCATAGTCGGCCCCCCAACAGAAAACTTTGGAAAACCATGTCAGACGCGCGAGTGCTTGACACCACGCAGCGGAGTGGCCGAGGGGGCGCCAATGGGTGGGGCGCTTCCCACCCGTTGGGGTAGGAGATCGTGCTAGCAGGGGATTTCGGTCATGTGGTGAGAAAACGCCGAGAAGCGTGCGCGCTTCTCGAGTCTGCTCGAAGCTGGAACGGATCCAGGGTGGCTCGTTCGCGCTTAGCGGCGAGCCGACTCGCAGCCAGCCCTACGGCAGCGAATCGATCGGCTCAAGCTTTTGCCGCGACCGACGCAAAGCGCGGAGCATACGCACTCTCCACGTAGTCGATCAACATGCGGCTCGCCGAGAAGCCGGCACCGACGGTGACGATCGACTCGAGCATCATCGCCGCCCAACGCTGCGGCACGCCGGACTCGTCGCGATCGTAAAAGGCGGGGATGATCTCCTCTTCCAGCAGGTGATAGAGAGACAGGGCGTCCTGCTCATCCTGCCGCCAATCCTCCCCCTGCTCGACGTCGGCGCCGATCGCCCAGCCAAGCTCCGGGCGATAGGCCTCCGGCCACCACCCGTCGAGAATGCTGCAGTTGAGCACGCCGTTCATCGCCGCCTTCTGTCCGCTCGTACCGCTCGCCTCCATCAGCCGGCGCGGCGTGTTGAGCCACAGATCGGCTCCGCGCACGAGCTTCTGCCCGGCCCGCATGTCGTAGTTTTCGAGGAAAACGATGCGCCCCTTGAGATCGGGCTCCTGGCTGAGCTGGAAGAGATGTCGCACCAGATCCTGACCTGGCCGGTCGGCGGGATGCGCCTTGCCGGCGATGACGATCTGCACCGGCTGCTCGCGATGGGTCAACAGATTCCGCAGGCGATGCAGGTCGGTAAACAGCAGGCCGGCGCGCTTGTAGGTGGCGAAGCGGCGGGCGAAGCCGATGGTCAGTGGCACGGTGCCGATCATCGAGTCGACAGCCCGCAGCTCCGCAGGCGGGCGGCCGTGTCGGCCCAACTGCTCGCGCACTCGCGAGCGGACGAATCGAACCAGGCCCTCTTTTTGACCCGCATGCGCACGCCACACGTCGCGCGGCTCGAGCTCACGAAGCCGCTCCCACCCCGCCGGCTCCTGCAGATGCTCCCACCAACGGGTCCCGAGATGGCTGGAGAACAGCTCCTTGAGATCCTGTCCCAGCCAGGTCGGGACGTGCACTCCATTGCTGATCGCTTCGACGGCAGGCTCGTCGTGCGGCTTGTGCGGGAACAGATGCCGCCACATGCGGTCTGCCACTTCGGCATTGAGCACGCTCACGCCGTTGGCAAAGCTCGAAGTCCGCAGCGCGAAGGCGCTCAAGTTCAGCGGCTGGTCGGGCTCACCGTGGTCGGCTGCTCCGAGCTGAAGAATCCACTCCAGATCGGTGTCGAGGCGGGCCGCCCACGATTCGAGATAGCGGCCGGCGAGGTGCCGATCGAACTGCTCGTTGCCCGCCGGTACCGGCGTATGGGTCGTGAAGACGGTCGTCCGGCGCACGCGCTCCATCGCCCCGGCCAGACTGTCACCCTCTTTCCCCACGAGCTCGCGCAGGCGCTCGAGTTGGAGCAGCGAGCTGTGGCCCTCGTTGATGTGCCACACCGACGGCTCGATCCCGAGGGCGGCCAGGGCCTTCACTCCACCAATACCCAGGACCAGCTCCTGCAGCATCCTCGTCTCGCGGTTGCGCACGTAGAGGACGTTGGTGATCGCGCGGTCGGCGGCGTGGTTGTCAGGAATGTCGGTGTCGAGGAGCAGCAGCGGCACCCGCCCGACTTGCGCCAGCCATACCTTGGCCATGACCTCGCCGTCACCCACCGGAATCTTGACGATGACCGATCGGCCTTTGCCGTCGAGAGCGGGCCGCAACGGCCGGCGATTGAAGTCGTACTCCGGATAGTGGTGCTGCTGAAAGCCGTCTGCGTCG
>Ga0224512_10004765_pt1 | contig 11344 bp, 7 predicted proteins | sample SF_May12_sed_USG_4_FD_169103 | JGI IMG/M metagenome (GOLD analysis project Ga0224512, IMG submission 169103) | Sediment microbial communities from San Francisco Bay, California, United States - SF_May12_sed_USGS_13 | ecosystem: Environmental > Aquatic > Marine > Sediment | place: USA: California... | reverse complement strand
CCCCAGACACCCGAGGGCGACCCGGCCGAACGAGATCCGTTACCGCCCGAGGGCGGCGAGTCACCGCAGGGTTCAAGCACGCCCCAAGAGGCGGAGAAAGAGCCCAAAGGCAAGAAAAAGAAGAAGAAAGCCAAGGAGCGCCGCAAGCCAACCGACAAGGAGATCTTCTCCCGGCTCATGGAGAAGAACGAGATCATTCTGCAGCTGAACCAGAAGAACGCCACGCTGGAGGCCCGGTGTAAGGCATTGGAGGACAAACGGGTTCGGGTCCTTGCCGAGTTCGAAAATTATCGAAAACGAACCCGTAAGGAATGGGAATTGCTTAAAGAACAAACGAAAGCCGAAGTGATTCTCGAGATCCTGAGTGTTGTGGACGATTTCGAACGGGCGTTGTCGGCGACTGCGGATACAGGCGATGAATTCGCTCAGGGCATCAGGTTGATATACAACAACATGTTGTCAACCTTGGAGAGATTCGGTGTGAGGAAGATGATCGCCGTTGGACAGCCGTTCGATCCCAATTATCACATGGCCGTCGCACATATCGACAGCGAAGAAGCCGAATCAAACCACGTTGTCGAAGTCACCCAGGACGGATATTTGATGGACGGCACGGTGATCAGACCGGCCAACGTCGTGATTGCAAAATAACATAAGTCATTGAATTTTGCATGTGGTGGACGTTTTCGTTAAGGAGAGCAGGATGACCAAAGTTATCGGCATTGATTTGGGAACCACCAATTCCTGCGTAAGCATCATCGAAGGCGGTGAGCCCGTCGTCATTCCCAACGCGGAAGGCAGCCGGACCACACCGTCTGTGGTCGCTTTCTCCAAGAGTGGCGAACGCCTCGTGGGGCATATTGCCAAGCGCCAGGCGATCACCAACCCGGAGCAGACCGTTTATTCGGTCAAACGCTTCATGGGGTGCAAATACGTCGAACGAGAAGATGAAACGAAATACATGCCCTATGACATCGTAAAGGGCAAGAATAATGAAGTGCTCCTTAAGATAAAAGACCAACAGTTTCGTCCCGAAGAGATCTCGGCGATGCTTCTGCAGAATCTCAAGCAGGTGGCCGAGGACTACACGGGCGAGGAGATCAACCAAGTCGTCATCACCGTACCCGCGTATTTCAACGACGCACAGCGACAGTCGACAAAGGATGCCGGCAAGATAGCGGGTCTCGAAGTGCTGCGAATTATAAACGAGCCGACAGCCGCCGCTCTCGCCTACGGTCTCGACAAGCACAAGACGGGGATCATCGCGGTATACGACCTCGGCGGTGGCACCTTCGATATCTCGATCCTGGAACTGACCGACGGGGTCTATCAGGTCAAGGCCACCAACGGCGACACGCATCTGGGTGGCGATGACTTTGATCGCAAGATCATGGATTGGATCGTCGAACAGTTTAAGAAAGAAAGCGGCGTTGACATCACCAGTGAAAAGATGGCGATGCAGCGTGTAAAGGACGCGGCGGAAAAAGCCAAGTGCGAACTTTCCGGCGCTTTAGAGACGACGATAAACCTCCCGTTCCTAGCCGCGGACGAGTCCGGACCGAAGCATCTAGAGATCGTCCTCACCCGCGCAACCATGGAGAAACTCGTAGAGGACCTGGTCAAACAGACCATCGATCCGTGTAGGCAAGCTTTGCAGGATGCGAAGCTTACGAAAAACGACATAGAAGCGGTGATTCTCGTCGGAGGGTCCACCCGTATGCCGGCGGTCAGAGAAGCGGTGAAGAGCTTCTTCAAGAAAGAACCGCACAAAGGGGTGAATCCTGATGAAGTCGTCTCGCGCGGAGCCGCGATCCAGGGAGGAGTGCTGACGGGTGAAGTCGAAGAGGTGTTACTCCTTGATGTCACGCCGCTCTCGCTGGGCATTGAGACGCTCGGCGGGGTCATGACCAAGCTCATCGGACGCAACACCACGATTCCGACCAAGAAGGGGCAGATCTTCTCGACGGCTACGGACAACCAGCCCGCGGTGAGCGTCCATGTTCTCCAGGGCGAACGCGAGATGTCCAAGGACAACCGGACACTGGGCCGTTTCGATCTTGTCGGCATTCCACCGGCACCCCGGGGCGTCCCCCAGATCGAGGTAAGCTTTGATATCGATGCCAACGGCATCGTGCATGTGTCTGCCAAGGATCTGGGCACGGGCAAAGAGCAGCAGATCCAGATCAAGCAGTCGAGTGGCCTGTCGGCCGGTGAGATCGAGCGCATGGTGGAAGAGGCTGAGAAGTACGTCGAAGAGGACATGGCAAAGAGGGCCTTCTCGACAACGCTCAACGAGGCCGAAATCTTACTGTACTCCACCGAGCAGACGATCAATGACTTTGCGGACAAGTTTACAAAATCGGATCTCGCAGAGATCCAGGACGCGATGACGGACCTCCGCAAAATCAAGGATGCCGACGTCCGGAACATCGATAAGCTGAAGCAAGCCACGGAGCGGCTGCAGGTCATCATGCATAAGTTTGCCGAGCTGATGTACAGCGCGCCCGACTCATCGGATTCCCTTACTTAGGCGCAAGCTTCCCGCTTTGCATACACCCCCTTTGGTGTTATATTCCTCTGGAATTTGACTTTCAGCGGCAAAGGGGTTCTGGCTAATGGCCAAACGTGATTATTACGACGTGCTGAGTGTGGACCGGGAAGCCACCACAGACCAAATCAAGAAAGCCTATCGCAAGCAGGCTCTGCGTTATCACCCCGATCGCAATCCCGGCGACAAGGAAGCGGAAGAGCAATTCAAGGAGGCGACGGAAGCCTACGAGGTTCTGCGCGACTCCGAGAAGCGGTCGCTTTACGATCAATACGGGCATGCCGGTGTCAGCGGACGGGCCGGTGCCGGCGGTTTCGGTGCCGGGGTCGATTTTGATCTATCCGATGCGCTTCGTGCGTTCATGCGCGATTTTGGTGGCTTTGGCTTTGGCGACCTTTTTGGTGGCGGCACCAGGACGTCGACCAGGACGCGTCAAAGAGCCGGCAACGATTTGCAGGTAAAGGTAAAGCTCACGCTGGCTGAGGTGGCGCGCGGTGTGGACAAACAGATCAAGTTACGTAGCCTGGTACGATGTGCATCCTGCGACGGCTCGGGGGCGCGGTCGGGTTCCGGCTCGCAAGTCTGCGACGTGTGCAAGGGCAGCGGTCAAATCAAACAGGTGCAACGATCGCTGTTCGGTCAGTTTATTAATGTTTCCGAGTGTCACCGCTGCTACGGCGAGGGCCAAATCGTCAAAGACCCTTGCCGCGAGTGCGGTGGGAAGGGCGTGAGCAAGGGGACCGAGACCATATCGGTGCACGTCCCCGCCGGTGTGGCCAGCGGTAACTACATCACGGTCTCCGGGCACGGGGATGCGGGGGAACGGGGGGGGGCGCGTGGCAATCTCTATGTGATCATCGAAGAGCAACCCGACAAGTTGTTCGAGCGTCACGGCAATGACGTTCTCATGGACCTTCCCCTGACCATCACGCAGCTCACCATGGGAACCAAGATCGAGGTTCCCACCATCGACGGCAAGGTGTTGCTGAGAGTGCCGGCGGGGACGCCATCTCACAAAATATTTCGCCTCAAGGGCAAAGGCATACCCCGACTCAACAGCTATGGCAAGGGCGATCAGCTGGTCCGCGTCTATGCGTGGGTTCCCGACAAGCTTACCGACGGCGAGAAGCAGTTGCTCAAAGAACTCGACAAGACGTTCGGCAAGAAATTGCCGCCGCCCGCTTAGTCGCACGCGAGTTGTGCCACCATGCGTCTGGACGACTCCCATCATTACGTGTTTTATTCGGCCGACCTGGTTAATGATTCACCCTACATCGATCTCGCTGCAGAAGAGCACCATCACCTGAGTCGGGTGCTACGAATGCGGCCCGGTGATACCGTCTATGTGTCGAGTGGGCGAGGGGTCATCGTGCGCGGCGTGGTGGATTCGATAAACGATGGGTACTCGCGTTTGCGAGTCGAGGAGACTGTCGAGAACATGAGCCAAGGCGAGCCGGTGATTCTGGCCCTAGCTTGTCTGAAGAAGGACGCCTACGAGTTAGCGGTAAAGCATTGTACCGAGCTTGGGGTCACCCACTTTTTGCCTTTTGCCTGCGCAAGGGCACACATCACAGAGTACTCACAGGCGTTTGTCGACCGTCTAAGACGCATCGCCTTATCGTCTATGAAGCAGTCATTCCGGGCCGTACTGCCGACCATCGATCCGCCGGTTGCTTACGAGGCAATGGTCGCGAAGGCCGCGGCTTGCGCGTCGGTGGTGGTGGCTGATGGGGATGCGGCTCCCCTTACGATACACGGGCGAAACGCACCGCTCATGATGGTTGTCGGTCCCGAGGGAGGTCTTATCGCCGCCGAACTCGACAAGCTGGAGGCCACGGGGGCCGAGGTTGCATCGGTTTCCATCCATCGTCTTCGCTCGGAGACGGCGGCTGCCGCCCTGACCAGTTTGATCGGGCTCTGCACACACAGCCGCCCGTGACCGTGCATCCAACTCGATTGACAGCCTGCGGGCTTTTGATCTACCATCGACCATTCAATACAAAAGACACGCGCGAAGATCAAGACACTGGTTGCTTTGGTGCGCTTGTGCGGACGGCTTCTCATTCCTCACGAGTATAGACAGACATGGACTGGGTTTTGCGAACGGGGAGGCCATGACCATATCGGATAAGCTGGCTGCGGACATGAAGGCCGCCATGAAGTCTGGAGACAAAGCGAAGCTGAGCGTGATTCGCATGCTTCGTGCCGATCTCAAGAATGCCGAGATCGCCGCCGGCGAGCCGCTGACAGAAGAGCAGGAGCAGAAGGTGCTGGCCGCCTACGCCAAGAAGCGTCGTGAAGCCAGGGAGCACTGTGTCCAGTTGGGAAGGCAGGATCTGGCGGACAAGGAAGAGTTCGAAAACTCGGTAACCATGTCGTATCTGCCATCCCAGTTGGGCGAGGCCGAACTGACCACCCTTATAAAGGAGAAAATGGCAGAGACGGGTGCCGAGGGTACCAAGGATTTTGGAGCCGTGATGAAGGCGGTGATGCAGGTGGTCGGGAGCCGGGCCGAGGGTTCAACGGTGTCCGCTCTTGTCAGAAAGATACTCAGCGGGTAGGCGCAAGACCGATGGATAATAGTTCGATCATTAATCTGGCACTTTTTGGCGTGCTCTTTATCGCCACCTTTGTGGGATTTGCGAAAGGATTCCTCGAGCAGGCGATCGAGCTGTTGGGCATTATCGGTGCGTTCATCCTGGCCGTCATCCTGTCGGGTTCGCTCGCGTCGTTCTTGGAAGCCCGTCTGCAGACGTCGTATTCACTCGCCCTCGTCGTGTCCTTTGTTGCGCTGGTGCTGGTGGGGATCCTGCTGTCGCGGTGGATGGCCGTTGCGGTGGGAAGGGTCGTCAAGATGACCATCCTCAGGATCATCGATCGGTTTACCGGGGCCGTCCTGGGCCTGCTGATGGGGATGATCATTGCCAGCCTGTTGATCACGCTAACGTTGGAATTGCCGCTGTCGTTGCAGTTTCGAAAAGATGTGGCCAGATCCTCCATGGCGCTTTTCCTTAGACCCATCGCGGGACAGGTATTCAATTGGGTGGTGGCCCACGGCTCCAAAAGCAAGCATTTCGAAGATTTCTTCAAACGCGGCAAGACGGTATAATCCGCGTCACCTCTCGTCGTCATTCGTTGCCATCGTTTCCATCCCCCCGGCGGGTTCAAGACCGATGAAAAGAGAATGCCTCACAAACAACTCTTCCTCCGAGTCCTACGCGCACGCCGTCGAGGCACTCGAGCTGCGCTCGGTGCTCGAGCACATCGCGTCCAAGTGCGTAAACGACGGAGCCAAGAACCTGATCTCGAGCCTTCGCCCCACCACCGAGCGGACACGAATCGAGGAGAGTCTGGCGGAGATCGAGGAGTTGTGCGGTTATCGGGCCGCTGCCGGCAACCTCCCCATCGTCGATACCACGCCACAAAGGTGGATTCGTGGCGCCCGCGAGAGGAGCGATGCCATCCCCGCCGAGGGACTTCTCGCTATCGCCGCCATCGAGCGCTCGGTGCACGAGCTGCAACGCCGCGTTGGGCGAGATGAGCCACTCTACCCCAGGCTCGCCGGTATCGTCTCACAGATGGCTCCGGCCCAGTCGCTGGTCGATGACATCGAGCGATGCATCGACAGCGATGGCACGCTAAAAGACAGGGCGAGCCCCAAGCTGCACTCACTGCGCCGCAGCGCCCGACGGGCCAGAGACGACATAAGAAGTCACAGCGACCGGTTGGCCAAATCGCTGGGGTCGGCCGACTACGCTACCTTTAGCGGCACCCGCTATTTGCTTCTCGTCCCTCGCGACAAGTGTCGACGCAGGGAGGGTATCGTCCATGCGACATCGCACTCGGGGGGGTCGCTCTATTTTGAACCCTTCTCGTTGGTCGAGAAGAACAACTCGCTCGAGACCCTCCTTCTGGATGAGCGTGCCGAGCAGACGCGCATCCTGACCGAACTCACGACACGGGTGGTGGAGATCTCCGAAGGGCTGCTCGAGAACATCCGCGTGTGGGAACGGCTCGATGCCTTGAACGCAACGGCCATGTTCGCGGTCGAACTTGGCTGCCGGTCACCGGTGGTGAGCGAGGACGGTCTGCTGCGACTGGCAAAAGCCAGACATCCTCTGTTGGAGCTGTCGTTGCGCGAGAAGCAAAGTGCCCACAGCCTGGTGCCGCTCGATCTGCACCTCGACCGCACGTCGCGGGTTCTCGTTATCACGGGACCCAACGCGGGGGGCAAAACCGTGACGCTCAAAACGGTGGGTCTGCTGTCGCTCATGCTGCAATGTGGGCTGCCCATCCCTTGCGACGAAGGCACCGCGCTTATCATATTTGATACGGTTTTCGCAGACATCGGGGACGAGCAGTCGATCGAGTCGTCGCTCAGCACCTTTACTTCGCACCTGCGCCATCTAGACCTCATGTGCAGGACTGCCGGGCAACGGACGCTGTGTCTGGTCGACGAGATCGGTGATGGCACCGATCCCGAGGAGGGGTCGGCGCTCGCCATCGCCACACTCGAACGCCTGGTGTCGCTGGAAGCGGTTGTGGTGGCGACGACACACTACGGCAAGGTTAAGTCGTTTGCGTTGGATACCGAAGGGGTGAGCAACGCATCGATGTTATTCGACGATCAAAACGATCGGCCGCTCTATCGGTTGCTGCAGGGGATGGCGGGAAGGAGCCGGGGGATCGAGACGGCTCGACGTATGAGCTTTTTTGAGCCGGTGATCAAACGCGCACAGTCAATGCTGGGCAAGGACACATTTCGATTAGAAACGCTGCTCAGCGAACTCGAATCGAGCAAGCTCGCGCTCGAGCGTGAGCGACAGGACATGGGTGAGCGCTCGGTCGAGCTGCGGCGTCTCGTCGAATCCTATGGATCGAAAGAACGCGAACTGAGAGAACACAAGGCGCTGCACCAAAAAAGGGCCAGGCAAGAGACGGAGGAGATGCTTTTTCGGGCGCGCAAGGAGATCGAGGCGATCGTAAAAGACATCCGCGAATCGGCGGCCGCAAAATCCAGCATACGTAGTGGACACGCTCGCTTGCAGAAGCTTCTCGACGAGGTGCGCCCTCGCGAGCCGTTGCACAGAGCAGGGGATGTGACGGTGGGAGAGCGGGTATCGCTCAGCCCGTCGGGTGATCCCGCCGGCCGCGTCATCGCCGTAAAGAAAGACCTGGTGACCGTCGATATCAAGGGTAAAAAGCTCAACGTCAAGAAAGCGAGCCTGTTCAGAGTGGAGGAGGAGACCAGTGACGCCGAGACCCAGGTCGATGTGAATGTCCATGTCGAACCGCTCCGCGTCACCACCATAGACGTTCGTGGCAAAGACCGTGAAGAGGCCTTATCCGAGGTTGATCTCTTTGTCGATCGCGCGGTTCTAAACGGTGTCCACGAGGTGACGATCATACACGGTGTCGGGGAGGAGATCCTGCTCGGCGCCATCCAGGCACAGCTCCAGGACGATTCTCGCGTCAAATCTTTTCGAACCGGTCGAACCGGTGAGGGTGGGCGCGGGGTGTCCATCGTCGAGTTGAACTAGGGAGTCCGAGTCCGTGCAGATACCACAGGACACCATAAACGAGATTCGTGAGCGAGCCGATATCGTCGAGATCGTGTCGCGTTTTGTCGATCTCAAGCGAGCGGGGGTAAACTACAAGGCGCTGTGCCCGTTTCACGAAGAGAAGACGCCGAGTTTTGTGGTGAGCCCCGACAAACAAATCTTTCACTGCTTTGGCTGTGGGCGTGGCGGCAACATCTTCTCGTTTCTCATGGAGATCGAAGGGGTGTCCTTCCCCGAGGCGGTGCGTGAGCTGGGCAAGCACTACGGGATCGAGGTGCCCAGCCGGCCCCAGCCGACCGATGGGTCGTCACAAAACGAATCCCTCTACCGCGTCTGCGATTTCGCTGCTCGCTGGTACCACCGACAACTGGTGGACAAGACAACGGGCGGGCCAACCCAACGGTACCTTCTCGACAGGGGCATCCCCGAGGAGGCGTGGGCGACATTCCAACTGGGCTACGCCGGGGAGGGGTGGGACCAGTTCTGGCAGGCTGCTCGCCGCCGCGATGTTCCCATCGACGTTATGACGCGCGTCAAGCTCGTAGTATCCAGCGACAAGTCAACGGGTTACTACGACTACTTCAGGCAACGCCTGATGTTTCCGATTGCGCTGCTTTCCGGTCGGGTGGTGGCGTTTGGCGCCCGAACCCTCGACGATGGCGGGCAGCCCAAATACCTCAACTCGCCCGAAAGCCCGATCTACGCCAAGAGAAGAATCCTCTACGGGCTGCATGTGGCGCGCCCCGCGATACGCAGTGAGAGACGCGCGATTCTCGTAGAGGGTTACACCGACTGTATTGCGCTGCACCTGGGTGGTTTTCAGAATACGGTGGCGAGTTGTGGCACGGCGATCACGGCCGAGCACGCCGGCCTCCTGCGGCGGCTGACGCGGGAAGTCATTCTCATGCCCGACGCGGACCCAGCGGGGATGGATTCGGCGCTTTCCTCGGGTTCGATATTTCTGGCGGCCGGGCTCGATGTCCGGGTCGTGGTTCTGAAAGCAGGGCTCGATCCCGACTCGGCGATCCGTCTGGACCGCGACAAATTTGCCAAAAATGTCGGTGGGGCATTGGAATATTTTGCCTACCTTAGCTATATTATGAAGGATAGAGCAATGTCACCCCGGGACAAGGAAACCCTGATCCAACGGGTGATCACCGGTCTGGGATCTTCAGGCGACAAGCTAAGATACGAGGTCCTGGCTCAAGAGGCCTCTAAGGTCTTGGGAATCGACCCCGAGAGCCTGCCGAAATGGCGCGGCCCCAGGGGAATCCAGGACGCTGGGAGGACCGATGAGGTCCGGCGGGCGGAGGTGCCCAAACGGACTCGCCTCGAAAAGATGTTGTTACGCCTGATACTTGAGAGCGCCCCCGAGGCTGCGGCGGCACTCGACAAGTTGGACCCGGACGATTTTTCGCAAGATGATTGTCGTGAGTTTTACAAACTGCTTGACTCCGCTTGGGAAAATCATATTGATATAAGGAGCAAAACCTTTCAGCAGAAGGCGGAATCCGCGGGATTAGAAGGGCTTGCGGCAGAAATCTCACTCATTCCGATTCCTCCTGGTAACCCGGGCATACTTCTCAAAGATACCGTGCGGAGAGTCAAAGAACTCCAAATCCGTGACGAACTCAATATGTTGAGCGAGAAGTTGAGGATATTGCCGGAGGATAGCGATGAGGCGATTGCGGTCGCAAAGCAATTTGAAATGCTCAAGCAAGCGCTAATGGAGCTCTAATGGACAAATTTGAAGACGTCTTGGAAGACATTCGCCGAGTGGCGGAAGACAAAGGGTTCATACTGAATCACGAAATCGATGCCCTGGTCGGCAACGATTTTACCCCCGAGGATATCGTGATCCTCTACGATCGGCTCAGCGAGGAGAAGATCGATTTCTTCGATTCTCCCGAGAAGGCGCGGCTGAAGATCGAGGCCAAAAAGCGCCGCGAGGAGAAAGAGGAGACGAAGAACGAAGAGGCGTTGAAGACGGTCATCCGCTATGACGACCCCGTGCGTATGTACCTGCGTGAAATGGGCAAAGTGCCCTTGCTCAACCGTGAGGGCGAGGTCGAGCTCGCCAAACGGATCGAAGAGGGCCAGTTGATGATCGCCAAGGCCGTGTTCTCTCTGGATAGCCCGATCCGTGAACTGCAACGGATGGCCAAGCTGGTCGAAAAGGGGGAACTTCGTCTCGACGAAGTGATCCAGGTCGAAACCGGGGGGTTGCATCCGCACTACACCGGCAAAAAGGAGCTGCAGACGCGTTTTCGACCGATCCGCCGCGTCACTCAGTTGCGCAGGGAGATCGTTGATCTCCAGAGAAAAGCCAGACTCAAGAAAAACGCCTCCAAGCTTGCCAACCTCGAGCGCTCCATCGACCTTCGTCAGGGCAAGCTCTTTGGCGAATATCTAAAACTCCAGCTCAACCCGAAACAGCTCGAACGGATCGTGGACCTGATTCGTGAGACCCGGGAGGAGATCCACGAGCGCGACGCCAAGTTCAGGGAGTACGAACAGTTTATCGGGCTGTCGTTTACCGACATCCACAAGACCATCGACAAGCTCAAGGGCTACAAGCGCCGTCGCAGCATCCGTATAAATGGCAAGGGCCCGTGGTCGCAGGATGTTCTCGAGGACTTCCAAAAGAAGATGCGCCTTCTGAGGAAGGAGATACAGAAAGTCGAAAAATCCGAGAACGTGACCAGCGACGAACTCAAACGGCTGGCGCGTGGCATTGATCGCGGCGAGTACCAGGTCGATAAGGCCAAGAGGGAAATGATCGAGGCCAACGTCCGACTGGTGATCGCCATCGCCAAACGGTATACAAACCGAGGGCTCGAGTTCCTCGATCTAATACAGGAGGGGAACAGCGGTCTAATGCGCGCGGTAGACAAGTTTGACTACCGCAAGGGTTACAAGTTTAGCACCTATGCCACGTGGTGGATCCGTCAGGCAATCACACGAGCCATCGCGGATCAGGCGCGCACGATTCGTGTGCCGGTTCACATGATCGAAGCGATCAACAAGGTCTCACGGACGGCTCGGAAACTGGTGCAGGAAAACGGTCGCGACCCGACACCCGAAGAGGTGGCGAAGCGACTCAGCTACCCGGTCGATAAGGTCAAGAGTGTCATGAAGGCGAGCATGGAGCCGATTTCGCTGGACAGACCCATCGGTGAGGACGAAGATAGCAACCTGTCCGACTTTATCGAAGACACCGGCGCGGCTTCACCGG
>Ga0224512_10004764_pt1 | contig 11345 bp, 9 predicted proteins | sample SF_May12_sed_USG_4_FD_169103 | JGI IMG/M metagenome (GOLD analysis project Ga0224512, IMG submission 169103) | Sediment microbial communities from San Francisco Bay, California, United States - SF_May12_sed_USGS_13 | ecosystem: Environmental > Aquatic > Marine > Sediment | place: USA: California... | reverse complement strand
GGGCGATGAGACGTTGACGGTGGCGAAATCGACGTGCGGGCCGCAGATCGCGAGAACGCGCGCGAAGTCGGCGGCGCGGTCGGCAGAAGCCTTGTTGGCGCCGAGGTTGAGGCCGACCGGGATGCCTCCCGATGCAGGTCGCGGCCGCGCGGCGAGGCGGCGGGCGATCGCCTCGGCCCCGTCGTTGTTGAAGCCGAAACGGTTGATCGCGGCGCGGTCCTCGGCCAGGCGGAAGAGGCGGGGCCGGGGGTTGCCGGGCTGCGGCCGGGGCGTGGCGGCGCCCACCTCGAGAAAGCCGAAGCCCGCGCGCATCAAGTGCGCCAGCGCCTCGGCGTTCTTGTCGAAGCCGGCGGCGAGGCCCACCGGGTTCGGCAGCTCGAGGCCTGCCAGATCCACCCGCAGGCGGGGCGAGCTGACCGGGCCGGGCTGCGCCACCAGCCCGGCGCGGAGCGCCTTCAGCGCCAGCCGGTGCGCCGTCTCGGGGTCGAGCCGGTGCATCGCGGCGAGGCCGAGCCGCTCGAGAAGGCTCACACCACGCCCTCGGGGAAGATATGGCCGGTGGCGCCCAGGGGCAGCGACTTGTCCCAGACCACGTCGTCGAGCGAAAGCGGGCGGTAGAGATGGGGAAACAGTGCGCCGCCGCGCGAGGGCTCCCATTTCAGCGCCGCGCCCAGGCGGTCGGCCTCGACCGCGACGAGCACCAGGTCGCTCTCGGCAGCGAAGTGCTTTGCCGCCGTCTCGGCCACTTGCTCGGCGGTGGAGAAGTGGATGAAGCCGTCCGACAGGTCGACCGGCGCGCCCTGGGTCGCGCCAGCGGCGCGGAGGGCATCCCATTCGGGGCGGCGGAAGATCTTGAAGATCAGCATTGCTGCCGTCTTGCCGCGCACGTGGGCGCCGGTCAAGCGCGGTGCGCGGCGCGCCGTCATTCCCGCGTCATCCCGCGCCGCTATGACGCGACGGGAGCTTTTGACTCGCGCCGCAACCGGCGTCACACTCCGGCGCAATGCAACCGACAGGGGGATCAAGGCCATGAACAGAAGGCTTCTTCTCGGCGCTGCCGCGCTCGCTCTCACCGCGGGCGGCGCGCAGGCGGACTACCAGCTCACCATCCTGCACACCAACGACTTCCACGCCCGCTACGAGCCGATCTCGGGGTTCAACTCGGGCTGCTCGGAGGAGGACAACCAAGCCGGCGAGTGCTTCGGCGGCTCGGCGCGCCTGGTCACCGCGATCGAGGAAGCCAAGGCGCGGTCGAACAACTGGCTCCTGCTGGACGGCGGCGACCAGTTCCAGGGCACGCTCTACTACAACTACTACAAAGGCGCAGTGGCTGCCGAGATGATGAACAAGATGGGCTACGACGCGATGACCGTGGGCAACCACGAATTCGACGACGGGCCGGAGGCGCTGAAGGGCTTCATCGACACGATCGGGTTCCCGATCCTGATGTCGAACGCCGACATCTCGGGCGAGCAGATGCTGTCGGGTGCGATCCAGAAGTCGATGATCATCGAGCGCGGCGGCGAGAAGATCGGGCTGATCGGGCTGACCCCGATCGACACGCCGGAAATCTCGAGCCCCGGCCCCAACATCACCTTTACCGACCCGGTGGGCGCGGTGCAGGCCGAGGTCGACCGGATCGCCGCCGAGGGCGTTAACAAGATCATCGTCGTCAGCCACTCGGGCTACGAGGTCGAGAAGCGCATCGCCGCCGAGACCACCGGCGTCGACGTCATCGTGGGCGGGCATTCGCACACGCTGCTGTCGAACACCCAGGAAGGCGCGGCCGGGCCCTACCCGACGATGGTGGGCGACGTCGCCATCGTTCAGGCCTATGCTTATGGGAAGTTCCTGGGCGAGCTCAACGTCACCTTCGACGATGCCGGCGTGGTGACCGAGGCTGTGGGCGAGCCGATCCTGCTCGACGGCGGGGTGGACGAGGACCAGGGCACCAAGGACCGCGTCGCGGAGCTCGGGCAGCCGCTCGAGGAGATCCGCAACCGGGTGGTGGCCGAGACCGCGGCCGCGATCATCGGCGAACGGGAAGTGTGCCGCGCCGAGGAATGCGCAATGGGCAACCTCGTGGCCGACGCGATGCTCGCGCGCGTCAAGGACCAGGGCGTCCAGATCGCGATCCAGAACGGCGGCGGCTTGCGCGCCTCGATCGACCCCGGCGAAGTGACGATGGGCGAGGTGCTCACCGTGCTGCCGTTCCAGAACACGCTCTCGACCTTCCAGGTCAACGGCCAGGCGATCATCGACGCGCTCGAGAACGGTGTGAGCCAGGTCGAGGAAGGCGCCGGCCGCTTCCCGCAGGTGGCCGGGCTCAAGTTCACCTGGGATCCGGCCGCGGCCGCGGGAAGCCGGATCGGGAGCGTCGAGGTGATGGAGGAGGGCGGCTTCGCGCCGATCGATCCGGCCAAGGTCTACGGCGTCGTCTCCAACAACTTCGTCCGCAACGGCGGCGACGGCTACGCGATGTTCAAGGACGCCATGAACGTCTACGACTTCGGCCCCGACCTCGCCGACGTCACCGCCGAGTACATGGCGGCCCAGGGACCGTACCAGCCCTATACCGACGGGCGGATCGCCAAGGTGCAATAGGGTAGGGCAGGGGGTCTCCCATTCCCCTTTTGCAAGTATCCTCGGGGGGTCCGGGGGGCAGACGGCCCCCCCGGGCCTCGCCGATTTCGCGCCGGGTGACGGCCGCGCGCGCGGCCTACGCCCAGGTCGCAATCTCGGCCAGGGTGCCGGGGCGGAGGCGCTCGATCTCCTCGAGCGGAAGTGGCGCGCCGTCTGGCGCGAAGGCGCGGGTGGCACCATCCGCGTGCACGAGCAGCGCCACCGGGATCAGGCGCGCGGTGACGGCAAGGCCAAGGCGCGTGCTGTGCGGCACGATCTCCTGCCGCACCAGCGCGGCCGCCGCCCCGCTCTGGACGCCCAGCGGGCCTTCGAGGCGCAGGGTCACGGCCCGGCCCTCCGGAGCGCCCAGGCGAAGCGCAGCGCTGGCGGCAGGAGGGTCGCGGGGGTGATCCGCACCGCTGCGTCGAACTCGCCCGCGAGTACGGCTCTCCCGAAATCGGGGCGGAGCGCCAGACTCACGCCGGGCCGGCACGCGACTTGGGCCAATGCAGTGAGCCAGCCGAAGAGCTGGCCGGTATCGGCGGGATCGCCCAGGCCGTATTCGGCCTCGACGTGCAGGTGGTCGAACCGGATTTGGGCGAAGAGCTCCGCGAGAAGCCGCGCAACCGCCCGCCCACCGCCGGCCGGAAGCCCTTTGCCCGCCTTGCGGCATGCGGACTTCTCACCGCGTTGCCTGGGTTTCTTCTTCTCCTTTGGACGTTTGCTCCGGGCGCTGTCGTAAACCGGGATCGCGGGGACGAGCCCGCCCAGAGGCGCGGCGCCGATCCTGACCCGCGGACGCGGCTCGGACTGCGCCATGACGCTGAGATGCACCGGCGTCAGCGCCAGCGCGAGGAGCGCGAGCGCCAAGAGCGCCACGAGCCAGAGCAGGGCGGCGAGCATGGCGGGCGCTCAGTCGCCCTTCGACGCCTTGCCCTCGCCCTTCGGCGCCTTTCCCTCGCGCTTGGTGATTTTCTCGATCACATGCGTCGTTGCCTCGCCGATCACCTCGGCGATCGAGCTGATCGCCCCCTTCACCGACTCGACCCGGGCGCCGTTCTTGTCGAAGATGATCGCGCCGATCGGCTTGATCCCACCGCCCGCGCCGGTGCCGCTGCCGCTGCCCTGCTTGCCGCCCGCCGTGCCGGCCGCGCCGAAGCCGAAGCCGTAGCTCACGATCGGGATCACCGTGGCGCCCTCGCGGTCGATCGGGTCGCCCAGCACGTTGCGGGCGTTAAGCAGCTTCTCCAGCTCCTCCACGGTGCCCTTGAGCAGCTTTTCCGCGTCGTCCATGGCTCAATCCTTTCAACGAATCCAATGAAGCGCGCAGCATCGCGGCAACCGCCGCGCCATGCCTTGACCGCCGTCAAGTACGGCGGATTCTGGCCAAGCCGCCCGGAGCGCCCTATCCTCGCGCCCATGTGCGGACGCTTCGTCATCACCGATCCGAACGAGGCGCTGGCGGCGCTCTTCGAGGCGGCGCCGGCGAACGACCTGCCGGAGCCTCCGAACTACAACGTCTGCCCGACGAACGCGGTCGCGGTGGTGACCTCGGAGGAGGGCACGCGGCGGCTCAGGACGATGCGCTGGGGCTTCCTGCCGCATTGGTACAAGGGCCCGACCGACGGCCCCCTCCTGATCAACGCCCGCGCCGACACCATCGCCGGGAAGCCGGCCTTCCGCGCCGCCGCGCGCGAGCGGCGCTGCCTGATCCCGGCCTCGGGCTTTTACGAATGGCACACCGAGGCGGGCAGGAAGCTGCCCTTCTACATCCGCCGCAGGGACGGTGAGCCGATGGCCTTCGCAGGCATCTGGCAGACCTGGGAGAAGGGCGAGGCGCCGTTGGCCACCTGCGCCATCGTCACCACCGACGCCAACGCCGCGATCGGCGCGATCCACCACCGGATGCCGGTGATCCTGGAACGCGAGGACTGGCCGCTCTGGCTGGGCGAGAACGGGCACGGCGCGGCGCGGCTGATGGTGCCGGCGGGCGAGGCGGTGCTCGGCTTCCACCGGGTGGACCCGAAAGTGAACTCGAACCGGGCCGAGGGGCCGGAGCTGATCGAGACGGTTGCGGCTTGAGGGGTTGCGCCGGACCCGCTGGCTGCGCTTGATGGCGCCAGGGAGGACCGGGGCATGAGCCTATACGGACAGTTGCAGGCGCGCGAGGCCGAGGGCCGGCCGCTGAAGGTGGGCGTGATCGGGGCCGGGAAGTTCGGCACCATGTTCCTCGCCCAGGCGCTGCGGCTGCCGGGCGTGCACGTGGTGGGCATCGCCGATCTTTCGCCGGAGCGGGCGAGGTCGAACCTCGCGCTCGCCGGCTGGCCTGCCGAGCGTTTCGCCGCCGCCTCGCTGGCCGAGGCGCAGCGCTCGGGGGCGACCCATGTGGGCGAGAACGCGGAGGCGCTGATCGCCGATCCCGCGATCGAGATCGTGCTGGAATGCACCGGCGACCCGCTGGTGGCCGTGGGCCACCACCTCGCCGCCTTCGCGGCGGGCAAGCACGTGATCTCGGCAACGGTGGAGGCCGACGCCGTCTGCGGCGCGGCGCTGGCGGCGCGGGCGAAGGCGGCGGGCGTGGTCTATTCGATGGCCTATGGCGATCAGCCGGCGATGGTCTGCGATCTTGTCGACTGGGCGCGCACCTGCGGCTTCGAGGTGGTCGCCGCGGGCCGGGGCCACAAGTGGCGGCCCGAGTACCGGTTCTCCACGCCCGAGACCGTCTGGGACCACTGGGGGCTGACGCCGGAACAGGCGGCGCGGGGCCGGCTCAACCCGAAGATGTTCAACTCCTTCCTCGACGGCACCAAGCCGGCGATCGAGAGCACCGCCATCGCCAATGCCTGCGGCCTGGACGCGCCATCCTCGGGCCTCGCCTACCCGTCGGGCTCGATCGACGAGCTGCCCACGCTCATGCGCCCGGCCGCCGAGGGCGGCGTGCTGGAAGGGCCGGGGATGGTGGAGGTGCTGAACTGCCTCGACGCCGAGGGCCGCGAGATTCCGTATGACATCCGCATGGGCGTCTGGGTCGTGGCGCGGGTGGAGGACGAGTACCGCCGGAACTGCTTCGAGGAATACAAGGTGAAGACCGACCCCTCGGGGGCCTACGTCGCGGCCTACAAGCGCTGGCACCTGATCGGGCTGGAGCTGGGGATGTCTGTGGCCAGCGTGGGCCTCAGGCGCGAGGCCACGGGCGCCGCCGAAGGGTTCCGCGCCGACGTGGTGGCGGTGGCCAAGCGAGACCTGGCGGCGGGCGAGGTGCTCGACGGCGAGGGCGGGTTCACGGTGGCGGGGCAGCTCCGCCCGGCGCGGGTCTCGGTGCCGATGCGGGCGCTGCCGCTCGGGCTGACGGCCGGCGCGAAGGTGCTCCGCCCGGTGAAGGCCGACCAGGTCCTCACCTACGACGACGTGAGCCTCGACGAAAGCCTGACGGCGCTGAAGCTTCGCCGCGAGGTCGAGGCGATGGTGCGCGCCTGACGCTCGGGCCTTGCCTTGCGCGCCCGAACGCCCTTATAGGCGGGAAGGCGCGGGTGTAGCTCAATGGTAGAGCCGCAGCCTTCCAAGCTGAAGACGTGGGTTCGATTCCCATCACCCGCTCCAACCTCCCCAGACCAGAGGCGGCTTGCCGGCCCCGGCCCCGGCCGCTAGAGGGGGCGGGAAAAGGAGGAGCCGGATGGCCAGACGGCCCGCAACCACGGAGGAAGACCGCGAAGGGTCGAAGCGGATCGGGGCGCTCAGGGCGCTTTGGCCCTTCGTCGCGCCCTATCGTGGCCTGGCCATCGCCGCCTTCGTCGCGCTTCTCTTCACCGCCGCCGTCTCGCTGGTGCTGCCGATGGCGGTGCGCCGCGTGGTCGACGGCTTCAACAGCGAGGACGCAGGCCTCCTCGACCAGTATTTCGGCGCCGCGCTGGCGATCGCCGCGCTGTTCGCAGTTGGCTCGGCCACCCGCTTCTACATCGTCAGCCGGCTTGGCGAGCGCGTGGTGGCCGACATCCGCAAGGCGGTGTTCGACCGAATGGTGGGCATGAGCCCGGCCTTCTACGAGAAGATCATGACCGGCGAGGTGGTCAGCCGCATCACCACCGACACCACGCTGATCCTCTCGGTGATCGGCTCCTCGGCCTCGTGGTTCCTCAGGAACACGCTGATGTTCCTGGGCGGGCTCGCGCTGATGCTGGTCTCCTCGGGCAAGCTCAGCGGGCTCGTGCTGCTCATCGTGCCGGCGGTGATCCTGCCCATCGTGCTCCTCGGCCGCCGCCTGCGCGTGCTGTCGCGGGAGACGCAGGACTGGATCGCGGCCTCGTCGGGCAATGCCTCCGAGGCGCTCCTTTCGGTGCAGACGGTGCAGGCCTTCAGCCACGAGACGGAAAGCCGGGCCGGGTTTTCGGAGGTCACCGAGAAGAGCTACGTCGCCTCGGTGAAGCGCGTCGGCACGCGCTCGGTAATGACGGCGATCGTGATCTTCCTGGTCTTCGCCGGGGTCGTCGGCGTGCTCTGGATCGGCGCGCGCGACGTGCGCGCAGGGGTCATGACGCCCGGAGAGCTGGTGCAGTTCGTGATCTACGCGGTCATGGTCGCCTCGTCGGTGGCCGCGCTTTCGGAAATCTGGGGCGAGCTGCAGCGCGCGGCCGGCGCGACCGAGCGGCTGGTCGAACTTCTTCACGCCACAGACAGCGTGCAGGACCCGGCCCATCCGCGCCCGCTCCAGCACCCCGTGCGAGGCGAGGTCGCCTTCGAGGACGTGCGCTTCCACTACCCCTCGCGCCCCGAACAGGCCTCGCTCGACGGGGTGAGCTTCACGGTCGGCAAGGGCGAGACGGTGGCACTGGTCGGACCCTCGGGGGCGGGCAAGACGACGATCCTCCAGCTTCTGCTGCGGTTCTACGATCCGCAGGAGGGCAGGGTGACGATCGATGGGATCGACCTGACCGAGATGACCCGCGCCGAGTTCCGCCGCGCCATCGCGCTGGTGCCGCAGGACCCGGTGATCTTCGCCGCCACTGCGCGCGAGAACATCCGCTTTGGCCGACCGGAAGCGACCGACGTCGAGGTCGAGGCCGCGGCGAAGGCCGCAGCGGCGCACGAGTTCCTCGCCACCCTGCCGCAGGGCTACGATACCTACGTGGGCGAGCGCGGCCTGATGCTCTCGGGCGGGCAGAAGCAGCGCATCGCGATCGCCCGGGCGATCCTGCGCGACGCGCCGATCCTGCTTCTCGACGAGGCGACCTCGGCGCTCGACGCCGAGAGCGAGCGCGCCGTGCAGCACGCCTTCGAGGCGATGAGCGAGGGGCGCACCACGCTGATCGTCGCCCACCGCCTCGCCACGGTGAAGCGGGCCGACCGCATCCTGGTCTTCGACCACGGAAAGATCATCGCGGAAGGCACGCACGAGTCGCTGGTGGCCGAGGGCGGCCTCTACGCGCGCCTCGCCCGGCTGCAGTTCACCGAGGGCCTGGCTGCCGAATAGCGCGGCATCGTGCTTGCCCGCCGGCCGGATTGCCCGCATCTTCGGGAACAGCCGCCGAGGAACTGCGGCGGCACCGAGGGAGGGTCTGATGGGACGATTCGGCAGCTTCGCGGACCGCGACGCCGTGCAGGCGGAGATGCCGTGGGCGGACCGGCAGGTGCCGGCGACGATATACGGCTTCCTCGCCGAGGCGCGCGCGAAATGGGGCTCGCGGCCGGCGATCTCGTTCCAGATCCTCTCCAACCCGGCGTCGAAGGCCGAAACGCTCAGCTGGGCCGAGCTCATGGCCAGCGTGACCCGGGCCGCGAACCTCTTTCGCAAGCTCGGCGTGGGCGAGAACGACACGGTGGCCTACCTCCTGCCCAACTGCAACGAGACGGCGATCGCGCTTCTGGGCGGCGCCGTGGCGGGGATCGTGAACCCGATCAACCCGCTCCTGGAACCCGAGCAGATCTCCTCGATCCTGCGCGAGACCAAGGCCAAGGTTCTGGTCACGCTCAAGGCCTTCCCGAAGACCGACGTGCCCCAGAAGGCCGCCGAGGCGGTGCAGTTCGCGCCGAACGTGAAGACGGTGCTCGAGGTCGACCTCAACCGCTATCTCTCGCCGCCGAAAAGCTGGATCGTCCCGCTGGTGCGGCCGAAGAACCCGCGCGACCACAAGGCCGACGTCTACGACTTCAACGCCGAATGCGCGAGGATGCCGGCCGACCGGCTGACCTTCGAGGATCGCAAGGACGACCGCATCGCCGCCTATTTCCACACCGGCGGCACCACCGGGATGCCGAAGGTGGCGCAGCACCGGGTCTCGGGCATGGTCTACAACGGCTGGCTCGGTGCAAAGCTTCTGTTCGACGAGACCGACGTCTTGATCTGCCCCTTGCCGCTCTTTCACGTGTTCGCGGCCTATCCGGTCCTGATGTCCTGCATCGGCTCGGGGGCGCACATGGTGATGCCCACCCCCGCAGGTTACCGCGGCGAGGGCGTGTTCGACAATTTCTGGAAGCTGATCGAGCGCTGGCAGGTGAGCTTCCTGATCACCGTGCCGACCGCGATCTCGGCCCTGATGCAGCGCCCGGTCAATGCCGACGTCTCGACGCTGAAGACCGCGATCTCGGGCTCGGCGCCGCTGCCGATCGAGCTTTACAGCCGCTTCAAGGCGGCGACCGGCGTCGAGATTTCCGAGGGCTACGGCCTGACCGAGGCCACCTGCCTCGTCTCCTGCAACCCGGTGGACGGGATCAAGAAGGTGGGCTCGGTCGGCATCCCGATGCCCTATACCGACCTCAAGATCCTGCAGGTTGACGCAACGGGCGAGGTCGTGAAGCAGTGCGGCACCGACGAGGTGGGCGAGATCTGCGTCGCCAACCCCGGCGTCTACGAGGAGCACACCTATCACGAAGACGAAAAGAACGTGGGCCTTTTCGCCGAGCTTCGCTACCTGCGCACGGGCGATCTGGGCCGGATCGACGAAGACGGCTATCTCTGGATCACCGGCCGCGCCAAGGACCTGATCATCCGCGGCGGCCACAACATCGACCCCGCCGAGATCGAGGAGGCGCTGGTCTCGCATCCGGCCGTGGCCTTCGCCGGCGCGATCGGCCAGCCCGACGCCTTCGCGGGCGAGCTTCCCTGCGCCTATGTCGAACTGGTGAACGGCGCGGAGGTGACGGCCGAGGAGCTGATGGAGCACGCGAAAAGCCACATCCGCGAGCGCGCCGCGATCCCCAAGCACGTCGAGGTCGTGCCGGAACTGCCGAAGACCGCCGTGGGCAAGATCCTGAAGAACGAGCTCCGCAAGCTCGCCGTCGCGCGGGTCTATGGCGCGGTCCTCGAGGAGGCCGGGTTCAATGCGCGGGTGAGCGAGGTCTACGAGCACAAGAAGAACGGCCTCGTCGCCAGGCTCGAGCGCACCGGGGCGGTGGACGAGGAGGCGCTTGCCAAGAAGCTCGGCGAGTTCACCCGGCCCTGGGAATGGGCGGACTGAGCCCGCCTCTCGCCCGAAAGCAGCCCGCATCCGGAGCCGTGGCCGGCACCCGAGGCCCCGGCGATGCGGCAGTGCCGACACACCGCCCGGAATGGGCCCCGTTTTGCCACCATGCGGTTGCCGAAGCGGCTGGAGTCTGGCAAAGGTAAAGGTGCCTGCCTGCCGTTGGGTCTGCCACCCGCTGGCAAGGGAACCGGGTAATCGAAGGGCCTCCGCGATCCGGGCCGGATCCGGCGCGATCGAGGGGTTCTTCACCGGCTCTTGTGGGCATTGCGACTTCGTGAACCGTAACTGCTCGATTGAACGCCTGGGGGACAGAATGAAGATCCAAACGCCGGCGGAGTCCGTTCGGGGCTCTGCTGCAAAGCCCAAGGGCCGCGTGCGTGCGGCGCTTCTGCTGGCGACTGCGCTTGCCGCCTGCAACACTGTCGGAACGGCGGATTTCTCGACCGCTCCGATGGTGCCGATCGCGCGGAACTTCGCGGCCTACCACGCGGCCACGCCGGGAATGGTCGACGATGGCTGGGTCCACTCGTTCCGCAGCCCGGTTCTCGTGCGCCTCGTGAACGAGGCGATCGCCAACAACCAGGACCTGAGGGCCGCCTCGTTCCGGGTGGCCGAGGCCAGGGCGATCGCCCGGCAGGCTGGCGCCCCGCTCTACCCGTCGCTGACCGCCTCGGTGAACGCGCCGGAATCCGACTGGGTCGACCAAAACGGCCAGCCCGATGTCGGCGACAACGTCGAGTCGCGGATCGACGTGGCCTGGGAGGCCGATCTCTGGGGCCGCCTGCGCGGCCGGCGCGAGGCCGCCTATCTCGACGCGGCCGCCGAGGTCGCTGTGTTCGAGGGCGTCCGCCAGGCCCTGGCGGCCCAAGTGGCGTCGTCGTGGATCCGGGTGGCCGGCGATGCGCACCTGCTGCGGCTCGCCCGCGAGGAGCTGAGCCTGCGCTCCCGCGTGCTGAGCAACGTCGAGCAGAGGATCGCGGCACAGACCCTGCTCGAGGTCGACGGCAACATCGTCCGCGCCAACGTCGCAAGGTCCCAGGCGCGGGTGGCGCAGGCCGAAGGCAACCTCGCCCGCTCGGCGCGCGTGCTCGAGGTGCTGCTCGGCCGCTATCCCTCGGCCGAACTGCGCAACCTGGGTGGGCTGCCGGGGATGCCGGGGGCGGTGCCGGTGGGCCTGCCATCGGAGCTTCTCGAGCGCCGGCCCGATCTTGTCGCGCGCGAGCGCACGGTCGCGGCGGCGTTCAACCGGGTGCGCGAGGCGCGGGC
>Ga0224512_10004763_pt1 | contig 11346 bp, 9 predicted proteins | sample SF_May12_sed_USG_4_FD_169103 | JGI IMG/M metagenome (GOLD analysis project Ga0224512, IMG submission 169103) | Sediment microbial communities from San Francisco Bay, California, United States - SF_May12_sed_USGS_13 | ecosystem: Environmental > Aquatic > Marine > Sediment | place: USA: California... | reverse complement strand
GAGGAGCCGGCCGACGAGGGCGAAGGTGATGACGCCGCAGCCGACGAGGGGGGTTCCATCAACGTCTTCCTCGTGCCCAGCCCATCAGCTGAATCCATCAAATCCTTCGGCGACGAGTTCACGGCCGAAACGGGGATAGCCGTCACCTTCGAAGAGGTGCCCTACGGCGAAGCCCACCAGAAGCAGCTTCTGGCCTACGAGCAGGGGAACGGCGCCTATGACGTGGCCCAGTTCGACAACACCTTCCTGGCCCCCTTCGGCGCTGCCGGGGTCATGACCCCGCTCGACGACTACCTAGCCACCTCGGCCGAGTACGACATCGACGACTTCTCGGCCGGCCAGCAGGACTACGGCAAGTACGAGGGCCAGACCCTCGGCCTGACCCTGTCGACCGAGCCCATGATCCAGTGGTATCGCACCGACATCTACGAGAATCTCGGCCTCGAGCCGGCCACCACGTGGGAGGAGTACTACAGCAACGCGCAGGCCGTCGCCGAATCCGGCCTCGGTGACGGTCAGATCGTCGGCTTCGGCCCCAACGTCAGCTGGTGGTGGATGACCCTGGTCTGGAGCTTCGGCGGTCAGGTCTATGATGACTCCCTCCTGCCTCAGGTCAACAGCCCCGAGGCCATCGCGGCAACCGAATACCTCAAGAGCCTGCTCGACGTGTCACCGGACGGAGCGGTCAGCGCCAGCGGTGACGATGTGACCAACAAGTTCATCTCCCAGGACATCGGTGCCATGATCCAGTACTCCGGCTACTACGGCGTCACCCTCGACCCGGACGCGAACAAGTACCCAGGTCTGTTGGGCACGGCCCCCATGCCCATGGGTGTGGTCGACATCACCCACCTAGCCGGCTGGAACATCGGCATCCCGGCCGACTCGGCCAACAAGGATCAGGCCTGGCGGTTCCTCGAGTTCGTGCTGGGCAAGAGCAACGCCAAGGCCTACCTCGAGTCGGGGGCCGCCGCCATCGGCCGCAAGTCGATCACCGGCGACGCCGCCCTCACCGCCGAGCAGCCCTACCTGCTGCAGCTCGACATTCCCGAGTCGAGCCGCATCGAGCGCTACCCGCAGCTGAAGGTGTGGCCTGAAATGGACGTGGCCATCGTGCAGCACGTCAGCGACATCATGACCGGAGCCAAGTCGGTCGAGGACGGACTCAACGACCTGCAGTCGGCTCTGGAACCGATCCTGGCCGCCGAGAGCGGCTGATCCAAGGCAAGCAGGTGAAACCGACGCCGGGTCCAACGGACCTCGCCAGGACATCAACCTCGTCGAGGTCGATGACAACGGCCCGGCGCCGGTCCCTCACCTCCCTGCTGCTGACCCTGCCGGCGTGGCTCATGATGGTACTGCTGATCATGGTGCCCATCGCCGTAGGCTTCTACCTCTCGCTACGCAACGAGAAGATCGGCGGGTTCGTCCCGCCCCAGTACGTCGGATTCGACAACTACCGGACCGAGATCGCCAACAAGGTGTTCTGGGAGGCGGCGCTGACCACGGTCAAGATCATGATCCTCGGGTTGGCCATCCAACTTCCCGTCGGTGTCGGTCTGGCCCTGCTGCTGCACCGGAACCTCAAGGGAACCCGGCTGTTCCGGTCGGTGCTGCTGATCCCGATGCTGTTGACCCCCGTGGCGGTGGGGCTGATGTGGCGGTTCATGTACGACGGCGACCTCGGCGTGATCAACTGGCTGCTCGAAACGGTCGGACTGGGTAGGATCCAGTGGCTCGGCGATGATCTGGCCGCCCTGTTCGCCGTCGTCCTGGTCGACTCCTGGCAGTCGATCCCGTTTGTGATGCTGCTGACGCTGGCCGGCCTGGCCGGCATGCCCACCAGCCCCCTGGAGGCGGCCAAGGTCGACGGGGCAGGACCATGGCAGGTCTTCTGGCTGGTCATCCTGCCCATGCTTCGCCCGGTGCTCGGCGTCATCCTCATCATCCGGGTCATCGACACCTATAAGCTGTTCGACGCCATCTTCATCCTCACCCGGGGCGGCCCCGGCACCGCCACCCAGACCCTGGGCATCCTCAACTACAACACGGGCTTCAACTTCCTGGCCACCTCCCGGGCCGCTGCCATCGGCATCGCCCTGACCGTGATCACCATCCCTCTCTACTTTCTGTGGGCCAAAGCGGCAAGGACCGATCTGTGAAAAGGAATCAGACCAGGCCGGCCACCGGGCAACCGACGGCAACATCAACACCGGCTGCAAAGCCAGTCGTTTCCGGGAAGCGACGGCCGCCGCTTCGGACCACGGTCAGTCGGCTTCTCTCCTATCTCCTGTTGATCGGTGCCATGCTGATCGCCCTGTTCCCCGTGTTCTGGACCCTGTCGACCAGCGTCAAGAACCGGGTCGACACCTTCGCCAACCCGCCTCGGTTCTTCGACTTCGTGCCGACCTGGAAGAACTACCAGAACCTGTTCGACGACGCCCAGTTCGTCACCGTGCTCAAGAACACCCTGATCATGACCGTGTCGTCCACGATTCTCTGCCTCCTAATCGGCGGTCTGGCCGCTTACGCCCTGGCCCGGCGGCCTCGGTTCCCGGGCCGGCGACCGCTGGAGGTCGGCCTGGTTCTTGTCAGAGCCATGCCTGGCATCGTGTTGCTGGTCCCGCTGTTCAACCTCCTGTCCGATCTCGGCCTGTACGACAACCGGTTGGCCCTGATCGCCCTCTACGCCGCCATCAACCTTCCCTTCGCCATCTGGCTTCTCACCTCGTTCCTCGAGCACGTGCCCTATGAACTGGAGGAGTCGGCCCAGGTCGAAGGGGCCAACGGTTGGCAGCTGGCCACCCGGATTCTCCTGCCGCTGCTGGGGCCCGGTCTTTCCGCCACCGCCATCTTCATCGCCCTGTTGAGCTGGAACGAGTTCCTCATTCCCGTCATCCTGGCCGGGGAGTCCTCCAAGACGTTGCCGGTCTTCATCAGTGGGTTCATCTCCAACCGAACATTGGACTGGGGCCCGATGGCAGCCGCCAGCTCGCTGGCGATCATCCCCATCGCCTTCCTGACCGTCGTGGCCCAACGCTGGCTGGTCAGCGGTCTCTCATCCGGAGCGGTCAAAGAGTAGGCACGGAGTGGGCAAACACACAGGCCACGGCTCGACGAGCATGTCACAGGAACAGGAGTAGTCGGGAACGACCATGGGTTCACAGCGTCGCCATGATCTGGTTCGCCAATCCCAGACCCAACGCGTGCTCGACGTGATCGCCGACCACGGCCCGGTCACCCGCTCCGACATCGTCGACCGCAGCGGACTGTCCCGACCCACGGTGCTCAAGATCGTCCGTCGGTTGGCCGCCGATCAGCTGATCCGTATGGTCGGGTCCCAATCGGGGTCGGCCGGTCGATCCCCAGAACTCTACGCCCTGAACCCCTCGGTCGGCTGTGTCATCGGGGTCGACCTGGGCGGCACGAAGATGCGGGCCGCGGTGGCCGACCTGGAGGGCACGGTTTTGGCCGAGCTGGTGGAGGACACCCGCCACGGCGACCAGGCCTTGCTCGAACAGCTGTCCGTCGGTTGCCGAACCCTTGCCGACGAGGCCGGTATGTCATGGTCACAGATGCAACGTCTGGTGGTCGGCAGCCCCGGCATCGTCACCCCTGAAGGCACCCTGGCCCTGGCCGACAACCTGTCGATCAGCCCGACCTTCAAGCTGGGGGCGGCTCTGGAAGAGGAGCTCGGGGTCGGGGTGATCGTCGAAAACGACGTGAACGTGGCCGCCATCGGCGAAGGGTGGCGGGGCAAGGCCGTCGGCTGCGACAACTACGCCGTCCTGGCAGTCGGCACCGGGGTGGGTATGGGCCTCGTGGTCAACGGCCAGCTGGTCCGCGGTGCTCACGGGGCGGCCGGCGAGATCGCCTACCTGCCCATCGGGGCCTCTCCCTTCACCGCCGACGCCCGGCGCCACGGGGCGCTGGAGACCGCGGCCGGCGCCACCGGCATCGCCCGAAGGTTTCGCCGGCTCCGCGGTGAGGGCGATTCGACCTCACTCGGCCCCCGAGCCTCGGTGGAACAGATCTTCGATGCGGCCCAGTCCGGCGACCATCTGGCCCGCCGCGTCGTATCAGAAGAGGCCGACCTCCTGGCCCACTGCGTTCTTTCGATCGTGGCCGTCGTCGACCCGAAGAAAATCATCCTGACCGGCGGGATCGGTTCGAATCCCGTCCTCCACGATCCGTTGTGCCGTGCGGTTGAACGGATGGTCCCGGTCGATGTGACCATCGAACGTTCCGAACTCGGCCCCCGCTCAGGTGTGGTGGGAGCGGTGGCCTGGGCCATCGAAGAGGCGCACATACGGCTGTTCGGCATCGAACCGACCTGAACCCGAGGTCTTGAAACACGCGAGTCCAGAAGACATCCAAGGAGCAACCATGGCAGAGCTGGCCATTAACGGAGCGGCCCCGGTCCGTACCAACCCCTACCCCCGATGGCCGGTCTGGGACGACAATGAACGCACCGGACTTCTCGACGTCCTCGACTCGGGCGACTGGTGGGCCACCGAGGGCATCAGGGTTCGGGAGTTCGAGGAGGCCTGGGGGCGGTTCCACCGGACCGGACCGGCGGCCGCCGTCACCAACGGAACCCACGCCATCGAGCTGGCCCTGACCGCCCTCGGGGTCGGAGAGGGCGACGAGGTGATCGTGCCGGCGTGGTCGTTCCTGGCCACCGCCTCGGCCGCCCTCATGGTCAACGCCGTGCCGGTGTTCGTCGACGTCGATCCTCGCAACGGTTGCATCGACGTGGCATCGGCCGAAGCGGCCATCACTGACCGGACCCGAGCAGTGGCTGTGGTCCACGTGGCCGGCAGTGTGGCCGACATGGACGCCCTGACCGAGCTGTGCTCGCGCCACGGTCTGGTCATCGTCGAGGACTGCGCTCACGCCCACGGTTCGAGCTGGAAGGGTCAACCGGTGGCCACCCTGGGCGACGCCGGTACCTTCAGCTTCCAACACTCCAAACTGATGACGGCCGGCGAGGGCGGGGCCGTGGTGTCGCGGCGACTCGAGGTGATCGACGAAGTGTCGTCGCTGGCCGACTGTGGACGCCGACCCGGCCAGTGGTTCTACAGTCACTACATTCTCGGCGGCAACTACCGCCTGACCGAATGGCAAGCGGCGGTCCTGTTGGCCCAGCTGGAGCGGTTCCCGGAGCAGCAGACCCGGCGGGCCGCCAACGCCGATTACCTCAACAAAACGCTGGCCGAGATCCCCGGCGTCGAACCCCAATGGCGGGATCCCCGGTGCACCTCCCAGGGCAACTACTGCTACGTGGTTCGCATCCGCCCCGAAGAGTTCGGGACCGGGCGGGAGAAGGTGCGGTTGGCCCTGGAGGCCGAGGGCATTCCCCTCACCATGTCGTATCCTCCGCTGCATCATCTGGAGGCCTTTCTCGACCCAGAAGGCTTCTCCCCCCGTTACCGGGGCCGGGACGGGATGCAGGACTTCGGCTCCCTCGACCTGCCCGTGGTCCGCACGCTGGCCGATGAAACCCTGTGGTTCAAGACCTCGGTGCTCATGGGCGACCAGGCCGACTGTGATGACCTGGTGGCCGCCGTCGACAAGATCCATCGTAATGTCGGTGAGCTGGCCGACCTGGCCGTGGTCGAACCGGGCACCGGAGGCCGTCGATGACCATCGGTCAGCCCTTCCCCGTGATCGAGGCCACGGTGGCCGCGGTGCTGGACGGGATCGACCGTTACACCGCCGTAGTCAACGACCCGCCGTGGTCCGCGGTGGCAGAGGGCTTGCGTCCACCAGGGCGAGTGGTGGTCGCTGGCAACATGGAGCAGGCCCATCTCGATCAGCTGGTGGAAGGCGAGGACGCCACCACCGAGGTGGTGGTCGGGCTCGGCGGCGGCACCGCCCTCGACACCGCCAAGTACCTGGCCTGGCGCACCGACAAAAAGCTGATCCAGATCCCAACCATCACCTCGGTCGACGCTGGCTTCACCAACGCCATCGGCATTCGGGTAGACGGCAGGGTTCGCTATGTAGGCACCATCGTCCCCGAGACAGTGGCCCTCGACCTGCCCCTGATCCGCTCCGCTCCGGCCCGCCTCAATCAGGCCGGCATCGGCGACATCCTGTCGTGCCACACCGGCCTTTTCGACTGGCGCTTGGCCGTCGAGGCCGGCCGGGGCGTACCCTGGCGGGACGATCTGGCCCAACTGGGCGAGACACTGCTGACCGAACTGGAGCAGGCCCTACCCGACATCCGGGCGGTGTCCGATGACGGTGTTCGGTTCGTGGCCGGCGCCTACCGCCGGATCGGGGCCGCCTGCGCCGAGGCCGGCCACAGTCGATTCGAGGAAGGCTCGGAACACTTCCTGGCCTACAACTATGAACATCGGACCGGTGCCCACCAGGTGCACGGTGAACTCATCGGGTTCGCCGTGGTGGCCATGAGCGTTGTTCAGGACAACCGGCCCGACTGGGCCTTCGACGTGGTCGAACAATCGGGGGCCCGCTGCCACCCCAGCGACCTCGGCATCAGCCGGCAGCAGTTCGACGACGCCCTGCTCGGCCTGCGGGAGTACGCCCGGGCCGAAGACCTCGACCACTCGATCGTCGATATCGCCGACCTCGACGGCTCCATGGCCGACGCCGCCTGGACGCTGGTCGAACAACTGCCTCGGGTCGAGCCATGACCCGGGACGGCCAGAACACACCGAACCCACCAAGCCCACCGAACTCGACGAATTCAGTAAACCGGCGAGGAGCCAGAACATGACCGAGCCTCGTTCACCGGAAACACCGGGTTCGCCCCGTCTGCGGGCCGCCGTGGTCGGCGCCGCCTTCGCCGGCACACTGCACGCCGAGTCGCTCGTGGCCACCGGCCAGGTCGACGTCGTCGGGGTGGTGTCGGCCACCGAGGGCTCCCGGACCGCCTTCGTCGACCGCTTTGGCGGCCGCGGCTACCCATCGATCGAGGAACTCCTGGACGACCAGGAACTCGATGTGATCTCGCTGGCCCTGCCCAACCGGCTCCACGCCGACGTCACCGTGGCCGCCGCCGAGCGTGGTGTGGCCGTGATCTCGGAGAAGCCGCTGGCCATGAACCTGGCCCAGGCCGATCGAATGATCGCCGCCTGCGACGCGGCCGGCGTTCCCCTTCTCTACGCCGAACAGCTGTGTTTCGCCCCTCGCTACGTTCGGGTCAAGGAGCTGATCACGTCCGGGTCCCTGGGCGACATCATCCAGATCAACCATTGGGAACGCCACGGGGGACCTCACGCCCCCTGGTTCCACGACCCTTTGCTGTCGGGTGGTGGGGTGCTGCTCGACATGGGCTGTCACGGCATCGAGGTGGCCCGGTGGCTGCTCGACAAGGAGCCGGTGGCGTCGGTTCACGCCCGGCTCGGCATCCACAAACACACCGCCGGGGTGGTCGACGATCACTCCCTGGCCACTCTTCGGTTCGGCAACGGCACTCTGGCCGTGATCGACTCCTCCTGGGCCGCCCCCGGTGGGATCGATGAGCGGATCGAGATCCTGGGGACCAAAGGCTCGGTCAGCGCCGACCTGGCCCGGGGCCAGTCTTTGCTGGTCTACAGCGACGTCGGTGTCGACTATGCGGCGGAGAAGGTGGAGCACGAGCGTGGCTGGTTCTGGGTGGCGCACAATGAGGCCCAGACCTGGGGTTGGCATGGCGAGTTCGCCCATTTCGTCGATGTACTGAAGGGCCGGGCCGAACCGATCGAAACCGGCCAGGACGGTCGACGGGTGCTGGAGATCGTCATGGCGGCCTATCGAAGCGCGGCCGAGGGATGCGAGATCCCACTCCCCTACCACAGCGACGATCCGACCCCGATCACCCCCTGGCTTGCCGCCACCAACAAACCGTAAATGGTTGCAGTTGCCCTTCGTTGGCCGCTCCAGGCACGACGGCGACGATCGAAGGGGGCTCTGCGTTGAGGCGAAACTAGAGTCAATGCCATGTCCAACCCTGCTCCCGGCAACACCTCGTCGGCGACGATCCCCAACGTGCTCAGCGACGAGCTGCGGGCCCTGTTGGAGACGGTGGCCACCGCCACCATCACCGCCCAACTCCACCGCCGAGGCATCCGCAACTCGTTCCTGTCCGGCCTGAGACCGCTGCTCCCGAACCAGCGTCTGGTCGGTAGGGCCCGTACCCTGCGCTACGTCGCCGTCCGCCAGGACATCCTCGACGCCGCCGGTCCCGAGCCGAACCCTCAGCGGGCCTCGGCCGAAGCCACCGAACCGGGCGACGTGCTCGTGATCGAGGCCCGCAACGTGCCCGATGCCGGCACGGTCGGCGACATCTACGCCTCCCGCATCTACGCCCTCGGTGGCGTCGGCATCATCACCGACGGCGCCCTGCGTGACACCGGCGGCATCGCCACCCTGGGCAAACCGGTCTATCACCGCTCCTCTCACGGCTCGACCTGGCGTCGCCGCCACATGCCGCTCACCTATGACGAGCCGATCACCTGCGCCGAGGTCTACGTCGAACCGGGCGACGTGGTGGTCGGCGACGACGAGGGGGCGGTCGTCATCCCCATGGCCCTGGTCGACGAGGTGGCCCGGGCCTGCGTGGCCCAGGAGGAACGGGAGGCCTTCGCCCTGGAGCGGGTGCAGGCCGGCGCCCCCACCAACGGGATCTTCCCCCTGTCCGAGGAGTACCAGGCGGAGTTCGAAGCGTGGAAAGCGGCCCGAGCCGGCCAGTAGAGCCGCTCCCCGTTTCCCGCTTCGACCAACCGCGGTCTATCCTGCTGGACTCGTATGGAGCTTCTCATCATCCGCCACGGTCGCCCCGAACGGGTCGACCCGGCCGCTGATTCACCAGCGCAGCCGCCCGACCCCGGCGTCGAGGCCGACCCCGGGCTGACCGCGGTCGGTGTGGCCCAGTCCGAGGCCATGGCCCAGTGGTTGCGGGACGAGGACATAGACGCCGTCTACACCTCCCCCCTTCGGCGAGCCGTCGAAACCGCGGCCCCTCTGGAGCGGGTGCTGGGGCTCGAAGCCAGGGTCGAACCCGGGGTCGTCGAGTTCGACGCCGGGAACGCCTACATCCCCATGGAGGATCTCAAGCAGGACAAGGCCCAGTGGCATCGGGCGATGGCCGAGTTCGAGGAACGGGACTACCGGGAGTTCCGGCAAACGGTCCGCACCGCCATCGAGGGCATCATCGCCGCCCATCGCGGTCATCGGGTGGCCGTGGTCTGTCACGCCGGGGTCATCAACGCCTGGGCGGCCGAGATACTCGGCATCGAGCGCACCATCTTCTTCGGACCCGAGTACACCTCGATCAACCGGTTCCGGGCCTCCTCGGACGGCGTGCACTCCCTCATCGCCCTGAACGAATCGGCCCACCTGCGGGCCGACCGTCTCCACCGGATGCCCTGACTCGAGCCCAAGCCCGGTCGGTCCGTTGCCACCGCGGCGGCCGACAAAGGCTCGCGGGGTCACAGGGTCCGATGGGGGGCTGCGGCAGGCGGCCGACGTCAGCCCCGACGTAGCAGCTGGTGGGAGACCCCCCACTCGGTTCCGTCGGCGTAGCCGAACAGTTCGGAGCAGGCCATCAGGAACATGCGCCACCGCTGGATCCACCGCTCGGTGTCGGCGCCGTAGACCGGGGTCAGGACCGCAGCCACGGCATCCCGTTCGGTGTCGAGCCGGTCAAGCCAGGCGTCGAGGGTGAGGGCGTAATGTTCGCCGTTGAACCAGCGGTCACGTTCCACCCTCAGCGGCCCGTCATCGCCAAGCACCTGGGCGAACAGTCGCCGAGACGGCATCACCCCGCCGGAGAAGAAGTGGCGGGCCATCCAATTGGCCTGGCCGTCGTCGTCGAAGGGCCAGAACAGGTCCCGGTGGGCGAACACGTGCAGATACAGAGCCCCGCCCGGCACCAGCAGTTCGGCCACCTCGGAGAACAACCGGCGATGGTTGCGCACATGTTCCAGCATCTCGACGCTGACCACCCGGTCGAACCGTTGGCCGGCCAGAGCGGCTCCGACATCGTTGACGTCGACAACCCGATGTTCGACGTTGTCCAATCCGGCGGCCTCGGCCCGAGCCCGGATGAAGTCCCCCTGGGGCGCCGAGTTCGACACCGCCAGTACCGAGACCGTCGGCAACCGTTCGGCCAGCCGCAGGCTCAGCGATCCCCAGCCGCAGCCCAGGTCGAGCACCCGCATCCCGCTGGCCGGGCCGGCTGGCTGCGACACCCCGACCCCGTCGATGGTCAGGTCGAGCATCCGCAACTCGGCGGCGTCCAGCGAGTCGGTCGGGTCGCCGAGCTCCCACAAACACGACGAGTACTTGAGCCGGGACCCCAGGATCAGCTCGAAGAAGCCGGGTGGTACCTCATAATGCTGACGGTTGGCCTCGTCGGGCACCAGAGCGATCGCACCGTTGGCCCAGTCGTCCAACCAGGCGTCCCGCTCAGCGTCTGATCGACTCCGTTCCGAGGCCAGCCGGTGGCCGATGGCGGCCCGCATCCCGGCCCGGACCACCGCATCGGACACCCCCCTCTCGGCGGCACCGATGGCAGCACCCGCCAACCTCTCTCCCATCCGAGCCAGCACCGAGTTCACGGACGCTCCTCCCGATCCAGGCCGTCGGTCGACGCCTGCCTCATGACCGATAGCCGGCGTTGATGTCGATGTAACGGTGGGTGAGATCGCAGGTCCACACCGTGGCCTCACCAGGACCGATACCCACATCGACGCCGATCGACACCTCGTCGCCCCTGAGGTGTTCGGTGGCCCGGGCCTCGGAGTAGGTGGCCAACACGGCTCCGTCAGTCGAGACATGTTCGTCACCGATCCAGATGGCCAGGGCGTCGCGGTCGGCTTCCTGGCCGGCCTTGCCCACCGCCATCACAATCCGACCCCAGTTGGCATCCTCAGCAGCCAAGGCCGTCTTGACCAGGGGTGAGTCGGCGATCGCCCGGGCGATGATCTCGGCCGCGGCATCGTCGGCGGCTCCCGTGACGGTGACGGCCACGAACTTGGTCGCCCCCTCGCCGTCGCGGACGATCTGGTGGGCCAGCTCGAGACATACCGCATCAAGGGCGGCCTGGAACGCCGCCTCGTCGACAGCGGACTCAGCCCCGGTGTCGTCTCCGGCGCCTGGGCCCCCGGCGCCCTGGGCCCCGTCGCCTGGGGCCACGGCACCGGTGGCGAACAGCAGGACGGTGTCGCTGGTCGAGGTGTCGGAATCGACGGTGATCCGGTTGAAGCTACGGGACACCGCCGCGCTCAGGCAACGCTGGGCCATCCCGGCGGGAACAGCGGCGTCGGTGAAAATGAAACCCAACATCGTGGCCATGTGGGGGGCGATCATGCCACTGCCTTTGGCGATCCCGAC
>Ga0224512_10004762_pt1 | contig 11349 bp, 8 predicted proteins | sample SF_May12_sed_USG_4_FD_169103 | JGI IMG/M metagenome (GOLD analysis project Ga0224512, IMG submission 169103) | Sediment microbial communities from San Francisco Bay, California, United States - SF_May12_sed_USGS_13 | ecosystem: Environmental > Aquatic > Marine > Sediment | place: USA: California... | reverse complement strand
TCCCAGGATCACTCCGATACTGGCCATCAGTGCGCCGTAGATCAGCATGACGACCACCACCATCGGCAGGTCGGGGCCCCAGTCCATCTTAAAGAGCAGCGTACCGGCCAACATCGCGAAGGTGATTTGAACGATACCGACGAGCCACTTACCACCCCACTTTCCCAGCACCACGCCGAGTCGATCGATGGGTGTGTAGGCGAGCCGCTTGAGGAGTCCTTGTTTGCGCTCGAGCACCAACAGGATGGCTCCGCTGGTTCCCATCACCAGTAGGGTGAACATCACCATGATGCCTGGGATCGCCTGCTCGAATCCACTTGGGATACGCTGACGTTCACCGGCTGGCGTGACCGTCAGTTGCAGAGCCCTGGGCGTCTCACGCAAGCGGTCGAAGCCGGCGGGAGTCGCTTTGCCCTCGGTCTCTTTGACAACCACAAAATCCGCCAGCAGGGTATAAACGGCGCGCTGTGTGCGAATGGTGTGGTAATCCTTGTTCAACCCGCGTGTATCGTTTGTGAATTCTAACGCGACGGCTTTGCCCGCCAGCACCGAGTCGGTGAACGAGGCCGGCACGGTCAATCTTCTGGCATAGGCGGCGAACTGAGAGATGCTATCGGGGAGAACCACTTGGTAGTTCCTCTCCTCCAGCTGGTGAATGAGTTGGTCTGCCAAGAAACCCGAGGACGTATCAGCCATCACGGCCATCTTGTCGGTGCCGCGGGGCCTCGACCCCATGCCCCCTGTAACCGTGCCGATAAAATAGAAGAACACGATCGGCATGACGAACACCCAAAGAGCGGACTCCCTGGCGCGCAGTGTATATTTGACGTCTTTTCTGGCGATAAAAGCAGCATCTCTGAGCATGATTTCATCCCTGTGCAAAATTACTTCTCAGGCGAAGCGCACCGAAGAAAAACAGCACCGACGCCACCACGATCAGCGCCACCAGGGCGATGGAAAATGGACCCGCTTCCACACTTTCCAGCAGTATCGCCTTGAGCTGTTCCAGCGCCCAGCCGTTGGGTGTACGTTTGCCAATAGCGGCCATCCAAGCGGGCATGGCTTCGAAAGGGAAGAAACTTCCCCCCGCCATCATGAGAGGAAACATCACCACCATGGTAAGGATGCCGCCGGCGTGCTGACTGGACGCATACAGCTGAAGCAACCACATAATAGTCATCAACAATGCGCCCGATAACAACGTCCACACTACCGCGAGCGGGAGTGTCGCAAATGCCAACCCAAAGTACAAGTAACCGGCGGTAAGAGCGACCAGGCAAACCACGAACATCAGGCCCAGCCCTGAAAGCAGCTTTCCAAACAAAAACAAGAGCACGTGTTGCGGGGAAACCACGACACGCCGTAGTGTCTTTTGATCGCGCTCTTTCCACAGATCGATGCTTAGCCCCTGCGCCATAAAAAGTAGTGCCATAAAGAGAATGCCCGGCAGGAAAAGCAGGGCGACGCTCACCGTATCTGCGTCGTCCGCTTCCACCGTTTCCTCGGCACCACGTTCCAGCTGGACAATCGGTGGAAAGAGGTAACCGCTCAGGCGCACGAGCAGCTGGTTGATCCTGACACTAATCCCGGCGAAGCGCATATCTGAAAAAACACTCGTGCTGCCCGCAGGACCCGCTGCGAATTCGCGCAGGTCGTCACCGATCAGCCGGTGGAGGTAAAAGGCCGCATCGACAAGAATGCTCAGACTCTCTTCGACGATTGCCGGGAGAATCGTCTGCGATGGATTGGTAACCAGCTCGAGCGTGCTCGGTTGTTCCATGAGCACAGCCTGTGCAAACCCCCTTGGGATAACGAGCATCGCGGTCGCTTCGCCCTTTGCCATCCTCGCTCGACCTTCATCTTGATCAACCTGTTCCGCCTGGATGAGCCCACCCATGGCGTCCTGACTCATAGCGCCGACCAAGAGCCCACTAAGGAAGCTATTGTCCTCATCAGCAACGAGAACGTGGGCTTGCGGTGCGGGGCCGCTTCGTCCTCCGCTAGCCATCGAGATCAGCCCTCCGACGAAAACAGGAATGCCAAGCCACAATACGAGCGCCACGGGGTCACGCCTGTGGCGTCGCCAGTCCTTGAGTGCTGTGCTCCACACAAACCCCACGCTTACTCCCTCAACTCTTTGCCGGTTAGTTTGATAAACAAGCTTTCGAGGCTCGGTTGCGTGAGCGTGGTCTCGCGCACCTCAGCTCCCGCCGTAGCTAGTGCCTGGAAGATGTCCGACAGCCTTCCCGACGCGTTGGCAACCGCCAGTGTTAGCATGTCTTGCTCTGCCTGGACCAGCTCGATGCCATCGATACGAGACAACGGCTCCGCCACCGTGGTCGGGTCGAAGAGCCCCGTAAGCCGCAGCACATCCCGTTCGCCCAGAATCGCCCTTAGCTCAGCAAGGGTGCCGGTGGCGATGATCTTGCCGTGATCGATAATGGCCAGTCGATCGCACAGATTCTCGGCTTCCTCCATGTAATGCGTGGTGTAGATGACGCACGTGCCTTGCTTGGTCTGTTCACGGACCAGATCGAGCAGCCGCACGCGGCTTTGAGGATCTACACCTACCGTGGGCTCATCGAGCAGCAGCGCTTTGGGCCCGTGGACAATACCGCAGGCAAAATTCAAACGACGCTTCATGCCGCCACTAAACTTCTTGACGGGCTCGTTCGCCCTGTCTAGCAGGCCGGAGAGCTCGAGGACCATCTGCACGCGCTTATTTAGAGGTTCACCGCGCATCGAATAGGCCGACCCCCAGTAAAGAAGGTTCTCGCGTGCGGAGAGATCTTCGTAAAGCGCCAGCTCCTGGGGGACCACGCCAAGCTGCCTACGCGAAGCCGGGCCGTCGGTGGCGACGTCGTGCCCCAGCAGGCTGATGCGCCCGGCGGTGGGTTTCAGAAGCCCCGAGATACAACCGATAGTCGTGGTCTTGCCCGCACCGTTGGGACCGAGCAATCCAAATATCGCGCCCGGCTGTGCCGTGAAACTCACGTCATCGACCGCCAACAAATCGCCGTACTGTTTGCGAAGGCCTTGGACATCGATCAATGCGTCTCCTCCTTCCAATCACGAACCGGGGTGTGGGCCGTGTCGACGATTCTTGCAAAACCGACCGGCGCGCGACAAACAGCAGCCGAGACACGGTTGCGTCGACTTCATGTCAACGGATGTACAAGTTGTCCTTTTCGAGAACCACAGTCACGCTCGCCACCAGTGCATACAAGAATAATCCGAGCCTCTCGACAAACGCCGACGTATGCGGCGCATACTCTCGCCGCAACGGCGATCCCAGAATCGATCTCAGTTTGTTGGTGTAGAAACCGCCGGTGTATCTGAACGAACAACGCATGCGATGCCTTTTTGCCAGCTCGTACAATTGGCGCATCGACAGATAATTGGTTTCGTAGGTCATGTAATCGGCGTGTTTCGCTGCATACTCGTCAAGTGTCAGGGTGTTGCCCGACCGCAACCGATGGCTCTTGAAATTACCCAACCCGATCCTGCTGCACCCTTTGATGTACGATACCAGCAGATCGCTGTTGGATATCCAGTGAACACATGGGAGATTGAGATGGGTTTCGTATAACACGTACTTGAGAGGGAATAGATGGACCGAGATGCCACTGTCTTTTAACACTCGCCGGATTTGTGCGAATGCCAGATCGTGATCCCGGACATGCTCCATCACCTGATTGGATACGACAAAGTCAAAAAACCCATCAGGGTATGGCCACTCGTCGCTCGTTTTCAACGTGGCCAGCCTTGTGCTCCAGTCGATACTCGAAAATTCGCCCGCCAAGAATCGCAGGGTTTCAGCAAAGAATGCGGGATCTTGTACCGCGGAATCGTCCACATCAAATCCGTACATTTCAGGCTCGATTCCTGTCCTCTCCCGCGACAACTCGCGTTGCAGATATGCAATGAGATATCCATTGCCACATCCCATATCCAGAATCCTAAGCGGAGAACCTAGCGAACGCTTGGTGATCTCGGTGTTGAGCACAGCACCGATATGCCGATGAGTCATGCTGGTTTTCATTCGTGTCGCAATAGCCGATGGGGTGGTGCCGGGTGTCGCCTGTCTTGAAACGGACATGGTCAACTATTCTCAAGCCGTTGAGTCGCAGGATTATGACAGATGGATCGCAAGATGTTAAGTGGCCGTTTTGTCCGTCAGGCCGCTTTGGTGGTGTGTGGATCGGTCCGGGCCGGATAGAGAGTTTTGGTCAAGCCTCCCGCCCGTGGTCGACCCGCACCAACGACGAAGCCGCGACCACCAATCCACCCGCCAACCCAAAGAATGGAGTATACCTGGCAAACTCGGGCAACGCATCCACGCCCCCTGCAAGATGGATAAGACCCGTGGCAGCCACACCGGCGATGCCACCCAGGAGCCAGCGATTCATCCGGCCTCGGCCAGCCAGGCCGAGCACACCGGCGGCCAAAAGCCCTCCGGCAACGAAAAGCGCGGCGGGCAACCCGGAGTCTGCCAAGAAAGGGATTAGCCGGCCTTCGGCTTCCAGGTTTCGGCGTCCAACCAGCCGCCCGTTCGTATACACACGAGACACCCTGCCATCGTAAATAGCCGCGACAAAGAAGTCTCTATTCTCATCGATGAACTCGGTGGTGATCGTCTGTGGGAAAAGACCGGTCTCACCGGTTATCGGCGTGCGCAGTCTAAAATTGAGCCGGCGGCGTTCTTGCCCCAGCATAAAGTTGCAGGCAAACGGGTCTTGCGAAAAAGTCGCGATCCGTGCGGGGCCAATCTGCCCGGCATCGTGCGTACGAAACCACACCAGCAGACTCAGGGTACCGCTGGCGACGATGGCCCGGCACAAATCGCTTGCAGAAGACTCGTCCATGAGCGGCCGTCCCCACAGGGAGTCGTCCGGACTCATTTGGTAGGGGATACCGAAAAGAGGTCCCTCTCCGATTTGATTCCGGCGCGAGTGGAGCAATCCCGGACCCGCCGCCGACAGCCGGCGAATCATTCGGCGATCGACGGGCTTGTCAAGAATCATCATCTCCAGGATGTCACCACGCCACGACCGGTCGTCTGTGGGCTCGTTGCCAACGGCAAGATGGAATCGCGGATCCCAGTTCGACAAATCCGCCGTCGTGGTGGAGCGTGACAAAGCCACGATGAACAGCAAAAAAACCGCAGTGGCGAGAGCACCGGCGAGGTGCCCCACGCGAATGATCTTCAGGTTCCAGCCTCTGCGTTGGTACAACCATCGAGAGGTCCAGGCACCCAATATGGCGCCGCCGGTGTTGGATAGTAGATCAGTGGGGGAGGGGATACGTTCGGGATAGAAGAGTTGCAGTGCTTCAGCCGATATCGACATGGCCGCCGCCACCAGCGCACACTTGAGCACGCTCCTGCGCAGCGCGATCCCGAGCGGTAGATAAAGAAGTATGTTGTAAAGAATGTCTAGCTTTTGCACCCGGGCGAACGTGACCCGATCAAGAAAAGGTGGAGACACTTCAACCGAGACCGCCGTAACCACGGCGATCATCGCCACGGCTATCGGGAGGAGGCGTATACGCACAGTCCGGTCACTTCTTTTTTGACTCCCCTGGACGCACGGGCGGATGGGGCTCCCGAATGACCGAGAACTTGAAGACATCTGGGCGGGCGTAGTGACCCGCAACGTCGAAGATCCATTTCGAGGCCGGTATCAGACCGAGATCGACTTCTGCATAAAGGATCTCCTCCTTGGTCGCTACAGGCCCCGCGATGAACTGTCCCTTGGGATTGACGATGCAACTGTTCCCGGCGTTGATCCATTCCTTGCCCTGCGCATAAAGTGTCTTGAATTCGTAACGGTCGGGGATGTCGTCCATGCGCATCGCCGCACAGCAGCCGATGACGAAGGTACCACCCTCGTTGGCAATGTGTCTTAGCGCCGTCAGCCACGGCTCGCTCGAATCCCACGTAGGCGCCACATAGACTTGCGTCCCCGAGGAGTACAATGCGCTGCGGGCGAGCGGCATGTAGTTCTCCCAGCAGATCAACCCACTGACTTTGCCCATGGGCGTATCATATACCTCGAGAGTGCTACCATCACCCCTGGCCCACACCAGCCGTTCCGCACCGGTGGGCACCAGCTTGCGGTGCTTGCCCATGATTTGCCCGTTGGCGTCTATATAGAGGAGCGTGTTGTAGAGGCTCGCGTTACTGGCTTCGGCATTTCTTTCGTGCATTCCCATAACCACATAGATCCCAGCTTTCTTGGCCTCGCGGCAGAGCTTATCCGTCGCCTGGTCGGGGATGGTCACCGCGTTGGTGAGCAATTCGGTGTATAGCTCGGTGTGCAGGTCCTTTCTCGCCCCGGGCACGACCCATAGCCAGTCGGGGTAGCCGGCAATAAACACTTCGGGAAAGACAATCAGACTTGCACCCTCATGCGCCGCCCGTTTGATGAGTTGGCACGCCTTGTCGACCGTCGATTTCTTGTCCAAAAAAACGGGCGCAGCCTGGGCGGCGGCGGCGACAAAACGGTTGCCGGTCATGAGACAGCCTCCGCGGATTCAAGGTTGTTGTAAACGGTACGCGAGCCATGCAAAAACGCACACTGTACACGACCTGGTGCCCGGCGTGCGATCATTCGTGAGAGTCTATGACAAACCCCGGCGGGTTGCAAGTGACTGCTCGTCGAAAAGGTGGGGAAACCGGATACGTTTCTTATGGGCGAAAGGCGCTCGCCACTGCCACCCGGTCCTCCGGTTTGAGTCTTTTGAGGTGTATTCTCTGTCCGGCCAACACGTCTTCCATGTCGGACTTGAACTTCCTGAGATCCTTCTTCTTGTTCAAGTCCTTACCGTTCTTGCCGGCGTAGCCACAATAGTAATGGCCGTCAACGCCGCCCAAACGCCAGCCGTAGTGGGGATCAACACCAAGAATGACGGTCTGACCTTTTTGATAGAGATACTGATCGCCCTTCTTGATGGAGTCGAAGAATAACTGCTCGGCTTCCGTACCGACCGCGCGCAGCACGTATTTCGCCAAACCCGCAAACCGCGACATGTCGCGGAAGCCTGCCAGATTGTCGATCAGAAACAGCGTAAAATCGTGTTGCGTGACTGCTCTGGGGATGACAACGAGGGCCATGGACGCATTTGCGGAATACAGGTCACGATACTCCCTGCGCTTTATGAGAATACCAATCTTACGGATAATCACAGGCAGTTGATCGAGTGTCTCCGTCAATGCGCGACAGAATGCGCCGTCGGTCCGCGTTGCCATTTTTGCTTCCTGGAACAAAATTCGACGCGCTCTTCTGCGACCAAAGAACCACCGAGCGGTGGTTTCTTTGAACGCCTTGTCGAGGACGGTCTTACCGTCTTTCTTTATCCACTCATTAAAGATGTCTTTTGTGAGCGGTTGTTTGACAACCGTAAACTCGGAGCGTTTCCACTTGAGAGCGCCCATAAGCTGCTTTCTCCTTTGATGTGGACTCAAATTATCGGTCGACCTCTGGCGGAATTTCCGACGGGGCATTCCTCCGGCAAACATTGACCGGATCGGTGTGATGCAAACTCCGCACCGTCACTGATCTTTAGCGGCCAATTGCCGCGCGCACAACTACCGCGCCCGCTTGGCCGTTGCCAGGGCGGCGGAATCGCAGGCGGTGAATATGCAATATGCCGGGCGTAAAACGATACGCACCATGCACCTATGCCGTATCGCTTTGGCCGGTCATGGGTGGAAACGCGCCTACTTAATGTCTTGTCATTTAACACTATACCTCTCGGCGGCTGCGTCGACCCATATTCTAGCCTTCGACCTACGACGTGGTATGTGCCTTGCATCGTCATGTCGGTGATGAAAAGCGTGTTGCAGATCGCAAGAAATAAGGGCTTTACCCTCGCCGAACTGATGGTCGTGATAGGGATTTTTGGAATCGTCATGGTCTTGTCGGTTCCGGCGATCGGTCGCTTTTTGCAGAGCTGGAAGCTGGGAGGCGACACCGAAGAGCTGGCGAACTTGCTGCGAAAAGCACGCAGCGCCGCCGTCATGAAAAACATCGATGCGGTTCTCCAATTCAACACCGGTAACGGCGAGTATTTCTATTTTGAGGATAACGATGGCGATGGAAGCAAGGACAGCGACGAGTACCAGAGCGAGACCATCACGTTTTCAGCCGGTATCCGGTTTAATGGGCACACCCTGCCGGATACCAAAGTCACATTCAAGCCCCAGGGCAATGCCATGGAAAGCGGCACGATTACCGTAGCAAACGTCCACGGCAGGACCCGAACCATCAGTCTCTACGGCGGGACTGGCAACGTGAGTGTTAACTGAGCCGACGAGGTAACAAGCGATGAACTCCCAAAAAGGGTTTGGTTTAATCGAGATACTGATCGCGATGGTGTTGTTCGGGATAGGGATTAGCCTGGCGATGCGCACCCTGCCGGAGAGCAACGTGGCCACGACACGCGGTCGCAATATCACCAAGGCCACGAATCTCGCGCAGCAAAAGATCGAGGAATTATTGAGTGTGCCCTACAGCGATGCCGATCTCAACGCCGGCACCCACAATGATCCGGAAAACCCCATTGATCTTAGCTTTACACGCAGCTGGGTGGTTGCCGACAACGTGCCAGTCAACGGTATGAAGCAAATTGACGTTACAGTCATATGGGAAACAGCCAGCAAAGACAGTACTGTAACGCTGCAAACCTACCTTACCTCGAGGCGGTGATCCTAGATGTCACGAAAAAATACGCACAGCCACGGATTCACCCTGGTAGAAATCATGTTCAGCATGGTTATGCTTGGTATCGTCCTCATATCGTTTATGGGGATTTTTGCCCTGTTTCAAAAGAGTTCGGGGCAGACCCGTCAGTTCGCGGATACCCAGCAGAACGCACGGGTCGCGATCGACTACATCACCGAACATCTTCGCCAGGCGGGCTCGGCGACCGACTACGTTCGCGGTCAGCGATTCATCGTTCACGCGGCGCCTTATCAAGTCGCATTCAATGCGGACATCGATAACGGTCAGACCATCGGGGGTGATGCACCGCTCAGCACCATCAACCGCGCGTTCAGCCCATTCACGGTGCCGGCGTCCGGGACGACTATCTACACGCCGCCGCGCGATTTCCAGTCGGAGGCGGAGACCGTGGTGTTTACGCTTGATTCGAACAGCGACGGGGTCATCAACTCCACCGACCAGGGCGATGACATGGAGGAAGGTGGGGCCAATCCGAACGTTTATATTCTAAGAAGAGCCGTTTATGGCTTTGACGGCGCGAATTCGAACCTCGCGCGATCGACCAACCTCGCGTTGCTGCGAGGTCCCGGTGCCTCCCCTAACGGATCGCATCCTCAGCCACTCTTTCAGTACTTTTATGACCATGATGACGACGAGACCACTCCGGCCAAGCTGTGGGGAGACGACAGCCCCGAAGACGGCAAGCTCAGCGGCGCCGAAATTCCCGCCCTGACACCCATGCCGGCCAATCAACTGCCATCCATTCGCAAGGTGAGGGTTACGGTGGTTGGCGAGTCGGACAAATACAATCACAAGTTCAAGGACAATGGCGGCTTTGTCACGGTCGAGATGAAATCCGAGGTTTACCTGCGTAACGCCGGCAGGACCGGTTCGACCATCTTCGGCATGGTGTACAACGACGCCGATGGCAACGGGGCCCTCGATGCTGGTGAGACGGGTTTGCCGAATGTTGAATTGCGCCTGGTGGGGCTCAATCGCACCGTTTTTACCAACGGCGCAGGGGTCTACTTTTTCCCCATAAGCGCGGGGGACTTCAGCGTACGCGAGTTTGACCCGCCCGGATATACATCCACAACGGCCAACATCGTACCCATCACCGTTGCCTCTGGAGAAGCGGTTCGCGTCGACTTTGGGGACGAATCGGGAACCCCCGTGGGTTTTATCCGTGGTAAGGTCTTTGAAGACTTGGACATGGATGGTCTTCTTACCGGCGGCGAGCCGGGGATCCAGGATGTACTGATATCCCTGGATAGCGGAGAGCAGATTACCACCGATGTAAACGGGGATTATATGTTCACGGTTCCTATCGGTTCCTACAACATCGTCGAGACCGATCCAACCGGTTTTGGATCGACAACACCCAACGCAGCTACCGCGAACGTGGCGGCTGCCGGTGATACGGCGGTTGTCAACTTCGGAGACACACAGAATCCCAACTACGGACGAATCGAGGGTTATGTATTCCTGGACGATGACCAGGACGGACTCCGCGACCCGGCCGAGGACGGCATCGCCAACGTGACGCTCACGTTGTCCACCGGTGACAGCACCCTGACCAATACACAGGGCTTTTATGAATTTTCGATTCCGCCGGCCGTCTATGACATCACCGAGCGCGACTCGGAGGGGTACACTTCGACAACGGTCAACACGTACACGGGTATCGTTATAGCGCCGGACACGGTGGTCACGATCGACTTCGGGGATATCCTGCTGCAACAGGATGACTTTATCGAGGTCGTCATCGCCAATACGGCCCGTGCCCTGAGCGTCGACGCGGCGGACCTTGAGGAAGACAACAAAAACGACGTGGACATCGTCATTGGAACGCCCTTCTCCAGCGGCAGCGGCAACATGCTGGTGTTTCTCAACGACAGGAAGAACAACACGACGGCGTTGTCTGCGCTCTTCAACAATGCGCCGGACTATCAGAGAAACTCGGGCAACAACATCAACACGCTATCGGTTTACGACTTCTCGGGGGACGGAAGGCCCGACGTTCTTGCCGGTCTCCAGTTCAATACAGGGAATAACATCCAGCTGTGGTACAACGGCGGTGGGGGTGTTCTGGGGGCCGCACCCAGTGTAGGCTACGCCGCCAGCGCCTCCAACTATGTCCTGGAAAGCGAGCTTGCGGACCTGAACAACGATGGTCACATCGACATCATCGTCGGTTTGGCAACCGGTCTGGGCACCTACAGTGGAGGCTTCGAGATTTTTCAGGGTTCGGGTGGGGGGTCCTTCTCCTCGTCGGCCTATGTCTATACGGCGGGTCAGACCGGGGCGCTGAGACTGGGAGAGGTATGGGCGCTCGACACCGGCGATGTCGATGGTGACGGCGACAGCGACTTGGTGGTGGGTACGCGGGTGAACGCGTACGCGGGTTACGTGGATGTTTACCTAAACAGCGGTAATGCCAGCGGTAACATGACGTGGGACGCGCGTTACGCAATGTCGGGAGCCGTCAACGCGGTTCGCATCGTCGATATGGCGGAGGACAACCTGGGAGACCAGGACCTGCTCGTTGGTTTGTCGAGTACTGCCAACGCCGGGGCCTTGTTCTTGTGGTTCAACGACAACGGTGTGTTTGGCGCAGATGATAATA
>Ga0224512_10004761_pt1 | contig 11351 bp, 6 predicted proteins | sample SF_May12_sed_USG_4_FD_169103 | JGI IMG/M metagenome (GOLD analysis project Ga0224512, IMG submission 169103) | Sediment microbial communities from San Francisco Bay, California, United States - SF_May12_sed_USGS_13 | ecosystem: Environmental > Aquatic > Marine > Sediment | place: USA: California... | reverse complement strand
TGTCGTTTACCGGCGTCACCGTCACTACCAGCGTATCATCCACCGTAAGCGCACCCAAGTCCGTGGCCCGGATGACAAGCTCGGCACTGCCGCTTTGTAGCGGTGCGAAGCTCAGATCCAGCGCGCTGTCCGCATCAATCACAGCCGTGACCAGCGTCGGATTCGAGTTACTCGCCACGGCGAAACCCAACGCCTGACCGTCTTCGACATCCGTGAATACGTCGTTCAAGTCGCGGTAGTTTTCAATGGGATCACTGTTCTCCGTAACGGTTGTATCCGGCATCGCGGTCGACACCACTGGCGCATCGTTCACGGGTGTTACCGTCACCAAGAACGTATCGTTCACCGTAAGGGCGCCCGAGTCGGTGGCCCGTATGACGATCGTCGCCGACCCGTTCTGATCAGCACCAAAACTAAGGTCCAAGGTACTGTCCGCCACATCTATAGCCGCCGTAACCACAGAGGGATTGGTGTTACTAACAACCACAAACGCCAGCGAATCACCGTCTTCAAAATCCGCAAAGACGTCGTTTAGGTCCCTGTACGGCGCGACAGGCGCGCTATCTTCGTTGACCGTGGTGTCTGGTATCGCGCTCGCTACAGTCGGTGCAAAGTTTGGCGGCGGCGGAGTACACACTCCAATGAACGACATGTCCAAAAGCAAGTTGGGCGTGACACCCTGGCTAAAGCTATGCAGATTGATTCTCCCGGCTGTGGCGTTTCCGGTTAGTGCACTGGCCACCTGCGAAGGCAGCGCGCTGGGGTTGGCGCACAGATAGAGCGCCGCTGCACCGGCGACATGGGGTGACGCCGCTGACGTGCCGCTGCTGTTCTGCGTTGCACTGTTGCCCGTATACCACGTCGAGAGAATATTAACCCCAGGCGCGAGCATGTCGACACATGTCCCGTAGTTGGAGAATGTGGCCTCATCATCGTCGATCTCGGTTGCACCCACAGTCAACGCGCCGGCGACGTTCGCCGGCGTTATTATGCAGGCGTCCCCGGGAACAATCTGGTTACCTGCCGCCACCACATACGTAAAGCCCAAGGCGATCGACGTCTCCACACCGTCGTGTAGAGACTGCGCGTTCAGGTAACCCAAACTCATGTTGACCACGCCGGGCCGCAGCCCGTTGCCGGTGATCCAGTCCACCGCGGCCAACGCCATCGAGGCATCCCCGTTGCCCGCACAGTCCGTCACACGAGCCGCCCAAATCGTCGCACTCTTGGCCACCCCGTAGGAGGCGCTGGCTGCGACTCCCGCCACGTGCGTTCCGTGTCCGAAGCAGTCTTCTGCGCTGCCGTGCCCGTCACCCACAAAGTTGCCGCTGCTGTCACTGGGCACGTACTCGACACGTCCCCCAAAGTCATTGTGAGCTTTGCGGATACCGGAATCAATGATGTATACATTGACCCCGGATGCGTCGTTGCCATAGGTGAACGAATTGTCCAAGGGAAGATCTGTCTGATCGATCCGGTCCAATCCCCAGTTGGGGGGGTTGGGTTGCACATCGAAGAGCTGCACCGGTGCATCGGGCTCGACGTAGGCCACATTCGGGTTCTGGCTCAGGGCGTGGGCAGCCTGCGGTGGGAGTGTTACAGCGAAACCCTTGATGGCGTGTTGGTAGACAAAGCGTGGCGACGCGCCGTGCTGCCGCGTAAGGTCATTGGCCATGCGTGCGGGATCCGCCACGCGGTCTTCGAACACGACGATGTACTTTTCACCAACGATCTGCCGGGACGCTTCTTGACCATAGCCGGGGACTGTTTGAGCAACCAAGCCCCCACTACTGGCGGTGACACCGGAGATCGTTACTATCAGAGCTAGTGTAAGGATTCGGGACACGCGCTGACTCCCCCCGGCAGCCTCATACGGCCTTCGGGGAATCCTTCCCCACGATACGGCAGAGACGCTGTTACAATTGGAATGACAGGGGTTAGATGCTCGATCGAAATCGCACGGATCGCGTTGTGAGTACCCTTAAGAATATAAAAACGCACCGACGTCAACATGACGGTGCACTTACCGTTATCGCTCGACACTTCGTAGGCCCCCCCGCACATGTCGGTGAAATTCTGGTTGTGTAGTGATTCTATTACGTTTCTTGCTTCAAGAAGCGTGCCACTCTACCAGAAAACACCCGTTGGTGTCAACGTGGAAGCGCCTCCATCCACTTCCCTAGCAAGGGGTGGACATGGTTTAGAGAACGCCACGACGCTACCGGTCGAACGGGCCGATCTACAACCGAAAAAGATACTGCACCTTTACGAAATACTGGCGGCTAGTCAATGTCCATCCCTCGCGTCCGTCATCGGCGAGGTTCAAGTCGCGGTAATCGTGGGTCGAACCAATATAGAAGATGGAAAAAGGATTGATGCGGTAAGTGAGCAAAGGATCGACATCCCAGCGCTCGTGGCGGTTGTTGTACTGCAGCACGATGCGTGTCGAAAGCTCGCGAGAGAGCTGCAGCGACAAGCGAGTCCGGGAGACCGATTGAGAGAACAACCTGACACCGGTATCCAGATTGTCGCTACGCACATGATCGTAAGAGGCGGAGATCAAGAGGCGGTCGATGGGTTTAATGTCTGCCCACAGCCCGTTACTCATCTCCTTGCCCATAACCAGGTCTCTACGGGCAATGCGATGACCATAATTCATGTATCCACCACATCTGAGAGCACCGCTGGGCTGAGCGGATAGACATGTGTGGGCCTGCCAGATGTCGTTGAACTGGATACCGCCAAACAACTCGTTACTTCGCATATAATTGGGATGTATCGAGCTCTGGGCAGTACGGAATTTTACCTGGAAGCTGGAACTGACCCACTCGTCCTTTTTGATCCCGTCAAAATTCCACTCCCGGCCCGCCTCGACGCTGCCGTTGACGTTTTCCAAAACCTTGCTGTCATCGAACCGTTTGATGCCCCCTAGCCATGTGTAACCCATGCGCACGTTGTTCGAAGGCTCGAACCCGTTATCTGCGCGGAACGTCGGACCGCGTTCCCAATATTCAGCGCCCAACCAGTAATTGCGTGTATCACGGGTGAGGCTGGCGAACACGCCGTGACCCCAGAAGGTCTCGCCGTCCAGTCGTGCCGTATATTTATCATCATCAAACCGTGTCGTATTGAAGGTGCTATCGGTCAGGGCGACGTTGTTGACCTCTTGGGTATGCGCGCCCGCTAACTGGAACCGTAACGCATCGCTTGGTGAGAGTCTTATGCGACCGTCGACGGCGAACAGCGAGCCCGAGCCTCCGTCGTCGAAACGTCGGTCTGTAGCGACAACGCCCAAGTGGGATTGTTCGCCGAGGTCATGCCTGGCCCGCAGGACATTGGAGTAGCTTTTGCCGTTCTCGACGAACCGGCTGTTCTCCTCGAAGGGCAAGATGATCACCGAATGCTCGTCTCGTGCAGATAGGAAGGCCACGCTGTTCACTCCTTTGCGCCAGGTCATCTTGCCGGCAACAAGCGGATCGTTGACAGAGCGTGTGTATACGGCGTTGAAATAGGTGTCGAAAAGGTCGCTGCCCTCTTGGAAGAAGGGACGACGTTCGGGGTAGAATAAGGCGAACGTTGTGTTGACGTCGATCTGCGCGGCGTCGGACTCGACCTGACTGAAATCTGGATTGATGGTCGCCTCGGCCGTTAGCTCGGAGGAAATGTCGTAGGCGATACCCAGACCTGCATCTCCTTTGATGGCGTCGTTGTCAAAACTGCCCTCATCGCGTAAAACACCAGATTGGTTAGCCAGTATCGCCGGCAGTAATTCGAAACCGGCCCCGGGCTTGACACCCCAAATACCAGGGACCGTTCCCCATTGACAGGGCCAGCAAGTCTCGTCGCGGTTGTAAGCGGCCCAGGAATACTGGTAGCGGGATTCGCGCGGGCGGTTGCGCCAAAAGTCGACGCGCCATGCCTGCTCCTCAACGTCCGGAAAACGCATACTGGCGAATGGTACCGCCATCTCTGCTACCCAGCCAAGATCGGTGACGCGACCGGCGGCCTCGAAGATCATGTCGTAATTCACATCTTCGCCGTTGGCCGAAGAAAAGAGCAAATCGCCGGGAATTCCGTAGGGGTTGACTGAGATCTCGTAGGCCAGCGTAGCTTCGCCGAAGGTGTCCAGACACAAGATCACATAATCGTCGGAGTAGATCTCGTCGCGTTCGCAGAAAGAGGCGCGTACCTGCGCAGGATCGTCGTAGCATAGCCAGGCGACGTACAGGTTGGCGTCGTCGTAAGTGATCCAAACCTCGGTGTCGACGTCTGGCTTGGTCTGATCCCCGGGGTTGTGCTCGGCAAAATTGCCGGCCTTGGCAGCCCCTCGCCAGCCGGGATCCTTCAACCTCGCGTCGACTTTGATCGCACCGGCGGCCCGAGAAATGGCAAGCTTGGGCTTGTAAACGGGCTCGTAGTCGCCAGCCGCCAGCGCTGATGGCGAGGCGGCAATGAGCCAACTCACCAGATATAAAGGTCGCACGATCCGCCCACCGACTGCTAGTCCGACCCCCCCAATTGACAAACGTGGACGGCAGCATCTTGATGCTGCTGCCCACCCAAATGGATTAAACGTTTATAGGTTAGGACGCTTGGGCACTAAAAGACATGGGTGAGGGTCCGTGAATTTCACAGACCGGGTGCCCTTTTTTATACGCAGTATGTCGCGACGAGTTGCGCGCGAATAACGGTTTTGCGGCGGGCGCCAACGAACACTGAAGAATCACGCCAATCCAAAAACAGTCTTCTTAGCCCCAAGGCGTCCTGGGATCACTTGAGAAGGACCATCTTACGGGTCTGTTGCAAATCGCCCGCAGCGAGTTGGTAGTAGTACACACCGCTGGCGACCTTGGCCCCCGAGCCGTTTGTTCCATCCCATGTGACTTGGTTTGGTCCCGGCGCCCCCGTCCTGTCTACAAGTCGCTTTACCAGCTTGCCACGGGCGTCATAGATCCACAGCTGAACGCGTTGGGCTGACGGCAATGTGAAAGCGATCGACGTGACCGGATTGAATGGATTTGGATAATTCTGCGCCAACGAGAAATCCACACCCGCGGCCACTACCGCGGTTGCGCTCGCCTTCAGACGGAACTTACCCAGTTTGGTACACCATCGCCCGAGCCCCGTGCCGCCTGGTGTTCCCTGTTCGCATGCATACTCGTTGTATACCCAAAACGTCGCCTCATCGACTGGGCAAAGCGCAAGCCCGCTATAGTCGCCCCAACGATTGCGTGTGTCGGGTGGAAATACGCGTTGGTAAAAATCGGTGCCCGCTTGCAGCGTCCCTGTCGCCCGCACCGTTCCCGGCGCCTCAACAATTGTGTGCACGGCATAATACGCACCACAGAAGATACTCGAGTTGGATGCGGAAAACCCCATCGCCATATTGTCGAGGCAGTCCACCATCACCGTAGGGAAGAAGGTATACGTCCCCACACCGAGATCTTCGGCCCCGACGTCACCTTGATCGATCAGCACCAGATTCGGTGGGTTGTTGGTCGTGTCGATCTGCCACCAGTGAGCTGTCGTTTGACCAAGGTCAGGCCCGCTATTCGGATTGATCGTGGAGCTTGCCCAAAGTGTGTTGTTCCGCCACACGGCGTTTAGCGCCCTCCGGTCGTTGACCTCAATGAGCGCCGCTCCTCCGGACTGGGGTGCATCGGGCAACACCGGAAAACCAAAGACGCCGCCGACATCTTCGATGTCGCCAACAAAAACAAATTGAACCGTGAAGTTGGGCGTTCCCAGCGGGTCGGTCACCTCGATGACTTGCATGGCTTCGAGTCCCCCAGGACCCCCTTGCGTAAGCGCACTATAGCCAACCAAGTAAGTTCCCAACGGCTGTCCACCCGAGCCGAGTGGCAAGGCCCCGAACATGTGGGCGGGCTGCATGGTCATCTCAAAACCGCCGACCGGGGTAATAGGATCTTGGACCGTAAACGCGATCGAATTGTCCGGCCCACTGTATGTCGGGGTCTTGTTGACAATCCACATTCTGGTGCCGGTACGAACGCCACCGAATGTAAAAAACGAAAACATGTTGTTAGTAATGTAGACGGCCTTGTCATCGACCGCCAGGCCGGGGTAATCGCCCCACGATGGGACGCCAATCGTTATTTTTGAGTCAATCGCATGAAACCACCATCCACCATTCGGGTCACTCGTCTTGGAAACAGCCACAAGAATGCGCGACTGGTCAGATGGATCCCCGGCCAAAACGTCCGTCTGTTCAAGCGTAATCGCAACGAATCGTCCCGAATACTGGTCGTATATGACCTTGGGGTCGAAGGTGAAAGTGCCCAGAGGTAACGGCACCCCTGTGGTCAACACCGAAAAGAAGCTCTGCAGACTCTCTCGATGTTCTAGAGAATCCGGATTGTTCTTGGTCCGCCATTCTATTATCACATTGCCAATGTTAACGACGTGATCGGCTCCGACGGCGACATGCGGATCGGGCGGGATAAAAAGAAACCCGCCGGTCAGCGGTATGCTGCTGTCGAAATCAAAACCGTCAACGGGAGGTGCCAACAGCAACGGGTCGAGCTGAATCTCGGGCAGCTCCGGCCCTTTTCGGCTGTACTCAACGACGTGCCCGGGCTCAACCGCCATTCTCGGATGCACAGAGGGTAGCGTTGATTCGTGTGTGAGATCTTGTGTCTGGGCAACGGTAAGCGAGGCGACGAGGCAAATAACGACGTTCGAGAGCAGGAAATACCATCTATAGCTGCTTCTCATGGCGATCCTCCGGGTCAGGGGTGTCACGCCGACTAAACCATCGGCACCGCCAACAATCTCTTAGACATGAGTTTGTTGGTGCTTCTCGGAAGTCTTACAATCGAAAGCAACGGGGCAGAGATAGGGTGCTTATTTTACCTCGCATGAGGCCGCCAGTCAACCCCGAGGTGTATCGGCGCCCGGGCTAAACCCGCTTTCCGGATAGCCGAAGCCACCCGGCATCGAGCGCGCCATCAATTGACGCAAGGCCACTGTCGATCCGCGGATGAAAAGGACGACGTGATCTGCGGCCACGTCAACGGATCTCTATTTGATGAGCACCATCTTGCGCGTCTCGGAGAAGCCCTTCGCGTTCAGCTGATAGAAATATACCCCGGTGGAAACGGTTTGGCCACCATCGTCCTTCCCATCCCATGTGGTGGTCCTATGGCCGCCCGTCTCGTACCCATCGACCAGGGTGCGCACGAGTCGCCCCGTCACATCGTAAATCTGTAGTGTGACATTTCGGCCACTCATGGCAACCTCGTAGTGGATAACCGTGGAGGGGTTGAATGGGTTCGGGTAATTCTGACCCAGAAACACATCGCGCGGCACACCGGCCCCTTCGTCAACCACTCCCGTCGGGTTGCTGGCAAACTGATATATCAGACCGTCAAACGCGCAAATGAAGAGCTCGTTGTCTTCAGCAACTCCAAACGATGCGATGAGGAGCGAAGTGTCGATCAAGTCGATGTTGACCGGCGCACTCAGGCCATCGTATGCCAACGCCCAAATCTTGCCGGTCGAAAAATCTCCGTAAACATACTTCTCATAAAGGCTCGGCAGCCTCGAACCGGTGTAAACGTACCCTCCGGTTATCGATCCGCCAACCGTATGATCGTACTCCCACACCGGCAGCTCCAGTCCCGTCGTATCACAGCCTGACGGGGGGTTGAAGCAGTCAGGTCCCTCCATGATATTCCAGCCGTAGTTCCCGCCGCTTTCGATTATGTCTATCTCTTCGTAGTCGGCCTGCCCCACATCGGCCAACCACAGACGCCCGGTGAGCGGATCGAAACTAAACCGCCACGGGTTACGAAGACCATACGCATAGATCTCCTCTTTGTAGCCCTGCATGTTACCCGCAAAGGGATTGTCGACCGGTATTCCATAGTTACCCACGACTGTTGTCGTGTCGACATCGATGCGAAGCAGGGCCCCCAGCCACGTCTGCAAATTCTGGCCGTTCCCCAGCGGGTCTCCCCCCGATCCTCCATCTCCCAGCCCGATGTAAAGAAATCCGTCGGGACCAAAAGCGATCTGGCCGCCGTTGTGGTTGCCAAAAGGCTGGGGCACCTCTACTAGGACCAGCTCGCTATCGTAATCCGCGGAGTCGGGGTCCGTAGCGGTGACGCTATAACGAGCGATTACGGTGCGCAGCGGACTCGCCGCCGTGTAATTGACATAAAAATAGCCACTGTCCGCGTAGTGGGGGTGAAACGCAAGACCCAGCAAACCCGCCTCGTTCACCAGGTCATAGATGCGATCTTGAATGTCCAAAAACGTTCGAGTTTCAGTCGCTGCAGCGCTGTTGTCGAAGACCCGAATGACACCCCTCTGTTCGACGACGAAGATCCTATTTGTGCCATCGCGTGATGTCTGCAGATCGACGGGACGCAAAAAGGACAGGTTTGGAAACGCCACTTCCAGCTGCGCTACCCCGTGCAGTAACGTTGCGTGCATACAAAGCAACATGGCGAAAAGAAATAATCGAATTCTCATGGAGCCCCCCCCCGCGATATAATTTCTTTGACAACATATCACCATCATGGCAGCACGCTTGCCGAGCGCGACGAGCCCTCTAGCCACCAAAGGCGATGCCAAACGATATGCCAAACTCGGGACTGCTGTAGTTCTTCTCTGACCCAATGCGACTATCAAAATCGGAAACTACATGATACCCAAACCCAACACCGAGTGTAAACAGCCTACCGAGTAATATATCCACGCCTATCCCAAGTCGTGACCCAAGCGCGGTCTCTGACAAGGATTGCGTTGAAATCGTTGTGCCGACTCGAACATTTGAAGCTGATCCAAAGTATGGTCCTACAGACGCGGATACATAAGGCCGGGCCGCATCACCGAGGGCGAACCGCGACGGCTGGTACTTGACTCCGAACAGCAAGTGAACAACCGACGCCGATTCGGTAAGAACTCCCGATCCACTTACCGACGTTGTCGCTTCGAAGCTTAGGCCGCCCAAACTCAACCCGACCGCAACGTCGTTTTCAACATGATACGCATAGGCGATTTTCCAAATCACACCCTGGACATCGCTGCTTGTGGTTATGCCACCGACTTCTACTTCGCTTGCGGTTCTGACTGCACTGAGAAGTCCGATGCCGAGTTCGATACGGTGTTTGCCACGCAGTGAGCGCGGCTTCTCGTCAGAGGTCGAGCTGCGGGCGGCGCCCGAGCTCAGGACCGTCAACGATAAACATACAATTCCCACATTTACTGCACGCATAACGCATCCCCCCCTTTGTTCTCTGTAAACCTTGCAACACGTTGCAGCCCGTACGAACACTTCGATTTGACACCTCTACGATCGCGTGACAGTTACTGACTCACGCCAGCCGTCCGCGTATGCAAGACCGTACCATTGAGGCCAACGATCCTGGCGTTGTTCGCATCGGCGAAGAATATACCGCGGTTTCCGCGTTCTCGTCAGCAAAGAATACGCGCTGTAAATAGTCAGTCGTCCTGCTGGCAACCTCTATCCAGTTCTTGCCACCGTCAGTCGTTCGTAGGATTGTTCCATCCGTCGTTCGCAGAATGGTACCGCCAGCGCCAACGGCGACACCCGTGCCGGCATCGACAAAAGAGACGGCGGCCAAATCGTTGCCTTGTGGTAGTGGATTCTGCCAAACCCAGCCAGACGGTGTGGTGCTCTCCACTGGGATCATCGGTGTATCGGAGTCATCGCCGCAGGATGACAAGATCAGCGAAGCAGTAAGAAGGACAAGAGAGTTTCGTAACAGAACCGCCAGCACGCAAACCCCTTGATTAGAAGCGACCCGTCACATCGCACATTACGGTATCCACGTCACTTCGTCGATTTACCTGCGTCCATTGTAACAGATCCTCGTCACTCCCGCACCTACCGACTGACGTCAAGCCTCCTTTTCGTTCCGACCGATGTATAGCGGTTGTTACCGACCCCGTGTAGGAATGGACACCACCGTGGCGGCCGGTCAGAGATCGCGCCGACCACAACAATATTGCAATGGCACACTCCATGCCTCGCTTCAACTTCACTCGGACATTATGTGGGCGATTCATGTAGAACCCAATGCCTGGTTGGATCCACTAGAAGGGCTCGGGTACGCCGTGGCATTGGAGGGTCGTTCTGGACCGTATTCTTAGTTAGAGAAGTCACCCGTGCCATTCGCGATTATTCTCTTGATAAACCCTATCCGTATCCTTTTGCAAACTCATCGCCAAAGAAGTACTCTGTCTGGGAGTCCCTCGACAAACACTGTGACTTTCCAAAGAGACGCGCCCGAGCGCGCCCCACACATCCGCGGGAGCACTGACATGAGGAACCTGGCGCACATCCTGATCACCGCTTTTCTTCTGGCTACCTTGTCCACTGGATGTACGTCGGATGAGCCCGCGCCTAGCGCACCGTCCGGCAACAAAGTCCCGACGGCGAACGCGGGGCCGGACCAAGCGGTGGTCGACACCGACGAGAGCGGGGACGAGAGCGTAACCCTGGATGGCTCCCTGAGTACGGACTCCGACGGGACCATCGCGAGTTACGTTTGGACCGAGGGAGCCACAGAACTTGCCACGGGAGCGAAACCCACATTCCCGTTCCCGACCGGTGACCACACTATCACGCTGACCGTCACCGATAATGAGGGGGCAACAGACACCGACAACGTGTCTGTCACGGTCTCGGCCCCCGGACAGGATCTGTGGCCGCCGACGAACTTCAAAGTGGCTTTCACGGGTGACACAGACCATGGCAGCAATGCGCAAAAGGTCTTCGAACTGGTTAGGGACGAAGGTGCCGACATGATGCTTGTCGCCGGAGACTTGTCGTACGGCAGCGTTTCAGAGTGGACAAGTCTCGTCACAAATGTTCTGGGTCCAGATTTTCCTGTTTTCGCGGCTGTAGGCAATCATGATGTCGGAGACTGGAGTCAGTATCAGAACTTTCTACAGGCGCGCGCCGATCACGTTGGCGCCACGTGGTACGGTGACTACGGAGTAGAGTCTACGGTTATCTACAAGAACATGGTGTTCGTGATTTTGGGCGCGGGAACGAGAGGCTCTACTTCAAACCAAGAAGGTTTTCTAACTGATGAGCTCCTACGCTACGACAATCTCTGGGAAATTGCATGCTGGCACAAGAACATGAATGCTATGCAAGTCGGTTCGAAAGGCAATGAAACTGGCTGGGGCGTCTATGAGAATGCCCGAGCTGGCGGCGCTCTGATCATGACCGGGCACGAGCACAGCTATGAGCGAACCCATGTTCTAAGTGACATGAGCAGTCAAACTGTAGCCGACAATACGTCTCCCTACCTCGTTAAACCTGGTCAGACATTCGCCACGGTGTCAGGCCTGGG
>Ga0224512_10004760_pt1 | contig 11351 bp, 10 predicted proteins | sample SF_May12_sed_USG_4_FD_169103 | JGI IMG/M metagenome (GOLD analysis project Ga0224512, IMG submission 169103) | Sediment microbial communities from San Francisco Bay, California, United States - SF_May12_sed_USGS_13 | ecosystem: Environmental > Aquatic > Marine > Sediment | place: USA... | reverse complement strand
GTTGCAGGCGGGCACTAACAACAGCAGCGCGAGACATGATGCGAGCAAGGCAGTGACAAAGATACTGTGACTGATGTGGTAGTCGGCGTGTCCCCATCCGGGAAATGGAAAATCGGGCACGTTGGCAAAAAAGACAAAGAAATGGCCGATCACCAGGTACCACAGCAATGACCGGCCGCGCGGCAGCGTCAGCACCGCGATCGAAAGTCCGGTCAAGCTATGTCCCACCGTTGTCATGGCGCAAAGCCTACCATGCGAAAACGCGCGGGAAAGTCCCGGCTGCGATTTAAGGGCCAGGCAGGCCTGCCAATGCGGCTGTCTCTTAGGTACATGTCCGAATTGCGATTCCCGCCGCAGGCCGCATCATCACATCTGTGCTTTGAGCGAGCGGCGGGCGATGGCTCAATGGAATATGGTTGCCGGATGGACGGGCATGGCATTCGGACTGTTGTCCGGCGCCATCATCGGCTTGTTCTTCCATCTGGAGTCGTTCGCAGGTGGCTATGCGTCGTTTCGTCGCCGCATGCTGCGCCTTGGCCATGTTGCCTTTTTCGGGCTCGGAATTCTCAACGTCATTTTTGCATTGACGCTAATGGCCACTGACATCACTCCCAGCAACCCGATGCTTGCCTCGATCAGTCTGATCGCCGCAGCGGTTCTGATGCCAACGGTCTGTTTTCTCACGGCCTGGAAGAGATCCTTTAGACATATATTTGCGCTGCCGGTGGCGGGTGTTGCGATCACCTTGCTGCTATTGCTGCAGGGAATGGTGTAAGCATGAAACTCGGACTGATCGCAATGAGCGCAACACGCGCCCACAACAAAGAGCTCACAGAACTCGGATTTTCCTTACCCGGATTCGTCGATCGCAGCAGGGTAATTGCGTCATTGCCGAGCCTCGGGTTGCTGACTCTGGCTGGCATGACACCAGCGGAAATCGACATGCAGTACATGGATGTGCCGGATCTGACCAAGGTCAGCGGCCTGCCGGGCGAGTTTGATGTCGTGGCAATCTCCTCATTTACCGCGCAGATGAATGAGGCATATCAGCTTGCCGATCGTTACCGCGCGGTCGGAACAACGGTGCTGCTGGGTGGACTGCATGTCACGGCATTGCCCGATGAGGCGCTGCAACATGCCGACGCTATCGTCATCGGCGAGGGCGAGCCGGCCTGGCCGGCCTTACTCGACGATTTGCAGCAGAATCGTCTGCAGCGTATCTACGATTCCAGAAGCCGGCCGTTCAATATGGCGGACAGCCCGATGCCGCGATTCGACCTGCTGAATCAGGATCACTACAACCGAATGATGGTGCAGACGTCGCGCGGTTGTCCGTTTAGCTGCGAGTTCTGCGCCGCGTCGATCAGATTGTCCCCGTTGTATCGCGTCAAACCGGTGCACAAGGTCATCGCCGAAGTACGGCGCATCAAGGAGCTGCAGCCGAAGCCGTTCATCGAGTTCGCCGATGACAATACGTTCGTCAATAAGCACCATGGCAAGGAGTTGATGCAGGCCCTGCAAAAAGAAGACGTCAAGTGGTTTACCGAAACTGATGTGTCGGTTGCCGAAGATGAGGACCTGCTGAAGCTGATGCGGGACGCCGGCTGCGTACAGGTTCTGATCGGTTTTGAAAGTACGACACGCGCAGGACTGGCCGGTATCGAATTGAAGTCGGACTGGAAGGCGAAACGGTTCGACGGCTACATGAGCGCTGTCGACAAGATTCAGCGCCACGGCATATCGGTTAACGGCTGCTTCGTGCTCGGTATGGACAATGATGGTCCGGAGTGCTTTGAAGGTGTCGTGGAGTTCGTCCGCGACAGCAATCTCTACGATGTTCAGATAACCCTGCTGACGGCGTTTCCGGGGGCGCCACTGTATGACAGGCTGAAGTCCGAGGGACGCCTGCTCGATGAAACAGCCTGGCAGCTCTGCACCTTGTTTGACGTGAATTTCACACCCAGGCACATGAGCCCGCAAGAACTGGAATCGAAGTTTCGCTGGCTGGTCGAAAGAATATACAACCAGGAATTTACCGATGAGCGTCATCGAAAATTCCATGAGCGACAAGCGGCTCTGCTGGCAAGCAGAAGCCACAAGGAGGTCTACCTGCATGAACATCACCATGGTTAAGGGGCTATTTGTCATCGCCGCGCTTTACGATGGCATTCTCGGCGTCTTGTTCCTGTTCTTCCCGGGCCTTGCGTTCGAGATATTCGAGGTGGTGCCGCCAAATCACTTTGGCTATGTACAATTCTCGGCAATTCTATTGATAATTTTCGCTGCGATGTTTTTCCGCGTAGCGCGAGACCCGATCGCGAATCGATTCATCATGTTGTACGGTGTCGCGCTCAAGACCGGCTATAGCGGGCTCGTTTTCTACTACATGCTGACGACCGGCGTCCCGGCAATGTGGGTTCCGTGGGCCTGGGCAGACCTGGTATTTCTCGTGCTGTTCCTGATGTCCTGGAGCTACACAGGCCGCCTTGCGAGTTCAGCGGCGGATTGACAAAAGCTGATCAATCCCTAAGGCTCGGCGAGCAGCAGGGCAGGGTCTACGGCGGTGCCGTTCATGTAGGTTCCGAAGTGCAGGTGCGGTCCCGTTGCGCGTCCGGTCGCGCCGACCAGCCCGATGATTTCGCCTTCGCCGACGACCTGACCTTCCGCGACCGTGATTTCGCTCAGGTGGCAATACATGGTCACGAAACCCTGGCCATGGTCGACAAAAACCGTGTTGCCATTAAAGTAAAAGTCACCCGTCGTGGTGATGACGCCGCCGCGCGGCGCTGCGACTGGCTCGCCTTCACTGGCGGAGATATCCATGCCCTTGTGCGGTGATCGCGGTTCGTCGTTGAAAAAGCGGCGCAGTCCGAAGCTGGAGCTTTTTCGCCCGGCGACAGGTGTACTCAGGTGTACGCCATCGAGCGACACGTCGCGCCAGTTTGTCAGTGCGGCGTCAATCACTTTGCGCTCATTGCCGACACGTTCGAGGTTTTCCTCACTCAGAGATACATAGTTCTTTGCGACCTGCAGGCGTTGCTCGCGGTAGGCGTGCTCGCGGATTTCGAATGCATGCTTCGCACCATCGGCCGCGGAAATTTCCGCCGTGCCGATCGCGGCGTCGAGGGGCACGCCGATCACTGCGTGCCAACGGCCGCCATTACTCAGGACGAGTACGCGATGTCCCGCGTATTCGACGACAGGTCTGGCGCCGTCCGCTGCGCCAAGGTCGATGAATGCGATGCCGCCCGGCCAGGACGACTCTTGCGGATAAGCTACAGAGCCCAGGCACAGGAAGAGAACCGTAGCTGCGATTCTCATTCTTGCTCGTCCTCTATGGTTTGCACCGTCGCGATCAGTTGCCCATGGGCGAGCCGTGCACGTATGTCACTCCCCGGTGATACATCCGCCGCGCTCATCAGGACCTTGCCGGTCGCTACGCTTTCGACAATCGCATATCCCCGATCGAGCGTCGCGAGCGGACTGACCGTGTGCAGGCCCCGGATGGCGATTTCAAGGCGATGTCTGTTGGCGGCCACCGCAGCTCTGGTGGCGGCGTTGAGACGCTGCCAAACGCCCGCCAGTAGCGGCTGCTGTCGCAGAAACTCCTGTCGCATGGCCGTGGCAAGGCGGCGCCGCAGTTCGTGCAGGCGTTCGTGCTGCCGCAACAGCGTCTGCTGGGGGCTGCTCTGCAGCAGGCGCCGAGTCAGCCAATCGAGCGTCTGGCCACGGTCTTCGACTGTTCGCCGGCCGAGTCTGGCGATGCGCAGCGCAATCGAATCAATCGAGCGCAGCCAGTCACCCCGATCCGGCACGATAAGCTCGGCCGCGCCGGATGGAGTCGGTGCCCTGAGGTCCGCCACGAAATCCGCGATGGTGAAGTCGACCTCGTGGCCGACGGCACTGACGATCGGAATGGGCGATGCGGCGATGGCGCGCGCGAGTTTCTCGTCGTTGAAAGCCCACAGGTCCTCCAGCGAGCCGCCGCCGCGGCCCATCACGAGCACGTCGCATTCATCACGGCGAATGGCGGTCTGCAACGCTGCCGCCAACTCGGCCGGTGCGGCATCACCCTGTACCGCCGCGGGATAGATAACGACGGGAATGGACGGAAATCGACGACCAAGCACGCTGAGAATATCGCGAATCGCAGCACCGGTTGGCGATGTGATGACACCGATGCGCCGGGGCAGCGCGGGTAATCGCTTCTTGCGATCGTCATCGAACAGCCCCTCGGCCGCGAGCATTTTCTTGAGAACCTCGAACTGGCGCCGCAACGCGCCCTCGCCAGCCGGCTCGACCTGCTCCACGATCAGCTGATAGTCGCCGCGCGCCTCGTAAAGGCTGACGCGACCAAATGCGAGCACCTGGTCGCCATTTTTCAGGCCCAGCGTCGGGCCGCGCTGCCGCTGGCGAAAGAACGCCGCGCGAATCTGCGCGGTATCGTCTTTCAAGGTGAAATAAATGTGGCCGGAGGCCGGCTTGGCGATATTCGAGATTTCGCCTTCGACCCAAAGGCGCGCGAGACCTTTTTCAAGCAGCATCCTGGCCTGACGGTTGAGTTGGCTGACCGTGATTGCGCCCGCGACAGCGTTCACCTGGCCCGAATCTTCCATGCTCGCCAGTATAACCAAGCCCGCAAAGCTTTTGCCGAAAATATCATCGGCGTACAATTGACCGTTTACCCTCATCAAAGGATCCGAATACCCCATGCGAATCGCCAAAGAAGCCCTGACCTTCGACGATGTTCTGCTGCAGCCGGGTTACTCCGAGGTGCTGCCGCGCGAGGTCGATCTGAGTACCAGCCTGACCCACTCGATCAAGCTGAACATTCCGATCTTATCGGCCGCTATGGACACGGTTACCGAGTCTCGCCTCGCCATTGCCCTGGCCCAGGAGGGCGGACTCGGCATTGTGCACAAGAACATGAGCGTCGATGCCCAGGCGCGGCAGGTCCTGCAGGTCAAGAAGTTTGAAAGCGGCATCGTTCGCAATCCCATCACGGTCTCTCCGGATATGACGATTCGCGAAGTCATCGATCTGACACGGTCGATGGGGATCTCGGGCGTGCCAGTCGTCGACGGTTCGGAAACAGTCGGCATCGTGACGCATCGCGATCTCCGCTTCGAAACGAATCTCGATGCGCCGGTCTCAACGGTGATGACGCCGAAGTCGCGGCTCGTTACGGTCGGCGAGGGTGCCGGCAACGATGAAGTGATGTTCCTGTTACACAAGCACCGCATCGAGAAAGTCCTGGTGGTCGACACGAATTACGAGCTCAAGGGCATGATCACGGCGAAGGACTTCCAGAAAGCGAAGGACTATCCGCAGGCCTGCAAGGATGACAGTGGCGCGCTGCGTGTCGGTGCCGCAGTCGGGACCGGCTATGACACCGATGACCGCGTAGAGGCGCTTGTCGAGGCTGGAGTGGACGTCATTGTCGTCGATACGTCACACGGTTTTTCGAAAGGCGTCATCGACCGGGTCAGACGCGTCAAAGACGCGTACCCGGATGTTCAGGTGCTTGGCGGCAACGTCGTTACCGGTGACGCAGCCAGGGCGCTGGTCAAGGCGGGTGCCGATGGTGTCAAGGTCGGCATCGGTCCGGGTTCGATCTGTACCACTCGTGTTGTCGCCGGCGTTGGTGTGCCGCAGATTTCGGCCGTGGCCGAAGTTGCCGAAGCGCTGAAGAAGACCGGCGTACCGTTTATAGCCGATGGCGGCATTCGCTATTCGGGCGATATTGCCAAGGCGCTCGTAGCCGGTGCGTGGTCGGTCATGATCGGCGGCTTGTTCGCGGGAACAGAAGAGTCGCCGGGTGAAGTCGAGTTGTATCAGGGTCGTTCCTACAAATCCTACCGCGGCATGGGATCCATCGGCGCGATGGGCCAATCTTACGGTTCATCCGATCGCTATTTTCAGGATGCGACCGAAGAACTCGAGAAGCTCGTTCCGGAAGGAATAGAAGGGCGCGTCGCCTACAAAGGCGGGCTCGTTGCGATCGTGCATCAGTTAGTCGGTGGCGTACGCGCCGCGATGGGCTACACGGGCAGCGCTTCGATCGAAGAGATGCGAACGAAGCCGCAGTTTGTACAGATCACAGGTGCGGGAATGAAGGAAAGTCACGTCCACGACGTGACGATCACCAAAGAAGCACCAAACTACCGCTCCAACTAACGGAATCGTGTTTGATGAGCCAGCCTGCTGAAGCCCGCAACGCCCGACAAACTGATATTCACGCGCATCGACTGCTGATTGTTGATTTCGGCGGCCAGTACACGCAGTTGATTGCGCGGCGCGTCCGCGAGTGCGGTGTTTATTCGGAGATCCACCCCTGGGATCTGTCCGACGAAGAGATCCGCAATTTCGCGCCATCAGGCGTAGTTCTTTCCGGCGGTCCCGAGTCCGTAAATCTTGACGATCCACCCAGGGTGTCGCACGCCGTATTCGAACTCGGCGTGCCAGTGCTCGGCATCTGCTACGGCATGCAGACCATGGCGGCCGAACTCGGTGGCAAGGTCGAGGCATCGGCGCATCGGGAGTTTGGTTACGCCGAAATATCGCCGGGAGACTCAAACCTGTTTGGCGGTTTCAGTGATGCCGATGGCGGAGCGCCCAGCCTCAAGGTGTGGATGAGCCACGGCGACCGCGTCGAAGTGGCGCCGCCAGGCTTCGAAGTCACGGCCAGCAGTCCGAATTCGCCAATGGCGGCGATGGAGGACAAGACACGGCATTTCTATGGCGTGCAGTTCCACCCCGAAGTGACACATACGCTGCACGGTGATGCGATCATGCGGCGATTCGTGCGTGAAATCTGTGAGTGTCCCGGCGACTGGACGGCAGGGAACATCGTTGCCGATGCGATCACAAACGTGCGCGAACAAGTGGGCGATGGCAAGGTACTGCTCGGGCTGTCGGGTGGCGTCGATTCGTCGGTGGTCGCCGCATTGTTGCACGAGGCGATTGGCGATCAGCTAACGTGCGTGTTCGTCGACCACGGTCTGATGCGTCATCACGAGGGCGATCAGGTCATGGAGACTTTTGCAGAGCACATGCACATCAACGTAATCCGCGTGAATGCGGCGGATCGCTTTTTTGACGCGCTCGAGGGCGAGTCGGACCCGGAAGAGAAACGCAAGATCATCGGCGGCATGTTCATCGAGGTGTTCGATGAAGAGGCGCACAAACTCGAGGGCATCGAATGGCTGGCGCAGGGCACGATCTACCCGGATGTGATCGAATCGGCCGGTGGCAAGACAGGCAAGGCGCACGTGATCAAGTCACACCACAACGTCGGCGGCCTGCCCGATGACATGCGCATGTCACTCGTCGAGCCATTGCGCGAGCTGTTCAAAGACGAAGTTCGCAAGATCGGTATGGAGCTCGGACTGCCCCGTGAAATGGTTATGCGTCATCCCTTTCCGGGCCCTGGCCTGGGCGTGCGGGTATTGGGCGAGGTCAAACGCGACTACGTCGCGAAGCTGCAGCTCGCCGATGAAATCTTCATCGAGGAACTGCGCAAACAGGGATTGTACGACGACGTCAGTCAGGCATTTGCTGTATTCCTTCCCGTGAAATCGGTCGGCGTCATGGGCGACGGCCGCCGTTACGAATACGTTATCGCATTGCGGGCGGTCGAGACGATCGACTTCATGACCGCACGCTGGGCACGTCTGCCTTACGAGTTCCTGGAGCAGGTATCACTGCGCATCATCAATGAAGTCGATGGAATCTCGCGAGTCACTTACGACATCTCCGGCAAGCCGCCATCGACCATCGAGTGGGAGTAGATGCACGCGCAGGATGCAAGCTTCATGGATGCTGCACTGCGCCAGGCCGAGCAGTCCGCGGCGGCTGGCGAGATTCCGGTTGGTGCGATTGTCGTAACGGCGGGTGAAGTCGTCGCCAGCGGTCAGAATCGATCGATTCGCGACTCTGACCCGAGTGCGCATGCCGAAATCGTGGCGCTGCGCGCCGCCGGCAATGCGCAGAGCAACTATCGGCTCAACGATGCGACGCTGTATGTAACGCTCGAGCCATGCGCCATGTGCATCGGCGCTGCCGTGCAGGCCCGGATCTCACGCCTCGTGTTTGGCGCGTATGACCGCAAGGCCGGCGCGGCCGGCGGCATTATCGATTTGACCGACAGCCCCGCATTCAATCACCGTTTTGAGGTGCTGGGCGGCGTGCTTGCGGATCGATGTGGTGCCGTGCTGCAGGACTTCTTTCGCTCTCGACGTTAAACTCTGCAGCCAATGGCGAACGACACGAACAACATCGACAGGCGCAGCGTCGGCGAGGACGAGATCCACTGGGATCAGGACCTGAGCTATAGCGGTTATCTGTCGCTGGATGCGCTGCTCGATTGCCAGAATACGCGCACTGATTCGCATGACGAAATGATGTTCATGATCATCCACCAGGCCTCCGAGCTGTGGATGAAACTGTGTATTCATGAAATAAGCGGCGCAATGCGCGAGGTGGAGAACGACAACCTGGGTGCGGCCTTCAAGATGCTGGCCCGCGTGTCACGCATCCAGGGGCAGCTGCGACAGAGCTGGGCGGTGCTGTCCACGATGACGCCGTCGGACTATCTGAGTTTTCGTGACGACCTCGGGCAGAGTTCCGGCTTTCAGTCGTTTCAGTACCGCGAGATCGAGTATGCCTTAGGCAACAAGAACGCTGCTCTGATGGAAGTCCACCGGAACAATCCGGAGCGTTACGAGCGGCTGCGTGCGGTTTTGCATGCACCGAGTTTTTACGATTTGTGTTTGCAGCACCTTGCTCGCCAGGGGTTCTCAATTCCTGATGACTACTTGCAGCGTGACTGGTCAAAGGCTTACGTGCCCTGCGCTGAAGTCGAATCTGCCTGGGGCGACGTCTACGCGAATACTGACGAGCATTGGCAGCAATACGAACTGGAGCATGAGTTTCAAATGTGGCGCTTCAGCCACATGAAAACCGTCGAGCGCATCATCGGATACCGCAAGGGCACCGGCGGTACCAGCGGCGTTGCGTTTCTGGAGAAAGCGTTGTCACTACGGTTTTTCCCCGAACTCTGGACAGTGAGAACCGAGCTCAAGGGCAGCTAGGCTCGCGGTTACTCAGGTCCGCGCTTCAGCGGCTTTCGATGGTTTCCTGGACTCAGGCGGCTCGAGATCTTCGGGCACGTCGAATTCGCGAAGATCCATTTCCTCATTGGCTGTCAGCCATTTCATGATGTTGTAGTAGCTGCGGATATTGTTCACGTAGAGAACCGGTTCCCAGCCGCGGGCATAGCCGAACGGCAAGCGCGAATACCACTTCTGCTGTGCCAGCAACGGCAGAGCCTTGCTGATATCAACCCAGGTGTCCGGGTTACCACCCTGCCACTCGACGATTTGCCGCGCATCCTTGACGTGATTAAAGCCGACGTTATAAGCAGCAAGCGCCATCCATGTTCTGTCGGGTTCGTCGACAGTATCGGCGACGCGTTCTGTCTGCCGCGCGTAGTATTGCGCACCGCCGAATATGCTGTTCCGCGGGTCCAGTCGATCATCCAGCCCCAGATACGCCGCCGTGTCCTCTGTCAGCATCATGATGCCGCGCACGCCGGTCGGTGAAACAGCACCGGAGCGCCAATGCGATTCCTGATAGCCGATTGCCGCGAGTAGCCGCCAGTCGACGCCCCATTCCCTGCCTGCCTCTTCAAACATCTCGCGATATCGCGGCAAGCGACTCTCATAGTGGCGGATGAAGTTACGCGTACCGACGTAGTCGAATTTGTTCGTGTGTCCGTAATAGCGATCCTTGATCTGCGCCAGCAAGCCGGTGCGGTCGATCTTTATCAGGAAGTCGTCTGCGCGGCTCAGCAAGCTGTCGCCGCTATCCATCGGAAACGCCCAGGCCAGCGGGTCGCCAATTTCGAGGTCAAGCGCAACGCGCAGGTCCGGGTAGAAGTGACGTTGAATGTTGAATTCGGTGCTGTCCGCTATTGTGAAATCGACCTCGCCGGCCGCGACTTTGGCTAACAGGTCGGCGACCTCGACATCGGCATTCTCGGTCCAGGTCAGTTCCGGGTATGCGCGTCGCAATGAGGCCAGCATATCGACATGGCTGGTTCCGGCGACCACCTCGATCGGGCGGCCGATGACCTCATCGATCGAATTCGGCTTGCCGGTGCCGAGTTTGTAGATCAGGTGCATATCGACCAGTTCATAGGGGTGACCGAAACTCACAAAATCGCGCCGTGATTCGGTAATCGACAAACCAGCTGCCGCCATATGCGATTTGCCCGCCATAAGGTGCGGCAGGACTTCGGAGACGCTCTGCACGGGCTCGATGACAAGGGCAACGCCGAGTTCGTCGGCAAACTCCCGCGCGAGATCGAATTCCGGACCGGATGGGCCATCGGGCCCTTCGACATAGGCGGTCGGACTGTCGCGCGTAACCACGCGGAGCTCGCCAACCTCGAGAACCTGGTCGAGTAACGGCGGTGGCGAAGAGCAGGTGCCGATCAATGCCGCCACTGATAGATAGAGCAAAAGGCGCAAGTTTGTCTCCGCGCTACTCAAGTCCGTGGCCGAATATTGCCATAAACTCGTGGCGCCGACTTCTAGCGCCGGGCGTTCTCATTGCGTACAATCCACGGCCCGGCTCGGGAGCCCGCTGCAGCAGGCCAGACGAGACTCGATCGGAGAGGTGCCGGAGTGGTCGAACGGGCCTGATTCGAAATCAGGTGTGCGGTTAATCCGTACCGTGGGTTCGAATCCCACCCTCTCCGCCAGAAAAGAAAAAGGTCCCCTTGCGGGACCTTTTTGTTTTCTCGCCGAGTGTGGTTGAGGATGAGAACCCTGTTCGACCAACGCAGCAGCGCAGCGGCAAGTTGGCGAGGCAGCGCCGCAGGCGCAACTCAATCCCACCCTCTCCGCCAAAACAAAATAGAGGGACAGTGACCCTAACATTGCGAGTTAGTGTCACCGTCCGTTTTTCTATCGCCGAGTGCGGTATGAGCTTTCCAACCCTGTTCGACCACCCGGCCTAAACCGATTGGCGACGCAGCCACGTCAGCGGCAAGTCAATCCCGCCCTCTCCGCCAGGAATTGAATGCAAAATCTCGATAGAAGTGTCACACATTCAGCGCGCGGTTCAATCCGAAGCAGCAAAGCACGCTGGCCCACGCGGGCTGTTGCAACGAAAACGTCTGTTCCATAGCAGGCGCGCCGTGCCCTGCAGAAACTCGCCGATCGCTACAAGCCCCTGATCGAACAGGAATTGGCAGCATGAAACCGGGTACCGGTGGGTGACGACCGCGTTGCGTGACGGCGCACGAGCAGGTCTATGCATTTAGCGGCTTACCCCCTTCACAGGCC
>Ga0224512_10004759_pt1 | contig 11354 bp, 10 predicted proteins | sample SF_May12_sed_USG_4_FD_169103 | JGI IMG/M metagenome (GOLD analysis project Ga0224512, IMG submission 169103) | Sediment microbial communities from San Francisco Bay, California, United States - SF_May12_sed_USGS_13 | ecosystem: Environmental > Aquatic > Marine > Sediment | place: USA... | reverse complement strand
GATAAGATGAAGCCCGGCGCGGCGGCAGCGTTGCTATAAAAACCGCCCGAAGCAAACGGACCAATCCACTCGTTGCCAGCTTGAGTGTCGAACGTAATATTCGCGCCGCCACTGTAACCGCAGTTCCGATTTAAGAACGCGGGGATTGACAGGGCACAGGATTGTTCACCCAACCCCAATGAACCGGAAAGCTGCGCCCGTGCTGGCACTGCGGCCAGCATAAATGGCAATGCTGCCAAAATTAAGAATTTCCTCATCTGAACTTCCCCCAAAGTATTCTTGCGATTGTTGTCATACTGCAAAGGTATTAGTCCGGCCGCTTTACCCTATTCCGCACCAATTATTGAGTTGGTATCAGTCCGCGGAAGACCCATGACTTTGCGCCAAAAGTTTGAGGCCGTCAGCTTCACCTGTTCCTCCTCCGACAAAATACTCCCCGTCCGGCAGCGCTGCAATGTAACATAATGTATGCCGCCAAATGGCCGTGCGATCCTGACACAAGGTTGTTTTCGGTCGTTAGATGACTAATGAGCGGCGACAACCGACAGGGCTGCTTCGGGTCGTTTTGAGCCTGTCACCGCAGAACCCAGCCACAGTCAGCTTTCCGCTGCTAAGCAGCCGTCGAGGCCAAAACTTACGATTTGCCGGATTGAGCGGCTGGTTTTGGGTCAGGACCCGACGTTAATTTGCGGTGATTTCGGCGCTGGCATCAGGTGCAAAACGGCCAGCAGCGGACGTTACATCTCAATTCCGGGGCCAGAGACAATTTACGCCAACATGAGAAATAATTGTTCTATGGCTTCGTATTTCAAACCTTGTGCAACGCTGGACATCTACGTTTTGCGTTTCAATAATTTCCCGAGAACATTAAACGGCCTGTGGGTAGATGGAGGCTCTGGTTCCTCGCCCGGCGTAACCGGGCTATACCCATCGGCGACTTGATAATACCGCGCGTGCTCATTGTCATGACAGTAGAGACAAAGCAACTCCCAGTTGCTGCCGTCGGGTGGATTGTTGTCGTGGTTGTGGTCTTTATGATGGACCGTGAGCTCCCGCAGTTTTTCGCCACTAAATTCGCGACCGCACCGTGCACATATCTTCGGATACAGTTTGAACGCTTGCGCCCTATAGCCCTTCTCCCGCTGTGCCTGCTGGCGCCGAGCCATTGCAACAATCTTGTCCTGAGTGTCGATATCAGATTGTGTTTTTTTCGGCGACATACGTACATCCTCGGAGCGCCCTGATATAGAACGAGCCGAATAACTAGATCAGCCTACCTGCTCCACATGAACGGGGTTTCTCTTCCGCCTTTGATGCCCCACTGTCGAACGAATTTATCATCCGCAAGCATTTGGTTATGAGGTTGAGTCCCGCGTCGCCAGGCAGTTCGCCACCGCATAAGCGCATTGTTCACCATTCTGGCTGCGGCGGCCCGTTCGTCCTGAATAACTGATCGTTTTGACTGCATCGTCTTTCAAGACGAAGTTCACCACACATGCACCGCCCCAGCCGTCGCTACTGGGGCCATAGGAAAGAAACGCCAATTTACCCTCTGCGGCTGAGCGCACAGGTACTCCGGCACAGGTCAGTAATTCGATCTTCGACAGCCCGAGCAGTTCAGTTTTTGCTCGCTGGGCAAGCTCTGCTCGTTCGGTACGCCGTGAGTGTGAACAACCGGCCATGGTGACAAGGATAATCAGTAGTAAGAGCACTATCGATTTGGTATAGGACATGATCCACCTCCGGGTTGCTGGCCCACTTCAGCACCAGACTGCTGACCGAAACCATGCGTAATTACCGAAAGTCGATCTGTGGTGCATGTCTGGAACGGCTCGACAACAGAATAATGCCGCGCAGCAAATAATGTGGCGGCTTAGGAGCGGTTAGCGGTCGTCAAATCATCCGAAATATTTCACGGAGGATGACGATAACCGGCCAAGAGCGTGAGTTCGCGCTCAATGCCCGTTCTGAATAGCGCTGAGCGCTGAACGAGCCAACATTGGTGTCAGAAGCCGGCGGCAAGCAGAAGTGATAGTGACGCCCACATGATTATCTGCAAAGGCAGGCCCAGCCGTATAAAATCGGTAAATCTGTAACCCCCAGCATTCAGCACCAGGAGGTTGGTCTGATACCCAACCGGGGTGAGATAACTCATATTTGCACCAAACATCACGGCTATCACTACTGCGCGGACATCGAGGCCCATGCCTTCCGCAATTGAAAACGCGATAGGTGTTACCAACACGGCCGCAGCATTGTTGGTGATGACCTCTGTGACTAGAGCGGTTGCGAGCATTAACATAGCGATAACAAGGTCCGGAGGCAGCCCCCCTGCGATATCAACAAACAGGCCAGCCATATAGCCCGTAACACCTGTCGCCATCAAGGCCGTGCTGAGACCAAGTGTACTGACAATCATCAGAATGAGGTTCGTATCCACCGCGGCTCGAAGCTGGCGCCAGTCAATACATCCGGTCACTACGCAAAGCACCACACCGAGAAGCGAGCTTACGAGAATAGGTAAGATACCGAACGCCGCCGCAGCGACGACACTCACCATGAGTGCCGTTGCAACCCCGGCTTTGGACGTCTGTGGCAGATCCACAGAGCCGTCCAGCACAAGTGCCTCCCCACTTCGTTTGAGATCCTGAATGCGCTTCCTGGCACCCTGCACCAGCACGACATCCCCAACCGCAAGTCGGCGCTGATCAGCAGTGTCCGGCTCATTGCCCGATAGACGAATTCGATGCTGCGGTTTATGGACGGCGATAGGGAATAGTCCCCGGTGTTGCAGCAATCCGGCCGCCAGTAGCTGCTGGCCATCAAGCAGCGAGTTCGGCGTGACGACAATCTCCGCAAGTTGCTGCGGCATCTTCTCGGCGAGCCAGCGCTCCTCGGAATCGCTGGGTGCTTGCGCTGTCGATTGCAGTGGCGTACGCAAAACCGATTCGAACTCTTTCAGCTCGTCGGGTTGCGCGCGCACATACAGACGATCTCCGTTTTGCAAAACCACAGTTGGCAGACGTGCTATGAAGAGCCCATCGCGGCGCTCAATTCGTTCGATCCGGAGACGGCCGCTCGTCAGTGCGAGCGCCTCAGGAAGTGTCTTCCCGTTTATCGTACTGTTATCAGTCACGTGCAATACTGCGCGAAACACGCGTGGTGAAGTATCTACCATTGGTGGTGTGCGATCCGGAAGGACGCGAGGGCCAATCAGCCATAGAAACAGAACCCCGAGACTGCCGGCGATTAGTACCGGCAACATGAAATCGAACATCTGCAATTTTTCCATGCCCAGTTGAGCAGAAATATCGACGACCAGAAGGTTGGTTGAGGTTCCAATCGTAGTAGCCATTCCGCCGATGATCGTGGCGTAGCCCACTGGCATCAATACTCCCGAGGTCCGCGTGCGGGTGCGGATGCAGACGGCGACCAGTAATGGCAGAAACATCGCCACGATCGGTGTGTTATTCATGAACATGCTCGCGCCCGCCGCGACAATCATCGTCAGAAGTAGGCCAAACTTCGGCCCGCGGTGCCAGGAGCGCGCCAGGATGCGGGTCATAGAATTCACTGCACCGGTCACCTCCAGGGCCTTTGAACAGATGAGAAGTGCAACAATTGTTATCAAGGCAGGGTTTCCAAATCCGGAGAGGAGTTCCCGTGGGCCCAACGCAGCGTCTGCCGCAACAAAAGGAAAAAGTTCAAAGCCGACGACCAGAATAGTCAAGATTATCAGGCTGGATGTTTCCAGAGAGATACGGTCACGACTGAATAGAAAAATAGCGAACAAGGTCAACAACATCACTGCTATGGCGTGTGGACCGAGTGCGTCTGGGGTTACCATATTTCTTTGAACTCGCGGCCTCGCCTGACAATCGTAGCTGGACTCTAGCTATTGTCAGGAAAGCTCAGTGACCAGGCAAGCAGAACAACATATACGTACGCTGGAAGTTATTGGCAAGGGCGTCGGCTTGTTGGCATTCATAGCGATCGCCACCCACTCTCTAACTCCCAATTTTGCTGCGCTCGCTGGCCTGATCTGTTGACCCTCTTTGCGATTGTCTAGGAGATCGGATTGGTATTGCGCCGCAACGGATTGAGATTTAACAGGGCGCTGGGCGCCTTCGTCGCCGGAGGGCGGCTGTCACCACGAGTGGCGCAAGGACCGCGATGGGTCGACAGCCGCATAACGCCTTGCAGCAAGCGGTGTGGCGGCTTTCGGGTTGCGGACTCAATCGGTCGATGCAACACCTAATCTCTAACTATAGAGGAGGTTGCGGAACGACCCGCCTCGTTTCGGCCGCGCGAAGTCACGTGGATACCTGGAACCATCGAGGCCTCAGAAATCCGCCGGTGTCGCGGGTTTTGCTGCGGAGGCAAAACGATCACGCCACTCCCGTCGAAGGCAGCTCTGCTGCGAGCCCTTTAAAGATCGCCGGTCTTTGTGCCGATAAGCTGATTACGGGAGATAGTAAGGAAATGGGTTGCTAAAGCTGGATATTACCGACGATCGGGCAATTCTGAGTCTGTCGCCGGACGACGTCGCCGCGGGAGCGTTTTCCGTAGACTTGGTACTGGCGCGTTTAAGTGAGTCGGGTGTGTGTTGCGGCATTTTGCAAAAGACCATCGATGATGCGGTTCAGCAAGTGGCACAGCAGAACAAACCCGTCACCGATGTCGTCGTCGCACAGCGGATCGAGCCGCAACCAGGTGAACCCGCCCGGTTCATGCCGCTTTTAGGTGACCAACAAGTTGTTGCCGCCGGGGATACCATCGCAACCGTCGCGAGCGCGGTTGAACCGGTCGACGGTAAGTCCATTCTCGGCGAGATTATTGCCGCCCCCGAAGTGCCAGTCACCGATCCTGCCGCAGCGATACATACGCATATCGAAAATAACAAACTCAAGGCGACTGTTTACGGACGCGTAACCGTCACCGACAAAGATATCTCCGTTGCCCTGCCCGTCGAAGTACGGGACGACGACATGGTCGCATGTATCGATATTCATCCCAGGTCATGCACCGGTACGCCGATAACTTTAGAGATGTTGCAGGCATCGCTGGCGGCCGCCGGTGTAGTTTACGGCGTTGACGAAGAAGAACTCGCGGCTTTGCTGAGCCAGGTGCTGGAAAGTGACAGCGCGCTATTAAAAGCGCCGGTGGCCGAGGGCACACCGAGCATCAAAGGTGAAGACGCCTACATCGAATATATGATCGAACTTGAACAGGGACGCGGTGAAGAACGCGAGGACGGCAGCATCGATTATCGTGCCCGGCACATAATCCATAATGTTCAGGACGACGTCTTGATTTGTCGTCGTATCCCACCGCAAGCGGGCACAGCACGGGTCGATGTTTTCGGTAAAACGTTCCCCGCCGAGGGCGGCATAGACATCAATCTGCAAGCCGGTCAAAACACCGAGCAACGCGACAATGAAATCTGGTCCGCGATGGACGGTGCCGTGATGATCATCAATGGCGCGGTGAGTGTGGTGGATATGTTCTCCGTCCCGGGCGACATCGATCTCGAAACCGGCAACCTGGAATCAAAAAAAGGAGCAGTCGATATTGGCGGCACGGTGCACAGCGGATTCGAGGTCATCGCCGCCGGCCACATCATCGTCAAAGGTCTGGTCGATAACGCGACTCTGCAAGCCGGTGGTGATGTTCAGATCGGTGGCGGCGTGTTTCACGCCGACTCCGGCGTCATCTGTGCCGATGGCAATGTGACCGCAAAATTCGCGCAGAACGCGAAGATACGGGCGGGTGGCGATATCTTCATCGCCGGTCCGGCGTTGAATTGCGACCTGTTGTCCGCTTCACAAGTCATCCTGGCCGGCAAGCGGGCGCGTCTCATCGGCGGAGTTGTCAGTGCCACCGGAGGGGCGGAGGTCCCGCAACTCGGTTCCACGGCGGAAGTCGCCACTAAGGTGGAAGTCGGTATCAATCGACAGGCGATTAATATCGTCAAGTGCGAAATTCGACAATGCGAAGCCGCTATCGAAGCGGGCCAGGCCACCGATGCGGACAAAGAAGCACTCCTGAGGCGATTGCATGAACTGCTTAACCCCCCGGAGAAAAACGCGGTCATCAAAGTCAGTGGCACGGTGTATCCCGGCGTCACCGTGAGTTTGTTCCACAACGACTACACATTCAGCACAGAGGCTCGCCACTGCAAAATATGGCTCGATCAGGAGCAAAAGATTCAGGTCAGCCCGTTGTAGTAACGGTGATTTGGAGGCGTTGTGGCACCTTTACGCAACTGGCAACTGACCAGCCCCCAAAACCACCCCCGAACCAGGATGCTGCGCCTTGCTTAGCGGCCGCAATGCGTCGACAGCAGAAGTGCAGCACATGATCAGTCTGGCGGCCGCCCCGCGACCAGACCCAGCCGTTCAAATCAGGATTTACGATTTCCCGGATTTAGCGGAGACTTTGGCAACAAAAGCTGACCGTCGCTCATGCCCAGCAACGCACGCGGCACGCGATCAGGTGGCTTTCGATTGCGGCGCTGAAAACCAGAGGTGCTTGCCGAATTGATCCCGGGGTACTGGATCACCGCGGGTGACATACCATTCAAATCCTCTGACTACCGATTCAAGGTATGACTTCAGCCGTGGGCGCAGACCGAGAACATGGGGTAACCAGCGGATCACCACGGGAATGTTTTGCAGCAAGTACGGATAGACCGTTATTGTCAGTATGCAGTTCTGCGGATCGATTGCAGAGATTCGCCACGAGACAGTTGACTTTGCTCCACCGGGTCGTCCGATCTCCAGATCGTAGCCGACGCCTTAAATCCACTGGCGAAAATGACGCTCATAAATCCATCCACTAAGATAATGAACCTCATCCCTTGATTCTGGGCCAGGCCATACTTTGACAGGGTTTTTCTCGCAAAAGGGATGGCAAAGCTCAAGGTTTCCCGGCCTTGATATGACCTCCCACACCTTTTCTGCCGGAGCCGCGACAGGCTGCGTCGCTGCAACCGGCCACCTGAATGCTGGTTTAGCTTGTTCCCTGGACATATCGGTAGCAACTATTCTGGACCCACCAATTCAAGGCCATGTCTGCTGCGGGCCTTTTGAGTCTTGCCCCCAGCCAATCATGCGACTGGCAGCTTCGACCGCGAATGCCGTCGGTCCGACAAACCGGATATTGCTGTCGAGCACTAAAACGCGGACCGGGCACGACCCCGTTGTTGTTTAAAGAATCGATCCAAGCGGGTTCACCCCGATGATGGGACCATGCAAATAAAGCAATAAAAAGAACAGCGCGAAACCACCGATGACGGAAAGAAGCAGCGTGCGATCGACGAGCGGCCGCGAGTGATTGCGAAAGTAAGCGGCGAAAAGCATATTCGAAGATCCGGCGCTGAGGCGTTGCCAGTCTTCCATGCCCCTGGCCTTTTGCATGCGCCTGTCGAGCAGCGGCATATAGCCCAGCGCAAATATCGCGAGCATACCGAAGAGCATAATGGAAGCGACATCACCATTAACCAACACATGACTCAGACCCCAGAGCCCGAGGGCCCAGAGCAGCGGGTGACGCGTGGCGCGCAGGATCGCGCCTGTCGCTTCATCGACGTCCGCTGGGCGCAGCGATAAAGAAAGCGGATTTGGCGTGGCTAAACCTGCGACCAGCAGCACGCACCCCAGCGCGACCAGAATGAGGGTCACAAAGACCTGCCAGGCACTCAGTACCCACAGTCCCACGTAAGGTGCTCGCAACCCGGCCACGATCAACCATATAAAGGTTATCGCGGACAACGCGACATAGGCGGAAAGATAGCCGACTCGCCCTAATTTTCCGATTAGCCACGGTCGAAGACCCGGCACAGAGGGCACCACGTGAGGCACCAGGAAACAGATCGCGGCCAGTGGCAGTTCCAGGTTCATCGATGCGTTATCCGGGACAGAGGTCAGAGCGATACGCGATTAACAAAGCGGTCGAATCGAATTGTTTATTCGCCGGCCTCGAAGTCCAGCGATGCCGAATTTATGCAGTAGCGTAATCCGCTCGGCTTCGGTCCGTCAGGAAAAACATGACCTAAATGCGCGTCGCAATTGGCACAAACAACTTCTTCGCGTCGCATACCGTGGCTTTCGTCTACGTGAGTGCGAACTCGATCACCGGCCAACGGCAGCCAGAAACTTGGCCAGCCCGTGCCGGAGTCAAATTTTTCATCAGAGCGGAACAGCTCGGTACCACAACAGATACAAGAGTAAGTGCCGTCTGTCTTCATGTCCCAGTATTTCCCGGTGAACGCCGGCTCGGTGCCTTGTTCCTGGGTGACGCGGTACTGCTCGTCCGTTAACTCGCTACGCAATGTCTGCTGATCTTTTCTTTGCTTGGTCATCTCAATCTCCGCATTTGGATCAGTTGTATACCGCAGAAGCCCGCTGGTAGACAAGCGGCCAGGGGTCGGGCTTTACCAGCCGCCTCCACCGCCACCACCGCCGCCGCCGCCCGACGAACCACCGCCGCCGGAGGATGAACCGGGCGGCGTGGCTGCCGACGAGATCGCAGAACTAAAGGAATTGCCGATATTGGAAGCAAAACGACCCATGCGGCCCGGCTGAAAGTCGCCACTGTACCAGTCCGGGTGATAGCCGCCACCCTGCGCCTGCAGTGACGCGAACACGCCGGCAAACCGCTCGCTCCAGGCCTGCTCTACGCCCAGCGCCAGGGCGAAGGGTAGATACATCTCGAACAGCTCCGGGGTTTTTTCAGGTGGGTTACGCAATTCCAGCTCGTCTTTTTCCGCGACGTTCAGATACATCGTGAACCCCTCCAATACGTCGAGAACCCGCCGGCCTAACGGTGTTGGTGCATGCATAAGATAATAGAAGAACATGTGCAAGATCAGGTTCGCAATCAACAAAACGACAACACCCGGTGTCATCAGTCCGGCGGCGAAAAAGATCAAGCCCAGCAAAGCAGATACCACGAAGCTTGGAAACAACAGCGGAGAATTAGTAAAAAAATAAATTTTTTCATAGTTTCGCTTTAACGCTGCTCTGTGGGCTGCCTTGGCGGCACCTAGCAGCTTGTAATTCTTGTCATCCAGCACCAGCGTGCTGCCGTTTTTAAAAAGCTTTGAATTGAGTGCCGATTCGCCCGGTGCGAGTTTCAATGTCGAGTCCTGGCGCGTCAGGATATATTCGTCATCCGGTTTTTCTATCTTCAGGTAACCCTTGACAGCCAGGTTGACGACCGCCGCGGTCAGGGTTTTGTCGTCGTAGCTCATCCTGGATATAAACCGCGCCGACGCCGGTGAAATACCTTTCGGCGGCTGGTAACGAGGGAAGATAACGCCCGGCACCGGGTCACGCCCGTATTTTTCCCAGACCCGGTACAAATAGATGGCCGATAGAACCAGTGCCGTCAGGCTGATCAACAATGCCAGATTGTCGCCCAGCAACCATATTAGTCGGTCCAAAACCGTCGGCTCATCGACATGACCCTTCGGCCATCGCGCGACCAGGGTTAGACCGGCGCCACTCCCGAGCTCGCCGGTCGCACGGATCATCGCCCGTCCATTGACCACCTCGGCCTGGTAGTCCTGCGCCGTGCTGCCTGCAAGTCCCGTGTAACCCGTAATCAAGATATCATCGGGCGGCACGCTGTCAGGCAGGATTACGGTGGCGCTGACCGTGTCGATCGGAAACGCCCAGCCATTGCCGGTTACATTCCAGTACAGTTCGTCGTGATCATCGAAAAACCCAAGCTGGCGATCCGTGCGGTAGCGGATCGTATAAGTATAGGCGCCGGGATTCAGAAAAACGTTGCTGCTGCCGATATACACACGCACGCCATTACCTAGTTTCTCGGTATGGTAAGGCTCCGATCGGCCATCGCGGCTGACCGCTAGTACATCAAACGCTACGACGTATTTATTATCGAACCGATCTTTATACCGGGTCGGAAAATCCCGGTAGATGCCACGACGAATATCCCGACCCTCGGCACGCACGCGGATGGTCTCCTCGACGACCATGGTCGCATCCGCGGCGACCCTGATGTCGCTGTGATACGACAGGATACGTTCATCCGCTTTTCCGGATCCCGCCCACACCAGGCAAGCGAGCAGCAAAAGCCCATGCAGAACTTGTTTTGCCGGACATCCCGTCATTCAGGTCAGCTCGATTTTCGGCGTATCCCGAACTTCTTCGCCTGCGACGGCAAAAAAGTCAGCCTGGCGAAATCCCAACGGACCCGCGACAAGCAGGCTCGGGAAAGACTCAGTGCGCGTATTAAAAATGCGCACCGCGCCGTTATAAAAACGTCTGGCGAACTGCAGATAATCTTCGACTTCGATCAACTCCCGCTGCAGTTGCTGAAAATTCTGGTCGGCCTTGAGATCCGGATAGGATTCGGCGACGGCAATCAGCTGCTTGATACCGCTCGCCAATTCATCTTCCAAATGCGCTTTCTCGGCAAGCTTTTCAGTAAGCTGGCTCCGTGATCTGAGTTCTGTTATGGCGGTCAACGTTGCCTGCTCATATTCCGCGTACGCCTTAACCGCAGCGACCAGCTGCGGCACCAGGTCATGCCGACGCGTCAGCTGCACATCAATGTCGCTCCAGCCAGCCCGCACCTGGTTGCGGTCCTTTACCAACCGGTTGAAGATGAATATCCCCGACACAATGAGCGCGATCAGAATTATCAGAAATATTGTCATCGCATGGGACCGTGGCGCCAGACACCGGGAGTATACCCAAGAAATACATCGTAGCCTCAGGGTTTGGATTAGATGATCTTCTCGTGTACGTTTAGATCCGACGCGAGCCCACGTTCACGACCAGGACCCTGGACGACCAGCGAGAGAGATCACCATGGCTTATCGGGTAAGATTTAATCCGCATTTCGGCAAAATCGGCGTTCAAGTTGCCCAGAGATGGCCAGAAAAACGCATCGTAGCGAGGAAAGGCAAGCAACGGCAGACTTTGGGACTTGCCATGTCGGGCGGTGGATATCGATCTGCGATCTATAATTACGGCGTTCTTAAGGGGCTTTTCGAGATCGGCGTTATCGATACCATCGATTACCTGTCGGCCGTCTCCGGCGGCGCATGGATCGCCGCGCCATTTTCGACTTCAAATGATCTGCACTGGTTTTTCCACGATATACCGACGCACGCAAACCTCATAGAAGAAGGCTTCGAGGCGCTACTGCCAAACCCGCTGAGGGTCATCCAGGAAGCTATGCTGTCCCGAATGGATCCCAATTATGTCAGTAATATCTTCGGGCGGTTGCTGGCGAAGACATTCCTGCGCGAACACGGGCAACTCTCACGGTACACGTCTCTCGCTGACAAGAAGATGATCAAGGATAGAGATCGCCCGTTT
>Ga0224512_10004757_pt1 | contig 11357 bp, 6 predicted proteins | sample SF_May12_sed_USG_4_FD_169103 | JGI IMG/M metagenome (GOLD analysis project Ga0224512, IMG submission 169103) | Sediment microbial communities from San Francisco Bay, California, United States - SF_May12_sed_USGS_13 | ecosystem: Environmental > Aquatic > Marine > Sediment | place: USA: California... | reverse complement strand
CCCGCGAGTCTGGGTGCCGACGGCGTGATGGCGGTCTTCGAGGACAGCCGAGGGCTCGTGTGGGTCGGAACGTTTGGCGGGGGTATTAGCCTGTTCGATTCGACGGCCGCTGCATTCATTCGCTACACGGCAGATCCTGCCAATGCCAAGTCATTGAGCAGCATGCGGATTACGGGCTTTGCCGAGGATCCCGGCGGCAGCCTGTGGATCGGTACCGACGGCGGCGGCCTGAATCTGTTCGATCGTGAATCCGGTTTATTTCACCAGTTTCGTTACGATCCCAATGACCCGGCAAGCCTGGCCAGCGATACGGTTTACTCGCTGCACATCGACGCGGCCGGCGTCGTCTGGGTCGGAACCAGCGGCGGCGGGCTGGACCGGGTCCACGGCAGTGCCGACAATCCTTCTGCCATAACATTTTCGAATCTGTCGCAAAAAGACGGTCTCGCGAACGATGTTGTTTACGGCGTCGAATCGGACCAGTCAGGACGACTGTGGTTGAGTACGAATTACGGCATCAGCCAGGTCGACCCCGTGACAGGATCGGTAAAGAACCTGCATCGGCGTGACGGCCTGCAGTCCGAGGAATTCAATTTCGGTGCGCATCATCGCAGCGCCACGGGCGAGCTGTTTTTCGGCGGACTGAACGGCTACAACGTTTTCGATCCGGCCGAGTTGCAGATCAACGAAGCAGTTCCTGTTGTCGCTCTGACCGGCTTCTTCAAGTCGGGCGACGCCGTAAAATCGGACTTGCCTGCCGATCCCGAAGAGGGCATCGAAATCAGCTACCGTGACGACAATGTCAGTTTCGAATTCGCCGCGCTGGACTTTGCGGCACCGCGGCAGAACCGCTACATGTACAAGCTGGAAGGCTTTGACGAGGACTGGATCAGCCTTGGTAACCGGCGTCGTGTTACCTACACCGACCTCGATGACGGCAACTATCTGCTGCGCGTCAAGGCGGCCAACAGCGACGGTGTGTGGAACGAGACGGGCTTCGCTTTGCCCGTTCGCGTCACACCGGCACCCTGGGACACCTGGTGGGCGTACTTCGGCTACGCGGCGATGCTCGTGCAGCTGGCGCTGTTCACATGGCTCGGTCACAAACGTAAGGTTCGACGCGAGGAAGAATACCGGCATCGGCTGGAGCTCGAAGTACAGAACCGAACCAATCAGCTGGCCGAACGCAACGAAGAGCTGAGGCTGCTCAATATTTCGCTGCAGGAAAGCAGCCTGAGCGATCCGCTAACGGGCCTGCGCAATCGTCGCTTCGTATTCGAGGAGGTGTCGCGGGACCTGGCGACAATCAGCCGCAAGTATACGCAAGAACAGCAGGGTCTCAGTTCACTCGACGCGGCGGACCTGGTATTCATGATGATCGACCTGGATAATTTCAAGCCGATCAACGATACCTTTGGTCATGCTGCCGGCGACCAGCTGTTGCTGCAGATCCGCGACGTATTGCTCAGTACATGCCGCCGTTCCGATTTCGTCATTCGCTGGGGTGGCGATGAGTTTGTCGTCATCGCGAAACAGGCGCGTGAGGGCGAATCGGAAGCACTGGCGGAGCGCATTCGCCACGAGATAGCCAGTCGCAGCTTTATGCTCGAGGAGGGGCAGGTCGTCCGCACGACCTGTTCGATCGGTTTCGTCGGTTTCCCGCTGTTCCGCGGCCAGGCCGATTCGGCAGATCTTGATGAGGTCATCAATCTTGCAGACAACCTGATGTACGAGGCGAAACGCGAGCGTAATGCGTGGGTCGGTATGCTGGGCATCAACGAGGCCGTAACCAGCAAGGGCTTCGATTCGCAAGACGTGGAGCCAACGTCACTGCTGTTCCGCGCACGTCGCGAAGGCCGCATCTTCGAGCACGAGGCCGACCGGGATGGCCATGCCCTGGGCCAGCTGGCGTAAAACGCGTCTGCGCCACCGCTGACGCCGATACCCGCGTACAAGCATTTCTGGCAGGGCGCGGCACATGTGCTTCTGGCCGCGGATCAGCTTGCCGACCTAGGGCGCCTGGCGACGGATGCCGAGACGCTTCATTTTCGAGCGCAGTGTGCTCGAGGGCATCCCCAGTATCGCAGCGGCACCATCGTCTCCGGAAATTTTCCATTGCGTCCGTTCGAGCACGTTGACAATGTGCGAGCGTTCGACAGTCGTAAGATCAATGTTATCGCCAAGCGTCCATCCGGGCGCTGACGGACCCATGCCGACAATCCATGGTATCGGACCCGGTAACTCCAGAACGGCTCCACCGGGTGACGAGATGAGCGCACGCTCAATGGTGCTTTCCAGTTCGCGTATATTGCCTGGCCACGAGTAAGCAGTGAGCTCGCGTATCATCCGGGCCGATATTGCATTGATTTCTTTGCCAAGTCGCTTTGCATGTTTGTGCACAAAATGCTCCGCCAGTAATGGAATATCACCTTTGCGTTCTCGCAGCGGCGGCAACTGTATCGGAAAGCTACCGACGCGGTAATAAAGGTCGGCACGAAACTCGCCGCGTTGCACGGTCTGCTGCAGATCCCGATTGGTGGCCGCGATCAGCCGCACGTCTACATGCATTGTTTCTGTGCCGCCGAGTCGCTCGAAGTCGCCAGTCTGCAGAACACGCAGCAACTTGCTTTGCAGTTCCAGCGGCATCTCACCTATCTCATCAAGAAAGATCGTGCCCCCGTCCGCCAGTTCGAAGCGGCCGCGGCGCAGCGACTGTGCGCCCGTAAACGCGCCTTTTTCGTGACCAAATAATTCGCTTTCGATGATATCGGCGGGCAGGGCCGGGCAGTTGACACTGACCATGGGTCGGTCACGCCGGGTACTGAGATCATGTATGGCACGCGCAATGAGCTCCTTGCCGGTGCCAGTCTCGCCGAGGACAAGAACCGCGGCATCCGTCGGCGCGACTTTTTCGACAGCTGCGAGGCACCGTTTCAGTTTAGGATCTTCGCCGATAACTTCATCGAAACCGTGCGCGAGCCGAATTTCTTCGCGAAGACGGATATTCTCGTCCTGCAGTTTTTCCTTGAGCTGCTTGATCTCGGCGATCGCTCTCGATCGGGCAATCGCTCCTGCGAGGTTTTCTGCGATCAGCCTGAGTTCGGCAACGGTCGCCGCGGACCAGCCGCGTGTTTCTCGAAACACCGAATATGCACAGGCACCCCGCAATGTCTCGTCCACGTGCAGCGGGACGATCAGTGCAGATTTGGTGCCCCGCTCCCTGAGCATGTCACGGTCCGTGGCCGCGGCTACCGGCATATGTTCGATGTCATCAATGACGATGCATTCGCCTGTAAGCAGCTTTGTGGAGATCCATGGAATTTGTGTCCGTCCGAGCTGGTACTTGCGGTTCGTGTTTTCGACCCGCACCCATCGATGCCGTGAGCGCATGCAGTCCTGTTCTTCGGTAAACCACCAGATGCTGATCGCATCCAGAGCGTACTGGGTGCCGATCAATTCGAGGCCGGCACTCATCTGCTGATCAATCTCGTCGGGTTGTGCCCGAATCAGCTCGGACGAAAGCCTCGCGAGCAGCGCCTGGAAGTCGGCACGGTGCCTGATGTCGTTCTCGGCTGTTTTGCGCTCGGTGATGTCGTGAACGGTGCCGGCCATGCGGACGGGCAGGCCCTTTGCATCGAATGTGACCTCCGCCCGCTCGTGCACGATCCGCTCGCTGCCGTCGCGTCGAATGATCCTGTGATCTATCGAGTACGCTTGCTGACCGTTGAGAGCTAGCGTTACGGCCTGTTTGACGGCGTCGCGATCATCCGGGTGGACATGCTCCAGAAACGACTCGTATGTTGCGTTAAAGGTATCGGGGTCCTGCTGAAACAGGCGGTAAACCTCGTCGGACCACCATAGTTCGTTCGTGACCGTGTTCCAGTCCCAATTGCCGATATTAGCAATGCGTTGGGCGTCGTTCAGGCGCGCCTGAACGACGCTTAATTCTTCTGCGTATTTCAATTTGGCCGCCTGTTGCGCTTGCCTTGCTTGCATGCGCAGCGCCCATAGCAATATTGCAGCCAGCGCCAGCAGATACAGAGTGTAGGCCCACCCTGACGTCCAGAGAGCGGGCCGCATAATAAAATCGAACCGGGTGCGCTGTTCGCTCCAGACGCCATCATTCCTGGCTGCCTGGGCGCGCAACGTATATTGCCCGGAGGGAAGATTGGTGTAAGTGGCCGGGTGGCTGCTTCCGGCGGCTGGCCAGTCGGCGTCGAATGTCAAATTGGTAACGGCGGTCGACGCGCATCCGGGCGCTATTTGGAGTCCGGTCGTGCTTGCCGTCAGCATCGAAGAGGCTGTGCTGACGTCGCGGTCCGCACAAACTCGGCGTACGCCCTGTACGCCCCGTAATGCAGTCAGCTGCGCGGCACCGAGGCGCGCAGCAACAGCGTCTTTGCTGCGCAGTTCATGCGTAACCTCACCACCAACTGCAGCAACCGCTGCTATGGCCTGCTCAAGGCTGTGTGCCTGAACGACGTAGCTTTGCGTCGGTTGCTGTATCGGGCGCAGGTTGATCATTGCGACCGTCATCAAGCCCGCAACGATCAGGGCTGCCAGAACGGAACATGCAATAGAACGACTACGCAAAGCCGCCGGCCGACAGTGAATCGAATGTGTTGTCAGGCAATCGCTGGCGACCGGTTCTTGCAGTCCAAAAGAATCCCTCAATCGCGCGACCGGCGATTATATTTTGGGACCGGTATGTACCCCGACGATCCAGTTTTTGAATCCGCCAGTATTTATTGTTGGCGGGACTTTAGCAGATAAGAAGTCGTTCGGCAGGCTCGAGCCGACGCCTCGACGCCGGTCGCAGGTCAAGGCAGCGACAGCGTTTGCTCTAAAAGGGCCCTGAGTTTCATTTGCGGTTTGCAGGCGAATTTATCGCTTTGATATGGGCATCGATGCGCACTTGTGGAACGTCAACAAACGAGCAATGAAACAGGGCAATAGCCCTACTAAGCGCGCGATTACCAGCTGCGGACGCGGCCGGTGTCCATGTGCACGAAGTCGGAGGCCGCGTAGTAACCGACACCGCCGCGGCGCATAGCGAGCGCCTTGTCGCGCAGTTGCACGGTACTGACGCCCTCGAGGCGCACGTCGATCGCTTTGCCAAGCAGATGCTGACTGTTTCTGGCTACGCCGCTGCTGGCGCTGCGGCCACGCAACATTTCGTTCGTTTGCGGCGAGCGGTAGGCGGAAACGATCTGGTAGGCGCCGTCACTGTCGAGTGCCGCACGCACGTCGTATATCAAGTCGAGCAACTCGGGGTCCATCTCGACCCTGTCTCCGGTGCGAAAGTCGGACAGAAAATTATTGATTTCCGTGAGCGCCGACGGCACGTAATGACCGTCACGCCAGTACACGACATTCAGCCGCTTACCCGTGTGGGTGTGGTAAAAAGACAGCTCTTTCGCATTAATTGTGAGCTTACCCTGGCTCAGCGTCGCGATGGACGTGAGCACCAGGCCGAGGATGACAGGGGCGAAGAAAAATCGATTTTTTACTCGGTTCATGGCTCCGGCGGCAGGCCGCGCTGCGGGCATGCCGAAATAATACGTAGCCGCCTAAGATGGCATCTTTTTTGAAAATTTCAAGGGTTTTTGCCGCGTTTCGCGGCATCCGTGGGCTACCGGCAGCGGCTGCGCTGGCCGCATGCCTGCCGGTGCTACCCTGGCATACGGGTTACGGCGCTGCTGCAGAGCTGCCCGACGCGATCCGTTTCGAGAGCGAACTGCTGCGCGAATCCGGCCGGCTCAGCTTCAACGGCGTGCGCATTGCCGCCCCCGGTCTGATCGTCGATCTTTACGCAACGCACGCATTTGCACCCCGGTGGGCGCTGCCCGGGCAGGCCGAAGCGCTGCTGGAGGTGATTTCTTCGGTCTATTACGAGGGTCTCCGCCCCGTGGACTACCACCGGGACAGGATTGCGCGAACACAGCAATCTCTGGATGCCGGGCTGGAGCTGAGCAGCAGAGGGCGCGCGGCCTACGACATGATGCTGACCGACAGCCTCGTGCGGCTCGTTTATCACCTGCGCTACGGCAAGGCCAATCCCGGCACGCCTGCCAGCGCGCCCGACCTGGCACTGGCCGTGCAACAGCTGCTCGATGCCGATTCGCTGTCCGCGGCAATGACATCCGTTACTCCCCGCAGTCCGCATTATCAGCGCCTGCGCGCGCAACTGCTGCGGTATCGGATACTGGCGGAGTCGGGCGGCTGGCCGCGCATAGCCGACGGTGCGACGCTGCGGCCCGGCGACGTCGATCCGCGCCTCGTGACAGTGGCGCGGCGACTCGTGATTTCCGGCGACCTGGACGCGGCTGGCGCCGCGCTTGCGCGTGCTGCCTACAGCGAAGCGCTGCAGGAAGCGGTACGCCGGTTTCAACACCGGCATGGCCTTGAAGAGGACGCCCTGATCGGGGCGGCGACGCTGCGTGCGCTGAACGTTTCTGTCGAACGGCGCATCGACCAGATTCGTGTGAACCTCGATCGCGCTCGCTGGCTTGCTGCCGGCGACAGCGACGATATGCTGCTCGTCAACATCCCCGGCTTTCGCGCCGCCATCATTCGCGACGGCAAGACCGTGTGGACGACAAAAGTGGTAGTCGGCGAACGAGAGACACAAACGCCGGAGTTTCGCTCGGACCTCAGGCACGTCGTCTTCAATCCAACCTGGACGGTGCCGTACAGCATTGCCGCTGAAGAGTTGTTGCCCAAGATCAAACAGGACCGGCATTTTCTCGACAGGGGCGGCTATGAAGTGCTCGATCCCGCAGGGGAGAAGATCGACCCGGCAAGCATCGACTGGAGCAAGATTGTTAAGGAGAATTTCCGCTTCACGCTCGTGCAACGGCCGGGACCCGCCAACCAGCTGGGCGAGATCAAGTTCATCTTTCCCAACGAGTACTCGATTTGCATGCACGATACGCCGGCTAAAGAGTTATTCAAAAAAGCCGAGCGGGCATTCAGTCACGGCTGCGTCCGCGTCGATAAACCGTTGGCTTTTGCAGAGCGCGTTCTCGACAAGGAAGGCTGGACGCGACAGCAGATCGATGCCGGGGTCCGGTCGAGGAAAACGCAAACAGTGGCGCTGTCAGAGCCCCTGCCGGTTTTCGTGGTCTACTGGACAACGGCTGTCGATGATCTGGGAATTATCCATTTTTACGAGGATATCTACGCACGGGACGCCGGCGTACTCGACGCCATCAATGCGCCGGTTGTCGACATCACGACCGGTCCGATAGCCAGGTAAAGGAAAAGCGATGACTTTTTGCAGAACCGTGTTGTTCGTTAACTTGCTCGCCGCGACGACGCTCGGTCGCGCGGAGACGCTGCAGTACATTACGGAAAACGGTGCGATCGACGGCTACGATCCCGTGGCTTACTTCACCGCGAATCGTGCCGAGCGCGGCTCGCCCGACATCACCGCAATGTGGAACGGCGCGGAGTGGCGCTTCACTTCCGCAGCGCACCGCGACGCGTTTGTCGCCAACCCGGAAAAACATGCGCCACAGTACGGTGGATTCTGTGCTCTCGGCATGGCACACGGCGGCGATGTGCCGACCGACCCCGAAGCCTGGACAATCTGGGAAGGCAAGCTTTAGCTGAACATGATTCCGGAAGTCACAATTACCTGGCGCTATAACCCGAGCAAGCTCATTCAGCGCGCCAACCGCAAATGGCGGGCCCTGAACGCACCATCGACGGACGACAACTGATCCGGCGACAGCGGTTCTTGCCGCCACTGCGGGCACGCCGGCAAACCTAGGTACGAATACGACTTGTGGCGCGGCCGGCGGTTTTCTAGCCTGTGGTGAGTCCACCACCAATGTCCGCACGCCATGCATGATGTTGCACAAGCCGTCGGTGACACGCCCCGCAGCTGTCTTACCGCCCGGGACCTGACCAAGGTCTATCATACGGGCGACGTCGAAATTCACGCTTTGCGTGGCGTTGATTTCGAATTGCGGCCCGCCGAACTCGTCGTCTTGCTGGGTCCGTCGGGCAGCGGCAAATCGACATTGCTCAACATACTCGGCGGCCTGGATACGCCGACTTCCGGCCAGCTCGACTTCGAAGACCACGATCTCACGCAGGCGGAGGAAAGCGAACTCACGGCATTCCGACGCGAACATGTTGGCTTCGTGTTCCAGTTCTATAACCTGATTCCGAGCCTCACCGCCCGGGAAAACGTGGCACTCGTTACCGAGATTGCGGCATCGCCCATGGTGCCCGAGGAGGCGCTTGCAATCGTCGGGCTGGGCGACCGCCTGGATCATTTTCCAGCGCAGCTCTCGGGCGGTGAGCAGCAACGCGTTGCCATCGCCCGCGCCATTGCCAAGCAGCCCGAGATACTGCTGTGCGACGAGCCAACCGGCGCTCTCGACAGTAAAACAGGAATAATCGTTCTCGAGGCGATCGAGCGGGTGAATCTCGAACTTGGTACCAGTACCGCCGTTATCACGCATAACTCGACCGTTGCCGGCATGGCAGACCGCGTCGTGCACATCGCCGATGGGCGTATTGCGACCGTGGAGTTCAACGAGCAACGCAAGCCGGCATGCGAGCTCTCGTGGTGATGCGATGCACGCCTTGAATCGAAAGCTCGTGCGCGAATTGTGGCGGCTGCGCGGCCAGGTCAGTGCAGTGGCCATGGTCGTCGGCTCGGGCGTTGCCGTGCTGGTTATGTCCATGTCGACATTCGAGGCACTCAGCCAGACGACCGAGGCCTACTACGAGCGCTACCGGTTCGCCGAAGTCTTCGCAGGAGCAACGCGCGCGCCGGACCGCGTTGCCCAACGTATTGCCGACATTCCAGGCGTGCAGTTCGTGCAGACGCGCATCACACGTTTTGCCACGCTTGATATCGAAGGGTTTGCAGAGCCTGCAATCGGGCGCCTGACTTCGATCCCGGAAGATGGCCAGCCGCAGCTCAATCAACTCGCGCTGCGCAGCGGTCGCTGGATAGCGCCGGACAGACACGATGAAGTCATCGTCAACGAACCATTCGCGGAAGCACATGCGCTGGAACCGGGCGATCAATTCAGCGCGATCATCAATAGTCGCAGACGTACACTGACCGTCGTCGGCACTGCCCTGTCACCGGAATTTATTTACGCGCTCGGCCCCGGTGCCCTGCTGCCGGACGATCAGCGCTTCGGCATCATCTGGATGGGCGAAAAGGCACTCGAGGCGGCGTTCGACCTTGAGAACTCGTTCAACGACCTGTCCGTGACGTTGCTGCGCGACGTCGCGCCGGAACAAGTCATCGAACAGATCGATGCGCTGCTCGAACGCTACGGAGGCATCAGCGCGATCCCGCGCGCGGACCAGATCTCCCACTGGTTCGTCATGAACGAGCTCAATCAGCTGCGCACGATGTCCTCAGTTCTGCCGGTGATCTTCCTGAGTGTGGCTGCCTTCCTCTGTTACATGGTACTGACGCGACTTATCGCGACAGAACGCAGCGAGATCGGGCTTCTGAAAGCGTTTGGTTACAGCAATCTCGAAGTCGCCTGGCACTACACGAAGTTCGTTATCGCGATCGCCGCTATTGGCAGTATCGTCGGTTGGATCCTCGGTGGCATCTTCGGTCGCACCAACACTCAGCTGTACGCGGAGACCTTTCGCTTTCCGCTGTTGATTTACGCGCCGAGTACGAGCGCTTTCTTCGTGGCGGCCGCCGTGAGCCTGGCGGCAACGCTGGCCGGTGCGCTGGGAGCGGTGCGGCGCGTCGTGAAACTGCCGCCGGCAGAGTCCATGCGACCGCCGGCTCCGGCGGTGTATCGCCGTAGCCATCTTGGCGACTCCGGCCTGGGCCGCTGGCTCGACCAGCCTACCCGTATTGCGCTGCGGCAGATCGGTCGCTGGCCCGTGCGCGCCGGTTTCACCTGCATAGGTATTGCCGCGTCAGTCGGTTTGTTGATCATGGCATTGCAATGGGATGATTCGATCGACTATATCGCCGAAAACTATTTCTTCAGCTCGCAGCATCAGACCATGAGCATCGGCCTGGCAGAGCCACAGGCAATGACCGCTGTGCGAGAGTTCGAGCACATGCCGGGGGTCTTGACGGCCGAGCCGTGGCGGACATTGCCGGCGGATTTCTCGGTGGGGACCAAAAGGCATCGCGGCGGCATCATCGGTATCGCACGGGATAGCACGCTGCAGCCGATCTACGACGAAGCCTCGGGTACGAATATCGCCGTACCGGAGGCGGGCCTCGTGTTGAGCAGGTTTCTGGCGCAGAAGCTCGGCGTCGGTGTGGGCGACGCGGTCTGGGTCGAGGTACTCGAGGGCCGCCGGCCGAGCGGCTTGATTCCCGTGGCGGCCGTCTTCCAGACGACAATAGCGATGCCGGCGTACATGGAGATCGAGGCACTCAATCGCTGGATGAAAGTGCGGCCGACCGTGGAATACATCAATCTGCTCATCGACCCGGCGGCGGAAGCAACGCTGTTTGCCGAGCTCAAAGCCACACCCGAAGTCAGCGCAGTCATGCTCAGACAGGCCGCGCTCGACGCTTTTTACGACACGGTTGCACGGAACATCCTCGTCTATATATTCATGTTTACGGGTTTTGCGTGTGCGCTGGGCTTCGGTGTTGCCTACAACAGTACGCGTATCGCACTGTCCGAGCGCGGGCGGGAACTGGCTACGCTGCGCGTGCTCGGTTTCACACGGGGCGAGATTTCTTACATTTTGCTGAGCGAGGTCGCATTGATAATTCTTGCGGCTCTCCCGTTGGGCTGTGTCTTCGGCCACGGGCTGGCGCTGGTCCTGGCGCGCTCGTTTGATACGGAACTGTTCAGGATGCCATTCGCAATCGGCGCATCGACGTACGGGTTGGGCGTGGTTTTTGCGGTGCTGGCAACGGTGGCTTCGGCCGCTTTGGTGGGCCAGCGCATCGCGCATCTCGATTTGATACGTGTATTGAAAACAAGGGAGTAAAGCGGTGACGGTAACAACGCGACGGCTTTTGTTCTGGGGATCATTGGCTGGGCTGCTGATCGTCGGTCTGGGATATGCGTTTCGCCCGCAGCCCGTCATCGTCGACATCGTCGCAGTCGATCGCGGCCAGCTGGTCGTGACTGTCGATGACGAAGGCGAAACACGCGTTCACGATGTCTATGTTTTATCGGCACCGGTGGCCGGGCACATGCGGCGAGTCGATCTGCATGCGGGCGATGCGGTCGTCGCGCTTGAAACCGTCGTTGCCGAAATCCAACCGATCGATCCCGCTTTCCTCGACCCTCGCAGCGAGGCGCAGGCGCGGGCAGATGTGCGCGCCGCGGAGTCGGCTCGGACCCTTGCCGAAGCAGAAGTGGAACAGGCGCGGGCGGAACTCGAGT
>Ga0224512_10004756_pt1 | contig 11359 bp, 14 predicted proteins | sample SF_May12_sed_USG_4_FD_169103 | JGI IMG/M metagenome (GOLD analysis project Ga0224512, IMG submission 169103) | Sediment microbial communities from San Francisco Bay, California, United States - SF_May12_sed_USGS_13 | ecosystem: Environmental > Aquatic > Marine > Sediment | place: USA... | reverse complement strand
GATCCGCAAGGAAGAGAAGGCCATGGCCGCCTCGATCATCGAGAACCTGACCCGGGAGTTCGATCCGTCCGAGTGGGTCGACACAACCCGCGAAACGGTCGAGGAACTCGCCGCCAAGAAGATCGCCGGCGAGGAGATCGTCGCCACCGACACCCCCGAGCCCACCAAGGTCGTCGACCTGCTCGAAGCCCTCAAAGCCTCCGTCGAAGCCACGAAGAAGGCCTCGTAGGGCCTGGCTCGCTGCCGCTCGCCTCGGCCGTCATCGGCAGTCAGTCGTCAGTCATCGGTTTCGCTTCGCGGACGAGCTGACGCCCGTCCACCGGTTACGGACAACCGACTACCGAGAACAGCGGCCCGGCGAGCGAAGCGAGCTCGGGCCGCTACGACAGCAGTTCGCGGACGAGGCGGTTGACGAGGGCGCCGTCCACGTCGTCCTTGTGGTCCTTCATGATCATCCCGGTCACGCGGCCCGCCACCTCCTCGTCACCGGCGACACCCAACTCCGCGATCATCGATTCGATCAGCGATCGGGTTGCGGCTTCGTCGAGCTTCCGGGGCATCCACCGGCTCAGATACTCCACTTCGAACTTCAGCTTCTCTGCCATGTCGGCCCCGCGGTCGCCGTAGCCCTCGTACTCGGTGATCGACTTCTGCATCCGCTTCGAATACGACTCGATCACACCCTGGACGATCTCGTCGTCCTTCGACGCGTCATAGCCGGGCTCGCTGCGGGCCAGGGTGATCTCGGTCTGCACCTGGCGAATCACGTCCCGACGACGGGCGTCCTTGGTCAACATCGCGTCCTTCAACTCGGCGGCGAGGTCGCTCGAGATACTCATGTGAATTCCTCCTGAATCCAGCCCATCACGTCGGCGGGCCTGTTGGTGATGATCGTGTCGACGCCGAGTTCGGCCAACTTCGTCACGAGCGCCCGATCGTCGACGGTCCAGGCGGCCACGTCGATCGAATGCTCGTGCGCTGCGTCGACGAGAGCGGCCTCGACGAGGGAGTGGTGGGGTGCGAGCGTGCCATGGCCGTGGCGGAGCGCATGATTGAGGGCGGCAGCCCATCCGACGTCGCCCTCGAACAGCAGGCCCGTCGGGACATGCGGCATCATCGCCTTCACTGCGTCGACCGTCGGCCAGTAGAAGCACGTGACCACGTCACGAGGGCGTGCAAATGCTGCGACATCGAATCCGATCGTATGGTCCTCTTCGAACCCGGGATCCATCGGCCAGTTCTTGACCTCCAGATCGAGATCGGCGTCGAGGTCGAGATCGAAGAGCGCCTCGGCGGTGGCCACCCCGTATCGCTCGACCAGGACTTCCAACGGTGTCTCCGAAACCAGCCTTCCCGCGACCGTGGGATCATGGCTCAAGACGAGTTCGCCGGTCGCGCAACGCCGGAAGTCGATCTCGACACCATCACACAATCCGGCCGCCGATTCGATACCCAGCAACGTGTTGTCCGGGTGCATGGCCGGATTGCCCCGATGTCCGAGGATTTTCAGCATGTCTTGGAAAAAAAGATCAACATATTCATTGCAGTAACCCCAAACCCTCTGTAGCGTTCGCGGTGCAAGCACTCAAATCAGGTGTGTTTCGGTGTGCCCGAAACAGGATCCTCACCCCGCAGTGATCCCGCCGTTCAACGACGCACCCTCGGAAAGGAAACCCTCCGTGCTCACAGTAACGACTGATTGGCGGACGCTCGCAGAGTGTCGCGACTCAGACCCGACCCTGTTCTTCCCCGTTGGATCGACCGGCCCCGCCGTCGCGCAGATCGCAGCGGCGAAGGAGATCTGCACCAGCTGCCCCGTGAACGAGGAATGCCTCCAGTATGCGCTCGAGACGAACCAGGAAGCTGGCGTCTGGGGCGGGTACGCCGAGGACGAACGGCGTCGGCTGCGCAAGCGCTGGCTCGCCGACCGGCGGCGCCGCAGCATCTGACACGAGAACATCTGAGAATCGGGCCCCGGATCACCGGGGCCTTTCTCGTCTTTCAGCCGCCGAATCCGACCGGCCGGGCATCTTCCCTGTCGATCTCGACGAACGCGATCCGATCCTTTGGGACTCCAACCCTCCGATCCTTGGTGTCTTCGAACCAGATCAGACCCGGGCCGGCACCGAACTCTCCTTCGAGCATCTTCTCGAAGGCGTCGACGTCTCCGATCTCGAGTTCGACCACTCGGCTCGACTCTGCAATACCGATCTTGACCTTCACCACACGCTCTCCTCTGCTGATCTCGCCAGGGTAGACCCCTGGAACCACTGGCCGACCTGTCCTACATTGTTCCCGTGACCTCCAGACGCAACGTGCGTTGGCGTGCCTTTCTCGGAACCCTGTTCGCCATCACCCTCCCCGTCGCCGCAGTGATCGCCCTGCATCGTCTCGGATCACTGGACTGGCTGCGGATCGACTTCACCGACCTCGAGGGATGGGCTCGGCGGACGAGAATCGAAGACGCCTTCGCCGCCGTGCTGCGATACGTCGCCCTCGCCGGGGCCTACTGGCTGACGGTCTCTTCAGCGGTGTATCTCGTCGCTCGACTGTCGGGCATCACTCGTCTGATCGAGGCCACGGCCGTCCTCACGCTGCCGGCCGTGCGAAGGGTCACCGACCGACTCGTCGTCGGGACCCTGGCGATCTCGACGTTGGCGGGGCCGGCGATTGCAGTGACGAGCCAACTCTCCGACCGCCCGGCGACCACGGTCGTCGACCCGATTGCAACCCGACTCGACGCAGAAGATGCGAACGCGGACTCCTCGGATCAGGTCGTCGATCTCGCAGCGCTCGACGAGGTCGCGCTCGAGAAGTCGGTGACTCCGATCCCAACTTCCGAACCCGAGGTGGCGGTACCCGCTCCGACCGGTTCGATCACCATCCGGGCCGACGCCCACCTCGAGGTCATCGTGACCGAAGGCGACCATCTGTGGTCGCTGGCCGAACGACGTGTATCCGAGGTGCTGGGCCGACCTGCCGCCGATCACGAGATCGCCCCGTACTGGCGGGAGGTGATTCATTCGAACCCAGACCTCCGCTCAGGGGACCCCGACCTCATCTACCCGGGCGAAGTGATCGTCCTCCCCCCGATGGACTAGCTCGCTGGGCTCGCAGCCATTGGCTCTTGGCTATGGGCTGTTGGCTCTCAACCGCACCGTGACTGGAAGCTGGATCGCAGTCGACGCCCGAGCTGCGAAGAAGTGTCCACAGGGTTGGTGTTTGCGAACCGACGACCAGTTTGGCGAGAAGGCCAGGAGCCAAGAGCCAGCAGCCAAGGGCCGGCGGCGAAGCCGCCTCAGAGGTTGTCGCCGAGGAAGATCTCCGAGACGCTCGAATCCATGAAGATCGCCTGCAGCGCCTCGGCGATGATCGGGGCGATCGAAACGACCCGGATCTTGTCGATCTGAGCGGCGTCCTCCGACACGGGGAGCGTGTTGGTGACGATCACCTCCTCGACCGGGGCGTTCTTGATCCGGTCGACCGCCGCTCCCGAGAAGATCGGGTGCGTGGCGACGATGCGAACGCTCAACGCTCCCTGTTCGTGGACCATCTCGGCCGCATTGCAGACAGTGCCGGCGGTATCGATCATGTCGTCGACGATGACCACATGTCTGTTGGCGACCTGTCCTGACACTTCGAGCGCCGACGACTCGTTGTGCTTGTCGGGGTCGCGACGCTTGTACACGAACGCCACACTCGCATCCAGCCGCCGTGCGTATTTCTCGGCGCGCTTCACTCCGCCCGAGTCGGGCGAGACGATCGTGGTCGCTCCCGAGATGTGTTCCCTGAGGTAGTCGGTGATGATGGGAAGCGCCGTGAGATGGTCGAACGGCTTCTCGATGAAGCCCTGGAGCTGACCGGTGTGCAGATCCACCGAAACGAGCCGGTCGGCTCCCGCGGTCATGAACAGATCTCCCACCAGGCGCGCCGTGATCGGCTCCCGTGGCATCACCTTCTTGTCCTGCCGGGCGTAGCCGTAGAACGGCATCACCGCAGTGATGCGGCGCGCCGATGCCCTGCGCAGCGCATCGATGATGATCAGCTGCTCCATGATCGCGTCGTTGATCGGCCGGGTATGGCTCTGCATGACGAAACAGGACGCGCCGCGTACGCTCTCGGTGGGGCGGGCATAGATCTCGTCGTTGGCGAACTTGTGGGACTCGAGACCCCCCAGGGAGACGCCGAGCAGGTCGGAGACCTCCTCGGCCAGCTCGCGGTTCGGACTGCCCGAGAACAGCATGAGTCGGTTTCTGCTGACGACGTCCACGAACTCAGCCCTCCGTTTGGCTCACTACTGAGCGGAATCACCACGGTAGCGAGCCCGCAGACGGGCAGCGAGACCGGGCTTGTTCACCTGTCGAGCTCTCCCGAATGCCATCGCATCGGCTTCGACGTCCTCGGTGATCACCGAGCCGGCAGCGGTCATCGCGCGATCACCGACGGCGACAGGCGCAACGAGCATCGTGTCCGACCCGATCTTGACATCCTCGCCGATCTCGGTGCGGAACTTCTCGAAGCCGTTGTAGTTGACGGTGATGGTGCCGGCTCCGATGTTCGACCGGGCGCCGATCGTCGCGTCCCCGATGTAGGAGAGGTGAGGCACCTTCGCTCCCCGACCGATGACCGATTTCTTGATCTCGACGAACGTGCCCGCCTTCGAGCCTTCGCCGAGTTCGGCGTCGGGACGCAGCGACACGTACGGCCCGACTTCGGCACCCGCACCGACCCTCGCTCCTCTGAGCACGGCGTACCACACCTTCGCACCGGATCCGATGCTCGTGGCGTCGGCGGACACGTCTGGCCCGACGACCGCTCCGGCCTCGACGACGGTGCCCGATGTGAGGTGGACGTTCGATCGGAGACTTGCTCCCGGCTCCACCACGACGCCGCTGTCGATGTACACGGTCGATGGATCCTCCATGTGCACACCGGCATCCATCAGCTGCCCGTTGATCCGTTCGCGAAGGAGGGCGGCCGCCGCGGCCAGATGGCGGTGGGTGTTGACCCCCATCACGGAGTCGGGGTCGGCGGCGACGACGCCCACCGTATGGCCGCGGGCCACGACTGCAGCCACGACATCGGTCAGGTAGTACTCACCCTGGGCGTTGCCTGCCTGGAGGGTTGCGATGTCCTCGGTGAGCTCGACGGCATCGAAGACGTACATTCCGGCATTGATCTCACTGATCGCGTCGGTCTCGGCATCGGCATCGCTCTGCTCGACGATGGCGGTGACGTGCCCATCCCCGTCGCGAACGATCCTGCCGTAGCCGTGAGGATCATCGACGACCGCTGTGAGCACCGTGGTCGCATTGTGTTCCGACCGATGCTCGTCGAGGAGGCGCTGGAGATCGTCACCACCGATCAAGGGGGTGTCACCGGGCAGAACCAGAACGTCGCCTTCGACCGCGCCGAGATGCTCGAGCGCAACACTGACGGCGTGTCCCGTCCCGTGCTGTTCGATCTGGACACAGTGCTCGACGCCATCGGGCAGCGACGAAACGACCCGATCGGCTTCGTAGCCCACCACGACGACGACACGCTCGGGATCGGTTGCCTGCACGGCGTCGATCACCCACGAGAGCATCGTTCGGCCGGCGATCGGATGCATCACCTTCGGCAGGTCCGACTTCATCCGGGTGCCCTTCCCTGCAGCGAGGATGACGGCGGTGTGCGACATGGGATTCCCTCTCGAACGGCCTGATCGGTGGCTGGGGGGACAGGACTCGAACCCGTACTAACGGGACCAAAACCCGTCGTGCTGCCAGTTACACCACCCCCCAAGGGTGGCCGTGCAGAAGTGTAGAGCTTCCGTCCTGCGCCTTCCGATGTCCGCTTTCCGCCGCGCGAAGTGCGGCTTCACGATGCCGCAATCACTTGGTGCTCGATATTGCACCGCGCATCTCCCGGTCCGGTCGTCACATGCACCGCATGGCCACGAGAGGCTTGAGAAGCGTCGATTCAGCGACGAGACTCCGACGCAGATCGGAGCGACAGATGATCGAGGGGGTCGATGTGCCGGGACAGCGAGATGAAACGATTCGGCTTCGGCAATGCGAGCCGCACCATGCGGGACTCGACGTCTGATGGCGTTGCTGCTGCTCGTTCGCCACGCCGCTCCGGCGATCGACCCGACACTCCCGCATGCAGACTGGCCACTGTCGAAGCGCGGCATCACCGCTGCGAAGACGCTCGGTCTGAAGCTCCGAACGGACGTCCTCGACGTGAGAGCGAGCCCGCAGCCGAAGGCGGCCGACACGGCACGGCACGCGTTCGGCGAGTTCACGGTGGACGAGCGCCTCATCGAGGCGCACCGCCCCTTCTACGAGGACGTCGAAGAGCTTCGAGCCGACTCGCAGCGATGGTTGTCCGGTGAGTGGCTCACCGAATGGGAGCGGCGTGAAGACGTACTCGACCGCATGACCTGGGCCACGATGGAAATGCCATCGCGGACGTGTTACGTGGGCCACGGGTTGGCGATCAGCGTGCTCGTCAACTCCATCACCGGGATCTCGCCCGGCGAGTTCTTCAGGCGGATGCCGATGCCCGCTGCCTACTGGCTCGACACCGCCCGCGGGACGGTCGTCCCCGCCGGCTGAGATCCCCTCGACCTCTCCCTGACGCGCGATCCTTTGCGGCCGGACAAACGACGATTCCGGTCACGGGAGATGTCAGCGATCGAGACGGTGGACACCACGAGCTGTGAGGCCGCACGCGTGGGTCTCGCCGGCGTCGACGGCTGCAGAAGCGGCGTCGGCTGCTTCGTCGAGGTCGGCGAAGCACGCGAAGACGGCCGAACCGCTCCCGGACATCATCACCGGGCGATCCCATCGCTCCGACAGATCCGCCAACAGGTCACCGAGTCCGGGCTCCACCGTCACCGCAGCAGGCGCCAGATCGTTGATGACCTCGAACTCGCGGAGCGCAGGCGGGAGGCGACGGTTGTCGACGGTCGCACCGGTCGGGTACTCCAGCCGATCCCACATCCGATACACGTCCGGTGTCGACAGCCGGTACTCGGGCGCGACGACGACCACCACGAACCCCTCGAGGGGGTCGAGTCGGGTGATGCGCTCCCCGATCCCCTCCATCCGAGCCGCTCCACCGGTGAGGAAGAACGTGACGTCGGCTCCGGTCCTGAGCGCAGCGGCGGCACGCGACGGCTCGTCGATGCCGTAGCGGTCTCCGAGCGCTGCGATCACCGCCGCGGCATCGGACGAGCCGCCGCCGAGGCCGGCACCGAAAGGGATCCGCTTCTCCAGCGTGACCTCGACCGGCGAACGGCCCTCCACGCCGAGCGACTCGACCGCCTTCCAGACCAGATTGTCGCCGTCGGTGGGCAGATCGGCGCCCTCGACACGGAGCTCGTCCTCGCCCGCATCCCGCAGACCGAGCCGGTCGCTCAAGTCGATCGTCTGAACGAGCGAGTCGAGCGGGTGGTAGCCGTCGGATCGCGGGCGACCGACACGCAACGTCAGGTTGACCTTGGCGGGAGCCGACCAGAGCTCATCCACCGTCTGCCTCCGTCGCCGCTTCCGCCTCGGCCAGCCGGATGAAGTCGGTCGGATCGAGATCCTCCGGCCGGACGGTCGGTTCGAGACCGGCGCGCACGGCGACCGCCACAGGATCGTCGAAGGTGCCGGCGAGCGACTTGCGGAGCATCTTCCGCCGCTGGTTGAAGGCACTCGCAGCGATCTCGATCGCCCGGGGTGTGAGCCGGTGGGCGGGACGACGGTCGATGACCACCACGGCCGAGCCCACCCGGGGAGGCGGAACGAAGACCTGCGGGGGAACCCGCAACGCGATGTGCCCGACTCCGTGGAGGCTGGCGACCACCGAAGGGAGCCCGTAGGTCTTGCTGCCGGGCATGGCGACGAGCCGCTCGGCGACTTCGAGTTGCACCATCACGACGAAACGCCGGATCTGCGGGACGCTCCTGAGCGCGTCGAGGACGATCGACGTTCCCACGTTGTACGGCAGGTTGGAGACGAACGTCCACTCCCCCGGGCCGAGCACCTGGGCCAGGTCGAGCCGTGCGGCATCGGCGAACACAAGCGTTGCTCCCGTGACCTCCTCGAGGAGGGGCCGGAGAGACTCGTCGACCTCGATCGCAGTCACGGCAGCCCCGGTCTGTTCGAGTGCGGCGGTCAGTGTTCCCGTGCCCGGTCCGACCTCGACGACCCTGTCCCCCGGCCCGACCCCTGCAAGCCCGGCGATCTTGCGCGTGATGTTGGGGTCGGCGAGGAAGTGTTGGCCGAGCCGCTTGTCCGGCGAGAGACCGTGACGGACCAGAAGCGCCTTCACCTCGGATCGCGATTGAACACCGCCGGGGGTCACGACGGCGCTCCGAAGACGCGGACCGCGTGTGCGGTCGTCAGCTCGGCCACCGTCTCGACGTCGAGACCCCAGACCGAAGCCAGAGCCTCGCCGACGAGCGCAACGCGCGCCGGCTCGTTCTGCTCGTCGCGGTACGGGGGCGGGCTGAGATAGGGCGTGTCGGTCTCGACCAGGCAGCGGGCAGGGTCTGCGTGGGTGGCTCCGATACGAATGGTCTCACCCGTTTCGAATGCAACCGGACCGGCGAACGAGAAGGTCACGCCCAGCTCCGCGAAGCGTTTCGTCCAGCGGCTCCCACCCGTCCAGCAGTGCAACACCGCGCGTTCTCCGAGTGATGCATCACCGAGCATCTCGAACACATCGGAGAAGGCGTCTCGACAGTGGACGACGACCGGCAGGTCGTGTTCGACGGCCAACGCGAGGTGGGCGGCGAACGACGCCCGCTGATCCGCCTTGGGAGCGAGGTTGCGGTAGTAGTCCAGGCCGGTCTCGCCGACTGCTGCGGCCTCGGCCATCAACTCGATCAACCCGCTCCGCTGAGCCGGCCAATGCTCGGCGTCGTGAGGATGCAGCCCGACCGTCGGCTGCAGCCGACCGGGGTGTCGGGCGGCGAGGGCGATCGCCGCCCTGGAGGACTCGAGATCGACGCCGGGAATCACCATCCAAGAGACGTCCACCGCCCGGTCCATCAGCTCGACCGGATCACGCCCGTCGAGCTGCAAATGACAGTGTGTGTCGACCCACATCGCCTTGCAGTTGGGAGCGGAGTAGTTGGCCTCGGGGTTCTCAGGAGAGTTCACAGTTCACAGTTCACAGTTCACAGTCGCAGCGCGACCGAGTGACGTCGACGTTAGAGCAAATCGAGAGACATACTGACAAGGGGCGGTCTCGTTGCCGAGGAAGGAGCTGTCAACTGTGAACTGTCGACTGTCAACTCATTTAGACAGTTGCGCCTTGCACGAGGAACACAGGCCCTTGCCGTGGAACGACATCACGGAATCGGTCGAACCGCAGAAGATGCAGGTGTTCTCCAGTTTCTGGAGAACGATGGAGGACCCTTCGATCGAGATCGTCAGCTGGTCTCCCTCACGGATGTTGAACAGCCTGCGGGTTTCGGCAGGAATCACGATCCGACCCAGATCGTCGATCTTGCGAGCGATCCCTGATTCCATGCGTGCTGCTCCCTGAGGCCGGTGCCGGTCACCATACCGATCCGATGGAGGCGGTGTCGCCGATGTCGGGCTGATTCAAATGAGCGCGTCGTAGATCGGTTTCTTGGGGAAGCTGGTCTCCTTGGCGACTTGTCGAGCGGCCTCGGACTTCGACGCTCCGGCGTCCACGAGGAGACGCGCCCGGTCGATCGCCTGCTCGAGCGAGATCTCGTCGGCAGTACGGGAACCGTCGACGACGACGGTGAACTCACCCCTCGGTTGTGTCGCCGTCCAGTGTTCGATGGCTTCGTCGAGCGTGCCCCGGAAGACCTCCTCGTACTGCTTGGTCAGTTCGCGGCAGACGCACACCTGCCGATCCCCACCGGCCTCCTCGGCGATCAACGAGAGGTCGTCGGTCACCCGCCGGGGCGAACAGAAGAGCACCACGGGGCGCGTTTCGGCGGCGATCTCGGACGCCCGGATCCGACGTTCCTCGCCGCGTCTGGGAAGAAAGCCTTCGAACACGAAGCGGTCCCCTCCGAAACCCGACAGCGCGAGCGCAGCCGTCACTGCGCTCGGACCGGGAACGACCGTGACCGTGGCCCCCACCTCGATGGCAGCGGCGACGGCCGACACTCCAGGGTCGGCGACGGCCGGCGTTCCCGCATCGGTCACGAGGGCGACGTCCTGGCCGTCGCCGAGCCGTTCGCCGACTTCGGTGGCTCGATAGGCCTCGTTCCCGACGAAGTAGCTCCGGACCGGGCGGTCGGAGTCGACGAATCTCAGGAGCGTGGCGGTGCGCCGGGTGTCCTCGGCGTAGACGACATCGACCGAACGGAGCACCTCGGCGAGCCGTTCCGAGACGTCACCGAGGTTGCCGATGGGGGTTGCGCAGAGGTACAGGGTGGAGATGTGCCACCTCCTTCGCACTCGAAGCTAGCCACGCCGGCGAACCGTGTGCGATCGGTGGTGGCCCTCACAGGCGAGCCCCTGCACGAGCTCGACCACCGCCGTCGCCCCCGCGAACCTCGCGATCCGCCCCGGCCGGAGCAGCCGGCCGCGCGTGCCGTGACCGGTGTCGTCCACGCCGAACACCCAGATCGGCGTGCGCAACGTGAACCCGTGCACCGAACTGCCTCCGATCACCAGTGCCTCGACATCGGCAGAGACCGCATGGATGCCCAACAGCGCATCGATGAACGACTCGGCGGCAACGGCCCGGTACGGACGCCCACACACCTCCACGTCGGTCACACGCATGCGCGCACGTTATCAAGCCTCAGAGTTGACGACCAGGGGTCGTCAGCCGCCGATCAGCAGGGTCCCGGCGGCGGGATCACTCGCCGCTACGAAGGTGACCGTGCTGCCGTCCCGGAACACCGCCGCGAAGTCCTCTCCCGAGAACGCCGAGAACCCGGCGATCTGGCTCTGCCCACCGACGGCCATCGCCGACCTGATGTAGTCGACGAGCGCCGATTCCATCTCCTCGGCATCCAACGCGGAGTCTCCCCGGTAGTTCAGGACGAACGCCGACTCGGTGCCGTCGAAGAAGTACGAGTAGCGGTCACCGCCCCAACCGTCGGAGGCGGTCCTGGAAGCATCATCGCCGAGGACCTGGTCGAACATCGTGTCGAATCCGAGCTGTCCCCAGACACTGTCATAGACCAGCTCATAGCCGTCGAGGGTCTGGACCGGGGCGGCGACGTCGATCGGGAGATCACGTCCGAAGTCACGCGGTTCGATGATCTGCTCTGTCGACAGCGGCGGCTTGGAATAGGCCTTCTCGACTTCGAAGAAGCCTCCGAGCTCGAACAGCCGCTGGGTGAACGCGAATCCCTCCTGATACGGGAAGATCAACGAATCCCGGATGA
>Ga0224512_10004755_pt1 | contig 11361 bp, 7 predicted proteins | sample SF_May12_sed_USG_4_FD_169103 | JGI IMG/M metagenome (GOLD analysis project Ga0224512, IMG submission 169103) | Sediment microbial communities from San Francisco Bay, California, United States - SF_May12_sed_USGS_13 | ecosystem: Environmental > Aquatic > Marine > Sediment | place: USA: California... | reverse complement strand
CTCCAGCAGCGCCCTGGTCGAGTCGATCGCGCCGCCGCGGACCGCGAACGTCAATGCGGCGAACTCGCCTCCGTTCGAGCGGACATCGCGCGCGGCGCCGGCCCGCAAGAGCGCCGTCACCGCGAGTCCGTGATTCTCAGCGGCTGCCCACATCAGCGCCGTCTGCCCCTTCCAGCCGTCGGTCGCGTTGACGTCGGCGCCACCCGCGAGCAGCGCTTCAAGCGTTGCGACGTCGCCCGTGCGGGCGGCCGTCATGAGAGCCGTTTCGCCCCCGGGGAGGGCGGCGTTGGGATCGGCTCCGGCCTCGAGCAAGACCCGCACCATCGACGCATCGCCGTTCTCGGCGGCCAGATACAAGGGCCTCACACCGTATCGGTTCATCGCGTCGACCGCGGCACCGGCGGCCAGCAAGCTCGACGTCAACTCGAGCTCGCCGTGATGCGCGGCCCAATGTAATACCGACGTGCCGTCGGCATCGGCCTCCTTCGCCGTCGCAGGATCCGCGAGCAGCCGCTGCATGAGCAAAGTGTCGCCGGCCTTAACGGCATCGAGCAGCTCGCCGCCATGGGTTGAGCTCGAGCCGGAACCCAAAATCAGGAGCCAAGGCAACACGGCGCGCATGCTCATCGTCAGACCTCGGCCTGCGGCTTGAGATCGAGCCGTCCCGTGCTGTCGCCTAAGGCATCGACGGATACATCGGCAGCGTCGAGCATGCTCAAGAGCAGATTCGTCATCGGCGTGGCCCGCGGATAGACGAGATGATGGCCGCTGCCAGGACGTCCCGCTGCGCCACCGACGAGCGTGATAGGCAAATCGATGTGAGCATGGAGGTTCGGATTACTCATAGCCGAGCCGTACAGGAACAGTGAATCGTCGAGCAGCGTGCCATTGCCCTCGGGCGTCGCCGCCAGCTTATCGAGAAACCACGCGAACAATTGCGCCTGGTGCGTATTGAGGCGCGCATAGGTCTCGAGCAAATCCGGTCGATCCGAATGATGTGAAAGCGTGTGGTGGCCCGTTGTGATGCCGATCTCGGGATAAGTTCTGAAGTTGAGCTCTCGGCCGAGCATGAAGGTGACGACACGCGTCAAGTCGGCCTGAAATGCGAGCCACTGCAACTCGTACATGAGCTTGACGTGCTCATCGAACCTCTCCGGAATGCCACGGGGACGCTCCAGAGACGGCAAGCCAGCCTGATCGCCGAGCCGCTCGACGGCCTGGATCCGGCGCTCGACCTCGCGCACGGCTTCGAGATACTCGTCGACCTGGACGCGATCGCTTGGCCCAAGCGCACGCGTCAGGCGCGCGAAGTCCTCGCTGACCGCATCGAGAATGCTGCGGTTCTCGCGGGCGAGCGACGCGCGCTGTGCATTGGTCCCGCCGTTGCCGAACAAGCGCTCGAAGACGATTCGTGGATTGTTCTCAGTCGGTAGCGGCGATGTCGGCGTGCGCCAGGCCAGCGTGTTCAGATAAATGCAGCTATAGCTGTTCTCGCACTGCCCGGCCAGCATGCTGAGATCGATCGAGAGCTCGAGCGAAGGCAGCACCGTCTGTCTGCCGAGCACATTGGCCGCGAGCTGATCGGCTGAGACGCCGACCTCGATATCCGCACCTTCGGTCCGTTTGCAGCGAACGCCCGTGAGCCACGAGGCCGTCGCCTTGGTGTGGTCGCCGCTGGCGTTCTCCTCGTTGGCTTCGGCTTGCGTCTGCGCGAGACCCGAGATGACCGTGAGCCGATCGCGGTAGGGCTCGAGCGGCTTGAGAATCGGCGACAGCTCGAACTGCCGGCCCTCGCCTTCTGGAGTCCAGTAGTCGATGCCCGTGAAGTTTCTCGCGACGCCATTCGGCAGATAGATGAAGCCGAGCCGCTTGACCGTGGGCGCCGTGGCCGCGAACGCCGGCACCATGGCGTCGAGCAAGGGCAGCCCGACTACGGCCCCTGCGCCGCGCAGGAAGGTTCGCCGCGGCAGAACTCGTTTCGTGATAATCATGATCCGGATCTCCGCATCTGAAACGGCGTGCTGTTGACCACGCCGAGGATGAGACTCGAAAAGCGAAAGTCGTCCGCTTCCGCCTCGCGAACGACTTTGCGCACGGCCGGCAAATCGTAGTACTCGACGCCGCGCCCGAGCGCATACACCATGAGCTTCTCGGCCAGCGTCGTGACGAAGAGCTCCGACGCCAGCAGCGACTCGCGCAAGCCGTCCACACTATCGAACCGTGTGCCGTCCGGCAACGTACCCGAGGCGTCTATGGCATCGCCGGAATCGTCGAGCATGCGCCACTCGCCGACGGCGTTGAAGTTTTCCAGCGCAAAGCCGAGCGGATCCATGAGCTCGTGACACGCCGCGCAAGTCGGATTGGCGCGATGCGCCGCCAGACGCTCGCGCATCGACAAAGTCGCACCGGCAGTCGCCTCGAGCGGCGGCACGTTCGCGGGCGGCGACGGCGGTGGCGCGCCAAGCAGATTCTCTAGTATCCATTTGCCGCGGACCACCGGTGAGGTGCGGTCCGGTTGCGAGGTCACGGCGAGAATACTGCCGTGCCCGAGCAAACCCCGCCGCGGATCGTCGGGCGCGAGCGCCACACGCCGGAAATGACTGCCCTTGATGCTCGTGTTGCCGTAATGCAGCGCCACGCGCTCATTCAGATAGGTGTAGTCGGCCCGCAGCAAATCGAGCGCGCTGCGATCCTCGCGCAAAATGCTGGCGAAAAACAGCTCCGTCTCACGGCGCAATCCCTGCCTCAGCGTATCGTCGAAGTCGGGGAACAGGCTCTGCACGGGCACCACAGCGCTCAGATTGCGCAGATAAAGCCACTGACCCGCGAAATTGTCGATGAATGCATCGGCGCGCGGATCCGCGAGCATGCGCCGCACTTGGCGCTCGATCTCTGCCGGTTCGCGAAGCCGCCCCTGCTCGGCGACGCGCAACAAGTCGTCATCGGGCAGGCTGCTCCAGAGAAAGAACGACAAGCGTGACGCGAGCTCGAGTTCCGAGATTCGATAGGGCGAACCCGGTGCGACGTCAGCCGGGTCCCGCTCGATTCGGAACAAGAACTCGGGACTCGTGAGTAACCGTTTCAGCGCGAGCTGGATTCCCGCGTCGAAGCCGCGGTCCTCGTAGCCAAGGCGATAAAAGCTCAGCAAAGCCTCTACGTCGGCCTCTCCGACAGGACGCCGGTAAGCGCGCCGCGCGAGTCTCGAGAGTATGCTGGCAGCACAACTCTCGGACGCCCCGTCATTGCCGTCGGCTGGCGGCCGGCAGATGAATACACGCTCGCGACTCGGCGTGTCGCCCGGGCCCGTGGCATCGAAGGGGCCGCTGATCTCGACGCTGCGCAGATACGAGCCCTTGCGACCCTCGGGAATATTCAGCCCCCTGGGATACGGCCTAAGAAACGGCAAACGCGCCGTCTCGTCGAGCGCCGCAGTCCGGCCCAGGAACGTGACGGTGACCTCGTGCCGTCCAGCCGTTACCGGCACGCGCACTGCCCAGTCTTGGTCCGCACGGTTGCGAAGACGCTGCTCGTCCGCAGGCAAGCGATCCGGGGGAGGAATTTCTCCCGACGAGCCTGGCTCGTCGAGCGGTGGTCGCGGCAGTGGGGTCGCACCCTCGAGCGTGAATAGACCGACACGCTCGCGATCGATGCTGATCTCCAGATGCTGCGGCTCCGCATAGATCGGCATGCCCTCATTCAAGTTACGTGCGAGCTCGGCAGAGATGACGTACTCGGCGTCGCGCGGGAACGTGTAATCGATGGCGATGCCACCGCGCGTGCCAAAAGGCAGGCCCGGCAGGCGGCTCTCCTGCGAGCGATCGTCGGGAACGTGAAAGTAGTCGATGGCCGCGAACGGCGACGCCGTGCCGACAGCCAGCCGGCTGACCTTGTCGGCGGCATCGAGATAGCGCTCGAGCAGCGTCGGAGAGAGCTTGAGCACGCCCGCGATATTGTCGAAGCCATAGCTTCGATCGTCGGCTGGCAGCAGGTCCGAAACGTCGACTTCGAGCGCCAGCAGGTCGCGCACCGCATTGCGGTATTCGTTGCGATTCAGACGATGAAACGGCACGGTGCGTCCCGGATTCGGCGCCCTGGCCGCGGCACGATCGAGCTCGCTCTCTAGCCAGGACGCGAATGCCATGCGCTGCTCGGGCCCGGGTCGAGGCCCGTCCGGCGGCGGCATCATGCCGGCGCGCAGCTTGCGCACGACCTTCTCCCAGACCTCGGCATCAATGGCCACGTCGGACAGATCGCGCGACTCGAGAGTCAGCTCGCCGGTGCGTTCGAGGTCGTTATGACAGTCGATACAGAAGTCGGAGACCGTCGTGCGATGCTCGGCCACGAGATCCTCTCGCGACGTCCCGCAAGCCGCGAGCACCAGCGTCGCAACTGCCAGCATCGCAGGCCTAGCTTGGCGACATAGGCATGGACCGTCCACAGACGCTATCGACAACGTCGTCTCCCCGCTGAGTCGCGACCGCGTAGCCGCGCGACGACCCTTACTGTAGCCCGGCAGAGGGGGTGAGGTCGAGCAAAAAGCCTAGTAGTTGGAGCGCTGTCGTGTTCCGGCTAGGATGTCGCTGACAAAACCCTCTTGGACAAGCTCGATGACACGACGAAGCGCCTGGTATCTACTTGGTTTGACGGCCGCATGGCTCCTAACCGGCCCGCTTGCGGGCGCGCAACCGGCACAGGACCTGCCGTTGCCGCGACTTTACGTGCTCGAAGGCGGCGTTCTCGTCTCCGACCCGGGCAGCTATCAGCTTCGCGAGGACGAGGTCGCATCGACCGAGCTCTCGATCGCCGCCTATCTGATTGTGCATCGGAACGGCGTCTTGATTTGGGACACGCTCGGCATCGCCGACGAAGAGCGCATTCCCGAAGGCACCGGCGCCGAGCAGACGATCATCCGCTCCGATCGGCAAGAGCGACACGTCACGCTCGGCCCGCCACTGCTCGAGCAGCTCGCCGAGATCGGTTATGCGCCGAGCGACGTCACACATCTCGCGCTGTCGCATTTCCATTGGGACCACACGGCCAACGCGAACGCCTTTGCTGACGCGACCTGGCTCGTGCAGCCGGTCGAGCGCGACAGCATGTTCTCGGGCTCAGCAGGCGGCAGCGCTCGACCGGCGACCTACGACCAACTCGAGAACAGCGAGACGATCCTCGTGACGGCCGACGAGCACGACGTGTTCGGCGACGGCACCGTCATTCTCAAGGCCGCCCCGGGCCATACGCCGGGCCACCAGGTGCTCTATGTGAATCTGCCGCGCACGGGCGGCGTCGTCCTCTCGGGTGATCTTTACCACTATCCCGAGGAGCGAAGCCTGCACCGCATGCCGGTGAACGAAGAGCGCGGCGGCGCCACGGGTCCTTCGCGGCAGGCCGTAGAAGCTTTCCTCGAGCGCAAGCAAGCCGAGCTTTGGATCGGCCACGACCTGATCGCGCACCGCAATCTCAACAAGGCACCGGCCTACTACGACTAGCCGTCGCTCAGGTTTGCGTCGCCTCGGCAGTCCGCAGCGCGTGCGGCTCGGCGTCGTCGCGACGCCACGGCGCCGCTCAGCGCAGATGCGGAGGGAAACGCGCGGGGTTCGGATCGAGCTGCACGCCGAAGGTGTTGATGGCCATCGAAAACATGCGATAGCCTCCGATGGCGATGAGCATGTCGAGCAGTTGCTCGGTGTCGAGCGCCGCAGCGAGCGCGCCCCAGGTTTCATCGGAGACGACATCGTCGCGGTAGATCTCATCGGTTGCACGCAACAAGGCCTGCTCGACGGGATCGTCGTTAGGATGCTCGGGTCCGGCCACGATGCGCGCGAGGTCCGCGTCGCTCATGCCGACGTTGCGACCGATGCGCGAGTGCGCCGCCCATTCGTACTCGGAGCGACACAAGACGCCTATCCGGATCAGCAAAACCTCGCGGTACCAGTCCGATAAAGTCGTGGCGTCGCGGATGTGCTCGGACACCCGCCGGCGCAGCCGGTCCATGGTCAGGTTCTGCACATAGGTCCCATAGACGTTGGCGACACGGCGACCCGAATCGCTCGGATCGAGCAACTCGCGAACCGCCGCAGTCCATTCTTCGCGTGGCAGCGGCGCGATACGCGGGGCCTTGTCGATGAGGCGCTGGTTGGTCCATTTGGCGCTGACCGTGTAAGGCACGCCGTACGGGAGGCGATCATCGAGCTCGGGCTCGATCTCGACCCCCAGCGAGTTGACGGCTCCGGCGATCATCGTGAACTCGCCGACCGTAAAGACCAGATCGATGAGCTGTTCGGTACTCAGGCGAGCCGCCAAACGCTCCCAAGTCGCGTCGCTGACGAACGAGTCGACATGCAACTCATCGGCGGAGCGCAGCAGCGCGGCTTCGAACAGATTCCAGCCGGCCGCCTCAGGACCCGCCGCGATGCGATCGAGCTCTTCGTCCGTCAGGCCGACCTGCCGGGCCGAGTCCGCGCGATGGGCCCAGACATAGTTGGACCGGCTGAGCCATGCGGCTCTGAGTGCGAGCAACTCGCGGTGTCGCGCAGCCAGCGTCGACTCGCTCGAGATGTAGTGCTCGAAAGGCAGGATGTGGTCCGCGAGCACGGGATGGCGCAGATACGTCGCGGTCGCGTTCGTGACGCGTCCGCCTGCAACGGAGTCTACGATCGCGCGTTGCGTGTCGCTCCATTGGTTTTCGGGCAGCGGTGCGATTCGCGGCGCGGCATTGGCCGCGGATCCCAGCGCGAGCGGGACAAGACAGGCAAGCCAGCCGAGCCACCGCGGCGCTTCACGCGTCGCTGAGCCGCGTTGTCCGAGAGTCGCCACTGCAGTCAGTCTCCCCTTGTTCGTACCTGGGCGAAGCGCGAGGCGCGTCGCGAATGCGCCTAGCTTATCGGTGTGGCCGCGGCAGAGATAGTGCCACGCGGATCCGAGCTTCCAGCTGGCACACTGCCGCGTGTAGTATGGTCAGCGCCCGGCGTGCCGGCGTGGGGACAGATCAATAATAGATGCGCGGTCGTATCCGCACGACACAGCTGCATAGGAACTTTGGAGAAGCCGATGTCTCGTCAGTCATTGCTGAAGCTCGCGGCGTTCGTCGCGGTGCTCGTCGCCGCGCCACTCGCGGCGCAACACGTCTATCCGACCGTGTCCCCAGCCTTCACGGCCGAGCAGCTCACGGCCTGGCCGACCGACGGCTGGATCACGAACGGCGGCAACGTTTACAACCAGCGCTATTCGCCGCTGACGCAGATCAATCGCGACAACGTCGCCGAGCTCAAGCCCGAGTGGCGCATCGGCCTGAACGGCTCCGGCACGGCAAGCAAGTACTCGGGTCAGGCCCAGCCACTGGTCTATGCGGGGGTCATTTATATTCCGACCGGCGCCAACGATGTGTTCGCCATCGATGTCGACACGGGCGAGATCCTCTGGACCCACGAGGCCCACCTCGATCCGAACATCACCGTGATCTGCTGCGGCTGGATGAGCCGCGGGGTCGCTCTGGGCAACGGCAAGGTCTACTCTGGGCAGCTCGACGGCAAGCTCGTGGCGCTCGATCAGACCAATGGTGAGGTGGTCTGGTCCGTGCAGGCCGAGCGCACCGAAGATGGCTTCAGCATCACGTCCGCGCCACTTTATTACGACGGCATGGTCATCACGGGGTTTGCCGGCGGCGACCGCGCCAGTCGCGGCCGGGTCAAGGCTTACGATGCCGAGACCGGCGAGCTGCGCTGGACCTTCTATACCATCCCGGGGCCCGGCGAGTTCGGCCACGATACCTGGCCCGACTACAACGACGCCTGGAAGTATGGCGGCGCGGCAGTCTGGCAGACGCCGGCCGTCGATCCCGAGCTCGGCCTGATCTATTTCTCGACCGGCAACCCCGGACCCGACGTCAACGGCTCCGTGCGCCCCGGCGATAATCTGTTCAGCGTGTCCATGGTCGCCATCGATGCCGAGACAGGCGAGTACCGCTGGCATTTCCAGCAAGTGCATCACGACCTCTGGGACTACGACTCGCCGAATCCCGTGATCCTGTTCGATGCCGAATACGACGGCGAGCTGCGCAAGGGCATTGCCGAGGTTTCGAAGACGGGCTTCGTTTATATTCTCGACCGCGAAACCGGTGAGCCACTGATCGGCATCGAGGAACGCCCCGTGCCGCAGGAACCGCGCCAGGCCACGGCCGCGACGCAACCCTATCCGATCGGCGACCCCGTCGTGCCGCATGAGATCGACATCGCGCCGGAAGGCTTCAAGCTCGTCAACCAGGGCCGCATTTTCACGCCGTTTTGGGACGAGCCGATCGTCATGAAGCCACTCGGCACCGGCGGCGCGAACTGGCCGCCGAGCTCCTATGATCCCGAAACGAATCTCTTCTACGTCTGCGCGCATGACGGCGCGGCGGCCTACTCGACCGACGAAGGCGGCGTCGAGTTCGAGATTCCGACGCCCGGGGAGCGCTACTTTGGGGGCACCTACACGCGCTCGGGTGTGGCTCGCCGCGGCATTTTCGCGGCCGTTGATCTTACAACCAACCGCCTGGCCTGGCGCCAGCAGTGGGCCGAGATGTGCTACGCGGGCTCAGTCGTGACGCGCGGCGGTCTGATATTCGTCGGCCGCAACGACGGCCGGCTCACGGCGCTCGACAAGGCGAACGGCGACAAGCTTTGGGAGTTTCAGGCCGACGCAGGCATCCATGCGGCGGTCAGCACCTTCGAGCATGCAGGGCAGCAATATGTCGTCGCGCTTGCGGCCGGCTCGTTCTTCCCGGGCACCGAGCGCGGCGACAGCGTCTGGCTGTTCTCGCTCGACGGGCGCATGGGGCCGAGCAGCGCGAGCCCGGGCGACGCCAGCGACGACGAGCTGACTCACTAAAGTTCGCGTAGCGGGAACAAGCATGAGTGAAGCACCCGCGTTGACGTCGCTGCTGGCCTGCCCTCGTTGCGACCGAACGCCGCTGGACAGGCCCGAGCCGCACTATCACTGCGCCGGATGCCGGATCGATTTTCCGCTGCTCGACGGAATTCCCTGGCTGTTCGCCGAGCCCAGCGCATCGCTTTCCGAGTGGCAGAGCCGCGTGGACTTCGCGCTACAGACGCTTGCGCAGGAGCACCGCCAGCTCGTCGCAGCGGCTAAGGCCAAGGACATTAGTGAGCTGACCCGGCAGCGTCTAACCGCTATGGCGGCAGCGACCGAAGACCATGCGGCGCGTCTCGAGGCCTTGTTGGCGCCGCTTAGGCTCCAGTCCCGAGCTGCGAGCTTCGCCTCCCATCTGGCGTTCAGAACGCGCTTGCCCTCGGATCAAGGCTTGATGACCTACGCCTACAACATCCACCGCGACTGGTCGTGGGGACAGGAAGAGAACCAAGCCTCGTTCGACATCGTGCACAAAGCCTTAAACGGCGGCTCACCAGGCAAGACACTGGTGCTCGGCGCCGGGGCCGGGCGGCTCGCTTACGACCTGCACATGCAAACCGACAGCGAAGCGACCGTCGTGCTCGACTTCAACCCGTTCCTGTTGCTGCTCGCGCAACGCATCACGCGCGGCGAGACCATAGAGCTTTATGAGTTTCCGCTCGCACCAAAGAGCATCGATCAGCATGCCGTGCTGCGCAAATTGTCAGCCGAAGCGCCCTGTCGCGAAGGGCTGCACTACATCCTCGCCGATGCGCATCGACCACCCTTTGTGAAGGCAGGCTTCGACACGATCGTAACACCCTGGCTCGTGGACATACTGCCCGAGCGCTTCGAGACCCTGTGTCGGCGCATCAATACGCTGCTCGCCGAGAATGGGCGTTGGATCAATTTCGGCTCGTTGAGCTTCCACATCGCCGACCCGACGCTGCGTTACAGTACCGAGGAATGCGCCGAAATCATCGCCGGGGCCGGCTTCGATGCGCCGCAAATGACGGATACGCCGATGCCTTACTTGTGCTCCCCAGCCAGCCGGCATGGACGCCGCGAGCAGGTCCTCGGCTGGAGCACGATCAAGCGGCAGAGCGTGCCCGCCCCGCCGCGCCATGAGGCGCTGCCCGACTGGATCGTGCGCGGCAAAGATCCCGTGCCGTTGCTCGACTCGTTTCGACAGCAGGCACTGTCGAGCCGAATCCGCGCGTTCACGCTGTCACTGATCGATGGGCGCCGGTCGTTGCAGGACATGGCCCAGGCGTTCGTTAACGAGAAGCTCATGAGCTACGAGGAAGCCGAGGCCGCTATTCGCGCGTCGTTGATCAGGATGTATGAGGCCAGCCGGCGGCGCTAGCGGAACCCGAGAGCAGCCATAGGCCACGGGCCGCGCCACCGATACTCAGTTGTGGTAGGCTTGACCCGGCAACCGCTCAAGGGAGGCTCATCGTGAAATACTCGATCTTCATAGCCTTGTCCCTGCTGCTCGGCGCCTGCGCCAGCCAGCCTTCGAGCTCGACGGCCTTCGCGCCCGGGCCATCGGGCACGGCCGTCGTCGAGCAGGCGGCTATCGCAGCGGAACGCTCCGACGCCGCTGCGCCGGCCGAAGCTCCCGATTCGCTCGCGCTGGTAAGAACTGTCGATGTCGAAGAGATCGACAACGGCAGAGTTTGTGAGCAACGCAAGCGGCCGGGGTCGAACATCACCCAGAAGTTCTGCTACACGCGCCAGGAGCGTATCGCGTTGCAGGCAGCCCGCGAGGAAGCCCGGGAGGGTCAGCTCGATGAGCTACGGCGCGAGCAGCACTGGCGCGACGAGATCATGCGGCAAGCAGAGATGAATCAACAGCGCCCTTCGGGCTTCGGATTCGGCCCCGACTGACTCAGAGCGCTCAGTCGACCCACCTCACGCGAATGCGACGGCGCTCGCTGACGCCGAGGAATAGGCTGCCCAAAGCCCCCGGCTCGAGCGTCGCTTCGAACGGCAGATCAGGAAAGCCGCCGCGCGGCGTGCCGCCGCTCGTCTGCAGCAGCACGCGCCCCGAGTCCGTGACGAAACGCGCCGCGCCGGGCAAGTCGTCGTTGAGGCCCACGATCGTGATGGTTCTCGACCCATCGTCGTCGGCGGAGGCGGGCTTGGCGCGCTCATTCCGTACGGCGTTCGAGTCGATCGCCGCGCCACGTGCCGGCTCGGCGCTGGCCTCCGTAGTCACGGCACCCCGGCTCGCCGGGGCAGCGGCACGCGCGGCAGCAGCTACGGGCGTCTCGCTCGCAACGCTGCGCGGTGGAGCCGCGGCCTGCGTTACCTCACTGCGGCCCGTCGGCACCGCGGCGCCGGTCGCGGTGCGCTCCGCCGCGAGCACCCCGTCGAAACAGGCGAGCCGTGCCCGGTCTCGCTCGAGAGACCCGCAAGAGCGTATATCGGCGAGCGTCTCCGCATCCGATTGAGCGTCGCTCGACTGGG
>Ga0224512_10004754_pt1 | contig 11365 bp, 11 predicted proteins | sample SF_May12_sed_USG_4_FD_169103 | JGI IMG/M metagenome (GOLD analysis project Ga0224512, IMG submission 169103) | Sediment microbial communities from San Francisco Bay, California, United States - SF_May12_sed_USGS_13 | ecosystem: Environmental > Aquatic > Marine > Sediment | place: USA... | reverse complement strand
CGCTCGCGCGGCTACATCAACAACCAGCCGGTGCCGATGCAGGCACTGCGCGAACTGGGCGAACAACTGGTCGACATCCACGGCCAGCACGAGCACCAGTCCCTGCTGCGCAGCAGCGCACAGCGCGTGGCGCTGGACGCCTTTGCCGAACACGATGCCCTGCTTGCCGACATCGCCGCCGTGTTCGCCGACTGGAAGAACACCCGCGACCGGCTGGCGGCGGCCTCCCGTTCCGAGCAGGACCGCGATGCCCGCCTCGACCTGCTGCGCTACCAGTTACAGGAGCTGGATGCACTGGGCCTGCAGGCCGATGAAATCACCAGCCTGGAGAAAGACCACGACCGGCAGGCAAACGCCGGACAGTTATTGAGCGCCTCCCGGCAGGCGCTGGAACGGCTGTATGACGACGACACGCATTCCGCCTATCGGCACGTCAGCCAGGCCCACGGCGAGCTCGAGGGCCTGGTACGGCTTGATGACGGGCTCGCCGGGACCACCCGCCTGCTCGATGAAATCCTGGTCCTGATACAGGAGTGCGCGGATGAGTTGCGGCACTACAGCGACGGACTGGACGTGGATCACGGGCGGCTGCAGGAGCTGGAGGCGCGCATCGGGGTACTCCATGACCTGGCCCGCAAACACCGCTGCAAACCGGAAGAACTGCCCGCGATCAGGGAGCGGTTGCAGACCGAACTGGACGGTCTCGAAACTGCCGACCAGCAGCGCGCGGGGCTGGAGCTGAAACTCGCCGAACTCGAGACCGCCTACCTGGCAAACGCGCAGCGACTCTCCGCCAGCCGGCGCAAGGCCGCCCGGCGCTTTAACAGGCTGATCACCGAGGGCATGCAGACACTGGGCATGCCTGGCGGCGTCTTCGAGGTGGTTGTTGCACACGATGCACTGCGCGCCTTCGGCGCACACGGGCAGGACAACATCGAGTTCCGGGTCAGCGCCAACCCCGGCCAGCCGCCCGCCCCCTTGTCGAAGGTCGCCTCCGGCGGCGAACTGTCGCGCATCAGTCTCGCCATCCAGGTCATTTCCTCGAAAAGCGGCCACATACCGACGCTGATCTTCGACGAGGTGGATACCGGGATCGGTGGCAGCGTGGCGGAGATCGTCGGCCAGAAGCTGCGCGCCCTGGGTAGCGACCACCAGGTCTTTTGTGTCACCCACCTGCCCCAGGTCGCCGCGCTGGCCCACCAGCAGCTGCAGGTCAGCAAGCTGACCGGCGACAACACCACCCGCACCCGGATCCGCCTGTTGAACCCTGAAGAACGCACCGATGAGCTTGCACGCATGCTGGGCGGGGTCAAGATCACCGAGCAGACCCGTGAACATGCCCGCGAGATGATGGCGCAGGCCCAGGCCATCAAGCCGCCGGGGTCAGTCAAGCGCCGGCCAAAACGCACCGGCTAGCCGCGCGGGCACCCAGCGCCGGCCTGCCGCCGGGAGTGAATCCGGCCGGCTGTTGTCTAACTTAGTTGACCCGGTATACCAACCCGGCCGGCAACGAGGTGACCCCCAATGCAGGCGTCACTGGACAAAGAGGTACAGCGCCTGTACCGCAAACTCCGGCCCCTCGGCTGGAGCGAGGATGATTGCGAGCTCATCGCGCCGACCACGCTGGAGATCAACGAGCTCAAGCAACAGCAGAATGCCGTTATCCTCGCCCATTCCTACCAGACCCCGGACATCATGTACGGGGTGGGTGACTACGTCGGCGACTCCTACGGACTGAGCGTCCGGGCCACGGAACACCCGGCGCAGAAGATCATCTTCTGCTCGGTGTATTTCATGGGGGAGACGGCCAAGCTGCTCAACCCGGACAAGCAGGTGCTGGTGCCGCGGGTGGCCGGCTGCTCACTGGCGGATTCGATCAGCGGCGCACAGGTACGCGCCCTGCGCCGGGAACACCCGGATGCCGGCGTGGTGTGTTATGTGAACACCTACGCCGAGGTCAAGGCCGAAAGCGATACCTGCTGCACCTCCGCCAATGCAGTCGAGGTCGTCGAGGCCATGCCCCGGGACGAGATCCTGTTCATCCCCGATCGCCTGATGGGCCTCAACCTCGACAAGATCAGCTCCAAGACCATCCGCACCTGGGACGGGACCTGCGTGGTTCATGAGGGCTTCAATGTCGACACCGTGCGCGACATCCGCCGGCGTTTCCCCGGCGTGAAGATCCTGGCACACCCGGAGTGCACCCCGGGACTGGTCGCGGCAGTGGACTATGCCGGCGGGACCTCCGGTATGCTCAACTACGTGCGCAACTCGGATGCCCGTACCTTCATGCTGGTCACCGAGTGCGGTCTCACCGACCGCTTCAAGGCGGAATTCAGGGACAGGGAAATCGTCGGCACCTGCATCCTGTGTCCGTACATGAAGGAGATTCGGCTGGACGATGTGCTCAAGGCCCTCAGGGACCCGGCCCCCGAACAGTTCATCGAGATCCCGCCGGAGATCGCGCGCCGCGCCCGGGCAAGCCTGGACAGGATGTTCGAACTGGAACGTGAAGGCAGGGCCATCCTGGCGAAACGGGGCACGGCCGCCCTGCCCTGGACGGCCCACTAGAAGTCCGGCCGTCCGGCTACTTTACGCGGCACTCCGCGCAGATACCGTACATGTACAGGCTGTGATCGGTCAGTTCGTAGCCGAGTTCACCGGCAATGGCCTTCTGGCGCTGCTCGATGGTCTCATCGACAAACTCGTCCACCCGCCCGCATTTGACGCACAGGATGTGGTCGTGGTGGGCCCCCTCGTAGAGCTCGAAGACCGAGTGCCCGCCCTCGAAGTGATGGCGCTTGACCAAGCCGGCCGCCTCGAACTGGGTAAGCACCCGGTAAACGGTCGCCAGGCCGATATCCTCCCCGGAATCCAGCAGGGCCTTGTAGACATCCTCGGCGCTGTGGTGGTGACTGGTGCTGCCCTCCAGGATATTCAGGATCTTTACCCGCGGCAGGGTCACCTTCAGGCCGGCCTTGCGTAACTCACTGGATTCCAATGCTTCATCTCCTTTGCTGATGCCATTGAAGGCAAACATGGGGTATCATGCGGCCGGCCAGTTCCCGGGAACCCTGACAGATCTGCAGATGAAAAAGCTTCTCATTATTATCACCTGCTTTGCAAGCCTGAGCCTCGCGGCCTGCGCGTCGCGCCCCCACCTGGTGCACAAGATCGACATCCAGCAGGGCAACGTCGTCACCCAGGAAATGGTGGACCGCCTGCAGCCCGGCATGAGTCGCGCCCAGGTCCAGTTTGTCATGGGCTCCCCCATGGTGGTGGATACCTTTCACCAGGAACGCTGGGACTACATCTACCGTTTCAAACCGGGCTATGGCGAGATCCGGCAGGATCACGTCAGCCTGTATTTCGAGGGCGACGCGCTGGCGCGCATCAGCGGCAGCATCCAGCCCGGCGAGAATGAGGAGCGTACAACCGGCAGTCGCCAGACCACGGTGGTGGTGCCGCCCTACGAGCGCGTGGAACCCGGCCTGCTGAACCGCTTCTGGCACTGGATCACCTTCCGCAAACCGGAAGAACCCTAGCCTTTCGATAGCCGCGCTTCACCGCAAAGGCGCAAAGGACGCAAAGTAAAAATAAAAAAAGATAAAAATAGTCTTGCTCCTAAAAAATCCAATAGATAGGGGCCTGGTTTTTCCCTGGTTTCTCTCTGTTCTTTGCGCCCTTTGCGCCTTTGCGGTTAATACACAGTACTTTCAACACAGCATCCAGACCTGATTATTCGCTGCCCGCCCCTTTCTTCATGACCTTGCCCTGGGCGGCACGCTGCTTCCTGACCTCCTTGGGGTCGGCGATCAGCGGCCGGTAGATCTCCACGCGGTCCCCGGGCTGCAATACATCGTCCAGCTTGGCCAGCTTGCCGAAGATACCGACCTTGTTCTGCCCGAGGTCGATCTCCGGGAACTGTTCCAGGATTCCGGACGACCGTACCGCCTGCTCCAGACCGGTACCGGGCTCCACGGCCAGCTTCAGGATGACCTGTTTGGCGGGTGTGGCATAGGCCACCTCGATTGCGATCCAGTCAGCGCGGTCCATAGACCTCGACCGCACGTTGCTGGAATGCATCCACCAGGGTGTTGGCGATATGGCTGAACACCGAACCCACCACCACGCTGAGCATGCGGCTGGAGAAGTCATACTCGAGAAACAGCGAAATCTTGCAGCCTTCATCACCCAGCGGGTCGAAACGCCAGCAGCCATCGAGGCGACTGAAGGGACCATCGACCAGGTGCATCTCGATCATCTTGTTTACCTGGTGGCGGTTGCGCGTGGTGAATGACTTGGTCACGCTACCCACGGCGAAGTCGATACTGGCACGCACCTCGTCATCGTCCCTGGAAAGGACCCGGCTGCCCTCGCACCACGGCAGGAAACGTGGATACGACTCGATGTCGACCACCAGCCCGTACATCTCCTGTGGCGTGTAGGGCAGTAGCGCCGAACGGTTAATGGACTCCAAGATTCAAACCTGCCGGTTCAGTGGATCAGATAATGCCGATCGCATTCAGAAACACGATCACCACGGCAATCGGCGTGATGTAACGCACCAGGATCCGCCACAAGCGATAAAAAAACCCGTCGCCCATGGCCAGTTCGTCCACGCTGGATTCGCGCTTCATCTGCCAGGCGGCGAACACCGCGATCAGCAGCCCTCCCAGCGGCAGCATGATGTTGGCGGTCAGGTAGTCAAGCAGGTCGAAGATGGTGCTTTCCGCGAATACCGGGATCATGGACAGGGGTTTCAGGTCGGACCAGATATTGAACGAAAACACCGTGAGCAGGCCGGTCAGCCAGGTGGCGAACCCGGCCAGTACCGAGGCGAAGATCCGGGTCATGCCCAGGTTCTCCACCATCCAGGCAACGCCCGGCTCGATCAGGGAGATCGCCGAGGTCCAGGCGGCAAACACCAGCAGGATGAAGAACAGCATACCGAAGAAGGCACCGCCCTCCATGTGGCCGAAGGCAATCGGCAGGGTCTGGAAGATCAGTCCGGGGCCGACGGCCGGTTCCAGCCCGTTGGCGAACACGATGGGAAAGATCGCCATGCCAGCCAGCAGGGCCACCAGGGTGTCCATAACAGAGACCGCGATGGAGGTCTTGGCGATCGAGGCGTTATCCGGCAGGTAGGACCCGTACACCATGATCGCGCCCATGCCCAGGCTCAGGGTAAAGAAGGCGTGCCCCATGGCGATCAGCACACCGTTGGCGGTGATCTGGCTGAAATCCGGCTGGAACAGGAAATCCAGGCCCTGGTGGAAGGCGCCGCTGTTCCAGGCATAACCGACCAGCAGCAGCAGCAAAACCAACAGCGCCGGCATCAGCAGGCGCACCGCGCGCTCCAGCCCGCTGCGCACCCCGCGGGCGACAATGATCATGGTCATCACCATGAAGATGGTATGCCAGGCGAGCAGGCGCTCGGGTTCGTCCACCAGGTTGGAAAAGATGCTCTGCACACCGTCGGCGGTCAGACCGGTAAACAGGCCGCTGCCGGCCCTGAATACGTAGGCCAGCGCCCAGCCGGCGATGACGCTGTAATAGGACAGGATCAGGAAGCCGCCCACCACGCCGGCCCAGCCCAGCAGGCGCCAGTGGCGACTGGCATTCTCCTCGTAGGCCAGGGTGCGCATGGTGTTGATCGGGCTCTGGCGTCCACGACGGCCGATCAGCACCTCCGCCATCATGATGGGAATGCCGATGACGGCAATGCACAGCAGGTAGACCAGCACGAAGGCGCCGCCGCCGTTCTCGCCGGCGATATACGGAAACTTCCAGATATTCCCGAGTCCCACAGCAGAACCGGTTGCGGCAAGAATGAATGCAAACCGGTTGGACCATTGGCCGTGAATTGATTTCCGTTCTGTTGGCATGCAGATTCCCCTGGCTCCAATGGCAGTGAATTGTCCGTTAAATGGCAGTTCACCTCAACCGCGGATAAATTCGGGCGGGACCGGTATGGAACGGGATTGCTATACTGCGCGAATGACGAAGAAGAAAACCGGGTCCAAGGGGCCCTCCAGCACCATTGCCCTCAACAAGAAGGCGCGTCACGACTATTTCATCGAGGAACGCTTCGAGGCCGGCCTGGCGCTGGAGGGATGGGAGGTCAAGAGCCTGCGCGAAGGCCGGGTGCAGCTGGCGGAGGGTTATATCCTCATCAAGAACGGCGAGGCCTGGCTGCTTGGCACCCATATCTCGCCGCTGACCACCGCCTCGACCCACATCAAGCCCGACCCGACCCGCACCCGCAAGCTGCTGTTGCACCGCCGCGAGCTGGACAAGCTCATCGGTGCCGTCGAACGCAAGGGTTATACCCTGGTGCCACTGGTGCTGTACTGGAAAAAGGGACGCGCCAAACTGGAAGTCGCCCTGGCCCGCGGCAAGCAGAGTCATGACAAGCGGGCGACCGATAAGGCGCGTGACTGGGAGCGCGAAAAGAGCCGCATCCTGCGGCACCGCTGAAGCCAGGCACTCTGCCCCGGCATGCGCGACAGATCAATGTTCCGATCAGTCCCCGTCCGGGGACAAATCCCCAGACGCTACCTCTCCGGATGCCGATCCCCCGGCGACTGCCTCCCCCCCACGGCTTCCCCGGCAACATCTTTATTACGCTGTTCCAGGGTAGCGATCAGGCCGTCAATGCCCTGTTCGCGGATAATGCTCGAAAAGCCTGAACGGTGTGTCGCCACCAGGCTGACACCCTCGATCACCACGTCGTAGACCTTCCAGCCCTCCTCCCGCTTCAACATCCGGAACAGCACGTGCACCAGAGGCCCCTGTGGCGGCTCGACATGGGCCTCGACCGTCACCTTGCGACCGTCGTGGGCGTTGCGTAACGGCAGGTAGCTGATGGTCTGGTCCTGGTAGCCGGAGCGGGTGACCGAGGCGAGGTAGGTCCTGATCAGCAGTTCCCTGAATTCATCGGCGAACACCTGGCGCTGTCCCGGGTTCGCTCCGCGCCAGTGCTTGCCCAGCACCCACTGTGACAGGACCATGAAGTCGATATTCGGCACCACGAACTCGTCCGCCAGCTTGCGCAGGCGGATCGGGTCATCGAGTATGGCGGGATCCTGCCTGATGATCTCCAGCACGTGGTCCGACATTTCCTGCAGCACCACCAGCGGGCCCGGCTCCGCGCAGACGGCCCTGCCGGTGAGCAGCAATACAGCCAGTAACGTGACGCCGATCAGCGGCCACAAGCGATTCTGGCACCTTTCCTGCTGGAAACCGGCCGGACAGGCCATTACAGGCATGTTCTTGTTTGTTTCAGACACGGTAGATACTTGACGGGCAAATCAAGCACGGCATATCGCTGAAATCCCTTCTCCTGCTTCGGGTCATGGCGCTCCTGCCAGCATGGTCTATTGTTATTTATAGGTACAGTCTATGACACTCCGACGAGGTTTTGAACATGAAAGTATTCATTCTGTACACGGGCAGCGGTCCACTGGTCATCCTGACCTCTCATGTGAATATCGAGGACCCGGCATTGCTCGAGAAGCTGTCAGCCAAGGGCATTGAAAAGTTCATCGCCTTCGAAATCCCCTACGAACTGGCGGAACAGCGCTATGGCGGACACTTCGCCGTGGTAAAGAATGACCTGGGCGAGAGCGACGACCTGCGGGTGCTCGACTACAACGGCGAGCGTGCCATCAAGCTGTTCCGTTTCGACGAGATGGGAAAGGAAACCCGGCACGAGCCCTGAAGCGCCGGCCGGGAGACCGATCGACTTGCCCTGCGCCGGGGTGTCTGTGCACGCGATGAACAGCTGCTGATTCTCGCGATGAGCGATAGGGTTGATAGCGATCCCGGCAATGACAATCCCCCGATGCCTCCCGGGGAGGTATCGGTAGCGCAGTTTCGTTTCTACGAGGAACTGAACGATTTCCTGCCCGCGCAGCGCCGCAAGACTGACTTTACCCACACCTTCACTCGGCGCGCTTCCGTCAAGGACATGATCGAATCCTTCGGCGTCCCCCATACCGAGGTGGAACTGATCATTGTCAACGGTCGCAGCGTGGACTTCTCGCACATCGTCGCCGACCGGGACCGCATCAGCGTCTACCCCATGTTCGAGAGCCTCGACATCCGCCCGCTGCTGCGCCTGCGCCCCGAACCCCTGCGCCGGCCGGCCTTCGTGCTCGACAGCCAGCTGGGCCGGCTGGCACGCTATCTGCGACTGCTGGGTTTCGATACCCTGTACCGCAACGATTTCACTGACGCTGGCATCGCCCGCATCTCCAGTGAACAGCAACGCACCCTGCTGACCCGCGACCGCCGACTGCTGCATCGAAGCATTATCACGCGGGGCTATTTTATCCGGGGCACCGACCCGCTGAATCAGGTCGACGAGGTGTTACGGCGTTTCGATCTCTACAACGACATCAAGCCACTGAGGCGCTGTATCCGCTGCAATGGAATGCTCAGCGACGTAGCCAAGGAAGCCGTATTCGATCGCCTGGAACCGAAGACAAAACGCTACTACAACGAATTCCGCATCTGCCGCGACTGCGGCCAGGTCTACTGGGAGGGCAGCCATTTCCGGAAAATGGTCAGGCTGATCGACAGCTTCAGGGTAAAACGCGATCATGGTAGCCTGAGTAACACATGACAGGAGCCGTTGCAGACGGCTGGAAAACACATGGCAGGCAAACTCAAGGAACCCATGGTCATCACGGATTATCGCCAGGAGCCGGTGTGCATCCTCCCGGTCGGTTTCTATTTCGACGACGAACGCTGGGATGCGATCTGGGCACGCTTCGACGAGAAGGGCGAAGCATTGACCCGTTCCGACCTGGTCGAGATGTTTCCGGACGAGGCCGTGCTGAAAGAGACGCGGGATAACGGCGGATCATGCCTGCTGCATGAGCTACCATGATCTATGCAAGACAACGCATGAAAACAAATTCACACCCCCAACCGGATCAACTTTGTCTTGCTGTATTAGCAATTGACAAAGGACAGGCATCGGCCCAACCCGGTCCTGTCGTCACCGCTAATATAAACAATCGCTTAGCGCGTGAGTTCGACAAAAATACGACCACCGCGGTCAGGATTATTATGAAAGATTGAATTAGTGCTGGGCACAAAAATTAGTGCTGGGCACAATCTTTATGATATAGATCAACTATCAACACCCATCATTCTGATAGCGTATTTATCAATTAAACTTTTAGAAGACTGGATAACAAGCATCATGAAGAATCCTGGCATTTTTGCACTGTTCCTGGCCCTCGGTCTGGCATTGACGTGGGCGCCCAGCACCAATGCATTCCAAGGATTTTTTGACACTAATTGTTCGGGCTGCCATGGTGCCACCGAAACTTGTGCCGGTTGTCATGCGCATGGTACGCACCCGGACAACAGCAAGAGCACCATCAATGTGAGCGCAACCACAGACAAGGCGGTGTATACCCCGGGCGAGACGGTCACCGTCAGTATCACCGGCAGTTACCGGGCCGGCTGGATGCGCGCCAAGCTCTGGGACCAGGACTGCAGCGTGATCGCATGCCTGTCGGATGGCGCGGTGGCTATCGCCAGTAATGACTGTCCAAGCTGTCCGGTGGGCGTCGGCGGCGTTGACGCGGTCACCAGCGCGTTTCCGGGCCCGGTGACCCTGACCTGGTCCGCCCCGAATGACCCGGGCACCCATACCTGGGGCGCCTCCTGGTATGGCAATCAATACGACTTGACCGAGAGAGGAGGAAACACAATCTTCGGTCCGCTGTGGAACGAAGATGCGAATAATCCAAACCACGGTGACGAGATCGTCACATTCAGCTTCGAGGTCCAGGGCGGCGGTAATATCCCGCCGGTGGCCGTTGACGATCTTCCCGGAGGGGCACCCATTGCATCGACGCCGGTCAATACTCCGGTTGATATCGATGTGCTGGCGAACGACACCGATGACGACGCCGGCGATAGCCTGACCGTTAACAGTTTCGACAACAACAGCGGCAATGGCGGCACCATAAGCTGCAATACATCTGCCACGAGCCCGACTCCGCAATGCACCTTCACGCCGGCGAACAACGTTTGCGGTACCGACACCTTTACCTATGACGCCACCGATGGAACTGATGTTTCTAATCGCGCCACAGTTACCGTACAAGTCGGTGATACCAACGCACCCGTCGTCAGCGCGCCGGCGAACCTGACCATCACCCTGCCGGCAGGCAGTACCGGCCCGGTTCCTGACACAGACCCGGATATTGTGAACTGGCTCGCCCTGGCCACCGCCACCGATCCAGAAGAGGGCAGCATAGCGGTCGGCAACAACGCACCGACCGACTTCCCGCTGGGCACGACACCGGTAACCTTCACGGCAACCGACAGCTGTGGAAACGCAGGTACAGCGACGGCCGACGTGATCATTCTGGTGGAGGGAAACAATGACCCGGTGGTCACGGCACCGGCCCCGTTGGCCGTCACGGCACCGCTGTGTGCAACATCGGTCCCGCAGTCGGATGCGCAGATTACAACCTGGCTTGATTCGGCAACCGCCAGTGACACCGAGGACGGGGCTTTACCCGTCAGCAACGACGCGCCCCTGGACTTCCCGATTGGCGACACCTTGGTAACCTTCACTGCCACCGACACGCTTGGCGCCACGGGAACGGCAGACTCGACTCTGACAGTGAACGAGACGCCGAATACGGCGCCGATAGTCAATGCGCCGGCACCGATCAACGTCACGGTACCGCAGGGTACGACCTCGCTACCGGCCAGCGATCAGGCGATCGATGCATTCCTGACGGGCGCTACAGCTGATGACAACGAGGATGGTGCCTTGAGCGTCAGCAATGACGCACCTGCTGACTTCCCGGTCGGTATTACCACGGTGACCTTCTCGGCCACCGATGCCTGCGGTCTCACCACAACTGCGACCTCGACCGTGACGATCCAGGAGGAAGCCGGTAACACAGCGCCGACGCTGACGATACCGGCTCCGATCACCGTCACTGCAGGTCTGTGTGCATCCTCGGTGCCCGCCACGGATCCCGCGATCGTCGTATTCCTGAATGGAGCGACGGCCAACGATGCTGAGGATGGAAACCTGACCGCGATCATCACCAACGATTCGGCGACAAGCTACCCGGCCACGGTCAGCCCGGGGACGGCAACCACGGTGACATTCTCGGTCACGGACAGCGGAGATCCGAACGGGTTTGAGATCACCACGACCGGGACTTCCACAGTAACAGTGATTGACCCGAACATCGCGCCAACCCTGACGACACCGGCACCGATTACCCTGGCATTAACTCCAGGCAGCACATCGGTACCAGCCAGCGACCCTGACATCGCTGCCTTCCTCGCCAGCGCCAGCGCCAATGACAGCGAGGAT